>RCUL01000154.1_pt1 | contig 57897 bp, 59 predicted proteins | sample 2167521 | NCBI WGS metagenome assembly RCUL01 (sample SAMN09932745, study PRJNA488358) | compost metagenome | feature: garden; material: soil; isolation source: compost soil in acetic acid-enriched culture | place: Germany: Experimental Botanical Garden Goettingen | collected 2016-01-27
GAAGAATATTATTGATTTTAATATTGTAATATCCGCCGCTTGAAATCGTACCTAAAGTGATTTTTTTGGTTGCCCCTACACATATAGCATTTTCTATACTCTCTTTTACCCGCAACACTTGCACACTGGGCACATTTGTATCCAAACAGTCCTGCACGGCGATGTAGTCCGGGTTCTTTGGATCATATCCTAGTTGGCCACGAATATTACCCAGATGAATTTCCATCGGTGCATCAAACCGTCCGCGCTTGAAACGGCCTAAAATTACAGCACCTGTCAGACCGTCCGCAGTTTGCTCTTCGGTGCGGTCAATAATGTCCTGACGCTGGATGCCGACCGCTTCACCTAAAATCTTTGTCGTATTCATCTATTTTTTCCTTCCCGAATTACTGATGACTTTAATTATTTCATTCCCCATTTTGATGAGGGCATTATGCTTTTGTGCTTCAGCTTCAATTTCTAACTTTCTCTTTTCCCATGCATCAGATGCATAAAAAAAGGCCTCAAAACTTACAGGCAAATTTAGAGCTTCATATAAAGACATCTTGCAATGCTGGGCCAGATCCTGAGCCGTGCTAAGCAAATGATTGGTCCAATTCTTTGATGATTCCGAAAAAGGCGGCAGCGGGGCGAAATCGAAGCGGCGCGTCATCTGCACCTCTTGAAATGACTAAACCTTGATTACTGACATTTAAGTGAATCAGCGTAAATAATTGGTTATTGAGGGCAATGAAATCTTGATAGATCAAGTCAAAATCACTTTGAGTCTGCTTCTTTAAAAACTCCAACCGCTCAGAAAACTGTTTAATAAATTCAGTTTCATTGGCATTGCGGTTTGGGAGTTCCGACAACTTTTCATTCCCGTCATAGCTGATTTGAAATGCCAGCATGCATGCAATCCATTCCGCAGCATTGGCACAATGCTCTTCAAGGTACTCTGCTTCACGACCAATTAATTGCCGCACAGTAATGCCATTTTGTGAGATTTCAGGCTGCCAGTTTTCTTCAGAATGCAAATAGCATTTAGAAAAATCAGCATCAGTGGAAAAAAGCGTGGCTGACTGATTTTCTACATACTTCAGCATCAAGCAATAACGCTCTTGAACTGTCATATTCAGCGGCTGCTCTTTATTAGACAGTGCATGTGATAAAAATGCACTGATACGCTTCTCATTCAGTTGTTGATTAATAGCCGCCACTTTCAAAGCATCATTAAATACAATTTCTTGCAGCTGATACGTATTATTGCCAATAGGCACAGGATCAAAACTAAGCATCTTCATTAATTCCCATAAAGCTTACGCACATCTTCTGCATCCCATGCGGTACGGCTCATCAGACTCAGATTTACGGCGAGGTTTAAGCGGTTTCCATGTGTATCGATCGGGGTAACAATCGGCGCGGAGACACTTTCCAAAATAAAAGGCCAATACGTTTTACCGTGTGTCGTCAGTGAGATATACGGCGGAATAATCCCTGAAAAAAGACCAGCACTCCCCTGTTCAATTACATCTGTTAAAACAGATTGATCAGATAAAAATTGTGGGACCGTCCATGATTCCAGCTGCATGATTTTCTCTTCCACTTCAATTCTGGCATCACTTAAAGCGATGAAAAATAGACTGAGGTTTAGGCGTACTGAAGCACTTGAAAGGAATACCTGCGTTGTATTGACCTTATTCAGATTAGTTTTACCTTTTACGGATTCGGCAAATTGTGAGAAAGGGCTAAGGAGTTCCCTAGCCGCTTTAACAGCTCCCCCAAGTATTGTATTTTGAGCCGTGTCAGCCATTCTCCCCATGGCATCTAAGGTTTGGCCAGTTTGCAGACCAGCCACAAGCATTGGCATTTTTAACTCTGGATTACTGTTTTCAAACGGTGTCTGCCATTGGCTTTCCATAGATTTGTCACCATCTACCAAGAAAGCGCGGATCGTAGGTTTGTTTGTATCTATGGCAATAACTTCATTGTTATTTTCATCAAACGAGGTAGTACAGATATTGAATTCCGCAAACTTATGCTTTGAAACTGTTCCCCAAAAAGGATCGGCATTCATTCGTTCAGGTTGAACCGCTACGGGAGCATTAGCGGCTGGCACTTTTGCAAGATTATTACCCATAAAAATAGCCCTGTGATATACAGGGCTATTTTCTCAAACTAGAATTGAATTTGACTCACACAGTTCCAATCACGCTACTAATTCATTTGCCAAAGCAGCTAACTCTTTCACTCTCTGCAATTCAGCCTGCGTCTTAGCAGTGAAACGATTGGCTAAACCGCCCTTACCCGGCTGTCCGTTATGGTAAGAAGAACCATTACCCCATACACCGCCCGTACCCGCTTTACCACCACCAGCAGTTAATATTGATGTATCAATTGTGCAGGATACTTCCCCACCATCCATACCATTCGCTGAAGCGCTTGAACCTGACCAGATTGAACCCGCACCACCACCCATCGCGCCATGCAAATGAAATTGTACGGTTTGATTCGGTAGGATCTCAATTTCATGAATCCCTTCATAATAGGTAAGCACCCCTTCAGGGTATTTGCTTGTATCGACAATCAGTACACTGACTTGTTTGTTCGGAATGTACGTTAAAGCAAACTTTAGGAATTCGGTGCCTTCTGTTTTATTATCTTCCACAACGTCTATGCTATAAGACGATTTGCCAGTGGCATCTACAATAAACTGACCGCTTAAGGCACTTGGCGAAATATCATCTTCCTGAATGCCAGTAATCGACCAATCTACGGGTGTACCTGCATCTAGTCCCGATGTAACAAGTTTAAACGTGACTTTACCACCTTCATCAACCACGGCCTTATCAGCAGTTAAGCTGTAAGCAGGTGCTGAAGTTCCGTCACGCAGGCGTTTCCAAATACGTGTTGTGAAGGCTTTAATTGCTGAACCTGTAGAAATACCGGTAATTGCTCCAACTGGCTGATTAACATCCTCTACCCCATATGGAATATGCGGTAGCAGCATCCAGCTGGTGTCATAACCGAACAACGGTTTCAATGCTATCGATGGATCATATTGTGTGCTGTCTGTTCCATGCCAAGAACCAACATGCCAGATGACATTCGCCAATTCGGTAGAAAGTGGATACTGCGGATGAGGATTGGAATGCGCTAAATGCTGATTCATCAGCGCCACAGAGACAGGCGCATGCGGATCGAGTTGAATCACTAAATTTTCTACATTGATGTCTTCAACTTTCATACCGAATGTGCCAATGCAGACAATATCTGCAACCAAGCGTATTAACGGCGTATTGCCCATGGTAGACGCAAGGGCAAATAAAATACCTGAGGACGTAAAAAGGCCAATTTCAAAGCAGTCTGCTGTCACTGTCGGTTCAATATTTGAGATGAAGCGCAGTGTTCTCGATACAGGCTCAACGCTGCCGCCATTGAGCGGATATTGCTCCAATTCAGCAACTAGCGCCGTATTGGATGCTGCGGTCTGAGGGTTATATTTTGCTGTACCTACACCGATATGCGACAGCGCAATGCTTAGGCCCATGCTTTCAGCATGAAGCACTGCTGCTTTGCCCGCATTTGTTAAATAAAACTGAATTGCCATAATCCACCCAATTAATCACTTTGGGTATTGTTAGCGGTGCAATCCATTTAAAGACTGATTAGTTCCAATCAATATGTCGTATTTTCAAGAAATACATACGCAAATAAATCTACAATATCAGGAGCATCATGCCCGATCTCACGCATCTCAGATAATGACATGATTTTAAAGCGTGAATGCTCACCAAAACTGTATTGAGTGCTGAAATAACTGTATTGAATACTAGAAAATTCTTTCAGTATTTTTTCTTTGTTATGCAGCTGACCAATTTTAAAGTTATGCATATTGACTGCTCGGGATAAGCAGAAATAAGACTGTGCGCGCTTATTGATATACTTTTTACGATTGTCATTACTGAAGCATGCGCCACCCCAATGTACGGGCATATAGTAAATGCCATTTTTTTTAAGTAATTCACCGAGTATTTTCCCTTCCCCATTATCATTAACAATGAGCGTTGCTTCAGGGTATGTGGTTAAAAGCTGCTGAATATCTTCAATACTGATAGCACTATTTTCTTTAAACTCTAAAACAACTGATTTTCGTGAATCAGGCGTATTTCCCTCTACGGCTACAACCGCTATATAAGCAGCATTCGCAATAATAAAATGCCCATAATCAGACAGTTTCATATCGGGATTCAAATACGCTTTTTTAATCATATCATCGGTAAATAAGCGCTTATATTTAGGCTGATCTTCATTATTTTTACGGCGCAAATTAGCCATTTTGTTACGTTGCAAATTAGCCTTATTGTTACGACGCACATTGGCCTTGAAATTACTGACCAACTCTTTTAAATCACTCAATAGTTGGACACCTTCACTAAATAGTTGAAAACCTGCCGCTATAGCATTTACAGCCTGATTAACTCGCTTCATTGTCATGGACTATTATTCACTCAACTTAAAGCTAAATGCTAATAACTCAATGGTGCTGAAAAAGAGTCATGTTCCAAATTCTTTTTTGGCAGCCTCTTTTAACTGACTGAAACGTGATTTTTTTGCAGCCTGCTCCTGCGCCTCTGGGCTTTCATCTGCGATAACAACATTTTCATAGGCTTCGGTATAGAACACATTTTCCAAGAATAAAAATGCGAATACATCACCCAAATCGGGAGATTTGATGCCCATACGCTTCATTTCATCTTTGCTAAAAATCTTATAGCGACTGTGCTCATCAAAGGTGTACGGGATTTTAATAATTTGAGCCTGAATCTTGACCTTAAATTTAACAGTTTTAATCTTAAAACGGCCCTGATCTACCGCACGATAGAGTCCCACATAGGCCAAAGCACGTTTATTCACATATTCTTTGCGGTTGCTATTACTGAAGCATGCGCCACCCCAATGCACTGGCATATACCAAATGCCATTTTTCGTTAACAACTGACCTAGGCCTTTACCTGCACCATTGTCATCAACCACCAGTGTGGCATTCGGATACTTCAGAATGCATTCGTGGATCTTGGCGAACAGCTCTGTAATGTCATCCCTGTTCTTGCAAAGTGGAATATCAACCACTTCAACCCGCCGTGCTCGATCCCCCCATTGTGCTTCACCCCATACTTTCGATACGGCGATAACAGAATCATCACGGCCAACACCGCCACCAACATCGACCGTAATCACATAACCAAACAGATGATCTGCAAATATTGAAGCGCCGCAGTACATATTTTCTGCTTGGCGCTTGGTGATCAGGAACTCATCAGCACGATCAGGGAATTGCCCCAGTACACGGATTTGATATTGAGGATCTTCACGGCTGCCATACTTTTGGCGCTGTTCCGCTAAAGACTGCTTACTGACCAGCGGTGATTCTTCACCATTAAATGTCAGTGCTGTCCACACACCGTCAGATCGATGACTCAGCGTATGATGGGTTTCATAAAAGAGGCCAGCATTGCGTGTTGGCTGTGACGTTAAAACAGCTCGGTTATCTTCTTCAGTTAAAGCACCGAGAACAACGTCCATAACCTCATCGGGAATACCGCTGGCTTCATCTCCCCATAAGAGATAGTTCTTAGCATGGTTCCCTGCAAGGTTGGTCGGCTGGTGCTTTGGTGCTGTCTTAGCAAAGACATACCACTTTTCTTTCGATCCTTTGATGTAAACCAGTTCAGATTGATAGCCGACATAATCAGCTAACCATGCCAATGGACCACTTTTAAGCCGTCCAAGGTTAATGCTAATTTCTTTCCAGACCTGTTTCTTCAGCTGCCCAATTTGCGGAGCAGTAAACATCGTGATGGATTCATCAAAGAACAATAGATGCCAGAGCGCCACAATGCCTGCGGAAGCAGTTTTACCCGTATTGTGGTGCACCATTCCATCAGATGTCAGGAATGTAGAGTCACCATCCAGTACAAAGCCGAAATACTCGCCTTCGCCTAATGCTGTAACATTTTTTATTTTTACTGGCTGATACTTCTTATGCTTCAGCTCATAGGCAGCAAATTGACGCTTGGTTTCTTCTGGCCATTCCAACCACTTGGAGACCAGCACTTCCATGTAATCGCCAGCTTTCCAGCCATTTTTTGTTTCAAGTGCGACCAAACAGAGAATATGAGACTTGTTATAGACATGGCTTTTGCCGTTTTCATATTCGAAACGGTATAAATCCTGCCAGCCAGTAACAGTACTAATCACTTCCCGCGGTGTAATGCCGTCACTGCCTAATACGGCGTCATTAATTATTATTTTTTCTACACGCTTCCACTTGCCATTCGCTAAGCGGATCTTGGTGCCTTTGCCAAAACAGCCGTGGCCAGATGCTACAGATGTACGACTGCCGTCAAATGCAATCGACTCAAATAAAAGTTCTTGTTGCCATGTAGGAGTAATGCCTAGCGCTTCGACCGCAAATGCATAAATGTCATAGCGATACCGAACGCAAAGTTCCCACCATTCTGGAATTTCTTTAAGAGGTTGGAGAGCCATTGAAAAACTTAGTTAGATCTTATTTTTATTCTAAGTTTTTCAATTTGATATCAGTTTGAGGTGTTCCAAAAATTAGCTTTAATAAGAGTACTTATTTTATTATTATTCTTCTCAATTATATTATTAGTAATTTTGGTCGCTACGTCATATATATCTTTTTTAAACCCATGATCTAAATCATAATTTCTATATGCTTCATTAAATAAAAAATTATAATTTTGTAGTTTTATAGTGATTACTAATTTCCCCACCTCTACAAGACCTACATAAATAAAATACACAAATATGTCTGTATTTAAAATATCACTATCAGGATAGGATTTGTGTTTATCAAGAGGATTTAAAGAAATTCTTAACTGAGCATGTTGGCTAAAAAAATGGACATTATCATTCCAAGTTGCATCTTCTAAAAAAAGATATTCATCATTTGAAAGTCTCGAAAATTCATTCTCGTCTATAGTTACTGCATATTCTATAGCATTAAAATCAGAATTCTTATTTATTTCACGACTTGAATTAAATGCAGTTTTACTTATTACCTCAAGTAGAGCATCATCAGCTGTTTTTAATTCAATATCTATAGATATCCCTTGAGCTTTTAAAAAACTTACATGCTTTGAAAATGCAATATCCATAAAAACATTATAGGTTCTATTATCCAAGTAGTTTTCATTTGACTTAATTTTATTTGCAAACCTTCTACCTAAAAACATATGAGAAAAACAATTATCCCTTCCAGCATTAGCCAAAAATGCTAAACAATGTAGTAAAGGCCCTCTCTTGAAATCTTCTTTAGTAAATGAATTAATGAATTTTTTTATTAAATCAAAATGATTTATTGTTGAACTTGATTTTATGTTTTCCACATATAAATCTAAAGCCTTCTGAATTAATTTACTACTATCGATGAAATTTTCGTGACTATATGAATCCATTGCAACTACTTCAAAGTACTTTTCAATAGTCCATTCATGGGAATCAAATATTTTTGATTCAGTTTGAGCCTTTTCAAAAAAAAATTTTATTGCTTCCAATTCTTCAGAAGTAGATTTTATAAAATGCTCTTTGTCATTGATATTCAATCCTCTTCCCAGTGTAGATTCATCAATGGCTGGCAAAATACTGATAATATTATTTTCTAAATCAATCAATTTCATATCATCGATTGTATCTTTTTTATTATCAGCTAAACAGCCATTGAGGTGATCTTTAATTCTTGAAACAATATTTCGATCTAAAACATACATCTTTTTTTGCATTTCAAAACTTTAGGTAAATTCAACTTAAAATTATCTTAGCTAGATTACATAGATAATCAAGAACCTATATACTAAAAGGCAACATTGTCCGATCAACATCGTCCTCGTTTTGCACCTGATTCGACATTACTCCATATGCAGTGGCAATTTTATGGCTTGCCCAGATCGCCAGTAATGCTGCAATATGGCCATTGTCTAATGAACTGCTGTCAAACTCCTGCTGCATGCCCTTCTTATCAATTTTCCGCACCTGAAGAATGTTCATTGGGTTATAGCGGGTAATTGAATTTTCAAATTCAACCAGTCCACCACGATAGCTTGCCTGATAAATCCTGATAACCTCTTCAAGATGCTGCTGTGCATCGAATTTCAGCTGCCAGTTCTTAATCAAGTTAGGCGAATCAGTCACAACCACCGTATTTTTACGCAGATCTGGCGGTACGGCCAAGGCGGTAAAAATCTCTGTCTTTTGCAGCAGAATTTCACCTGTGTCCTGATAACACATCGCCATTAAGCGTACAGGTTGATCAGAGAAACCCGTCACACGGCTATCAATACGGATCATTTCAGTCATGAATGTTCTCCACAGTAATATCTCCAGTACCTCTATCTGCTTTAATACGAACATGACCGTCTTCAGCAAATTTATCGGCTTGAATCACCACAAAATCTTCCAATGGTTTTTCTACTGCCGATCCGTCAGGGTTATAGCCATTGTCCGTGTTGTTATCATGCTGACCACCAAGCCCTAGAATTTGCGGCACATAACCAATCAGTTGCACATCGATGGTAAAAATAGACAAGTTGATTGCTTCACTGGGTACTGGCGATGGAAACAACTGATTTTCTAAAACTGTAAATGTACTGTACTCAATATGACTACCAGCCATTTCAAAAGGCACCGCAATACGGCGCTTATCCTCATCCTGCATATAGGTACAGAACTGGTCACAGACAGACCGCGCATCATGTGAGTTAGTCGCATAAAAAGCAATTTGCGCACGGACAGTCTTAGCAATTAAGCGAATTTTCACTAATTGATCTTTGATTACCACAGGCACAAAGTATGGCACTGGCAAAAGCTGACTAACATCGGGCGGCTGATCAATCAACGCCGTAGCAGTCAGCATAATCGGCATAAACGCCGTAGCACCGCCTGAAACATCGGCATTTTGGCTTTTGCGGTATTCAGCTAGCATTGATTCTGAATCGTCCATCAGACGGCTTGGACAGGACTTAATGGCTGTGCTGATCTGCCGAGCTTTCCATTCATCCGTCTGAACGGTTTCGGGCATATACCATGCCCGAAAATCGACCAGCATTTTATACCAGGCATCTTGAATGCATTTAAGAGAATCTTTAGGCATGCTCACATTCCACCCCAGCCAAACAATTTAAAGCTTTTGGCTTTTACAGGTTTAACTTTCGGTTTTTCACCGTCGATCCGCATACGCGCAATTTCACTTTCTGTAAGCAACTGCTCTGCTTCATCGCACACTGAATCAAAAGAGCGGATTTCCCCGACCATGCCTGTATAGAAATCCTGTGTACGCTGTGCCTGTAAGACGGCTCGTTGATCGCGTTTAGCCAGCTGATTTGCCAGCATATCCACTTGATCTAAAGCCTGCTCATTGAATTGATGCAGCTGAAGCTGCGCATGGATGCTGTCAAAATCACGTAGAATCTGCTGTTCAAGCATATTGGCAATCATGGCTTCCGAAGGTGATAACAAAGAAACGTCTGTCGCGCTGTCAAAACAGGAAATAAGACCGTCTTGATGTTCTGGTACTGCTAGGCCATCAAACAGCTGGCCATCACCTACGTTAGTGACATAGTTCGGCTGCGTGACATAATCATAACCATAGAAATTAACGGGTACTAAGCCGAGTCCAGAGCGACGGTAATCCTGAGCAGAACTGAAACCGCCTACACGAGCTAAATACTGCTTGCGGGCATACTCTCCTGCATTATTGTCAAAGAACTCTGCTATATGAGTCACATCACCATTTTTATCGGCGTAAGATTCAACTGTTCTAAATGCTGGCTCTAAATACACCACTTTGCCATCAATGACCGTAGATTCAGGCGGGAACATACCATAACGGCGGCGGATCTCATGCCCGTTATAGCCATACAATGTCCCTGACTTAATCATTTCCTGAACTTTAGGATGATTGATCTGATTGATCATTTCCTTCATATCAACATTGTCGCGGTTTTTACCTGAATGCTGGCGACCACGCTCAAATAAGTTGTATTTAATTTTCTTGGTTTTTCGAGCTGTATCAGCCATGAAAAAGCCCCAATAATTGATTATTAGGGCTATTTTGGCAACACGGCGCAGTGTAGGTTTTGCAGTGTTCCAATTAGACTTCAACTTGGGTAAGTTTTTGGATAAATTAATCACATTCCTTGAACAAGTTTAATCTGAAAAATTTAATTACAAAAACATAGCATATAGCCAATCAATTTAAATACTTGATTGACAAATTAAATAGATGAAAATTATCTTAACAAGTCTATAAAAACATCTTTCGCACGATGTTTCCCTGACCTTTTATTCCAAATAAAATAACTTTGAATAGGGGGAAGTTGCTTAAATGTATATCCTTGAATATTCCCTATACCTTTAAACTGTTCATAAACCCCTCTAGGCACTAATGACACGCCTGATCCTGCAATAACGCACCCCAGAATAGTTGCATAACTTGCAATACTCGTAATTTGTACAAAAACATTATTAGATACTAACCATTGCTCTAATGCATTACGGTAAGGGCATCCTACTGGCCACATAAAAATATTTTTATTATATAAATCAATTGCTTGTTCTATTCTACCTAAAGATGAAGATGCAATTATAACGAGCTCTTCATTATAAATTTTTAATCTATCAATTAATGGATGTCCTTGATCAACTGCAATAATTGCACCATCTAACTTCAACTCTAAAATATCTTTTATTAGTTGAGGCCAAGTTCCCGTACTGAACTGAAGTTTAACTGATGGGTATTTTTGATGATATTCAGATAACAATTTAGGCAATCTGCTCGTTGCAGATGATTCAATTGCCCCAATTTTCAGAACACCTGAAGGCGGTGCATTAATATCGATAGCTCTGCAAGCCTCTTCGCTTAACAATAAAATTTGATTGACATATTCAAGAAAAGTTATTCCTGATGGGCTGATAATCAATCCCCTTCCTTGTCGAATAAATAATAGAGTACCTAACTCATCTTCAAGATGTTTTATGCGAGTAGTAATGTTTGATGGGACACAATGTAATAATTCTGACGCACGTATGATGCTTCCAGTATCAGCAACTGCTTTAAACATTCTAAGTTGAGACAATTCCATTTTATTGTTCACTTTTAGAGAACTTAAAACTCAATATAAGTCATTTGTATTCATCATTCAATTACCTTAATTTCAATATCAACTTCAAATCTTATTTTGTATGAGCTGAAGTTAGTGTCTTATTTATATAGCCATTTTTTAGACTTAGAAAATTATAAAGGTATTAGTATGAATACAGCTCTATTGAATAATGCTACCCATAACTATTTTGCACAGAAAAATATGAAAGACTTTGGTGAAATTTTTATTGAAAAACTTCCCAAACATTTCGAAAATTTAAAAGTTTCAGAGCGGATAATAGATACTAATCAAAAAATGGAACCTATTTCGACTCCAATTGAAAATATTGAAATGATCCAAGAAACTATGCTTCAAGTTCTTATGGATCCAATAACAGTACATGCACAAGCAAATGCTGAAAAAACATTTCAAGCTTTTTTAGATAAATCTAAAACTGATGTCGGACTTTTAAAGTTTTTCAATGGTTGGAATGAAACACATAAGACCACCAGCCTCGTCTCAGCCAAGATTATTATGAGACTTGCTGCAGATGCAGTATTAATTAAAGACGTAGAATTAAAAGACTATCTAATTACTATGGCAAATATGCATGAAGTCGCAAAAGATGATTTTGGATTAGGACATAAAGGCCATGATGGAATGTATGTATATATGACATCCGCGTTCGATGCTTTTGCTTGGATCGAAAATCAATATAAAGTTAAAGAATGCAATGATTTTTCACAATTTCTTTATGATGTTGGTATTTCAAAATATAAATCTCCTCTCCGTTCAACTGAGTATAGTAATTCTATCCTAGAAGCAATGATGGTTTCTGTTTCATCAGAACTTTGGAATGGGAGAGAATATAATTATTTGGCTCAATTTATTGAGTCTAAGCTCATATCCTATAAACCTGAACTTAGTGATAATTTAATTGAGTTTAGATATGCTAAAGGATATGTTTTAGGACACGCAGGGGAAATTGAAAATAGACATGGTTTACATGCCTTAGTCGCTGCTACAGTTTTTGCTAAATCTCGAAATATTCCTTTCGATTTGAATAAATTAAAAGAAATTATGTTGAATTATAATTACCGAGTGGGTTTAGCATTCGAAGCTCTCTATAACGCCCTAACAACATAAAATGTTTAGTTTTAATATAGAAATAGGCGTTTAAAAAAATGCCTATTTTTATTATTTAATCCAAATTTTCATGCATTTATATAAATATTTCTAGGATTGGTTAACTATTATGACGTTTGAAACCACCCTAATTACTTTAGGATTTTTTGCTTTCTGTGGTGGGCTTATTGATGCTGCGGTAGGTGGTGGCGGTTTAGTGCAAATACCAGCTCTATTACATGCTTTACCACAACATAGTATTGCGACAGTTTTTGGCACAAATAAGTTGGCTGTCTGGGTTGGCACACTCTCATCTATTTTTCGGTATGTTAATAAAATTACTTTCGTTTGGAAGCTTTTAATTCCGACAATGCTATCAGCATTCGTATTTGCATTTGTAGGGGCTATGTCAGTAGCTTATATTCCAAAACAATTTATGACATATAGTGTTTTTATTTTACTTATAATCATGGCAATTTATACGTTTTTGAAGAAGGACTTAGGTACTCATAGCACTTATATAAAATGTGGGCGTAAAGAAATTGGTCTAGGAGTTTTTTTTGGAGGACTTATAGGATTTTATGATGGAGTTTTTGGTCCGGGAAGTGGTAGCTTTCTCTTATTTTTATTTGTAAAAGTTTTTGGCTTTGATTTTCTCAATGCATCAGCATCAGCAAAAGTAGTTAATATTGGCACATTTAGCTCAGCACTTTTATTTTTCATACCTACAGGTAATGTTCTTTGGAAAATAGGTTTAACCATAGCATTATGTAACGCGATTGGTTCACTTATTGGGGTTTTTCTAGCATTACGATATGGTAGTCAATTTATCAGATTATTTTTCCTTATACTTTTAGTTTTTCTGATTATGAGAATGGGATTTTCTATATTTTAACTAAGACCTATTGACATTTAATAATGGTAACCCAATAAAGATGCGAGCTAAAGCAACTGAGTTGTCGTAATTTTTCATAACAAGTCGCAATCCCTCTTTAATAGCAATATCAGATCATTTTTATAGTGATTATAAATTAAAGAGTTCCACACCCTTGATCGTATACTTCAGTTAAATCAAGATCAGCAAAACTGTCATAATAATCGTGCTGATTTCTTTTATATGCTCTGTAATGTGCAATACAAGCTGTATTGACAGTTGAATTAAGAATCTAATCTATTCATTCAAGCACTATCTCGTCATTTTCATCATGGTCACTGAAATCAATCACCTGATAAACCTTGCCATAAACACCTACACCAAGAGCGCTATCTCCCAACTCAATATCTAAAGCTTTTGAATGAACCTTAACCACAACATTGGCAGGAACCAAACGCCGCAATATCGGTGATAGCTCAATAATTTCGGAAGTATCAACCGTGTCCTCAATTGAAATACGCAACCGGCTTGTGAGGAAATGATCAGGCTTTTCCTCATCGGTAATATGCTTTGGATAATTCAAGTAGGTTTTGATTGGATGCCAGAGGCGCTTAATTTGCCACTGATTCGTCCAGATCATGCGCAATACAAATTCTAAAAAACCTAAACCGCGCTCACTGGCCAGACTTGACCAGTTTGCATATATGACCCGCATCAACGTATCTGAAGTCAGTGGGCAGCGCAGTACAACAAGCCCATCCTGTTTAGAAAAGCGCTCAATGACCGTTCGGCTGCCTAAGTGCGGACAGCCATAGTCCAGCATATCCTGAACCTGCTGTTCAAAAACATCAGCAAAGACTTGTTTAAATGCCTTGGCCAATGCCGTTTCTAAACCCAGATGATTATTGACTTGCTGATCAATGGGACGCGTAAAGCTTACATTACCCATGCTGCCCCCATCTCTGCGGTGCGTTCTAAATTAAGTGTGATGCTGGAGTCAGAAACATAGACCCACTCATGCGGCTTATTTAGGCTTGCAGGAACACTGAGTGAAAAGTCACTAATATTGTCCTGAAAAGCTGTAATGTTTTTACGTAGCTGGGTTGATATTTCCTGCGTGTTGAAGCCATTCACTAACCAACGGCTTGAACTCAATTTAGTTTGGCCATAACGGTCTACCAGTAAGCCTTTGATCTGCATTTTTACACCGTCCAAATCGTGCACGGCGGCCAAGCGACCGTTTAACACTATTGCAAATGGCTTTTCTAATACAGCATGCACCCTCACCCGATCTTTATACAGGCTGTCCAACTGGCCAATATACTGAATGATTTCCTGTTCCAGTGTTGTCTGCTCCACGCTGTTTTTGGCGACTACCGCAATATGCAGATGATTGATATCTTGATAAGTGGCGCCATAGTAGCGGTCATGCTCATTTTCATTCCATACCGCCAGATAGTTAGCGCGTGGCATAAATTTAGCCCGAACTGAATAATCAAAGTTACCCAGAAACACGGCGTTTTCATCGTAAAGTGAAGGATAGCTGGACAGTACGCGCAGCTCTGATACATTTAGCGGATCTGCACCCTGACGTACCGCTCCACTCTGTTTAAATCGCACTGACACGCGCTGTTCATCTGCATTGAATACATCAACCAGTGAAGCATCTTTTAAACGCGAAATATCCACATCGCCGTATGTTTCTAAAATACCAAAGGCAAATACCTGATTGGCTTTGGCAGTGCATCCTGCCCGCTTATCATCACCAAATTCTATAAAGATACGACGTAGACTGTCCGTAGATAAATTAAATACCATCTCTAAAGGTGCAACATTCATCCAGCGCTTTTTATGCAGATAGGTATTGTTTTGATCATCACGTACCGTAATGCCCGCTAATGACAAATCATCCTGCAATTTAATCTGCGTACGATGAAAGTTCTCGGTATTTTGTACAAAGTATTGAACCTCACGGTATTCACTCTGCTCTGCCAGTACTTCCCCTGTTTCACCCGCTGATACAGTCATAGACTGTAGTAAACGCCATGGACGACCACTGTTATCTTCAATTTGACGGCCTTGGCTTAAGCTAATGCTGCTCCCTGAACGGTTGATCACTTCTAAAATATGTTGTGCCGGCATTCCAATCGGTAGAATGCCCTTATTAGTCGCATCGGCGATAATTGAGCGGTCGCGGGTTTTAATGAACGGTTCCAGTTCGGCAATATCAATTTCCTGACTGAACAATGCCAGAAATGCTGCAATAGAGCGGATCTGCTGAATCACCAATGGATCTTGTGCGTTATACCGTTCTTGAATTTCATAGTCATCTAATGAGGCAACAATACGTGCTTCAAAATCAGCTTGCGTCAACATCGTATGTCTCCCCCTGCATTGACTGTGACATCTGATTATCACGGATCTGATTCAAATTGATTGCAACCTCACCAACCTTGAGGTAAATCACTTTGGTTTCAAATCCTTCATTCTGGCTGTATAGCGCAAGCTGATCTGCACTGAGCTGCTGAAGGATCGGAATATCCTGCTTCATCTTGTTGATGAATTCATTGGCTACTGGAGAATCTAACGGCCCCATAAGCAGACTGTTCAAGTCTGGCCCATATGATGATCCCAAATAGCCATTAATTTCTGAATTGAACCAGTGATCAAGCATGGCGAGTATTTTATTTCGATCGATCATATCCCCGCCTTATACGCAGCCAATTGAATGACCTTACAGAACAGGAATGCTGCAATCACCATCATGGAATACAGGGCAAATATGCTCAAAATGATATAAAGGATGAATGCTGAAGCACCGCAGTAAGTCAGCACATTGTAAAAAGACCATGTAGCAATGCCAGTGATCAAAACTGCGGGGATCAAAAGCAGATACAGCATCTTCCGTGAATGATTAAAAACATTATCAACGATTCCCTGACGCAATAGATGCATGAGCTGTACTTTACTGTCACGAAAGCCCTTAAAGGCAAAAAAGACATGCACTGAAAAAAGTATGACCAGCAGTACATTCAAACCAAAATTCAGCATTACCCGCTCCTAAAGCTATTTATGCCTAGGGTAAGATTTCTATGATTGCAGCCAGTGTACTTGTTCCAATAAAAAAGACCGCCTAAGCAGTCTTTTGGATCTAGTGAATATCCTAAAAGCGGACATTTCTATTTTGGGCTTACAGCTCAATTTCATATAAGCTCTATTATGTTAAATAAGGCGTAAATTCTCTATATATCATGCTTAGAGCTAAGATAAACATCATAAGAGATAGCCCCTTAAGCAAAGTTCTTTGTATTTTCAAATTACGTAAAAACTTTTTTAGGCCTAAAGAAAAAAATACATAAAAACCGCCAATAACAGTCAAAGTTAGAACTGTGATTATCATTAAGGCAAAAGTTTGATCTTTCAGACTAGATGCTCCAAAAATAGCTGGAACAATTGCTAAGTAAAACGAAATGGTTTTAGGATTACTGAGTGTTATCAATAGCCCATCTTTATAAGAGAATATAGTTTCATTTACCGTATTAGGAGCTTGAGTTTGTAAGAGATCACCATTAAAAGACCAAAAACTATAAGCTAAATACAATAAATAAATACTCGATAGTAGGACTAAATAAAAAGAAAAATTTGGAATAAATTGAGTCAAAGAAGTCAGTAAAAAAATAGAGGCTAATAGAAAAATTAGATCACCTGTAATTAGACCAGTTAGCATTATGACGCCATTTTTATAGCCTTGAGTCAGTGTTTTAAACATTAGACCTGTCATACCTGGCCCAGGAAGAATTGCAGCTAAAGATAAAGTGAAAATATATGTGGTGAATTGTGCTAGATAGTCCATCTGAAAGTAAATCGATAAAAGAAGTGGGACTATTTTTTAGTAAAAACAAAGAAGAAATTGATCTATATTTTTTATGAAAATGATAAATAAGGGTATAAAATTCCTTTTTTAGTTAATTATTTTAGTATTTATGCCTAATCATAAAAAAATTGATAAAACTGATGTAAAAATTTTGGAATTATTACAACAGGACTCACGTATTACAACAGCTGAGCTATCAGAACAATTGAACTTATCAACTTCTCCATGCTGGCGTAGAGTCAAGCAGCTTGAAGACACTAAGATTATTAAAGGATATGGAGTATTACTTGATCGTAAAAAAATAGATTTAGGGGTAATGGTATTTATACGGGTATCTATTGATAGCCATAGTGAAAAAGAAGCTAAAAAATTTGAGGAAGAAGTGACGGCTTTAGATTATGTCGTTGCATGTTACAGCATTGGAGGTGATGCAGATTTCTTACTTCAAGTTGTATCCCCAGATCTTGATACTTATGCTGAATTCTCTATGTCAATAATTAGAAGATTGCCGGGAATAAAAGAAATGCAGAGTATGTTTGTTCTAAAAGAAATAAAACCATTCATAGGTTTTCCAGTTAAACCTTCGCAATAGTATTATAGGTTATCCGTTTCTAATTGATCGCTTTTTGTGAAGTATGGCAAATCTAGCGCAATATAATTATGACCTTCTTTTAGATGTCTTTTTATACCGCTTTCAATTTGCTTTCGACACTTCTCAAATGTTCCAACACCTGCCATGTTAATTTCCTTTACTTTTTTAAATGGCTATTCGGAATAACGTGTGGAAGTGCTAAAAAAGCAAAACCACACAATTTTTCAATTATGCTAAAACAATGTTTAATTTTGACAATTGTGTATTGATACTAGCGTTCATTTGATCAGCTTCTTTTTGCTTATCAGTATCACGCCATAATGTATTTCGTTCAGTTTCATAGTTTGGGGCTTTTTTATCAAAAGATTTCCCGTCTTTACGACAATGCCAAACGCATTTACCATCAGGGAATCGTTCCCATACCCAAGCATCCATTGGTGCTTTAGACCAGATTTTTTGCAAATTCACCATACTTTGTAACTCAACCAAAGTTACTTCCTGATTTGTATGATCATTAAAATACTGCAATGCACCATCAGAACCTTCAACATCAAAGAAATCATAAGTTAAAGCTCCTTCTTTATCTGCATACAAGTATGGGCATGTATGTGGTTTATTGTCACAGTGGTAGCCTAATTTAATGAGCAACTTCCATGCTTCTAAAAATTGAGCATGGCTTTTTAATTTGATTTTTAGTGCTTGTTTCATAATATTACCTTCTAAATCACACGTTATTCCGAAACACGGACTATTCTTAAAACTCAGATTCCACTACTTAGTCCGCATAGCTAAACAATTAAGACTGACTGTGTTTTTGCCAGCTCTAACTGCTGAAGTAGCTGATCACGCTGTGTTGTCTTATCCGCTATTTCCTGATCAAGTTGCTTTTCCTGCTCCAGTTTTTCTGACAGCTGTTTAGGAACGCTACTAGACGGACGCCGTGGGATATTCACCTTTTCTTTTTTATTCTGCTGCTCAATCTTCGGCTGTGCAGTGCGGATCAGCTGAGCAACACCTGATACGGCGTTATCAAATGTCTGCTTATAATCATCACTAAAGTCACCAGACAGTACGATTTCTTTGCCGTTCAGCGCAGCTTTGAAAACATCAGCACTAGCACGGGCAAATAAAGTTAATTCTTGTCCACCAGTAAATTGAAAGAAAATCGGCACTACACTAACACCGCCCTTACGTTGAACTTTATTAATTTCGGTCAAAGGGATAGATTGTCCTGTCGCCTTCTCTAAAGCGCCTTTAATCTTTTGAACATACGGCGTTTGATTTGTAATGGCCGTAAGGTTGAGATTGCCCATAAAAAAGCCCTATCATTGAATAGGGCAATTTTGGCAAAGTGAACTATCAGAACTTATTGACAGTTCCAAATAAAAAAGCTCAATTAAATTTTAGCTTCCTCTATTGTGTAGTCCAGCATTAGAAGAAGGAAATACTTCAAAATAAATTTTCTACTTTTTAAAGGGTTTTGACGTGACACCACCACCTAGTTTTTCACAACTGTTTTATATTGCTTTGACTAAATCACTTAATAATGGATATCAAGACTATTATTATTTATCTGAAATAGTAGAAGCATTAGGAGAATATAAATTAGTAGAAATTAAGAAGGGAAAACCACCAAAATTTAGTAAAAAATCATATGATGCAGTCAATGCACTGAATGAAATTTTTTCTAGATGGATGCTATACCTTAATTTAGTTACTTACTCAAAAGATGATAACCGCATAGTTAATACAAATCTTATTGAGTTACTATTGAGCAAAGGCGTTACTTTTGAAAATATTAAAAAATTACCCAGTTACAGTAATTTTATAAATTTTTTTAGTTTTCATTATGCTCTTAATCAATATAGTTATTTGGAAAATTCATTTAACGAAGGTGAATATATTGATCTAGAGCAAAGTTTAAATAATGTTCTATATGGTGATTCTGGCGATCCTATTTTAAATTGTTTCCTGAATGAACTTAAGTCTAGACTTCGGTTCAATTTAAATCATTATGAGCGTTTCAGCTACATTCCAAACCTTAAAAAAGAAAGCCTATCTCCCCTTAACAGGCTTAAAGTGGCATGCGAGATTAGAGTTTTAGCTAATATTATAAATAATGAATCACCCAAAACAATGCTTGAAGAATTAGATAATGACTTTCAGCTCATTAGGCAAGATGCCCCTTATCATCTTAACCACCTTAAGTTTAATGATTCTATATCTAATACACCTGCTCACTTAACAAGGATTGAGCATGAAACATTTGAAACTAAAGTTCTGAAAAGAATTAAACAAATGTCACCAACTCAATTTGAACATTTTGCACCTAGCTTAATAAAATCCAAATATGGTGCTGAAAATATTGAATTTATTCATAATGGCAAAGTTGGAGACGGCGGTATAGATGGGATACTCAGGACAAAAAAAGCAATTGGTGATAGTTTTGATGAATACTATATTCAATGTAAACGCTACAACGCGACTTCGATTGGAATACGAGAATTAAGAGATTTTATAGGTGCAATGGCAGGATACGAAGCTGTAAATGGTATATTTATAACTACATCGTATTTTACTAAATCAGCTATTGAATACATTAATAGTCTACCAAAATATGATATTACGCTAATAAATGGTGAACAACTTGTAAACGATGTTATTGAGTTTAAAATAGGATTAAAAACAATCCCACAAGCAATTCTTTATGAAATTGATAACGATTTTTTTAACAAGTTTCCCATAAGTTAGAAACATAACTCATAATTAAGCTGACTGTGTTTTTGCTTGCTCAAGTTGCTTTTCCTGCTCCAGTTTTTCTGACAGCTGTTACGGGGGTTTAGGTTTAATCTGTAATGGCCGTAAAGTTTAGATTGCACATAAAAAAGCCCTATTGTTGAATAGGGCTTTTTTGGCATTCGATCAAATGTTTATTCTTAGGAGTTCCAACAAAAAATATTATTGGCTTTTAAATACAGCTAGGTTCAGTTCCTTTCTTACAGTCAGACATATTACTCAACTCTAATATCCTTTTATCTGCCTTTTCAATTAAGCAAACAGAGTTCACATAAGTGAACATAGATCCATTTTTGACTGGCGAAGACTCAAATTCACAATCTTTATCTCTAAACTGAACCCACAGACGTTGTGAATTTTTCAACATCGTTTGCTCATTAGGACTCAATTCCCTTAAGTAACCAACATAAACTTTATTAAACTTATTGTTACTTTCTTTTAGAGCCGATGAGGCACATGTATTTAAATCAACTTGTTTACTTAGATTCTTACAGCTTTCTAAACCCGCATTAGTATTTAATGCAATTAAAGATGCGAATAAAATTATCCCTAACCGTCCCATTGATTCGCCCCCATTCCAAGTCCGCCGGTTATTGCATGAGCAAATAATCTATCGCTCACATTTTGATTGATATTACCACCATTTTGATTAACAACAACAACTTGCTGAGGACTTGGAGATGTTAAATACTCTTTGGCTGGCTCAATATGAGTATTAACCTTTGGTAGTGTAAATGAGGAAGAAAGTGAATGTGATCGTGCAGGAGCATTCATTTCAGCCTCTCTTAAGTTTAAGGATGATTTGCTAGGCTGAACATTCTGTAACATTCTTTCAGCAGTAGCTGCTATAGCAGTATGTGCAGGTTTAGCACCTTTACCCAATTCAACTGCGGACTCGTTTGTTTTTATATCAGAAGTATTATTTACAGAATTTTTTATTAAATCAGCTTCATGATTTCTACGAGATTTATTAATACCATCATTATGATTTTCTAAGTTTCTAACGGTAGTTGATAATTGATTTAAATCACCACTCTGTGCTGCTTTAACAACTTTTTTGGGTAAACTACCATAGTTATATGCAACTGAAGTAAGAGCTGTTTTAGCATCCATGGGTAATTTGTCCCATTTTTCTGGTCCGATTTTTGCCCTTGCACCCTCTGCAAATATTTTAGATCTTCGTACCAAGTCCCGTTCCGCATCCTCTCTTGTAACTTTAGAATCTTTAGTTACTTTTCTCACATTCCCATTTTTGTCAGTTATTGAGTCACTTCCATATCCAATTCGATATGCGTTTACATCCCAATATGCATTAGTTTTAAAGCCTTCGTGTAATCGAAGAAGGGATTTTGTTTTTTCAGCAACATTTTTGCCTTCCAGTGTATTGGTATACTGATTTGCCCCACCAAACTGCGCAGGCGCATCTAATCCCTGTCCGCCGTATTGTTTACGGAATAAGAGCGACGTACCGCTACTGTTACCGGATAGCTTTTGTTTTATCCAGTCATAGCCATCTTTAATAAGACTGGCACTCTTACCAGCTGGCGTTAAATTAAAAGCCTTAGTGGCTAGATCTATAAAACTGTCCCAACCAGCCTTTAAAATACCGGGTAAATCTGCTGCCTTTAAGCTGTCTGTCCATTCCTTAAAATACGGCGCTACAGTACTGCCCAGCTTATCACCAACCCAAGCACCAGCCATGCCACCGATAAGTGTTCCTACAGGCCCAAGCAAACTCCCAGCAATAGCGCCTATTGTTCCACCTGCAAGACTACCTACCGTACCGCCTTTCTCTTTTGTGTTCTGACTTTTCCAATCACTGAATGACAATGCGGTAAGTAAAGCCCCTATGACTGGCAACCCTTTACCAAGTTTCAGCAGTTTGGTTAAACCTTTACCACCTTTGCCAAATAAGCCGCCTAATAAACCACCTAATAGACCACCACCAGCACCCAAAAGTTTACCAATACCGCCGAGTAATCCACCTCTTGAGGCCAAGTTGTCAGCAATACGCTGAAGCATCTTAATCTGCTTCTTATTGTGTTCGCTTTCTTCCTTAGGCAATGGCTCACTGCGTTTACGGCTCTTCATCAAACCAGACAAAGGACGCAGCATAAAGCCAGCCACGCGTTTAACTGGAGACAGCACGGTTGCCACTTCATTGATAGCATCAACAGTCGGATCTATGCCTTGAGGGGTGCTATTCAAGCCATTTGTTATCGCCGTACTAAGCGTTTGAGTAATTTTACCTAAGGTTGATCCACTTTCCTTTCCAGATCCAATAAAACGCCCATTAGCATCTCGCTGGCGGTCTGATCCCAATTCACGCGCAATGCTTTCCTGCGAATCAATTGTGACTGAATCATTCTGGATTACTGACCGCTTTGGCTTCACTTTTGAATTAGATGATCGTTCTGCTTCAGAGACTAGATCCTCTACTGTTTCCAATAATTGATTTACAGCAGTCGTCGCCTGTCTTTGTTCTCGGATCAAATCCTCTGAATTAACTGGCTCACGTTGTGCATCAATCAATGCCTGTGCTAATGCGCTTAGCTTAGGCTGAGAGGGTTCATGCTGATACTGCTGGCTTTCTCTGGCTTTTAAAGCCTGTTCAAGCAGACTGATAATCTGCTCTACATTCTGGTCAATCTTGGCCACATCACGGCCAGTCTTTTTCAAGCCAATCAGAAAACCCAGCTCATCATATTGCAAACCACTTGAAGATTGAGACATAAAAAAATCACCCTATTTTACATAAGGTGATTGTTGATTATCGGAAGTTAATGAATCCCTGTCAGTTCCAGCTATTTTTGACATTTTTCAAAACTAAAATGTGCGGGAAACACCCATTATTCTATTAGCCCTTTTGGCTTTTGTTTGTACTTTATATAATTACCATGAATCCAAGCCATAAAAGCTATGATAACAAAAACGATATACTTGTAATTCAACTCCCCAGCCATTGCCATATCTGAAATACTGGAGCCAAACATCAAAACTCCAAATACCCAGAAAAAAGAATACCAGTTACTGTTCACTCTTCACATTCCCCTTAGATAACATTCATTTCTTTCTTTATTAATATATTCAACTTTTTCTAACCAATACTAGATCGGATATTTGATCCCAACTATAAGATAATCGAAATACGAAGTAATTTTTTCCATATTCAATCTAGCAATTATATATGGTGTGAATCCACTATTTTAAATAATATCGAATTGAATTTAAATTTATACAAAAAAAAAGCCCAAACACGAATGAATGGACCGAAACTAAAACAGTTTAAAAGTATTAGAAACTACAGCTAGTTTCTGGAGGGTTATTCTCAACACTAATCAAGTGACTAACAGTGGCAAAATATACCAAAATAATAATAATGAAGCAAAATTATTAGCTCTAATTAATAGTTTATTTAAAAAATATTAAATGACCTAATTTTTATTGCTATATTAATTTTAAAGTAGCTAATTAAAATATTACTACGGAATATCTATGTGAATATTAATGAACATCCGTCCCATCTATAACCGTTATCCCATCATCGTCTACTTCACCCGCCTCAATAATTTCAAGCTTACGCTGGAATGCTGCGCGTTTGCCTTCTTTCATTTTCTCTTTAGCTTCCTGTAGTTTTCTTTCAGCATCTGAAACAACAGCTGTACGCCGTGCCTGCACTTCCGATAGATCCTTGAGGTCTTCCAGTTCAAAGCCCCAGAACAAGGCTTCAGATCGGGCAATATTCGTTAGGGTAATACTCTGTTTTACGTTCAACTCAACAATTTGACTAATAAGACCCATCTTAAATTTTACATTCTTGACCACCCATTCAGTTTCTTCAGTGATTGGACCGCTTATATCGATCTCCAATATTTCATCGCGGATATGGATCACACTATCAATTGTATCGCCTGCTAACTCGCCCAAACTCGCTAATCGATTGCGGTTTTTTCTGATAATTGTGGCTGCTGAAAGTTTGTTTTTATGAATGCGGTCATCACTATGTGATTTCTCATCACTTTGACTAGCAAAAGTAGGTAAAAATGACGGATTTTTGACGTCATTTTCAGTGCTAGTTTTATCTTTACTATCATCAGCTTGTGAACTTTTTTGACCAGTCTTTTGACTGGTCATTTTTTTGATCTCTTTATTGAGCTGTTGGGCACTCTTTTTGACTAGTGATTTAGTCCTCTTCTTCCATTTTTCAGCCAATGCTTTACGGCGTACATTCGAAATCAACTTTCTTTTCAAGCCAATTTGTTTGTTCTATAAATATGCATGAAAGCCATACGCATCCATCTTGTACCGGCTCTGCAAATTCAATTTTTTCACTGACAAAAATATTGTCATCTTTAAACATCAGATCCATGCCTTTCAGGGAATCAATCAGTAATTTCGGATAATTATCAATATCAAACCGTGGGTAAGTTTTTGCACTGTAATTTTTAATCCTCAACGGTGGCTGAACCATCAAGCGCACTTCACATTGCTGATTCAAAGCTTCCCATTTCAAGGCTTTGAAAATTGGAGCATAAGTATCAAACACCTTCTTTTTAAACTTTTTAGCCCCCACAGAAAGGCTGTTTCTTTGCTTTCCATTTTCGTCAATCGTTGCGCGCCAAATATCATTCGCGCTAATTCCGTAAGGCAATTTCACAGTAATGAAATTGTCACCTGTAATAATTATTCCGCCAGTACTACCACGGTGTACTGAATCTTGATCAACCACTTCTGTTTTTAAAGAACATGGATAAACGATCTCACTTCCCAATGCACGGCGTTCACGCGATGCGCGGTTTGTTTTCTTCACTTCAAATGGATCTGAGAACCTGCCAATATTACTTTTTGTCCACAATTCCCATGCGCTGCGCTTACTTTTACTTTTCATTTTCATCTCGCAGAATTTTTACCAATCCATTTATCTGGTCTTTTTTCCATCCCTCTAAAACCACATCAATCTCGCCCAAAAAACTTGCGCTTTTATTGCTTTCATCAATCCGATTTTTTTCATCATTAAGGGTTTTGATTAACCCCTTATTTTCTTCACCACAGAGTTTGAGTTGGTTTTGAAGATCATCAATGATTGCTTGATTGCCTTGCTGACCTGCTTTAAATGCCTCTTTACACCACTCAACCCATGTTTTCGATTCACCACTGGCCAAGTGCTTCGCTTTCCATTTTTCAAATTCGCTCATAGCTCAATCACTCTAGTCAGTGGTGAAATGTGGTTGCCAATGTCGGTGCAGTGGTCTTCAATATCCTTTTTGATAGACAAATCAATTTGCTTATCGTTTTGGTTTGAATTCGAGACAGTAAGATCATGATTGGCAATTGCAGTACGGAGGTCGGCAATTAATACATATTCAAAATCACACTCAACCAATGGCTTGTATTCAAAAAACTGTTGCTCATCATCGTTATAAAAATAAACAATACCATCCACCACATTGAAGTACTGCTTTGGATCTAAACAAAAATACTCTGGGTTTATCGCTGTGGTTAAGAGACATGATGCTATTGCCTCAGCCACCCCTAACCCCAATTTTTCGATTAAGTTCATGCTGATGCCCCTTGAGCCATATCATTAATCAATTCTTTTGCTTGTAAAGTTAATGAGAACCCTTGAGGATTTTCTCCATCACCTCTTACCAAGCCCCATTCTTCCAAATGCTTCATGTATCGCTGCAAACTACGAACACCTATTCCCATTTTTGGCTCGATGCTTTTATGAATTTGATGGACTGAAGTTCTACCTTTCGTTACCGCTAAAGTTTTTATAATCATCAAATTAATGTATGTGCGGTCCGCTTCAGTACTCATGCTGCACCTCGATATTTATTTTCATGTTTGAAATTCGCTTCAACCAATGCACGCGCTAATTGAGGACAAACAGAATTACCAACCATTCTTGTTTGCTCAGTCTTTGTTAGTGTGATTTGTTCACCATGCTCATTTGTGCCATGCGTGAAAATGTAAGAGTCTGGAAATCCTTGCGCCTTAAAAAGCTCAACCGGTTGCAACATACGAAAACCAATATCTGATATTTCATAGTCTTGCTGCCCAATGGTTACTAACCCAAAACGATCGCGTGTTGGAATTGTTCTTAAAGGCTCATCAACAGAATTACCGTCTTTTTCATTTCCATAAAATGCAGTTAAAAATGCTCGTACTTCTGCAAATTGATTTACGGTTGTAAGTGTATGCATCGGATCATCAAGATCCTGACCAATACACCCATTTTTCATTTTTGATAAATGGCTAACCACAAGCGAATTGTGATCTTTAGCAGTAATCGTATGTACTGGCTCTTTCAATTCACTACCAATAACACCTGTGTAATTCTTCGCTAGGAAAGCTGAAATAAGCGCGTGATGACCTCCTTTTGTCTGAGCACAGATTGTTCTTAAAGGTTCATCAATTGGCATTGAGCGTTTATTTGATGCATTAGCACATTCGGTTAATACTGGAGCAACACCATTAACTACAAATGGTTTTTGATTATTAAAAACAAATTTCTTTAGACCGCCTGCAATACGTTCCATTGTTGCTGTAGCTAATGGACGCTTACGAGTAAAGATACTTGGGCAATCAAGTGACCAATCGATACACTCAGCAGCAGTGCGCCAAGGTTTCAAAAGTCCTTTCTGCACCTGGATAGAATCAGGATTTCCATGTGTAGGTTCAGGCCATTTAATCTGTAAGCCATCACGGCGAGCAATTAAAAAGAAGCGCTTACGAATCGTTGGTGATCCAAAATCACATGCACGCAGTTCGCGGTAATCAACCTCATAACCTTGACGCTTAAGTGCATTCACAAACGAATTGAAAGTTCGACCTTTTTGTTTTGGACAAGGTTTACCATCTGCATCTAAATCACCCCATGTTTTAAATTCTTCAACATTTTCAAGCATGATTACTCGAGGGCGAACCTTTGCAGCCCAACGTAATGCAACCCATGCTAAGCCACGGATTTTCTTTTCTACTGGTTTACTGCCTTTGGCTTTAGAAAAATGTTTGCAATCTGGTGACAACCAAACAAGTCCTACTGGTTGATTTCCAGTGACTTCAATTGGATCAACATCCCAAACGCTTTCACAATAATGTTTAGTCTCAGGGTGATTAATACGATGCATAGCAAGTGCTTTAGCATCATGATTTATAGCGACATCAACAGAACGATTAAATGCTTGTTCTAAACCAGTTGATGTACCTCCACCGCCAGCAAAGTTGTCTATGATCAATTCGTGAGGAAGTAAGCTGAAATTCATGCTACACCGCCTTTTGAACTTGACTTGAAACCAACCTTCTCAAGGTGATGCTTCCAGTTTTGAAGTTCGTTAGGATCAGATAGCTTCTTCGCAATACGACTTGCCAGTTTCTCGTAACTCTCACCTGCTACGCTAAATTCATCGCATACATCAGGCAAAGCCGCTAACTTATTGGCAAATGCATAAATTTGTTTAACAGAGGAAAATCTCAGTATGTTTGAAGACTCAGCTTGTTTTTCAAGACGACGTTGTGGATTTAAACTTTCGTGTCGAGATCGAGCCTTGATCATCCAGATAGCAAGGAAATATATTTTCATCTCATCGGAGTGATCGTGATTTTTATTGTATTCCTCAAACCCATTCAGTTCCGCATCAATGCTAAAAACTTGGAAGCAATCGGCCACTACTTGCTGGAAAAAGGTGAACCGGTGCTATTCACCAGTGGCGGAAAAAAATACGTTTTAAAGGTTGAGGTGGCGTGATGGGAACTAACGAGCAAAAAATCGAAATCAACATGAATCAATTTGAAGGCAGTTCTGACCAAATTGCTGAACAAGTTTTCAAAATCGTTATCTTGCCAATGCTGCAACAAATGAAAGCGCAAGACGCTGAATCAGCAAAGGTATTTGCATTCTCAATCATGTGGCTTGGAATGAGCCAATATGCTCAATTTTTCCCAACAAGTGGCGCTAAAAAATCAATTGAATTCGCTACTAATAAGTTAATTGAAGTTCTTAAAAAGCAACGTGGCGAATTAAAGATATAGGTGAAGTGATGGAAATTAAAGCTATACGTAAATTACCAGAATTAGAAGCAAATCAGGAATGGGCTTGCGAAGGTGGCTGTGATGTTATCAAGCCTAAGTATTTTGAGAATGTTTTTAGTCAAAGCACTGCTCATGATGGAAGCTCAATAAAGAGACAATCTGAATTTTTCTGGACGTGTCAAAACAATCATTTTCTTAGAGTTTGGTGCACTGATCAAAGTGATTACATATTACTGCCAGAAGATTTCTATCAAGCAGAAGCCCCAAAGGTTGTGGAAAGCAATTCTATCCAAGAATCCATAGATTTATTAGACCAAGATATTGAGTCAATAAAAAATACATTTTTGGAGGAAAGTCTTTTAACAAATGAAGATGCAGACACACTAGAGCAACTAATTACCAAAGCAATGCAACTTGGTGAATTTTATGCGAAACGTGATGCCCAAGCCCAAGCAGTGCCTGAACAGATTTTAGAAAATAACTGCATGATTGGTCAAACATGGTTCATGAAGGGTACGTCAGTTTCAGGGCTAATCAAGCATGCAGAAGGTGTTTATAACGCTGAAGCTGTCGCCCAAAACTCTAAAATTGAATTTGGCACAGACGATAATGAACATTGGTTTGCTCATGATGTTCCATTTTTCGGAACTGTTCAAATAGATCGTGAAGAACGTCATGGTTTAGTTGAATGGGATATTCATTTCAATGATTGTTGGCAAGGCCCATTCAATTCAAAATCTGAATGTATAAAACATTTGGAAGACTGTATTGCTGAACAGCGTGAAGAAACACAGGAGCCAGCAAAATGAAGATGAATGCTCCAATCACACTTGAAATGAAAGTATATGCTGTTGAGGAAGAAACCAAACAACAAGCAATTGTCACAATGTCGCTTCCGCTTGGTCAATACCCTACTCGATCAACACTAGAGTCCATATTTAAAAAAGCAGAAGATGCTTTACCTGATGGTTTTCGTGTGATGAGTAAATCGGAATTTTTCAATACGTATCTGCAAGAAGAATATGGGGCAACTGAAAAATTTGCCACCCCCGGCTCTTATGATTTCACTGACGATGTAATTGAAATGGAGCAAAATCATGAGTCATAAAGTTGAAGTTTTTTGGCTAGAAGAATGCAATAAATGTGGTCATGGTTGGGCAATAGTTGAAACCATCGAAGGTACTGAAGACTTTTTGTTTGATGGCGATAAAATTCAGTGCAAGTCATGCGGTCATAATGGTCAAGTTGCGGTTACAGATGACTATGCTGAAGACTGTGTTGCATATGCTGTTTGGAATGATGCAAACCTACCTTCTGAAGTTGCTCAAAGTTTGAAGGAGGTGTCTTGAATGGCGGCTGCACTTAAAAAAAATGAAGATCAACTCGATACATCAATGATGTTAATTCTTCGATACAAAAGCCCAGTTGTGGCTTTAAAGAATATTGTGGAAGATTATATGCCACATATGGATATGGCATCTGCGAAGCAACGAGCATCAAAATGCAAACTTCCCTTTCCTGCTTTTAAAATTGATGGCAACAAATCTGAGTACTTTGTGAATATAGCAAATGTTGCTGTTTGGCTTGATTCACTACAGAAAGAATCGCAACGAAACTGGAGTGAAGTGAATTAACTTCACTTCATTTTTTTACGCCTTTATTACGCCATACGCCACAAAGAATCAATTAAGTTATTGAAGTATATGGTTTAATAATAAATGTCCGTCCCACCTGCCATCGGAGCGACAATTAAATTATTTGACAGTTGATATGGACCAATATACATATAAATTCATCACTTTTTCGACCGACATAGTATACTGCATCTACTGTATTGGCTCATCCTTTTGGAACATGTTTTCATCCTTATGAAAAAAACTCTTTTTATTTCATCTCATCTTAAATCCTTGAGTATCCTTGCATTGTCGCTAAGTTTAGTGGCATGTGGAGATGGTTCTTGGTGGTCAAAAAATAATGAACCGACTTTAGAAGAAGATCAAATTAAACGCCTCATCCCACCACGTGTGAACAATCGTAATTCGTGGGCTAAAGATATTTTTAGTATCACCGATCAGCTTGATATTCCTCAAACTAAAAAAAATATTTGTAGTATTGTCGCTGTCGTAGATCAAGAATCTAACTTTGTCGCTGACCCACAAGTTCCGGGTTTAGGTGAAAAAGCAGTGAAAGAAGTCCAAGACCGTTTAGAAGAAAAATTTAAAGATAAATTAGGAGATGGCTTGGGCGGAACAGTGGCCGGTTATTTTCAAGAAGTTTTAAAAAATCAGCCGAGTCCTGAAGATAACTATTTAAGTCAAATGCGTCGGGTCAAAACTGAACGTGAACTCGATGAGCTATATCGCGAAATTTTTGCTTATATGTCCAAGCATTACCATGTGAGTGCATTAACGGGTGCAGCAAAATTAGTGGGACAAGACATTGGTGAAAAGTTAAATCCAATTACCACATTGGGTTCAATGCAAGTTCATATTGGCTATGCCAAAGAGCACAAACGCCAAGGCGGCAATATTGCCGAATTACGCACGGACTTATATAGCCAATATGGCGGTTTGTATTATGGTATTCATCGCTTAATGATGTACCCAGCGGATTATGATAAAGCGATTTATCGTTTTGCAGACTATAATTCAGGTATGTATTCAAGTCGTAATGCAGCATTCCAAAGTATGCTCAATGATCTTACAGTTGCTGAGTTAGACTTAGATGGAGACCTGTTGCTTTACAACAAAGATGGTTCAATTCGCTCTGTCAGCAGCCAATCTGAACGTGAACTAATCAGTGTTTTCGCAGCCAATAACATCTTGGTCACACCACGTCAAATCCGTACGGACTTAAAGAAAGAAAAATCTAAAAATTTTGAAGATACAGCAACATACCGTGCAGTAGCCAAGCTCTACAAAGAGAAAACAGGTAAAGAACCTATCTATGCTATCATGCCTGAGGTCGTTATTTCTGGCCCTAAACTTAGCCGTGACTATAATACCAACTGGTTTGCAACACGCGTAAATGGAAGATACCAATCATGTATGCAACGAGCAAAAAGAATAAAAATTTAGCGCTCTTCGATTTTGATGGAACCCTGTGTACAAAAGATAGTTTCACGGGGTTTATATTCTATGCGCTATCTAAACGGCATATCGTCAAACAAGGGATTAAAATCCTACCGTGGATCCAAGCCTACTATTTAAATGCCTACCCTGCACATGCAATGCGTTCTAAATTATTTAACGCAATGTTTATGCATGCAGATGCGCTAGAGTTACAACAAGTTGCTCTAGAATATGCAACCAGCTTAATGTCTCAACTGAATCCTGCATTACTTAAGCAATTGAAGCAACATCAAGCTTTAGGCCATGATGTTGTGCTGGTTTCAGCATCGGTAGATATATATCTTGAACCGGTCTGTCGCTTATTAAATATTGATTTAATTTGTACGCAGACTGAAAAAATCAATAATTTATATACGGGACAATACACAACGCCAGATTGTAGTTCAGAACAGAAAAGACAACGTATTTTAGAAAATTATTCTTTAGACGATTATGCAGTGATTTATGCTTATGGCAACAGTCGTGAAGATAAAGAAATGCTGGCTCTTGCACATCATGCCTATATGATCGGTGTCAATAAAACACTGCCGCCATTACCAAACAGTATTCAAATTGCCATTTAAGCGCAAAACATTCCGTAGATTCCTTTTTCGATCTAAACAATAAATAGAACTATCAAAATTGAACAAAAATTTAAATTAAACTAATGTTTTCTTGAAAAAAAATACTGTGATAGTATCTACATAAATAATAAATATAGCGCATAACAAACAATAAATAAGGGTAAATGTATAATGAATTTATTTAATCCCCCCAAACAGGTCAAAGGTGTATATATTCGTTTTGGCGAAAATCCATTTGTGTTGCTGTCCTTATTTTTCCATCAGGCTAAAAATCAAAATTGGAGTCAGCAAGAAATCACACATGTATTGGATAAAGCAAAAAAAGGCAATTATGCACATTTAGTTAAAACACTTAAAGCGCATATCCACCATTAAAAAAACCACTTCATTTAAAGTGGTTTCTTGGTGCAATATTTCATTTATTTCTTAAATGGAAATGCATATTTTGCTATACGTTTAAGTACACTACCATACTGTTTCAATAGGCTGGCATTGTTGTAATTCAAGCCATACTTTTCACATACAGCCTGTACCTTCGGTGCCATTTTACGATAGCGACGTGCTGGAATATCAGGGTATAAATGATGTTCGATTTGATGACTTAAATGCCCTGTCAAAATATGGAAGGCTTCTGAACCGGTTAAGTTCGATGAACCACGAATCTGACGCATATACCAATGACCGCGACTTTCATTTTCCAGTACTGTTTTTGGAAACACTTCAACGTCTTTAGTGAAGTGACCACAAAAAATAATACTAAATGTCCAAATATTACGAATACCATTCGCAACGAAGTTACCCGCTAACACAGGCAAAGCCGCTGGACCTGCAATTAAGGGGAAAAACACATAATCTTTAAACAATTGTTTAGTGATTTTAGTCTGTAAAGGTTTCCACTCTTCTTTCAGTTCCTGTTTCGTCTTACGACCAAACCACACTTTGCCAATTTCAAGGTTTTGAATTGCAACTCCCCACTGGAATAGCAAACAAAATGGAATGGCATAAATAGGTTGTAAAAGAAAGCCCGGTTTCCAACGCTGTTCAGGGAAAAGACGTAATAATCCATAACCAATGTCGTCATCCATACCTTTAATGTTGGTATAAGTATGATGTTTATAGTTATGGGTTTGACGCCAATTATCCGCTGTACCCACAATATCCCACTCATAAGTTGAACCATGGAATTTTGGATCATTCATCCAGTCATATTGACCATGCATAACATTATGACCCAACTCCATGTTTTCCATGATTTTAGAAAAACCAAGTAAAGCCGTACCTAAAAGCCATGCTGGCGGAAACCAACCTGCAAATAAACAGGCACGACCCGCGATTGATGAATAACGCACAGTTGAATAAACACGGCGAATATATTGAGCATCTTTTTCGCCAATATCATCTAAGACTTCTTGTTTAATTGCATCCAGCTCACGTGCTAAAGCATCGAGTTGAGATTGAGTAAGCTCGCCATTTTTAGGATTTTTAAAATATTGCATTTTAATCGGCATATTCATAATATTGGACTCACTTATAAATCAATAACAAGGTCAGACTGAGCTGAGTTGACACATATTTTCAATACATTACCCGGTTCTGCATTTTGACTGCCATTCACCATATTTTTGGTTGAACCTTCAACTTTATTGCAGACACATTTATTACAGATACCCATACGGCAACCATGAGTGGGTTTGATATTTTGCTGTTCTAAACTGGTTAAAATGGACTGACCTTTTGGAATGGCAATGACTTTTTTAGATTTCAGCAAAGTTACATTTACAAAACCAATATCAGAACTCTCTATCGGTGTCATACTAAAAGCTTCACTTTTAAAACTTTGAGCATGTGCAAATAACTGTTCAGCCTGCGCTACAAATCCAGATGGACCACAAGCATAGACCACGTTATTTTCGATATTTGAAATTAATGCGGTATGCGCTACATTTAAACGCTCACCAGCATCCTCTTCTTGGGTATAAAAAACTTGAAATGTAAAATTAGGATATTGTTCAGCGAGCTTCTCAAAATGTGCTTTAAAAGCAACATCGGCATATTCTCTCACCCAATACAATAATTTTATCGGTGCTTGAGCCATCCGATTGGTCTTGGATAATGCTTTGAGTAAACTAAACATTGGCGTAATACCACTACCCGCAGCCAGCAATACCATCGCTTGAGCTTGTACAGGTAACAGCATGTCGCCATAAGGCCGCCCGAATTCAAGGATATCACCGACTTTAGACTGCTCAGCTAACCAAGAACTAACTTTACCCTGATCAACTTTTTTAACGGTTAATAGCACATGTTGTGCATCCAGTTGAGTCAAACTGTAGCTACGTTCATAGCGAGTACCATTAACACGCACAAAGATCGGATGATGCTGTCCAGCTTGCCCTACATCGAAATGACGATTGAACTGAATGGTTAAACTCACCATGTTTTGAGCAGAATTTTCTTTTTGAACAATTTTGCCCAATGCCTGATTGAGAGACCAAAGGGAGTTAAATTTTTGCAACCAAAAATTAGCTGCATGCTGATCAATAACAATTTCAGCAAGTGAACCTAGGGGAGATTTGGTTTTTTCTAAAACATGCATAGTCAGATACCACGCGATTGAATTTATATTATTATACACGTGTATATATATTTGTATATACACTTGTATTGTTTCTATTCATTTCCCATGTGACCAAGCAACCGCTATAATGTCTGAGTGTCTCTAATCTCTTGAAAAATATGAATCAGTCTTCAATTAAAAAAAACGTTACTGCCACAATTGATGCACAAAATTTTGCGCATGAGCCAGTTGTTGTCCGCACCGTCGGTCGAAAAGCAACGATTACCAAAGAAGAACTGTTTCAAGCTGCACTCAATTTAATTGGTCCTCAAAAAAGTATTTCATCCTTAAGTCTGCGTGAAGTTGCCCGAGAAGCAGGCATTGCTCCGAATAGTTTTTATCGACATTTCAAAGATATAGATGAGCTTGCAATTGAATTAATTGATCGTTCAGGCAATGTATTACGCCAAATTTTACTTGAAGCACGTTTAAAAGCCTCGAAACAAAACAGTATCATTCGCAGTTCTGTTGAGGTTTTTATTGAACAATTGGATGCAGATGAAGGTAATTTAAGTTTATTACTTCGTGAAGCCTATACTGGTTCTACCTCATACAAATTAGCCGTTGAACGCCAGTTAAATTATTTTCAGCAAGAACTCAAAGACGATCTAATTTTATTAGAACGCTTAAATAACAGTAGACTGTGCCATCCTGAGTTGGTAGCAAAAGCCATTACGCAATTGGTGTTTAATATGGGCGCTAAACTCATCGACATCCCAATCAATGAACGTAAAGAAATAGCAGAACAAACTATGATCATGATTCGCATGATTTTAGAAGGCGCACGTCATTTGGATGAAGCCAAAATAAATTAATAACTTTATACTGAGGCGTTATCATTTATTGAGTATTCCCTCTACTCCTTTAGCATCATTTTTCATTAATTTTTTTGTTGAGCAATAATGTGTTTAACCAATTCGGCTGTCTTTTCAGGCTGTTCTAATGGGAACATATGTCCACCTTGGATCAAACTATAATTAATCTGATAAGTCTTTTGTATGCCTTGTGGAAAACCTTGTTTATAAAATGGACTCTTGTTTGCACTAATTAAATGGACAGGTACAACAGGTGCTTTTCTTGGTGTACGCCACCACCATGCAGGTACAGTTCGAAAAATTTCAGCTTCAACGACCTTCGGTACAGCCAAAGTTAAACCACCACGCTCAGCATCTTCTTGCAGGCCATGGTTTAGAAAATCTTGAAAACAGGTTTCATCAAAATGTTGGAATAATTGATTATGCCGCATTGAAGTATATGCATGTGCATGATCTTTCCAATGATCTGTGCGTTTCAAGGTAATACCTGCCGGTGTAAATTGATCAATGGCTTTGAGTTTTAATTTTTGTGCAATCTCAAACATGGCAGATTTAGAACCAATCACAAAAGGCGGATCCATAATCACCAATTGTGAAAATAAATCAGGACGCTTATAAGCGCTCATGAGTGTTAATAATGAGCCAAAGGAATGCCCAAGACCAACCACCTTTCTACCCTGAAATTGCTGTTCAACATCATCAATAATTTGATCGACCAAATAACGCCAATCATGGGTAATCGGGTACTGTGGATTCATTCCAATCATTGGAATGGACTTTAAATCAAATTCATCCTGAAAATAAGTAAAGAACTTTTGATAACTTTGCGCAGGAATTCCATTGGCATGAGTAAAATGAATTTCTGTTTTCATAAATAATTCATCAGCCATTCGACTGTGCTCTTCTTTTGATAAAGTGATTAACCGTATTGCTAGCTTACGTAAAAATATGCGCAGATTAAATCAATAAATCATCAATAGGCTGACTTCAAAGTCAATTTTGCGCTCAATACAGCATACTTAATAAAACGATTATTTTTGTGAAACCACTAAAGTCTGATTTGCTAGAAAAGTTGCTCCACAGGTGGTTTTATCTCCAGCGAGTACAACGCCTCGCCCTTTTACCAATGTTGACTGATCTGCTGCAATGGATGACACCACAACTTGGCATTTGGGACAATAATGTTTCATTCCATGCAAATGTACTGCAATACCATTGATAATAAATGTGTTTTCACATTCAGATACGATGCCGCCATGTGTCGTTGAAGACCCCATGGTCACTAAAGATTTAGCCATAATTGTTCTTATATGTTTTTAAAATTTATGCACTATTTTACATAAGCTGAATTCTAAACGCCAGATAAGCCTCTAGTTTAGTGCAAAGTACAAGACAATAAGAAAAGCACCCGAAGGTGCTTTTCTTTCATTCAAATCTTAAGGTTTAACCACCACAAGCACTTGAATCGCTTCAGGTGTAACAGACAAGCCATCGAGTAAGCCAATACCTTCTTTTTGCAATTTTTGTAAACGTGCAATTTCATCTTCACGAATACTTGGATTAAATTGCTTAAGATAAGTTAAACGGTCAATTTCATATTGCCATTTATTACCATACACTTCTTTAGCTTGTTGTTTAAAGCTTGGCAATGCCGCTTTCGCAATATCCAAAGCTTGTACATAACGTTGTTCAATCACATCACGACGCGCTTTCACTACCTGACGGCAGCTATTACTATCCAAATGATGTAAATAAGGTTTCAAAATATCGGGTGCAATCTTATTCGATAAATCCTGACCTTTTTCACTCAATAGAACACGAATCAGTTGTTGCGGTAGGCTTGATGGTAAGTTCAAGGCTTTCGGAGCAACCACATCAACTTTAAACCACACTTCCAATAACACCGAACCTTGTGGTAATGCCGCAGATTTCAACACAGCAACATTGGTACTACCAAAGCCTTGTGTATTAATCATTTCCATTACACTTTCTGTGAATGGATGTTCCAGCGTTAAATACTGCGCATCTTCACGGGCTTGTGCTTGGTCACGGTAGAAAGTGGCTGTCATGCCTTCTTCATCAAGCGTTAAACCTTGAACCTGCATTTGATCAGTTGGTTTAATGATCACCGTACCGTTACTTTGCTCATCAAAATCAATATTGGTCGATGCCATAAAGCGCTTCATAAACATTGGCAACGTGGTGTTGTCATCATAATCTTCGAGTGCTTTTACAATTTCTTGCGCCACAATCGGACGACAAGAGTTGTATTCTAACAAACGGTCACGACCTTCCTGCAATTCAGCTTCCAAAGCTTCGCGCTGCACACAGACTTCTTCCAGTAAATCTTCAAACTGTTGACCCAAATCAGCCAATAAACAATCTTTTAATTTAATAATGAAGTTTTCTTGCAGTGTTTGAGCCGTAGGTGAAATATTACTAAAAATATTTAAACCTTCGTTGTACCAACGGAACATACGTTCTTGCGCTGTCCCCACTAAATATGGCACATGAATTTGAATACGGTTTTCTTGACCAATACGGTCTAAACGGCCAATACGTTGTTCTAAAACGTCTGGGTTCGCCGGTAAATCAAATAAAATCAGGTCAGAGGCAAACTGGAAGTTACGTCCTTCAGAACCAATTTCAGAACAGAGTAAAATTTGTGCACCGTAAGAATCTTCAGCGAAATATGCAGCTGCTTGGTCACGCTCAAGTAAGCTCATGCCTTCATGGAACATGGCCGTACGAATACCAGCATGTAAACGCAGTACATTTTCCAAAGCTTCAACCACAGGTCCAGTACGTGCAATCAGCAATACTTTTTTGTGTTTCAGCCCTGTACGGAGCATTTCCATCAGCCACATGACACGTGGATCATGTTCCATCCAAGCACCATCAAGCTGTACTTCTTCAGGCCACATTTGTTCACGTAATTTACCATCTTTAGACCAGTGTGCTGGTGCAGGTAATGCAGCAGGTTGACAGTCACGACCTGGGAAACCTTGAATCGCTTCACGGGTATTACGGAATAAAATACGACCTGTACCATGACGGTCTAATAATTCGTGAATAGCACGGAAACGTTGTTCTGGCTCATCCTGAATGCTATGCCCAAGCAAGCCTTCAATCGCAGATAAATGGCCTTGTTCTAAAGGCATATCTGACATCAACACTTCTGCAATTTTTGCAGTGTGGTGATATTGCACTTCTTCATCTAAGAAACGATCAAGTGAACTAAAACGCTGTGGATCAAGTAAACGTAAACGCGCGAAATGGCTTTCTACACCCAATTGTTCAGGTGTCGCTGTCAGCAGTAAAACACCTGGTGTTTTCTCAGCCAGTTCTTCAACAAGGTCGTAACGGTCATTACCACCTTCTTCTTCGCTCCACATCAAATGATGTGCTTCATCGACCACAAGCAAGTCAAAACCCGCTTCTAGTGCTTGTTCACGTAAATCATCGTGATCGACCATTAAGTCCACGCTGGCAATGATACATTGCTCAGTCAAGAATGGATTTAAATCGGGATCATGTTCTTTAATCGATGCTGTACGGGTTAAATCAAATAAAGAGAACTGTAGATTAAAACGACGGCGCATTTCAATCATCCACTGATATTGCAGTGAATCTGGCACTAAAATCAGGATACGTTCTGAACGGCCTGTTTTAAGTTGCTGATGAATAATCAAACCTGCTTCAATGGTTTTACCCAAACCCACTTCATCGGCAAGTAAAACACGGGGTGCAAAACGCTGCCCGACTTCATGAGCAATATATAGCTGATGTGGAATTAGACCGACACGCGCACCGACCATGCCACGTAATGGGCTTGCTTTCATATTGGCTTGCATAAGCAAAGCTTCAATACGAAGGTCGTACCATTCTTTATAATCAATTTGACTAGCAAGCAAACGATCAAGTGGTTTAGACAGCTGAATATGCGCACCAATACGTGTTTCGTTTAATGATTTACGCTCTTCAGTTCCATCTTCTAAAGTACGCACCACGTTATAACGAACTACACCATGACGATCTTCAAAAGATTCAACCAGCCACTTGGTGCCTTCTTGATCTTGTAATTCATCTTTAATGTTAAAAACAATACGCGATAAAGGTGCATTATTACGTGCGTACACACGTGTTTCATCACTTTTCGGGAATAAAATGCTAACCGATCGTTCATCTACATCAATAAGAACCCCTAAACCAAGCTCTGTTTCTGTATCTGATAACCAACGCTGACCAATAGCAAACTGATGCAATTTTTCCACCTTTATCTAAAAATGAGGACACTAATTTTAAACTCAAAACCTGATTAGTATTTGAGCAAAAAAATAGGTCTTTAAGCAATATATTTTGACATAAAGCCCACTAAAAAGTGAGCAAATTCGATGACGATTAAAAAGTTTTTATCTTAAAAAGGAACAGGATAATAAAACTCCACAAGTTCCTCTGTTTGAGGATGGTAAAAACCCAAGTGTTCAGCATGTAAGCATAGACGTAGAATCAACTGTTGCTGTTCCAGTGTCGCATATAAAGTGTCCCCCACAATCGGATGACCCAGATACTGCATATGTACGCGAAGCTGATGTGAACGACCTGTAATCGGAGTAAGTTTGACACGCGTGACCGCCTGCCCTTGAATTTCAAAATGTTCAATGACTTGCCAATGCGTTAATGCAGGCTTGTTATGATGAATATCGGTAATATGTAATGGCGGATGTTCAGGGTCGTAAACCACAGGCACGTCAACAGTACCTTCACCGACCAAATGTCCAGCCACAACGGCTTGATATGTTTTTGCTGTTTGACGTTCTTGGAACTGACGGGAAATGGTTTTTTGTCCCCATTTGGTCAAACCAAAAACCAAGATACCCGAAGTATCACGATCTAAACGGTGAATCAATAAGGTTTTAGGTTCTATTTTTAATAATCTGTTGATCACGCAATCTTGTAAATCTTCAGTTTTGCCGGGAACGGTGAGTACACCCGCAGGTTTATGGATCACCATAAAATCTTCATCACGATGTATCAGGTGTTCGGTTAGAAAATTACTCAATGTTCAATTCCAAGCTGATCGCGAAAACAAGCCAGCAATAATAGAAAGCTTGCCACAGAATTACAATGCTCAATACTAGAATTGACGACGGTTTTTCCGATTTTGACTCAAAATTATTTCAATTGGTTGAAAAATAGAATTGGGGGTCTAAATACCCTAGTCAAAATCTGCCCCCGCATAAGAAGAAGTGCCAAGAAATTTTTACAGTTAATCTCTACACCCTGATTGTGTCGATTCTCAATATATCCCTTATTCAGGCATATTTGCCAAAAAAGCCTGAATTGCATGTTGCGCAATTTCTGCATCCTGAAAGGATTTGACTCCTGACACACCAACAGCGCCAACCAATTGCCCTGCATATAAAATCGGTTCTCCACCCTCCAACATGCCAGAAAAACTATCCATAGTCAGAAAACCCATCTGACCATTTTTAATAAGATCTTCAAATAATTTTGATGGACGACGGCTAATGGCTGAACATTTGGCTTTTTCTAAACATAAGTTTGAAGTCATGGGTGAAGCACCATCCATACGCTTCATTGCCAATAAAGTGCCTGTTTCATCCACGATCGCAATGCTGACATTAAATGCATGTTGTATTGCATATTGATGGGCGTAATTTAATATCAACTCAGCATCTTCCAGCATTAAGTAATGTTTGGTTTTCACGTTTATATCCTTAACTAAGTCATATAAAAATAAAAAGCCCGTAGTCCTTCAACCACGAGCTTTATGATCAATTAATCAATTGAATTGAGCTGAAAACTATTGGATTAAACCGATTTCATTTCAGCAAAAGTTTCACGTGCTGCCTGTAGAGTAAATTCAATATCTTCATCAGAATGTGCAATCGAAATAAATCCAGCTTCAAATGCTGATGGTGCAAGATTGACTCCACGTTTCAACATACCGTGGAAGAATTTACGGAAGGCATCAACATCACATTTCAACATTGAATCAAAGCTGGTAATGTCTGTCTGATTGGTAAAGTACAAACCAAACATCCCGCCCACTTGTTGAGTCTTGAATGGAATCCCTGCTTCATCCGCAGCAACTTGTAAACCCGCCAGTAATTTTGCTAATTGTGCAGTTAAGTTTTCATAGAAACCTTCGGCACGTAAATGTTTAAACATTTCAATACCGGCACGCATCGCCAATGGATTACCTGACAATGTCCCCGCTTGATAAACTTTACCCAGTGGCGCAATGCATTCCATCACTTCACGTTTACCACCGAATGCACCGACGGGTAAGCCTGCACCAATAATTTTACCTAAAGTCGTCAAGTCAGGTGTTACGCCATAATGCGCCTGAGCACCACCTAAACCGACACGGAAACCCGTCATCACTTCATCAATAATAAACACTGAACCATGTTCGTCACACACATCACGAATTGCTTGTAAGAAACCATCAATTGGTATAACCAAGTTCATGTTACCCGCTACAGGTTCAACAATCACCCCAGCAATTTCATGTCCAAATTTAGCAAAGCATTCTTTCAGTGTCGCAATATCATTGTATGGAAGTGTGAGCGTATGCTTAGCAAAATCTGCTGGCACACCCGCAGAAGTCGCTTCACCTTCACCATTGGTCAACATACCCGAGCCGGCTTTAACCAAAAGCGAGTCTGAATGACCGTGGTAACAACCTTCAAACTTTACAATCTTGTCACGACCGGTATAACCACGTGCTAGACGAATGGCGGTCATGGTTGCTTCAGTCCCCGAATTGGTCATACGAACCAATTCAATCGACGGCATAATTTCACAAATAATATCTGCCAAAGTGGTTTCATGAACCGTGGGCGCACCAAAACTCAAACCATCCACAGCGGCATCTTGAACTGCTTTGATGATGGCTGGATGCGCATGCCCTAAAATCATCGGTCCCCATGAACCCACGTAATCGACATAACGCTTACCATCGACATCGTATAAATACGCACCTTTGGCTTTTTCGATAAATACAGGCGTACCACCCACCCCATTAAAAGCACGTACTGGTGAATTCACCCCACCTGGAATATGTTTGCTGGCTTGTTTAAACAATTGTTCTTGCTTTGGAGATAAGCTCATCAATTTACTCAACTAAAAATTCAACTACAAAAATAAAAAAACTGCTTAAACCGTCGCACTAAAAAGTTCAGACCACTCATCTAAACGTTCAGGAATATGATTCATTGGACGACCTAAAATATCACTGATCACCGCGCATAAGTCTGCGCCTGCTGTAATCACAACATCGGAATTTTCAACCGTTAAACCACCAATGGCACAAATCGGTACATTCAACTTGGCTTTTGCTTGCTTTAATGTTTCCAGACCAATATTGCCTGCTTCAGGTTTAGTATCAGTGGCATAAATTGCACCAAATGCCACATAATTTGCACCTTCTGCAATGGCTTGTTCAGCCAGTTCGAGTGAATTATTACAACTACAACCAATAAGTACACCTTGAGGCAATTGTGCGGCAGCATCTGCAATTGAGCCATCATCTTGCCCTAAATGTACACCAACACCATATTTAACTGCCATTTCTAGATCATCATTAATCACAAAAGGAACAGCATATTCAGCACACAAGGCTTTCATATATTCCACTTCGTAAACTTGATCTTCTTTTGTGACTTTCTTACGGCGATATTGCAATACGGCTATGCCACCATTTGCAAAAGCACCTTCCAACTTTGCAAGTAAAACTTCTAAAGGATCATCATTGGTAATAAGATATAAACCGCGCATAAAAAACTGCCAAAATTAAAACTGCCCCTATTATATGCACAAGATTAACCAGATTCAGTGCATTTCAGGCAAATAGCAATTGATTGCTAACGATATACGGATGAAAAACTTAGAAAATTGTAATTAATATCACATTTCCCATTATTCAGCGGGAAATACCTATTTTCAGGGATAGATCGAATGCAAATTAAACGATTTAATACAACTACAGAATAACCATAAACAAAAAAATAGTAACTTGGAACAAAACAACGAATTGACTTTCTAATGCTTTGTCATAAAACGCGCTTGGGGAAGCGGACAAAGAATTAGAGAGTCAACTATTTTAGCTAAAACCTATTTCAATTCAATCCATTAAACCAATAAAAATGTATTTCTCCAACGATAAAATACTGTAAATTTTCGCTATAAATTCATGCATAAAAAAAGCCCAGAGAAAGGTCGCTCTAGGCTTGGAAAGCTTTAAATTTGTATTTTTGTTTAATCTAAAAGATCAACAATTCAACATATAACTATTAATAGAAGATTCATTCTATTTTTGCAAGCCCTAAGCAGTTTAAATTTTTGATCAAAGTGCGACTTGTTTTTCATACCATCATTATTATGATGGCTAAATCATGCTTCAGTTCTCTCATTAGCTTGAAATTTTATCCAATGAGCGGTCTTTTAAACTTAAATTTCCTCGTAATACATCGGAAAACATACGCCAATCCGAAATAAAACTATAGATTGGTTGTTTAAAACTAGCCGGTTTATTTTTCTCAAAAACGAAATGTCCGCCCCATGCACAGGCATAGCCAGATAACAGCCCATAAATAAAATATTTTAGCTTTCTTTGACGAATCGCTTTGCTAAAGAAATATATACCGACACTACTTCCAAATACGTGTAAACGGCGACTGATGATATTTCGATGCTCGGTTAAATAAAATCGATAAAATTCATGATAATTGTGAATCGGCAGCTGAAATTCTGGTTGCGGATTAAGTTCCAATTTAAGCTCTACGGGTGCATTCATTTTTATCATCCTGTTTATTTTTCTTTACGTTAGCCTATTTTCCATACAAACAAAAGTATTCCTAGCGATAACTTTTTGTTCATTTCAAATGCAATGACAGAAGAATCGCGTCGTCAAGTCTTACATGAAAAATCATTTTCGCTACAATTGAAGGCTTAAAAGAAAGAATACAATTCAAGCGCTATTAAGAATCATTTTTTCATAACGCATTTGTACCGCAAAGATGACGTTTTTTTATGTCTAACATAGCGTCAAAAAATTAGGATGAAAGATCATGGTCGAAGTTGAATTAAAATTTCAAATTCCTGAAGCACGACGTAATGCTTTACTCAAAGCATTAGATCCTAAAAAATCAGAAATTATTCAACTTAAAGCAAAGTATTATGACACTGAAGAATGCTTGCTTTCACAACATGGTGTTGCCTTAAGACAACGATTAGAAGGTACGCGTTGGATTCAGACATTAAAGGCTGCTGGAAAAAGCCATTTACACCGCTTTGAGCACAATTACGACCTTGGTGAACAAGAGCAAGCACCAGAGCTTGATTTAACTATTTATAATAACGATGCTGAAGCACAGCAAATCCTTAACAATGCTTTGGGCAACTCACAAGCACAACTTAAATTACAATTTGAGACGGATATTCAGCGCACTTTTCGTGTTCTTCAATTTGAAGAAACTGACATTGAGGTCAGTTTAGATGTCGGTGAAGTCCGTACTGAAACTGCACAACGTGAGGTTCATGAAGTTGAATTTGAGCTTAAAGCAGGTTCAATCCAAGCTCTTTTAGCCTTTAGTTTTGAATGGGTCAAAAAATACCAACTTTGGTTAGATGTTCGTAGTAAAGCTGAAGTAGGCCATCTTTTAGCTAAACATCAAAAAGTCAGTCCGGCAAAATCAGCAAAAGAATTTACTTTAAGTAAAAAAGACGCTGCCAACAAAAACTTACGACTTCTGATTGCTCAACAATTACAACATTTACTGCCAAATATTGCGGCCATTTCAGCTGTCGTGGCGGAAAAAGAACATGTTCAACAAGCCCAAATTGCCTTAGATCATTTGAATTTAACGCTATCTTTATTTAAAGATTGGAATGAAGCTGTTTCGGATAAATGGGCCATGCAACTGGGTGCATTTAAACAACAGTTTGATCATTTACAGCATTTGGAACACATGCAAACAACTTTGGGGGCTTTCTTACAAAATCCCAACACCGCATCCAATCTGACCAAAGATATTTTGTATGCCAAAGAAAAATTGTCCAATTTAGTTCGCTCAACACAAAACGTACATCACTATTTGGAACTCTTGATGTTTAGTTTAGAGCATGAGGAAAAGCCTCAAAGCCACGATTTAAAATGGTTTGCTCAAAATACATTGCAAAATCAATACAAGCAATTACAAGACAGTTTAGCCAGTGCCGATATTGCTGACTTTGAAAGCCTCGATAAATTATCCACTAAAATTCATGAGTTAAAATTTAGCTTCCCTATTTTAACCTCGATTTATGATGTTAAAAATTTGCAAAAATACAGCAAAGCTTTAAATGATGCTCAGCTTGCAGCCAGTGAATATCAAATTCTGGCTTCTTCCGCAGCGTATATTCAACAAACTGAACTTGAAGCCAGTGACTGGTTTGTTTTGGGTTGGCTCACCGCGAAACAAGAGGTTTATGCGCAGCATTTACTTGAAGCGACCGAACAGTTCCTCGTCAGCCGAAAATTTATTAAGTAAGTCATCCAAAGCCTAAAATTAAAGCATATGGTTCTCTATTCGAATAATTCTCGCTATTTTGGACGATATGCTTGATCTCCTTTTCAGCATAACACTACTACTATTTTTTTCGGTCTGACTTACAATTAAAATAGAACGACATGAATAATAAAATGTCAGGAGTTTTGATATGCTAGAAGTTGAATTAAAATTTCAGATTCCCGCGCAACATCAAAAAAAACTCTACCAACTGTTTTTGGCTAAAAATGCGCAGCCGCGTTCACTATTCGCACAATACTACGACACCCCCGAACGACATTTAGCTCAACAGCATATTTCATTGCGACAACGCCTTGAAGACACACATTGGATACAAACCTTAAAAACATCGAGTGAGCATCATTTAGAACGCTTTGAATTAGAAATTGATTTAGGACCACTAGAACATCCCGCTTTAAATCTCAAAATTTATCAATCACATCCACAGGCAAAAAAAGTGCTAGAGCATGCTTTAGGCAAACAGGCTAAAAATTTAAGCATGCAATTTGAAACAGATGTAAATCGCCTCGTTTATGTGGTGCATTATAATCATGCAGAAATTGAAGTTAGTTTGGATCGGGGGGAAATTCGTCACGACAAGCAAAAATTAGCCATTTATGAGCTTGAATTTGAACTTAAAAAAGGTGCTATCCCCAACTTCATTCAATTTATCCAACCGTGGGTTAAACAATATGATTTATGGCTGGATGTGAGAAGCAAAGCACAGCGTGGTGATTGTCTAAGCCAAAACCTAAAGACTACAACTGTGCAATTTACAACTCCACTGCAACTTAATCGACAAGACTCTCCCGATGCCGCATTAAAACAAATTGTAAATAATAGCTTACAACATCTATTGCCGAATGCCACAGCCATTGCTTCTGAACACTATACGCATGAACATGTACACCAAACGCGTGTCGCGATTCGCCGCTTAAGAAGTGCTTTACGCATTTTTGGCGATTGGTCAAATGATGTTGCCCCAAACTGGCAACAACAACTTGCGACACTGTTTCGTCAACTCGGTTCAACTCGAGACCGTGATGCCTTAAATGAAGGTCTCATCCCACAGCTACAACAAGCAGGCGCGCCTTTCACTCAGCTTCCACCCGCTACAGAGGAAAATAATGTTCCGATTGATGCATCTTTACGTGCTTTAGATACGGTTCAGTTAATGTTAGCGTTACTGCGATTCGTGCATCAACCCGCTAAAAAGCAAAAAAAGACGGTCTTAAAAAAAGATATCGCCAAAAAACTCCAGAAATTGCATCAGCAAATTTGCAAAGACGCCGACCAATTTCTCGAGCTGGATATTCCGTCACGACATCGCACCCGTAAACGAGTCAAACGTTTACGTTATTGTGTCGAATTTATTGCCTCACTCTATCCAAACAAAGCCATTAAAAACTATCTCAAGGACTTAAAACCGCTACAAGAAAGTTTGGGACAATATAACGATTTAATTGTGGCTGAAACGATGTTTCTAGACATTGTTAAGCGCAAACAAAAAGTGTGGTTTGTCCTCGGTTGGATTGCCAATGAAAAAAAATACATCCTGCAACAAGTCGAGCAGCATTTAGTAACATTTTCCAAAACGAATACTTTTTGGTCATAAAAGAAAATCAAATATCACCATAAGTTAGCGATATTTGCCGAAAATTTTCCACGTATTATTATCAGCCAATGGATCGCTATAACTATCGTTACGCTGTTTACGTGGCTTATCACGTGCATCGACCAATTCAAAGTGTGGCTCTGTACTGAGTACAATACCATTTACATAAAACCGAGTCCGCGTATAGTCACTTTGCCCATGCTGAAACACATAGGTACGCAGGTCAATAAATTCACGGTGCGCAACTAACGCAGCAGTATCATCACTTTCTAACCAAGCTTGCATCGCCTGAATCTGTTCAGCTTCATATTGTCCACATTTATCTATCAAACTGGCAATCCCACGAAAAGTCTTCGACTCTTTGGCACGGGTTTTATTAATCCGAATCCGATCCACATGAAAATAAAATAAAGGCAAATTCAAATGACTGGGTAAATGAATTGCATCTACCACTTCATCCTGCATAAACGGTTGGAATAAATCCTGTGCCCTTTCAATGAGTCCTGTCCATTGACGATAATATTCTTCAACTTCGGCCTTGGAACCATAATAAATAGGCAAGCCTTCAACATTGGCTAAATTTACAGGCGGCCAAATATTTTGACGTAATAAGGCGATGTCACTTTTTAAACTTTGTACCGCAATAGCATCTTGCATTACATTATCCATTTTTATACTTAGGCTATTTTTAGATTAAGCCAAAGGTTTAGTTTCTGCAAGCCTTTGCCTATAATATGGCATTAGATCGTTTTTGCAGGAAAAGTTCATGGTTCAAAAGATTGAAGCAACAGATGTAACCGAAGAAGAAGCGTTAAATGCTGCTTTTTTTGAACGTGCTGATGAATTTATTAAACATGCCAATGACTTTTGCCGTCTTGAAAAAGGTTCGCAAGTAAAGCCAACTGAAATACGTGGGCAAGTCAGTGCTGCAATGTTATTTGGTACGGCTCGTTTTAATACGTGGGTCGCAGCCAATAACTTTAAAGATGGCAATGAAATGCGTGATGCTAAAGATCAAGTCATGTCTTACATCATGCAACAGTTTCAAATGATGCTTGAAGATAACTACGATGAATATTGCGAACAGTTTGAAAACTATCTTCGCTTCCGTCATAACGAAGAATTTCATGCCAATAAGCATGACCATGATCACAAACATTGATCACATAATTAAAAGCCCGTCAGGGCTTTTTTTAGCTCGCTATTTTTTGGATAAAAGGTCATTCAAAGCAATCATACTTTGCAGTATGGTAAAGATTAAGGACACGCTGAATTAGGCATAAATATGCAACAACTAGATTTTGCAATTATTGACGCGCATATTCACCAATGGGATGCTTCTCACATGCCCTATTCAGCTGCTTTGGCAGTTAAATTATTGGCTAAGCATCCCTACTTACTAGATAAGCTTGTGCGTCTGGTTAAATCCGATGAGCTGATCGAAACGCTTGGGTTAACCAATCATATTACTGCGCCTTATTTACCTGAAAATTATATGCAAGATATTGGACATTACTTGGTCGAACAAGTCGTGCATGTTGAAGCCCGTTGGCATAAAAACAAAGGCAAAGGCGTTGTGGATGAAACCCATTTTATTGAGTCTTTATCCTTTAACCAAGAAACAGTCAAACTGGGTGGCATTGTCGCAACAGCAGACCCACGAGACAGTAATTTTAAAAAGATCTTGCAGTTACACCGCAAAGCTTCGCCACGCTTTAAAGGCATTCGTAAAATGGCCGCGGTGCATGAAGATAAAAACATTCATGCTTGGGCAGATGAACCGCACTTATATCGTAATAAAAAATTTCTAAAAGGTTTTGAAACCTTAGCACACCTCAACTTAACATTTGATGCTTGGGTCTATTCCACTCAATTAAATGATGTAATTGCGTTAGCCAAACAGTTTCCTGAAACATCGATTGTGCTGGATCACTTTGGCACACCTGCAGGGCTTTTTGGTCAAGTCGGTACACTTACGGGACTGACCAAAATTGCCCGTGAAAATATTTTATTTCGTTGGCAGGAAGACATGGCTGAACTAGCCTTATGTCCAAATGTCTATACCAAAATGTCAGGTTTATTTATGCCTGTATTAGGTCATCAATTTCATAAGCAAGGCCGCGTAGCCAGTAAACAAGAAGTTTATGATTTAGCCATGCCACTCATTACCCATGTGCTAAAAAGCTTTGGTACTTATCGCGTTATGTTTGCTTCTAATTTCCCGATGGATCGGGTGAGTACATCATTGGTCAATATTATTGATGCTTTTAGTGATGCCGTCATTGCCTATGATCCCAATGCATTGCAACAAGTCTTTCATCACAATGCCAAACAGTTCTATCATTTATAAAAAAACCTCCCTTTAATCAAGAGAGGTTTAGAAGGATGAAGACCACACACTTTTTCAAGTTGGATGGTCTTAACACAAAGGAAAGATAAAATTACTTTTGTGCTTTGCCATATTGGTCAGCCATGACTTCAACGAATTGATCCAGCTTAATATATTTCTTAATAACGGCATCGACATCGGCTTTAGTCAATTTTGCCAATGCTTGATCACGTTTTTCACGGAACAATAGATCTCGATGATGTTCGAGTTGTGGTGTTAGCATACGATGAATATTGCGTTCATCTTCTAAAGCGGTAACCCGTTTTTTCAGGATATTGGCTTTGGCAGCTTCCAATTCTTGCTCGGTCACGCCTTTGCTGAGCAAATCATTGAGAACTTTATGCACACCCTGTGAAACTTGTGCCGACTTACCTGCTGTGTAATTGGCTTCAATGGTTAAAGCACCTGAATCTAACCACTCATCCAAGTTTAAACCACTGCCAAAACCATAAACCAAGGCATTTTTTTCACGTAGTTCTTGTGCTAAGCGCGAAGAAAGTTGTGAGTCACCCAAAATATAACTAAACACCATTAAGGCAGGCGTATCAGGATGATCCGCACCAACAGGGAAGGTCAAAATAGATTGATAATTACCGAATTCACGTTGTTCAGATAACGTATGAACTTTCTGTGCAGGATAAGCTTGATAATCGGAACTGAGTCGTTGATATGGCAATTGTGCTTTCCAACCCCCAAATTCCTTTTGCAATATTTTAAGCATCGTTTTGGCTTGGTAATCACCAGTAATCGCAATTTGTGCATGATTACTCACAAAGAAATTTTGATACAACGTCTTCACTTGCTCAACCGTCGCAGCTTTAATCTGTTGCTTGGAAAACTCAGGTTCAAAATGGTAACGCAAATCCCCCGGTTGATAAGTCTCTAACAAACGTGTCATGGTCAGCGCAGCCACTGTTTCTGGCTCGGTATAAGGTCGGTCTAGCGCAGATAAACTTTGCGATTTAATCAAATCAAATTGTGATGGTTCAAACTTCGGCTTTTTCAAAACATCTAACATAAATTTGAAATAATCTGCAAACTTTTCTTTTTTCGCAACAATTTGAATAGTAATGCTATTGCCTGCTGCATTTGCAGTCGCACCACCACCCGCTTCAATTGATTTATCGGCAATATCTTGCAAGCTATATTGATCTGAACCACGTAATAATAAATACGCCATTAAATCTAAAGCTTCACCTTGATTAAACAATGATTTTTCAGTACCAAAATCAATCGAAATCGTGGCGTAGGTTTTATCATCACGTGTAGATGTCGGATATAAAGCGTACTGAATACCATTCTTCAATGTGCCACGTTGAATTTTCTTTTCAGTATTGACCAAGGACTGCTTAGAGGCCTTAACATATTCTGCAACCTCCTGCTGATAGACACGACTATCTTTCAAAGGTTCTGCTTGAATATCGGTTTGCGTTAAAGTTTTAGCTGGTTCAGATGCTTGCTTTTGCTTTAATGCTTTTTTCTGCTCTTCAGGTGTCGGTTGAATATCACCAGAAACACGATGTTGTGGGACTAAAAACTGGGTTAAGGTTTGATTAACATCGGTCAGTTTAAGTTTTTTTATATTGTCCAAATCGGTAAAATACTGCGACCAATCGCCCTGATAAGACACATAATAATCACTCAAACGCCCACCCAATGCTGCGGCATTGCTTAATACACTCTCTGACTGATTTTGAATCAGGTTTTTTACCCGATTAAGTTCAGTTTCATTGAAGGGTTGATTTTTTTCTACCCCAGAAATGAGTGCAGACTCAACTTTCTTGGCATCATGATTAGGTGCATAAATTGCGCCGATAAAAACTAAATTAAAGTCTTGATCTAACCATGTGGTTGATTCAACTGCTGTACTTAAACCCGTTTCCACCATACTTTGGTAAAGATGTCCACTCGGCTGCATGCTATATAAATAAGGCACTAAAACAAGTTCAGGTTTGATCTTTTCATTTTTACCATTCAAATAAACATTGAATTTCGCTAGATCGCTACCCTTTTGCACCAGAAAATTGCGCTGTTTGATTTTAGACGAATCAAGCACTGGAACTTTCGTCTGTGCTGGAACTTGACGTGCTGCAATTGGACTAAACTTTTGATCAATCTGTTTTAGAACTTCAGCTTTATCAAATTTACCTGAAATCACCATGACGGCATTGTTAGGTGCATACCATGTTCGATAAAACTTATTCAGCTCATCCATTTTAATGGATTGTAATTCGTTTAAATCACCAATCGGTAAGCGTCCTAAATATTGATTGCCATAAGCCGACTTCCACATTTGATCCATCATCACAGAAAAAGGTTGATCCATACGAACTTCACGTTCACGTTTCACAATCGAAATTTCTGAAGGGACAAACTTTTCTTGCAGAACCAATTTATCCATTCGTTCAGCTTCAAGATGAATCACTTCATTAATTACATTCTGTTCTGGACGAATTACATTGGTATATTTGGTCGAATAATAGTCCGTACTGGCATTAGTCATTAAGGTATATTGATCAAGACGACGTTGAAATTCTTCGCCTTTAATATTCTGTGTCCCTTTAAACGCTAAATGTTCCAATAAATGCGCTAAACCGCCTTTACCCTGCGGATCATTCAATGAACCGGTTAAATAAACCGTATTCATGAACACTTTATTTTCTTTATCATTTTGCGCAAGGATCACACGAAAACCATTCTCTAATTTATATTCCTCAATCTTCTGTTGAGATTTAACCAAAATCGGTTGGGACCAAGCTGTGGCACTCAAGCCTACTAATAATAAGGAGATGGTAAGTTGTTTAAACCGCATTAACATAATTATTCCAATTTATTCAGTCATATGAATTTTTATAACCCTGCCATCTTAGGAAATGATTCTTATTTTTAATAGTAGTTTTTTGAAAAAATAGCCGTTTATTTCAACGACTTTGTCGCTAATCTTGATTAGTGTCTGATGTTACGCAGCCGCTTAAATCTGCCAGACTAAATTATAGAAAAAATTAATTCCGCGGACAGGTGGCATGGATGCCACCCGTTGGGCTGGCGTACAAAGATGTTCGCTCAGACCAACAAAAGGTTTTTGTCTTGCGTAGCAGTGCTACTCATTAACCTTTCAAAAGTAGAAATAATGCCTATATAAAGGTCATTTAAACTTTGCAATACATATAAGGCAGTGCAAGCAGTCCTTTAATGAGTGCAGTGCGTAAAATCAGTTAGTATTTTACAAATACAATTCTGCCTGCATATACAATTTTGCATAACCTGAAATTTCAATCCGTTCATTTTCAAGCACGACACAATACAACTCACCTCCACGCTGTGAGGCTTGATACGCCAGGACGTCATTCTTACCTAGTTTTTCAGCCCAAAGCGGCGCAATCGCAGTATGAATTGAACCTGTAACTGGGTCTTCATTAATCCCATTGGCTGGGGCAAAATAACGCGAAATACAATCATATTGCTCAGCTTGCGCCGTTAAAGCCAAATCAACCCATGTTCCTTGTGCTGTAATTGCCGTTCGAATTTTCCCCAGTTGTTTTAACAGTTCTAAATTTGGCGTTTCATCTATGACATCTTGTGGATTTTCATATTCCACAATATAGGCTTGGCTATTCAAATACACATTTTTAAATGGCTTGCTTAAAGCTTGATTTAATATTTCAGGGTAGTCTGTAATTTTCTCTGCACGGCGAATTGGAAAATTCATTTTGATTTTGCCATCTTCCTCTTGGCTGACCACAAAAATACCTAAGTTTTTCACATGAAATTGAATTACTTTAGCCGAGGTAAAATCTTTAAACAGCACAAAGCTACTGGCCAAAGTCGCATGTCCACAAAAATCGACTTCGGTTGTTGGGGTAAACCAACGAATTTCATAATTTTCTGCATCAATGACTTTTACAAATGCCGTTTCAGACAAATTATTTTCCAAAGCCAAATTTTGCATCAATGCTTCATCCAACCATTGTTCGGTCACAATCACCGCAGCTGGATTGCCTTTAAATAACGCATTGGTAAAAGCATCGACCTGATACATTTTCATATTCATTGACCTTACTGTATTTTTTCATCATTTTACGCAACTCATCACCTCAAAATAGCGACAGATTTTAAAAAATAATTGATACAGATTATTTTTGAATAAAAAAAGCCAATAGTAATTCTATTGGCTTTACATAAACGCACCATATGGACACGCTAATCAAAACTGATGATTTAAATTTCTTTTAAATCGGCTGCATCTTGTTCAAATATTGATTTATTGGTTTGACCTAACAACTGACTCGTGACCATACCCGCAGTCATTGATCCATCGACATTCAATGCAGTACGGCCCATATCAATTAACGGTTCAATTGAAATCAGCAATGCCACCAATGTGACTGGCAAACCAAGCATAGGCAATACAATCAATGCCGCAAATGTTGCACCACCACCGACACCCGCCACGCCAACCGAACTTAACGTCACCACACAAACTAAGGTAATCATCCAGATAGGATCAAAAGGATTAATTCCGACAGTTGGAGCAACCATCACCGCCAACATGGCTGGATATAAGCCTGCACAACCATTTTGCCCAATCGTTGTCCCAAAAGATGCTGAAAAACTCGCAATCGACTCTGGCACACCTAAACGTCTGGTTTGAGCTTCAATATTTAAAGGAATACTCGCAGCACTTGAACGACTGGTAAATGCAAAACTCAGTACCGGCCAAACCTTTTTAAAGAACTGAATCGGATTCACACCTGTGATCAATAGAATCACTGCATGTACAGCAAACATAATGGCTAAACCAACATAGGATGCTACTAAGAAACCACCTAAATTTAGAATATCGGCCATTTTAGAGCTAACCACGACTTTTGCCATCAGCGCAAAAACACCATAAGGTGTCAAAGTCATAATTAAACGCACCAACTTCATGACCCAAGCTTGTAGAACCTGTATCGCAGCCAGCACTTTTTGACCTTTTTCAGGATCGGTTTTAATCAGGTTTAAACCAGCCATGCCTAAAAGCACCGCAAAAATAACTACACTAATAATTGAGGTCGGATGAGCACCTGTCAGTTCTGCAAATGGATTACTCGGAATAAACGATAAAAATAAATCAGGTATATTTAGATCAGATACTTTATCTGCATAGTCCGTTTGAATCGTATTGAGTCGTTCTGTTTCAGCCGTCCCTTGAACTAAGCCAATCGCACTTAATCCAAATAAGTGTGTCACTAAAATACCCACCGAAGCGGCTATTGCCGTGGTAAACAATAGCGTTCCAATGGTGAGGAAACTAATTTTCCCCAATGATCCTGCATCATGTAATCGAATGACTGCGCCTAAGATAGAGACAAAAACTAAAGGCATAACAACCATTTGTAAAAGTTTTACATAACCATTACCAATCAAATTAAACCATTGAGTGGTGTCTTTTAATACAGCAGAGTTTTCACCATAAATCAGGTGCAAAACCAAACCAAAAGCGACACCTAAACATAAACCGACTAAAACTTTTTTCGCTAAGCTCCAGTCTGTTTTTCGTGTTTGGGTTAATAAAAGTAATAAGACAAAAAATGCGATAACATTCAATATCAAGGGTATATTCATATTTCTTCCCTTAGGATAATCTGTCTCTATTATAAAGCAAAACTTAATGCTGCTTTTAAAGCCTTAATGTCCTTCGTACATTTATTCTTCTCAATGAATCAAAAATTCAGCTTTTATGATGACAACGATTACTTATGCAGAGAATCAACCCCGTTATGATCAATAGTCTATAACGATAAAGTCCATATGGCTTTATCACGTTTGCACCAAATTATGAATAGACATTTTTAAATAGCCAAACCGAAATTTCACAACTCCCATCCAGTTTTAGCGATGTTACTCGGACTGGGCAATGTGCTTGAATATTATGTTTTTGCGCTCTACGACTAGAAAAAAATCGACTTTAACGATAGCTTATTCATATCTATCTCACGGGTCTCGTATCTCATGACTTTTCAAATTCATATGATTGATGTCAAAAATCAATTACAAAACTATATTTGGTTATTAGAGCATCGACCAAGTAAGAATGTTGTTGCGATTGACCCAACCGAAGCACATTTAGTGGAAGCTTACTGTGCTGAACACAACTTAAACTTAACGCAAATTTGGCTCACGCATTGGCATAAAGACCATACTGGCGGCGTACCTGAGCTTTTACTCAATCGTAATATTCCAGTTTATGGCCCACGTGAAGAATTAACTAAAGTCCCCTTTATTACTCATCCGCTACAAGACCAAGCGCAAATCACATTCCATGATTTAGACATTGAAATTATTGCCGTACCCGGTCATACACTGGGTCATATTGTCTACTTTATTGAGGCTTTAGAGCTTGTTTTTTGCGGTGATACACTTTTTGCTATGGGATGTGGCCGGGTCTTTGAAGGGACATACGAGCAGATGTATCATTCGCTCAATCGCTTAGCTGCCCTACCTGCAAATACAAAAGTTTACTGCACGCATGAATATACCCTTGCAAATGCAAAATTCGCATTACATGTAGAACCAGACAATTTAGCGATTCAACAGCGCTTTGACGAGGTTGAAGCCAAGCGCATGCTCAGTCAATGCACACTGCCTAGTACAATTGAATTAGAACTAGAAACCAACCCATTTTTAAGAGTCGAAAGTGTGGAAGAATTCCAACGGTTAAGACAGTTAAAAGATAACTTTTAAGTTTGACTGATAAAATTTGATACGTCTAAGCATGAGCTTCTAGCGCAATTTGAGTCAGCAATCTGTATGCCCGAGCATGACAGCAATAGGAATTAAATCTTGTTGCTGCATCTTTTGAATTTGATTCAATACATTCTGTTTAATCGTTTCTGCTATCATTCCATCATCTTACAAAAGTATCAGCATTCAGCAGAGACATCCTGTTCAAAACTCATTTAAGATGGTTTAGGCCATATCTAAGCTGCCGACAAAACGACTCCATCAGATAAATTTGAGTACTTTTACTGCAATTTAGAACAATAGTCAGCCAAAGTCCGATAAAAAATTATCGAGCAATACTTTTAAAATTGTGTATAAATATTTCCATTATTTCATGACACCGACTACTACCAATAAAAATAATATAAATCAGTTTAATACAACTCAAACAACCAGTTAAAAATTCATTTTATATTTAATTTTCTGTGCCAATTTTAACGCTTATTTACTCTGTTTTTGTATAAAAAACCAACCAAATAATTTTTTTATAAAAAACAGCACAAATCTCCCCTTTAAAAAAAACCATTTCACCCCTATTAATTATGAAGTGCCCACAAGGTATTTAATATATACAAGGAGTTCTCTCGTGAAAAAAGTTGTTAAAGCAAAAAATTTAATTGCATTTCGTATTTGGTTAGAAAAATTAGGCTATTCGGTAAAATCATTAACCGACAATCGCGGATTTACGTTTAGCTTTAAAAAAGAATATGGTCTTGTGACGTGTGATTTAGCGGGGAATTCACTTGCAATGCAACTGGGTGAAGAATTTGAAGATCATTTAAAAGCTTAAAGACAAGTTCACTTTTAGATCGAGATAAAAAGAATAACGTATTGCAATATATTAAAAGCCCTATTTAGGGCTTTTTATTTAACTTTTCATTATATACAGGCAATAAAAAAGCAAGGTCAATAACCTTGCTTTCATATGATGGTGGGGACGGAGAGACTCGAACTCTCACACCTTGCGGCGCTGGAACCTAAAT
>RCUL01000157.1_pt1 | contig 56142 bp, 49 predicted proteins | sample 2167521 | NCBI WGS metagenome assembly RCUL01 (sample SAMN09932745, study PRJNA488358) | compost metagenome | feature: garden; material: soil; isolation source: compost soil in acetic acid-enriched culture | place: Germany: Experimental Botanical Garden Goettingen | collected 2016-01-27
CGGTCAGCCGCCGAAGTTGGCCACATTGTTGATAATCCACTCAGGACCAATAACCCCGGCGTAGCGCTCCTCTTCATAGCTGTAACGACCTGCGTTTATAAATTCTCAAACCTGCATTTATCGCGTCATTTGTGCCCACAATATCTGCATCTATCCGGGCGTCCAAACCCGGATTACCTGCAAATGAACCTGCATTCGAACGCCCCGACCTGCATTTGATTTTGATGAACCCACATTAGCTGCAACCAGCGGAAGCTCCACAAACTCAGCGATCATCATTGTTTATGGTTTTTGATTTCTACAACGACTTATTGCACTCGCAGCGCCAGACCCCATCACTACTGCTCGCCCACTTACAAAACATCCAGAAAACGAACGTTTTGTGGAACGAACCGGCAAGCCAATTTCATTTGCAGATACTGTGGGTCGATAATCTGCGAATGTGGGTCTGGTTGGATAAATGCAGGTTGAAACGATTTCAAACGCAGGTCGCTACACATAGCAGTCGATACCGGTTTTCAGCAACCCAAGCCAGCGGGAAAAGGCGAGATTCCCGGGTGAAATGACGCCACGGCCACTCGTGATAAGCACCGGGTATGGCGGATATTCGGCCTCTTCCGTCACCTGCAACAGCCCGGCGACCCCTGCGCAAAAGAGCTGAATACCCTGCATGACGGCAATGCGATGCCACGGGATAAAGTCGGCGTTGGCCAGACGATGGAGACGGGCAATGTCATCAGCATGGCCAGTAAAAGAAAGTCGGTTGCAGCACCAGTCAGGCATGTTTACTCCTCGGTTAAAGTTATCTCGATCCGGCTACGCCGTGACCGGGAAACAACCCGGGAGTAGAGCGGTGAAAACAAGGCCCCGACGCAAGCCGCAGCGCAAAGCATTCCGGACTGAATGTGCCGGAATGCTGCGAACGGGTGAGCAGTTGTGTTTGGAGTCAAGTGGTCAATATAAAAACAGCATTGATTGAATGGATACTGGGTTGTATATTTCAACAGGCTGGATATTAAAACAGTTATCGGTCACCAAGGATGTGACAACCAGTTGAGCAACTTCATCACTAAACTCTTTGAATCAAAGGATTAGAAAATGGCCAGATGCACAGCACCAAGAAACGGACACCGCACTGCTAGCGGAAGGGCTTCCTGCCCAGCCTGCGGTGGCAGCTATAGCGGCTATCGCTCCTCATACTCAATACCCTCTTATTCCTCGCCAGGTGGTAGTTCTAACGGATATAGCAGCGGCGGTGGAGGCAGCTCCAGTAGCACCAGACCACGTTGGTCACGGGCGGGATCATCTGTGATTTATACCCCTGCGGAAGTGCGCACTCTTACGCCAGTCCGTGAAAACGTTGAGAGGCGGGCCTCTGTCCCTGATTTACGAGATGTTTTTCTGTGCCATGCCTGGGACGATCGCAAGGACGCAGCCAAAGAGCTTCATGACCAGCTTGAGATGAACGGGGTCTCAGTCTGGTTTAGCGAAAAAGATGTTTTACTTGGTGCAACATTGCTGCGCGAAATCGATAAAGGATTGGCAAAATCACGCGTAGGAATTGTTCTGGTGACCCCTGCGCTACTAAAACGGCTCGCAGGAGAAGGGATTGCGGATAAAGAGCTATCGGCCCTTCTGGCACGAGACCTTCTTGTTCCTATCGTTCATAACACAGCATATGAAGATCTTCGCGAAGTCAGTCCGTTACTTGGTTCGCGCAGCGGTTTGAGCACAGCTGAAGATTCAATGGCCAATATTGCCAGCAAACTGGCGGAGCTGGTAACAATCTAGCGTTGACATTAATCCCCGCAGGAACGCATGCTTTGGTATCGATATGCTCGCATGGACAGATACTGCTCCGGCGAGCGTAGTTAAAATAGCAATCTATTGAACAACAGAACGATTTGTCTTCAGGTAAGGATGCATATGTCAGGTTTTCAGGAATGGTTACTGAGTAAGGCAACGGGCAATTATTTCCTGTACATCAAACGCTTGTCAGCAAATGATACTGGTGCAACAGGCGGTCATCAGGTCGGACTGTATATTCCTTCAGGTATTGTTGCAGAGCTGTTTCCCTCGATAGATCACACTAAGGAACAAAACCCCTCGGTTTTCCTCAATGCAACCTATTCCTCGCATGTTTGCAGTGATAGTGAAGCTCGCGCGATTTATTATAACGGCAGCTTTTTCGGTAAAACCCGAAATGAAAAGCGTATAACGCGCTGGGGGCCAGGGAGTCCGCTTCAGGATCCTGAAAACACAGGTGGATTGTCCATTCTGGCCTTTGAGCACGAGCCCGGAAGTGACAGTAAGAATGTTGATGTGTGGGTTTGCAAAAATCCTGACGAAGAGGACATTGTCGAATCCATTCTTGGCGAAATTATCCCTGGAGCGCTGAGGTTTGGTCCCGCAAAAGAAATTTTAGGGGGATTAGTTCTTCAGCCAAAAACAACCCGGAAGAAATACAAAATTCCAGAGCCCTGGGAGACCGCATTCCCATCTGGATCCGAAATAATTAAATACGCTGCGGGCTACTTTTCAAAGGGCTGTGCAAACCCAGACGAGCAACTCATCGATCGCAGGCGTGTGGAATATGATATTTTCCTCCTTGTAGAGGAAATGCATGTCCTTGATATTATAAAGAAGGGATTTAACTCGGTTGATGACTTTATCGCGCTGGCTAATTCAGTCAGTAACCGCAGAAAATCCCGGGCAGGGAAATCACTGGAGCTACATCTTGAACAGCTTTTCCTTGAACATGGTCTTACTCAGTTCGCGACACAGTCCGTGACTGAAGGGAATAAAAAGCCAGACTTCCTTTTTCCATCTTCTGATGCATACCATGACAACACATTTCCAGACGAAAAACTCCATATGCTTGCGGTAAAAACGACATGCAAGGATCGGTGGCGACAAGTGTTGAATGAAGCAGACAGGATACAAAACATCCATCTCTTTACGCTTCAGGAAGGAGTGTCATTGGCGCAATTTAAAGAAATGCAGCAAGAACGGGTCACACTGGTTGTCCCCTCTTCCCTGCACAAAAAATACCCTGAAGCTGTCCGTTCAGAATTGATGACTCTGGGGCATTTTATTGCCAAGCTGATCGGCATCTACACCGCATAAAGACGAAGAAAGGCCTCAGGCACGGCACCTGAGGCCTTTCATTATTTGGTTTTTGCTTTGTCTGTACGCACAGCAACAGCTTTACCAATGTAAGGTTCAAGCAATCTGGCAACAGCTTCAAATACAGGAACAACAACAGAGTTCCCAAACTGACGATAAGACTGGGTATCAGAAACAGGGATCCTGAACGGTTTGCCACCGACTTTTTCAAACCCCATTAAGCGGGCACATTCATGAGGCGTCAACCTTCGTGGCCGCCGGCTTTGGTTTTCTTCGTCGCGGAAATCTAATTCCCCTTTAGCTTTATCCCAACCTCTGTCTATCAGTATTTCAGAGCCATCTTTGTGGTAGCGCGCAGAGAGTGTTCTGGCCACACTATTCACATTCGTAGGATCAACGAGTCCGAACCCAAAACCATTGCCTTTCGCGGCATGTTTCTTGGCATAGTTATACAGGTATTCCCAAAGTTTCGGAGTCAAAATATATTTACTGTCAACTGCGGGATCCAGTAACTCTCCAAATGTTGGACGATTTTGTGGGTAGAATTTATGAATGTTGCGAAGGGTAAATCCATCGTGAATTTTAAGATCACGGCGGAAACCGACTAATACAATTCGCTCTCTGTGCTGAGGTAAGAAATTCTTCCCATCAATAATTTTAGGATCATCAGAACCTGAAACACCGGCATCAGCAACTTCGTAACCAAGCTCATCCAGTGTTTCCATGATAACTTTAAAGGTTTTGCCTTTATCGTGACTTTTCAGGTTCTTAACGTTCTCAAGGACGAAAATCGCCGGTTTTTTGGCCTTAATAATACGCGCAACATCAAAGAAAAGCGTCCCCTGAGCTTCACATTCAAACCCATGAGCTCTTCCTAATGAATTTTTTTTGCTGACACCTGCGAGGCTAAAAGGCTGGCAGGGGAATCCGGCCAACAGCACATCATGATCAGGAATTTCTTTGTCAATATGCTTATAGGCAGCTGTTTCCGACAAGTCTTCTCTGTCACTCAGAGTGACTTCACGAATGTCGAGGTTAAACTTATGTTCAAGCTCATCGTTAAACCAGTTAGCCTTGTAAGTCCGTACAGCCTCTTTGTTCCATTCACTGGTGAAAACACAATGACCGCCAATTTCTTCGAACCCTTTGCGAATACCACCGATGCCCGCGAATAAATCGATAAAACGAAATGCGTAGTCAGGGTGGTGCTTCGGAGGTTCTGGCAGCATTTTCCTGAGCAGAATTTCCTCAGCTGAGGTCAATGATTTTGGCCCACACTTTCCGTTAATCCACCGGTTTATCGTTTCCCTGCTCCAGTCATTGTTGCCTACTTTTCTGAGCAGTTCTGCCACGTATTTTTGATCATAAATTTCAAGAACTTTTGCAATTAGCTCTTTGTCTTTTTCTTGCTGCAGTTTTTCTTCTTCTTCGGATTTCTGCAGGAGATCCTGCGCAAGCAATTCAAATTCAGACATAGCACCTCCAGTGGGTCTCATTGGTGACACCATATCACTCATTTGACCCAGATAAAATAAATTTATCTGGGTATTTAACCAGTGGTTGAGATTTGTTCGCTTTTTTGGTTCCCTATCGAACCATAAGCAAACATTTGTTTTGCATCAACGGGGGTCTGCAGTTCAGCACTCCACATTTTCCTGTCACGCACCATCGCATTGAGAATTGTAATAAATTTTCGAATGCATGTTGTGAGTGCGACTTTTTTTGCCTTGCCTCGTTCAAGTAATCCCTGATAGTAATGCTTCATTTTAGGATTGAACCGTACAACGGAAAGCACAGCCATAAACAAAATGGATCGAAGGCCCGCTCTTCCTCCCCAGATAACCCGACGGCCTTTCATTCGACCACTATCTCTGTCATAAGGGGCAACCCCAACCAGCGCAGCAATTTGCCTCCTGCTGAGCTGTCCAAGTTCTGGCAGCATCACCAAAAGTGCAGCAAGCGTAACCGGCCCAACACCTTTGGCGCTGTTCAGTATTTCCCTTGTATCTTGAAAATAATTTAAAATACCCCTGACTGGATTTGGCAAGGTGTATGCAGCCCGACTTCCCCTGGGGTTGTAAGCCCGCAAAACAGCGACTGGCGCATACACTGAGCCACTCATCTGAAGCCCGAACAGTTGTCCGTACTCCATAACGCATTTGCAAGGATGGGTAATTATGAGTCAGCCAGGTCCACTTTGTGTGGGTATTGATGTTTCGAAGGCTACGCTGGATATTGCTGCCAACAGTGACATTACACCGTTTACAGCCAGCAATGACACTGACGGTTTTGATGCCATCATTGCCGAACTGAGCAAGCGTCCGGTGTCGCTAGTATTGATGGAGGCCACAGGCGGGCTTGAGGCCGCGGTGGCCTGCACACTTCAGGCCGAAGGCTTTGACGTTACGGTGATAAATCCTAGGCAGGCCAGAGACTTTGCCCGAGCTATGGGGTACCTGGCAAAAACCGATCAAATTGATGCCAGAATGCTCGCCCAAATGGCAGAGGTCATTAATCGTCACCCCGAGCGGGAGCGCTTTATCCGGTCTCTTCCGGATGTTGAGCGCCAGGTTCTTGCTGCAATGATAGTGCGCAGACGTCAGTTGATTGCCATGTTGGTGGCAGAGCGTAATCGGCTGTATACCGCACATCCACAGAGCAAGAAAAGCATAAATATCATCGTCAAAGCGCTGGAAGATGAGCTTGCCAGAATCGATGAGGATATGAACAACCATATAAGGAACCACTTTAAGGATCTGGCTGCCCGACTGAGCAGTATTAAAGGTGTTGGCACCATGACGGTTGCTGCGTTGCTTGCAGAGGTTCCCGAACTGGGCAGTCTCTCCAGACGATCGATCAGCGCGCTTGTAGGGGTTGCCCCCATAAACCGGGACTCAGGTACGATGCGAGGTCGGCGAACCATCTTTGGTGGAAGGAACGGCGTTCGGGCAGCTCTTTATATGGCCGCTCTTGTGGCAACCCGATTTAATCCGGTGATAAAAGCCTTTTACATGCGTCTGCTTGTCGCGGGAAAACCCAAAAAAGTGGCGCTGGTTGCCTGTATGCGCAAACTGCTAACCATCCTGAACGCGATGCTCAGAAAGAACGAAGAATGGAGTGAGTCGTACCATCACGTTGTTCCATAATTTTTACGTTCAAGACAGTTGCTGTTTTCTGCGAGTGAGTCCGTATTGAGCAGCTGCGCACTGATTTCTTCATCCAACAGAGAAACCTCGGCATCGATCCAGTCAATATGTCATCTCAGGCTGTACTGTGACACAGGATCGGACAGCTCCTGAATTCGGTTCTGTTCCATCGTTCTGATATGGACCAGCTGCTTCCGACGAGTCACCAGCATTGAGAGCATCAGCACCTGCTCATCTTTTGCCGGTCTGACTTCAGGCGCCATACGTTTGCCAAATTCACATATCAATCGGGCATCGAGAGGATCATTTTTCGCCAGTTGCCCCATTGCTCTTCCGAAGTTTTTTATCTTCCTCGGATTTACGACTGCAACAGCATAACCGGCCTTAGTCATGGCACTAGCTAAAGGTAAATGATATTTACCAGCCGCTTCAGTGACTATCAATCCAACTTTAAGTTTATGAAGTAACTGAAGAAGAGATTCAAATCCAGCCTCACAATTCTGTAAATGATGGACTTGCTGTGTCGTATCGATATAGACATCGAATGACAATTTCGAGATATCAATTCCTACGATGGTAACTTCTTTCATTTTCAGGTCTCCCGTTCTTGCAGATACGGGTTGGTAAACACCGCCCAGGCAGTTGTTCGGGTTAAAGCTGAAACTGATGCTGCGCAAAAAAACTCTCTCACGGGCTAATGACCCTCTTAAGGGAACATGCTGCAGCATCTCACTCACCATCAAAAGTATATACAGCCAAAACCGCGCGCACTTTATCTATTAGAGCAAAGGCACCGCGCATACAGCTCACCCTCGGGCTTGATTACCCAGCAAACTCGAAATCGTGCTACAGCATCAGTAAATCAATCAGTTTCGGCGTTGCCTACTGACCTTTAAAACATACAAGTACGGGAGAGCAACGTGCCTTGTTGGCAACGCGGCCCGGGTTAGTGTACAGGGCACGGCGTCAGCCGCTGCCAGGAGCCGGGAATAAAGTGGAAAACACGTCGCTGCAGGCAGGTGGGATCGCCGACTGCATGGCGCATCGGGCGCGTCAGACAGGCATCTACGGAGCCCCGGCATACGGAAGTGCGGACAGGCCGGTTCACCGGCTTTCCTTCGCGGCCGCCGAAGGTGGCCAGTGAAAGAGCGATGCCGGAACGGCAGCTGCAGGCGCAAAAATGGCTACGACCGCAGGTGCACAACTGACGGAAAGTTTTCTGTGATGACTTGTCCACAAAGCAGGTCAGTAATCGACAGGACAGCCTGTGGATAAGCAGCTGCAGAGTCCATTCCCTGCAGTGCGAACTTAACTGCTCACTATTTAACCAGTCTGTTGTGCCTGTTACCGGTTCAGTACAGGTCACATGCAGAGAATAAAGAGCACAGGAGAAGGTGTGATAAGAGCCGTGCAATACTGCAAAATGGCATCTGAATCGATCATGATTTGGCATGCATCTCCGATCGCGGTCATGAATGTGCTCAGCATATTTGATGACGGGACACTCGGGGATATCCGGTACCACGATCTGCATGATCTCATCAAAAAATGCGGCATGCACCACCGGCGAGGATATCGTGACGGGGGCACGACTTTTCCGCTTCGAGATATGCTGCAGGGACAGATAGTGCGGCAAGATCTGCCGGTAGACGTTGATGCCAAACGGGGTCAGCGTCACGCTGTTACGTCCGATAATCACCAGCTTTTCACCGAACCAGTGTTCGGTGTTTTTCAGCATTCTGGAGACTGGTGGCACGGTGAGACAAAGTTTCTCCGCAGTCCTCTTGAGACTCTTTTCCTGCGCGACCGTCACAAACGCGGCCATAGCCTTTGATATAAACACAGTTATCCCCTTCACATCGACATCTGAATCTTCACCATAATGACCAACAGGGATATAAATCCAAATCCTTAGCCTAATTTTTATTTCTAACGAAACAAAATAAGTCCCACAAATAGCAAAGCGGACGTAAACCCTTTCTAAACATCCCAGGAACATAAGCCCTTAAGTTGTAACCAGTCATGAGGGTATCGTGCCCCCCGGCACTCCCTCTGGTCCCCTGCCCTGCGCACCGGCAGTGTTTATGGATCCTGCACTCGCACTCAGATGCCCCCTTCGCAGAAGCAGTGTCGTACCGCCTTCCTTAGGGTGGTAATCAGCAGAATCATCACTCTCCTCCACTGATGATAAAATGTACATCATTGCTATAAAATTCAATCAGATACTGCCGCCAGCCATACTGATTTCGTGCAGAAACAGGATTGGCTTCACGAGTCACGACTGCAAGTGAAAACAAAATAACAGCTTCACGGGACCACAACTTGTGTCTGACGCGCCCCGACCAGAAGATTTTCTTCGCTCAGGACGACTTTGTTTCGGGCTACTCCTAATGAGCGTTCGTATGTTCGGCTGTTTTGTAGATAACATGAAGAGGGACCGTGGTCCCAACAGCCTGGAGCCATAAAACGACATCATGCAGGATATTCTCAACTGCAAGAGAGGATTTAAAATATATGTTCTTTACTTAACACTTCTTCCCGACCCAGCCTCACCTTCTTTTCCGTCGGAGAGCATTACCATTCTGCTCACCCCATGCTTCTCTTTATGTAAATATCGACACCGACCCATACAGAGTGCAGAAACGCAGTTTTCATACTCTCTTTGTCAGCGGGAGTCCCTGACTGATTCATCCTGTGGGTTTGTAAAAAATAACTCAGCGGAACCAAACACGGATTATTTTCGGATGAATAACAGGCGGATTTACTGAGGGACATAACTAATGGCGCTCAGGCGGGACCGCGGTCCCATCACTATCCCGGGGTCACCTTGCGGTAATAATGGGTCGCTGTGCCCTTCTGACATTCAATTTCCATGAAGCCAAACGGTCATATTAATTCTGACTTGTGATTCACTCTGTTCAGGTGCGCATAAGTCAGACCTTCAGGTGTCAAGTGATTATGCCCTACCCTTATGCTACAGATTGGCATGTAATCGTTTTCTTTCATACAAATGCAGGATGGTTACGCAGTGAATGACAGGCAGAACAGGCTATGCTGAGCGGTATTTATCCGAACTGGGGATGGCGGCCCAGTCGAGACCACGGTCCCGGCACCAGGTAAAAGTGCAGTCAAAATCTTGTTAAACAGAATACGATTCTCTCAGACCACCATAACGTCTCAGCCTTAACAGATTCAGCTCAGAGAACGAGTTCAATACAGATAGATGATGTCAAGCGAAATAACTCATTTCGGAGAATGGAAAACATGGTTCTCAACAGGGTGCCTTAAAAGTTGGGACCACGGTCCCATCGAAGTAATAAGACTCCGCAGTTTTCTTGACGTAACTCGTTGAACAGACGACATCGCTGTTAAGTTACTCAGTAAAAAAAAGTATACCGTTGTACCCCAGGAGAACGGTGTGCTGACTCTGACATGTTCATACATTCATAAGCTGCATTTCTCCAGAGTATCTCCCGAAATTCCGATTTCCAGGGTGTCCCACACAAATCGGGTTCAGATTTTCAGGTGTCGATTGGACTAACTGGGACCATGGTCCCAGATGTCAGGCAAATTCTTTGACAACAATCGTCCGGAAAATGACACCTTGCAGTGTGCACAATGCGATGCGCTTTGCCTATTCAAGTGCGGCTTTGACACAGCCCCCTTAAAAGCTGAAAACTGACAAATGATCATACCTTTGAGGCAATGAGGAACATGCAGCGCTCTGACATGCCATAAACACAGATTGGGACCGTGGTCCCAGCGGGATAGGAAGATTATGCATTTTTATTGTTGTATCTCTTTCGGATGCTGTCATCGTTTTGCAGGTAAGTTTTGAACAATCCGATCACTGATATGAGTCAAACCGAGTGATGCTCACCGGACGGAAGGACAGGCGTCTTATAATCCCACTGGGGATGAGGGCAAAACGCCTTTGATGCTGGTTCGCTGTCTTTAGCATTCTAATAATTGGACAACCCGGGCCAGCACAGTAGGACCGTGGTTCCAGTGTCAGACAGGGAAACCCAACTCGCGCTGAATATCATAAAGAGAACGGTATGGGGAGCTTTCCTCTCATTCAGTCTCTACGGATATATAAATTCTATTTAGCCTCACACAACGAGAGGGTGGACACGCTGCTACTAAAGAAAATCTCACCGGATGAATTTTTTATCATGCAGCCGCCGAGTAAATAGATCCCCGCAGACCGAACAACGTGCAGTTGGGACCACGGTCCCAGCAGCGTGCATACAAAGCAGATTCCACTTTACGACATCTAACCTTATGAAGATTATGAGATTTTTAATGCTTTCATGACACATTAAAGAGCAAAGGGGATGTAGATCAGGGATAACGTCAATCGCAGCGGGATCAAAAGAAGAGGGGAGGGAACATGTGGGACCACGGTCCCGGCTTGCCCGGAAATCCTTGATGCGGAAATCATTTGGTCTCATCAGGCCTAAGAAAAGGGGCCTCTGAGGGCCCCTATATGAAGGTGGAAATGACTCATTTGAGCGTGTGAAGAAGCGTCTCAATCTGTTCAATGACGTGATCTGGCAGAATTGCGCGGTCCAGCTGGAACACGACCTTGTTCCCTTTATAAATAGCCGTTGCACCTTTAACAATTTCCTGTCGGGTCGAGACGGCAGCGCGCTTCACGGGTTCCTCCTTCAGACTGTTATTCAAAACCTGAATCACCTCATCGGCTTCAAAAATGACCCCGGCCGATTTCCGTTCGGCCAGCTGACAAATCTGCTCCTGGAGCAGATCTTCTTTCTCACTGAAACTTTTTTGCAGGGCATCTCCGGCGCGGGCAGAGAGTTCACCAGGATGAGAGAAGAGGGTGATCAACTCCTTCGGCAGCTTCGCGGTATTGATGCATCGCGTAATGATTTTACGCGAGATGTTCTCTGCTGCTGCCAGGGAAGAAATATTGCCGCCAAACTCACTGCTCAGACGAGTGGCATAGCGTTTACCGCGTTCGTATGCACTGGTCGGGCGATAATCATTCCCCAATTTGCACAGCGCATCCATTTGCTCATCGTCCAGATCGCCGACAAGAATCCGGTAATCGCTGGCGGTCAGGATCGCCGTTTTGCGACGACGACTGCCGTCCGCCACCTCAATACCTTCCTCAACACGTCGACCAAAGGCCGGATTCTGCTGGCCGGTCAGTAGAAAAGAGGGGATCAGGTCATCCAGAGATTCTTCAGTGAGCAAGTCCTGGTCGCGCTCATTGCCTGCCCAGACGCGGGTAGTACTTTCCACGGCATTGCCCGGAACCGTTTCAAGCGTAAATTTGACGTCATGGCCACAAACAGGGATCACAATGGAGTTTCCACGTGCCATCGCTCCCACGCGTGCAATCAGAGAATCAACCATGGGCGCTGCGGGTGCCTGTTCCGTTTCAACTGGGGTTGCAGGGACGGTTGTTTTACGGATCACCGGTGCACGCTTCATTATCTCATCTCCCAGCGAGGTTTAATCAGACGGTCAAAAATTTCATTGCAGACAGGCTCCCAGATGGCCAGCGCGTTACGCCAGGCCCCGGTAGAAGAACGCTGATCGATGGCCTGCTCAAAGACCGTACGCATACGGATCTGGCCTTTACCGACCTCATCGGTTTCCCGCACAACGTTCTTCAGCACCATGCCGCCCCAGGCATCGCGGATCTGCTCTTCCATCCACGGAGACTGGGAGCCATTGTTGTTGCTGTATTTGGTCAGCAGAATACGGACATCCGGCTCGAACCCTTTCAGATCCACGTTTTTCAGCAGATCCCGCAGCATGTCGAAGAACTGCAGGGCAGAGGTGTAGTCAAACAGCTCCGCCGGCGTCGGGACGATGAGGACATCCGCGGCACAAACCACGTTGATGGTCCCTATCCCAAGGTTCGGGGCGCTGTCAATGACGATCACATCGTAATCATGTGCCACCGTTTCAATGGCCAGACGCAGCATCAGGTGAGGGTCGGTCGGCAGTTTGCCTTCATCATAGCGGCCCATCAGCTCGGTCTCGATACGGTGGAGCGCCAGACAGGAAGGAATAATGTCCAGACCCGGCCAGCAGGTCGGTTTGACGGCGTAGCTGGCATCATCCCGTTCACCTAGATAAAAAGGCAACAGGGTATCTTCGGCGTGAATATGAAGATCGGGTACCCATCCGTGATACATCGAGGCGGTCCCTTGTGGGTCGTTCCCCTCCACCAGCAGAACCCGTAACCCCTTCAGCGCCAGATCCTGGGCAAGGTGAACGGAAACCGACGTTTTGTAGACCCCACCTTTATGGGCGGCAACACCGATCACCGGGGGAAACGTATCTTCAGATCGTCGCAGTCGGGTGCCAAATACATCCCGCATGTGGTTGATCTGCTCGATCGTATACCCGACACGCTGTTCGACGCGGCCACGGGTTTCCATATCAGGGTGGGGGAGACGTCCGGCTTTTTCCGCATCACGGATGGCCTGCGACGAAACGCCAACCAGATCGGCCGCTTCACCGATACGCCAGCGTCGCGTGATTTTTCTGGCTTCGGGGCTGTCATCATTGAATTGTGCGACAGCAATCGCTTTTGTCATTTCATGCCCAGCCAAAATGCACTGGTTCAGAGTATCCATCAGTCCCATATTGAGCATCCTTTAATCATCGCTTTGCGCCATTTTATTAAATCTTGGATATTAATGCAAAGCATCATTTTATATGCAAACCATCAATAAAACTGCAAAGTTGAGTCAAAGCTGCAAAGTTGATCGCGTTTTATACACTTTACCGTATCTGCCAGAGCGGTACGTCATGCCTGAGTCATCTTTTTGCATACCGTAGTGAAGAAAAAATGATGTCTTCTTTACTGCGAAGTGTGGAGAGGCTCACTTCAGTGACTGCGATATGCAATATCTAACGTATAGGGAATAAGAATGGTTATGGATTTGTTGACTGAGGTATGCGTTATCGGTGAAGGCATGCAGAAATAGCGTAGTTCTTTTACATACCGCAGTCATGATTTAATTTCGCGATCTGAAGTAATACAGTAAGTTAGAAAAATATTGTTTCTTTCATTGACTACGGTATGGAGGAGAGACGACTGCGACGTGCAGTCTGACCAGCAGGACGTTGACGTCTTCTGCATGATCTTCAGGTGAGAACAGGGTTATGCTCGTTATTCACAGGGACGATCCAATAAGAGATCCCTATAGAGATCCCATAGAGATCCAAAAGAGATCCCCGCTTCGCTGCAGGCCGCGCCATGACTGGTTCAGGATAGGATCGATCTTTACTGAAGGATGTATTATATTGACTGTAGAGTGCAATTACCAATACTGTGATATGCAAACACATTTACTGGGGTATGGACTTCCATTGACTGCGCTATGTAATGGACCCTTCTCATGTGGATAACTCCTGGAATAACAAATGAAGAGTGAAAAGAAGGACTTACCCCTTAATCTTGAGGAAGTCGATAAGTCGTCCGGTGAAGTTGTTAACCTGGATGTCAACAGCACCAGCACGGTTCAGCCCGTGGCGCTTATGCGTCTCGGCCTCTTTGTTCCAACCCTCAAGTCCACAGGGAAAAGTAAAGCTAACCGCAAAAACGTTACTGACGCGACCGATGAACTGATACAGCTTTCCATCGCACGCAGCGAAGGGTACACGGACGTGAAGATCACGGGGTCCCGTCTGGACATGGACACTGACTTCAAGGTCTGGCTCGGGATCATCCGTTCCATGTCGGAGTATGGCGTTAAAAGAGATACCCTTGAGCTTTCCTTTGTTGAGTTCGTTAAAATGTGCGGCTTCGATTCGCGACGCTCGAATAAGAAGATGCGCGATCGTATCAGCAATTCACTTTTCAAACTCGCCTCCGTCACCCTCAAATTTCAGAGTGAGACGAAAGGGTGGACCACGCACCTGGTTCAGTCGGCGTTCTATGATATTAATGAAGACGTCATCGAGATAAAAGCAGAACCTAAGCTCTTTGAGCTCTACCACATGGACAGACGCGTTCTGCTGCGTCTGAAGGCCATAGATGCCCTTCAGCGTAAAGAATCCGCCCAAGCGCTTTACACGTTCATTGAGAGCCTTCCACAGAACCCTGCGCCGATTTCAATGAAGCGCATGCGGGATCGCCTCAACCTCACCTCTAACGTCTATACGCAGAATCATACCGTACGCAAAGCGATGGAGCAGCTCAAGGACATCGGCTATCTCGACTATACGGAATTCAAGCGCGGCCGCTCCTCCTACTTCAGTGTCCACTATCGTAATCCAAAGCTCATCAGCAGCCCCGCTAAAGTTGTGAAAAAAGAAGATGTTCCGACAGGGCAGGAATCCGAGCAGAATTACGAAGACGTCATTAAGGCCCTGCAGGCGGCCGGTATCGATCCGAAGAAGCTCGCAGATGTGCTTGCCAACATGAAACCGGAAGGTTGACTGCGGTATGGGAATCATGACTGTGGTATGCAGAACCTGATGAAGAATGTGTTCTTGATCTCATCTTTAAGGGACTGTCAGTGCATACCGCAGTCAATATGACCCTAAAAGGATCGTTCATCTCTCCCGTCTGGATCCCTTGAAATTATTGACTGTGGTATGAGACAGGGTCTTAAACCCCTTAAATATTGACTGCAGTATGCGCTAAGTGACTGATAAACAGATTTACTTGACTGTGGTATGTGAATTTACATGCCACAGTCAAGACTGTACGGTGGCGGGAAGAGATCCTTTTAGACTGGCCCCATGAATCTCCAGACAGTTGGTATCACTTAAGTTAGTGATAGTCTTAATACTAGTTTTTAGACTAGTCGTTGGAGTTCGGATGATTGATGTTTTAGGTCCAGAGAAGCGCAGACGGCGAAGTGTTCAGGAAAAAATCGCCATTGTTCAGCAGAGTTTTGAACCCGGAATGACCGTGTCGCTGGTCGCCCGTCAGCATGGCGTTGCTGCCAGTCAGCTGTTCCTGTGGCGTAAGCAATATCAGGAAGGCAGCCTCACAGCCGTTGTCGCAGGAGAACAGGTTGTGCCCGCGTCGGAGCTGGCATCTGCGATGAAGCAAATTAAAGAGCTGCAGCGCCTGTTGGGAAAGAAAACCATGGAAAACGAGCTGCTAAAAGAAGCCGTTGAATATGGCCGACAAAAAAAGTGGATAGAGCACGTGCCCTTGTTGCCGGAGGATGGCGAATAAGCCTTGTCAGTCGTTGCCTCCGGGTCTCACGTGCGCAACTGCATGCCATGGCCCGTCGGTCGAAGGACTGGCAGGATCGTCGGTGCAAGCGCATGCCTGATGATACTGACGCGCTGGCCCGTATCCATACCGTTATCGGCGATCTGCCCACCTATGGTTATCGTCGGGTATGGGCACTGCTGCGCAGACAATCAGAAACTGACGACATGGCGGTGATCAATGCCAAACGCGTATACCGCATCATGCGTCAGAATGCGCTGCTGCTTGAGCGTAAACCGGAAATACCCCCATCGAAGCGGGCGCATACAGGGAAAGTGGCCGTTGGAGAAAGTAACCAGCGGTGGTGCTCTGACGGCTTCGAGTTCAGCTGTGATAACGGTGAAAAACTGCGGGTCACGTTCGCGCTGGACTGTTGCGATCGCGAGGCACTTCACTGGGCGGCCAGTACCGGTGGATATGACAGTGAAACCGTGCAGGACGTCATGCTGGGTGCCGTGGAGCGTCGCTTCGGTAACAGCCTGCCGACATCCCCCGTTGAGTGGCTGACAGACAACGGTTCAGCCTACCGTTCTTATCAGACGCGTCAGTTCGCCAGAATGGTAGGACTTGAGCCTAAACATACGGCGGTACGTAGCCCGGAAAGCAACGGGATGGCAGAGAGCTTCGTGAAAACGATGAAGCGCGATTACATCAGCATCATGCCGAAACCCGACGGGTTAACAGCGGTAAAGAACCTCGCGGAGGCCTTCGAACATTACAACGAATGGCATCCGCATAGTGCACTGGGGTATCGTTCGCCACGGGAATATCTGCGGCGGCGAACCAGTAATGGGTTAAGTAATAAAAAGTGTATGGAAATATAGGGGCCAATCCACCTTTATCGTGGCGCTAGCTGGCAGAACGTACGGCGTGCCAGATGGCCTGAACGGGGGATAGTTGCAGAAGCGGGTATTCTGGGGATGTACGCCTACCAAAGGCTCCGAACGGGTTTAGCAAAAATGATTTCTTCGATTTTTTGGTAAGAGTCCCGTACACGACGTTTGCTCTGGGATGCATCGAATGATGGACATTATTTTCTCTGAACCGGAGGGATGCCAACAGACGTCCTCCATGAGGCGCTTACTCCTGTAAAGCCGGCGGCAGCCCTTCTTCGCGATGTCGCTTACGCAGGATGCCCCACACTCGTCGATAGCCGTAGCTGGGCATGTCGCTGATGATATCAAGGATGTCCGACAGTATTTCAGCGTCTGCTTCGCCATTACGCCGGTGACAGCGCCTGTCCTGCCAGTCGGCAGAACGCTTAACCCGCAGTGACAACTGCGCACGCGACACGCTTATGGCGCGGCTGACCTGCGCTATTCCCCGTCCTTTGGCAACAAGGGCGCGTGCGCTATCCATTTTCGCGACTGACCGTACTCCACGGCTTCTTTCAGGATCTCAACTTCCATCGTCTTCTTGCCCAGAAGGCGCTGAAGCCCCCGGACCTGCTTCAGAACAGCAGTAAGCTCAGAAGCAGGAACGATTTCCTCTCCGGCCGCAACGGCTGTGAGGCTGCCTTCCTGATATTGCTTTTTCCACTTGAACAGATACCATGCAGGCGGGCGACATGGGAGACGTGCATGCCCGGCTCCATCGTCTGCTGGATAATGGCGATCTTCTCCTGAGGCGTTTTACGTTTACGGACTTCTTGCCCTAACAGGATCCCAGTCATCTCAAAATTGGCGTTAGTGTTAGACATATATTCAAGCCTATCTCTTATCTGGAGATACAGCTACTGTCTGGTGTTTCAGCGGGCTACATCATTTTTAGCTATCCATTGATAGATTTTAGCATTGCAACAGCTTCAGCCTCCTGCATCTGGAACTGTACCCTGTGCCGCGCCGCCACATCGAGCGCAAACACCTTCGTATACACCTCCGTCGAGCTGATGCTCTTGTGTCCCATTAAACTCTGCAGCACCTTCGGCGGAATACCGGCGTACAGCATGTGCATGGCGTAGGAATGGCGGAACGTATGGGGCGTCACCGGCACGGATAACGTCACCCCGTCGGCGGCTGCGGCTTCCACCGCTTCGCTGAGCCAGGTGCGGACAGTCCGGTCGGTAATCTCCCAGATGCGCGCCTTCTCGGTTCTGCCGCTGCGTTTGTTACGTCGTTCAAGAGGTATTTTCAGCGTGGCCACCATCATCTCCAGCTGACCGACATAGTTCGAATCGGAAAGCGGTACCAGCCGGTGAGCCTGACTGCCGGCAGGTGAGCGGCCGGCCGTTCGGGCCGCTTTCTCCGCCCGCTGCTTGAGTGTGGCCAGCTGCACGAACGGGTAGGGCGGCACCAGAGAAAAATCACTCCGGGTCAGCGCCAGCGCCTCGTTAATGCGCGCGCCGGTATTCCAGAGGGTTGCCAGCAGCATCTTGCGGTGGAGATCGGGCACATAGTGGAGCAGGGCACTCACTTCCGGCGCCAGCAGATATTTCGGCAGTTCGTCCTGAACGAGAGCCATCTGGCGCAGGGCCAGTGCGGCAGGGTAGTCGATGGCCACCGGCAGCTGTGCGGCAGAAAAAGAAACGCCCTGGCCTGATATTGCCGGCATCATTGCTTGTTGTCCCTGCCGGACAGGTATTGCTCTGTAAGTCGTGCCAGTGCTTTCTGCGCGTAATCCTCGCCCGGGAGCACACTGATCTCTCCCCGGCGTTCCATCCCGGCGCCGATGGCGCTCAGGGTCGTCATCACCGGCAGCAGCCGGCGCAGCTGCAGGGCATGACCGCACGCTGTGCGGATACGATCGGCAAACGCATCCTCATCGCGGGAATAAGCCCCGGGCTCCGGCCGTACCCTGCCGTCCTTTTCTGACTGCAGCTGCTGACACAGTTTCAGTAAGGCGATGACGTCATCGGCGCCCTCGTTTGCATGTGGAGTGTTCAGATGATCTGTTTTCATTGATTTACCTTTATTCCTCATTATCGCCTTCAACGGCGTGAGGGCCTTTCCTCTTGTCATCACGCAGCTGATTCACAATTCTGAACGTCGCCAGAGACTGAGCCATCAGCACCGCATGCGCATGTCGCCGCTTTCTTTCAAGACGCCACTCCTTCCAGAGCACATTCTGCGCCGACTAGGGAGAAGCATCGAGGCGAGTGTCAGGTAAGCCTGCGAACTGTCGCAAACGGCGCGACTGGATGATGGCTTTGAGGCCGAGGCGGGTGTACTGGTACTGCCGTGCCTCAAAAAATTCGTCGTAATCAGGAGGGTAAGCCTCAGCAGCGGCGATGGCGCGATCGGCCTCTCCCTGAATAACCGGCAATTCCCGGATGTGGTACATCAGCTTCGCCGGTAAAACCCGCCAGTCGCCTGTGACTGCGGAGTAACTGAGATTCGGAACAGTGGTTTCCGGTACGGTAATCCTGTCCTGATTTGAGTAGCCATGATCGGTTGCGACCCCGGCGCAGGCTTCGACAAATTGTTCGAGCAAAAAGACCAGCTCTGTGGCAATAAAAAGTCGTTCACTGGCCTGTTTCGCTTCTGCCGCTCTTTCCTCACGCTTGCGGGTGAAGTAATGCGTCAGCGCTACACCTCCAAAAGCAGCTCCAACCGACGTAACAGCCGTGATAATTTGTGGTGCCAGACTGGCGCCGTCCTTCACCACCTTCACGCCTTCGGTCGCAATAAACCAGTCAGCCATAATTGTTCCCTTACTGAATAATCCCGCCGGTCATACTGACGCCGCGCTACCACGGAACGGCTCAAAGGTCCGCATGGCGTCCGCCCTGGAGGGCAGCTCGGTACAGTCCCCGCACTGCGGGTTAATCTCTTCGTCAGTGGCCTCGTTATACCGCATACGCAGCCGCCATCCCGTCACGGGAGGCGCGTTCTGTATGGCCAGCACCGTCCCTTCCGGCGACAGCAGTTCACGGAGGATGTAGCAGGCGCCGATCCGGGTCGAGTCCCGCAGCCACATCACGGGGTACTCACTGACCAGCTGGTCATACACGCATTCCGGCGTATGGAAGTAATTCCCGTCCGCCCTGCATAAATCGCACATAGTCTTTCCCTTAATAAGAAATCCCGTCCCGCTACCGGGCCTGAGTAGCAGGCTCCTTCACTGCAAACCAGCTGCTGTGCTGACCAAGACAGGCTGTGGCGTTAATCATCCGGCCACCGTTCGCCGTGATCATGATCTGCCCGTCCGGCCAGCGCTCAGGGACCCCGAGCTTCATACCGGTTTCCGTGTTCACCGCATTCAGGCGACCGTCGCGGGGAATGATCTCAATGTTGCCCGTCGGCAGGGAGCAGGAAACAATGCCCTTACCGTCATCGCGTTCCTGCAGGTAGCGATAAAGATTAACCCCCGCGACAGTCAGGGACACAATAATGCCCATATTTATAATTTTCTTGATAAGCACTTCTCTTCCTTTTCGCTGAAACAGTCACTCAGAGTAATTATGACGTGCAGCATAATCGGCTAAGCACAACCCTGCGTCTGTCACCCCGGATGATTTTTCCCTGCCGTCATCATTTTCAGGATGATAATAAGCAGGCATATAGACACTCCGTTAAATTACCGGAGAGCCGTTTCCGGCAGATCCGACTTTTACGATTTTGCGCAGTTTCCGGAAGTGTACCACGGCGGAGAAATAACCACACCGCCCTTTTATGGGGGGAGCGGCCGGTCACGGGGCAGGGGGGTAACACAACATATAGCGTCATGTGCAGATGATGACACCGCTACATCTTGTGTCAGGGGGCCGCTGCACGCCGGTGGGGTTCGCGGAGATCCGGAACAGCATCTTTTCGGATCCGCCGGCGGAAACGAGTACGGATTGTACGTACTACAGAGTTGTATGTATGAAATGTACTGTATGTATCATGTGTATTATCGGCATTGTATGTACGATTTGTATTTTAGTGTATTGTGTATTATTTCGGCGAGGCGTAAGATCGGGTCATCATTCCTGACTGACCCGGAGCACCTCATGAGCAACGTCCCGCCGGACATCACCCGCCGGATTGAAGACGCCGCGGCCGCCCTGATCGCCGCCGGCACCCCGAACCCCACCAACGACCAGGTCCGCACCCACCTCGGCGGCGGCTCGCTGTCGCACATCTCCCCGGTGATGCGCGCGTTCCGCAGCCGGCTGCGCGATCAGCGCACGGCGCAGGTGCCGGTACTGCCGCCCGACCTGGCGCAGCTGCTGACCGGCCAGCTGGGGCTGCTGTGGCAGGCGGCGGTGAAACAGGCTGACGCCGACACCCTGGCCGCCCGCGAACAGGCGGATGCGGATATCGCGCAGGCCGATGAGGAGCGCGACGCGGCGCTGGCGACCGTCACCCGGCTGGACGGTGAACTGGCGGTGCTGCGGGAAGTGGTGGCCGAGCGTGACCGGCTGCTCGGTGAGGTGCGGGAGCTGCGCGCCGAAGCGCTGCCGCTGCGCGAGCAGATCGCCCGGCTCACCACCTCCGGCGAGCATCTCACCGTTCAGCTGAAGGAAACGAAGGCTGAGCTCAGGGGCGCGCGCGAGGAAACCCGCACCCTGCAGGCCGAGTTGTTGACCCTGGCGCGGGGTGACGGGAAGGTGAAGAAATGAGAGAGGAAATTGCGCTCCGGGTGAAGGCATTTCGCCAGAGAACCGAAAATCCAGTTTTTTTAAGCAATGAAGAGTCCGCGCGGTTTAACTGGCATCTGCCACATCTTCATACTGGAAGGTTAGCGAAACCCGGCGAGCGAGATCCTGTTGTTTGGGTGATCCCTCATAATTCACCAGGATTCATTGCAGGTGCGGGGGACTCGCGGGTGCTGAGGAAATACTGATCTCCACTTTCCTGTGCTGTTTCCCATCCACAGCTTTCCAGTAGTGCCTGAAAACCAGATACGCTGCCGGTGATACGGACCCTTACCGGAGAGCGCAGTTTTCCGCTGTCATCAAACGCCGCGTCAAGCGACGACTTCAGCACGTAGACGCCATTGATCTCGGGATTTAGCGCCAGGCGCCGACGTCCCTGCCACTGATCATCAGACAGCAGCTGGTAAACCCAGTGGTATTCGCGTGCGGTTTCGAGAGCATGGCTGAGGCGATACAAATCAGGCTGTTGCTCAAGACTACCCGTGGTCGCCTGCCAGAGAAAATTCAGTTTGAAAGAGAGCTTTGCCCGTACTCCCAGCGTTCTGCCCTGTTTCAACAGCCAGTCAATATCACGGGCCACAATCCTTGAAAACCGACGCGTGCGCCTGGCTTCGGCCAGCCAGCGGGTGATGAAGATATTTTCCTGTGCTTCTGACGCTGCATTGCCATCCTGGCGGGCGGTGTGGAGGGCGACCAGCGCGCACCAGGCCATATGCGCTGTTGCTGCTGTCTGCTCTGTATCGGTCATCTTGATTCCGCAATACTGTGATTATGTGAGTGATTATAGCAAGATCATCGTCTGAAAATGCACCATCAATCCTCTGCACGGGTAACATTCTGCGTCAGAGATTCACCCTTCGTACTCAGCTTTTCTGCGCGCTCTCACCCGGTGGCAGGCATTCTTTAATGAGGAGAGTGAGCGACCCGGGAATAATCGTTGTAACTCAGGGAAGGAAAGGTGAAGGTGCTTTTCAAGGCGTTCCCAGTCCTCGGGTGACCAGGTGTGTCTGGGTGTGCTGCTGTTCATTCGCAGCCCAAGCTGAGCGGCTTTCTGGCTTGTCGTTCTGCGCTGGCGGCCCGGAAGGCGTTTCACAACCGCGGGACCTTCCTTCGGATAGTGCACTTTCAGGATCTGGATCTCCTTTTCCGTCCAGTCACTAAGCGGACGGAAGAGCCCCAGCTTGTTCGCCGCAGCAAAAACGGATTCCCGGGGCCTGCCCGGCAGCATCGCCAGGATCTCCTCCATGGTTTTGCTGGTTTCATACCAGCGGAGCAGAATTGCCTTCTCGGATTTTGTCCAGGCGATGGAGACCTTTTTGCTGCTGGCTGAACCGGCAGGGTGGGTGCCCTGTCCATTGCTGCGTTTAAGGCGGATAAGAGCATTTTTAATGGACGACAGGCTTCTGTCCGGGAACAACTGCATCAGCTCCAGCGGTGACTGGTGGCGATTCTGATGAAGCAGCTGCCATTCCTGCTCCTCCCACTGGCGCGCATAGGTGTGCCCGGGCGATACAATACCTAAATCACGCGCCTTGAAGCGGATGGCCTCATCAGATTTCCGCGGTAAGCGCCGCATAATGCGCTGGCCTTCCACTGGGTAATATTGATGCAGGCATCGAAGTTCCTCATCAGACCAGACGTTTTCTGTTCGCGATAATCCCAGTTTTCCTGCCATGGCCATGATGGCGCTTGCTGTCCGGCCGAGATGTGTGGCCATGTCGACCAGAGGTGCCGTCTGATAATGCGCTTCCAGATAGTTCAGCTCGGAAACTGTCCAGCGTACGCCGTGATTTCGAGTTTCTGACGCATGTTTGTCCCTTTTCATTTTTGTTTCTTCCGTAAAAATCCCTCAGCCTGTTGGTCTGTAGCAAGCTTACCTTAATCGACCTGATGCCAACAATCCTGGCGGATAAGTCTGGATGTAATCATTACATCATCCCGATGAATGGGAAATATTTAATTAATCACCATGCGAATAAATTAAGTGCGCGCGCCTCATTGTTTAGTGGCGCTTAATTCTATTAGTCTGGTATATATCACTGAAGCATATTGAATGGGGCTTAATAAGTCCTTTTTCGGACTTTTCGAAGTGAGTTTTACATATCTGACGATCGCTTTTTATCTAAAACCCCAAAGTCTAAATTTAGATTATTTTAATAATGGTGCAGTAAATATATGTGAATCCAGACCAGACGCGGCCTGGTGTGCATAAAGAGTCGGTCCTGCTCTGTCTTCAAATTACGCAATCGGTTTTGTCCTGTTTACATATAAATTGTCTGGCGTAATAATACACGGCCTGCCGTTATATCTTTTTCATGCCCTTTATCTGGCAGGACGCCCAATAACACACTAAATGGAGAATAAGCGGATGTCGCAGAGCTTTCAGAATGAAATCCCGAAGGCACGTGTTAATATTTCGTTAGATTTACATACCGGCGGGGCGAAGAAAAGCGTTGAGCTCCCGCTCAAGTTGCTGACCACAGGCGACTTCAGTAACGGTAAAGCCATCGGCACCCTGTCGGAAAGAAGTAAAATAAATGTTAATAAGAACAATTTCGATTCAGTTTTAGGTGAGCTAAATCCTGAAGTGAATCTTACCGTAAAAAATACCCTCGCCGATGACGGTTCTGAAGAAAATGTCCGCCTGAGCTTCCAGAATATGAAAGATTTCGAGCCAGAGCAGATTGCCCGCCAAATCCCACAGCTGAAAGCGATGCTCGCAATGCGTAATTTACTGCGCGACCTCAAATCCAATCTTCTCGACAATACGACATTCAAGAAAGAATTTGAAACGATTCTGAAAGACCCGACTCTGAGTGATGAGCTGCGTAACGAACTTAATGCCCTTGCCCCGTCCCAGGATTAATAACGCATTACTGGAAACACTAACGGAATAACTGGAAATAATGCTTATGTCAGTCAATAACGAATCCCAGAACCCGGTGACGGGCGCGACCATTGAAAAAACACTGCCAGCCAGCGGCGTATATGCCTCACTGTTCGACAAAATAAACCTGGAGCCGGTCGCCGAAATGAACTCGCTTAATGGGTTTGATGATAATACGGTGATGGCGGAAACGTCGACAAACGCCCGTGTGACCGCCGCGGTACAGGTCTTTATGCAGTGCCTGCAGAAGTCAGGTCAGAAAGTGGAAAAGCTTGATAAGACCCTGCTTGATCACCACATCGCTGAACTGGATTTCCAGATCAGCCGCCAGCTCGATGAAGTCATGCACAACGAAGCGTTCCAGAAAGTGGAATCGGTCTGGCGAGGCCTGAAATCCCTCGTTGATAAGACGGACTTCAGACAAAATGTTAAGCTGGAAATTCTTGATTTATCTAAAGAAGATCTGCGTCAGGACTTTGAGGATTGTCCGGAGGTAATCCAGAGCGGACTGTACAAACAAACCTACATTGCTGAATACGACACTCCGGGCGGCGAACCTATCGCTGCCGTCATTTCAGCGTATGAGTTTGATGCATCAGCCCAGGACGTGGCGCTGATGCGTAATATATCAAAAGTTTCCGCTGCTGCCCACATGCCGTTTATCGGCTCCGCAGGGCCTAAGTTCTTCCATAAAAAGTCGATGGAAGAAGTGGCGGCCATCAAAGACATCGGTAACTACTTCGATCGCGCTGAGTACATTAAATGGAAATCGTTCCGTGAGACCGACGATTCCCGCTATCTCGGCCTGGTGATGCCACGCGTGCTGGGTCGCCTGCCGTATGGCCCGGACACCGTGCCGGTGCGCAGCTTCAACTACATTGAAGAAGTGAAAGGCCCGGATCACGACAAATACCTGTGGACCAGTGCCTCGTTCGCGTTTGCGGCCAACATGGTGAAAAGCTTCATCAACAACGGCTGGTGCGTGCAAATTCGTGGCCCACAGGCCGGTGGCGCCGTGAAAGACCTGCCAATTCATCTTTACGATCTTGGTACCGGTAATCAGGTGAAGATCCCGTCCGAAGTGATGATCCCGGAAACCCGCGAATTTGAATTCGCCAACCTGGGCTTCATCCCGCTGTCCTACTACAAAAACCGCGATTATTCCTGCTTCTTCTCGGCGAACTCGACCCAGAAGCCGGCACTGTATGACACGGCCGATGCGACCGCTAACAGCCGTATTAACTCACGTCTGCCGTATATCTTCCTGCTGTCGCGTATCGCGCACTACCTGAAGCTTATTCAGCGTGAAAACATTGGTACCACCAAAGACCGTCGCCTGCTGGAACTTGAGCTGAACACCTGGGTGCGTGGCCTGGTGACCGAAATGACTGACCCGGGCGACGAACTGCAGGCCTCTCACCCGCTGCGTGACGCCAAAGTGATTGTCGAAGATATCGAAGACAACCCGGGCTTCTTCCGCGTCCGCCTGTTCGCTATCCCGCACTTCCAGGTGGAAGGGATGGACGTCAACCTGTCACTGGTTTCCCAGATGCCGAAGGCGAAAGCGTAACGTAAGGCAGGAAGTCAATGAAAACGGAACAACCGTTATGGGGGAGGGGACAGATGGTCTCTCCTCAGCACTTCCAGCAACAGGCCGCATACGCGGCCTGGTCTGCGGAATGCATCGCCCGACTGGGCCTCTCCCATCCGTGGGGCGTGATTGAGGCGACTTTCGAACCGGATGCACTGAAGTTAGGCCGCCTGCAGGCCCGTCATCTGCATGTCCGTTTCCCCGACGGCACGCTAATTGACACGGATAATGCCGACGACCTGCCGCCGGTGCTGGCGCTTGAGGGGGAATCACAGGAAGTAGTGGTGGTTCTGGCGCTTCCGCTGCTGCGGGCGAATGGTGGCAACTGCCTTAAACCCGATGAAGTGGCCGAGCGCCCTGTGCGCTATCGCCAGCGCTGGCGGGATGTCCGCAACACCTTTGGGGAAGATACCCGACAGATTGCGGTGATGCAGCCAGAGCTGACGCTGCGTTTCGCCCATCAAAACAACAGCGATTACCTGACCTGCCCGGTCGCTCGCCTGCAGCAGGATTCGCAGGGGAGCTGGGTACCCGATGAAACCTTTCTTCCGCCTCTGCTGGCTCTGCAGGGCAGCCGCTGGCTGGTGACTCAGCTGGAACAGCTGATGACGCAGCTGCGCGCCCGTCTGAGTCGCCTGATGGCAATGCGACGTGAAAGTAATGAGCGGATGGCAGATTTTGCCGTGGCCGACGTATCCCTGTTCTGGCTGCTCAATGCGCTGAACAGTGCAGAGCCCGTGCTCGGACAGTTTCTGCGTCACCCGCAAAGCCCGCCTGAGCGTCTGTACCCGGAACTGGCACGCCTTGCGGGCAGCCTGCTGACCTTCTCGCTGGAGCACCAGGTGAGTGCCATTCCTGTCTGGCAGCACGAGCAGCTGAATAACGTCTTCCCGCCGCTCTTTGACTTACTGGGCGACCTGCTGGAGGCCAGCCTGCCGTCGCGGGTGGTGGCGATTGAGTTTGAGCATGATCCCCGGCTTCACTTCTGGCAGGCCCGTCTGCATGACCCACGCCTGCGCGAAGGGGCGGATTACTACCTCTCCGTGCGTTCACCGATGCCGGTGGCACAGCTGCAGGAACAGTTCCCGCGTCAATGCAAGGTCGGCAGTCCCGATCATGTCAGGAGTATCGTCAATTCATCACGGGTGGGTGTACCGCTGACGCCACTGCGTCATGTGCCGGCTGCCATTCCGCTGCGTCTGGAAAACCAGTATTTCAGCCTCGATGTCTCTCATCCGCTGGCCACCGAAATGCTCCAGGGGGGGACCTGTATGTTTTACGTTCCGGGCATGCTCGGCGAGCCTGAACTTGAACTCTTTGCGGTACTGAGAACATGAGTGAGCGCAAACGCGGTGCGGCCGCGTCCATTGATATTGATGCCCTGCTGCAGGACACCTGGCTGCAGGTGATCAGTCTGCGTCACGGTCCGACGTTTCAGGATGGAGAAGGGCGCACGTTGTGGGAGCGCTGCATTGCTGATGTTGAGCGTGTGCAGCGTGAGCTGAAAGCGAGCGAACTCGATGAAGCCAGCTGCCAGCATATTCTCACTGCACAGTGTGCGCTGCTTGATGAAACCGTCAAAGGTCGCGGTGTGGAGGATGATGCCTGCGTGCAGTGGTATGACATTCCCCTGCAGGGACACTTCCTCGGCACCATGGATGCCGGTGATACGCTGTGCTCCCGGATGCGCGATGTGCTGCGTGAAGCGGCGCCTGACCATGCTGTCGTGACCTGCTTCCAGCGAGTCATGATGCTGGGGTTCCTTGGCAGTTTCCGCTCGCTGAACGATCCGGAGCGCCAGAAACTCGTCAACGCGCTCAGTGCACATGTCACGCCGTTCAGCTATCCGCAGACTCACCCGGTACTGGCAGAAAGCCGTACCGGACGGGGAATGGGCAGCTGGCTGGCGTCATGGCCCGTGCGAATTGGCCTGAGCGTGGTGGTGGTGGTCGCGCTGTGGTGGGGACTGAGCCACTGGCTGGATCAGACACTGCAGACCCTGCTACCGGGAGCCGTGAAATGAGTCCTGCACAACAGCGCGGGCTTGCGCTGTGGGCCGCCCTGCTGAGTGCAGTGGTCTGCCTGGGCTTCCTGCCGGTCACCCGACTGGTTTCTGTGCTTGTTTTGCTTACCGTTCTGGGGCTAATCCTGGCGTTCTGGACTGTCGCCAGACGTCGTGCGGAGCATGACGTCACCCTGCGTCTGGATGACCTCCCGGAAGCCACTTACCGTCAGCCCGTGGTGCTGGTCTGTGGCGATCTGCCGCTGGCCTGGCCACAGCAGTCACCGGTGCTTACGGTCACACAGGGTTGCTGGATCCGCGTGGAGGATCATCAGGATCTGGAGCAGGCCGCCCGCAAGATACTGTGGCTGCGACCTGACTGGGGTCGCCAGCTGTCGGTGATGGTCAGCGTTTGTCCGCAGAAACATGCCGACAGCGAAGCGCTTACCAGCCGCCTGCTGGCCCTGCGCTGGCAAATCAGCCAGTTGCGTAAAGAGACGGGGCATTCTGTGCCGCTGATTCTGAATGGTCAGGTTGGCAGCGCGATGACGAATGATCTGCTCTGGCAGGCGGCTATCCCGGGGGAAGGGGTGAGGGTCTGGCGTGAGTCTTCAGCACCGGGCTCAGTTGCTGCATGGGTCACTACCGGTGGGTCGCCTGCGATGCAGCAACAGGTGCTGATGAACAGCCTGATGAGCTGGTTCCATCAGCACGTCAACGCTGTCTTTATGGATGAGAACCCCGACGTTCCTGTCATTGCGCCTGTCGCGGTGCTGTGGGGAATGGGACCGATCCTTGCCGGAAGTCTGGCCACATCTGCCTGGACTGCGTGGCTTTCCCGTCACACTGCAATGCAGCAGGTCGCGGGCTGGCAGCCGGTGGGGACGGACAGCACGGTTATCTCCCCCTTCCCGGATTTTATCCTGCCGCTGCTGCCCGAAGGGCGAGGTCTGACGCCACGTGGGCGAGCCTGGCGTTATGCACTCGGGATTTTCACGCTGGCGGCCATGGCTGTGCTGTTCAGCAGTGGCTGGAACAATCGCCAGCTACTGCAGCGTGTGAGCTTCGATATTGCCCGCTATGACCGTATCCCGATGCATGATTTCGGACCAAAAGCCAACGCCGTTGCCGTCCTGCGTGACGATGCGGCAGAGCTGGATGACCAGGCGCGCAATGGCGTACCGGCGCGGATGGGCCTTGGTCTGTATCAGGGTGAGCGTCTGCGAATGCCGGTGCTGGATGCGATCCGTTCGTATGTGCCTCCGCCGCCGCCACCTGAACCACAGCCGAAACCTGAACCGGTACCGAAAATTGTCCGCCTTGACAGCATGTCGCTGTTCGATTCCGGTAAAGCGGATCTGAAATCAGGCTCTACCAAAGTGCTTATCAATTCGCTGGTCGGGATTAAAGCGAAGCCCGGCTGGCTGATTGTGGTGGCGGGTCACACCGACAACACCGGTAGCCAGCAGATTAACCAGCCGCTGTCCCTGAAACGTGCCGAATCGGTGCGCAACTGGATGCGTGACACCGGCGACGTGCCGGAAAGCTGTTTTGCGGTGCAGGGCTATGGCGAGAGCCGTCCGATCGCAACCAACGACACCCCGGAAGGACGCGCGCTCAACCGCCGGGTAGAAATCAGTCTTGTACCGCAGGCCGATGCCTGTCAGGTGCCGGACTCATCAAAAGCGTCACCGGATTCAACGGATGATGGCGACGCTTCAACTCAAGAAATGGAGAACTAACACATGGCAATTCCTGTTTATCTGTGGCTGAAAGACGACGGCGGTGCGGACATCAAAGGTTCCGTAGACGTTCAGGATCGTGAAGGCAGCATCGAAGTGGTCGCTCAGGAACATAACCTGTACATCCCGACCGACAACAATACCGGCAAGCTGACCGGCACGCGTATCCATACGCCGTTCCTGTTCACCAAGGAAATCGACTCCTCGAGCCCGTACCTGTACAAGGCTGTGACCACAGGTCAGACCCTGAAGTCTGCTGAATTCAAGTGGTACAAAATCAACGATGCGGGCCAGGAAGTGGAGTACTTCAACACCAAACTGGAAAACGTGAAAGTGGTGAAAGTGAATCCGGTGATGCACGACGTCAAGGATCCTTCTTTCGAGAAGCATAACCACCTCGAGCAGATCGAGCTGCGTTACGAAAAAATCACCTGGACCTACAAAGACGGCAACATCATTCATTCCGATTCCTGGAATGAACGCGCCACCGCGTAAGCCCGATGCGGACAGGGTTTCCTGTCCGCAGTTTTTTGCTGAGTGCCTGTCTGAAACGGGCTTTCAGCAAAGAAAACCACAAACTGCCCGCCTGACCGTATGCGCTTTGGTCCCCTTCACGGGAAACAGCGAGGGGCGGTAGCGTGTCCAGGAACCGACAAAGAGAGAGATTCATGGAAAATCCAGCCATCCTGTTGCGACGTCTGAACCCTTACTGTGCCCGTGCGATGGAAGGGGCGGCTTCGCTCTGCCAGACCCGTGCCCATGCGGAAATTTTGCCGGAGCACTGGCTGCTGAAGCTGCTCGAACAGGGGGAAGGCGACCTGACGGTGCTGGCGCGCCGCTACGAGTGGGATATGGATGCACTGTGGCAGGATTTGCTCGGCTGGCTGGATGCGCTGCCGCGCTCTGTCCGTGGTCGCCCGCAGTTGTCAGACAATATTCAGGCGCTGATGCAGGAAGCGTGGATGCTGGCTTCGCTTTCCGGCGAGGAGCAAATCCGCAGCATCCATCTGCTGATGGCGCTGGTCGATAAACCGAAACTGGCACGCTGTGACGGCCTGTGGCCTCTGCTGACGCTGGGCCAGAGCCAGCTGGAGCGCCTGCGTCCGCTGATTGATTCGCAGTCCGACGAGCGTCCGGAGCTGCAGCAGGAAGCGGAACTCGCCCGGCAGGGCGGCGATGTTGAAATGGTGGGTCGTTCGGTGGGAGCCGAAGTAAAAGACGGTGAACTCAGCCCGGCGCTGCAAAACGCGCTGGATAAATTCACCCTCGACGTCACTGCCAAAGCGAAAGAGGGCAACATCGATCCGGTGTTTGGTCGTGATACCGAAATCCGTCAGATGGTGGATATTTTGTCCCGCCGCCGCAAAAACAACCCCATCCTGGTCGGCGAACCGGGCGTGGGGAAAACCGCCCTGGTGGAAGGGCTGGCGCTGCGCATTGCCGAGGGCAACGTACCGGAGTCGCTGAAAACCGTCAGCCTGCGCACCCTCGACCTTGGCCTGCTGCAGGCGGGTGCGGGCGTGAAAGGTGAATTTGAGCAGCGCCTGAAAAACGTCATCGACGCGGTGCAACAGTCGCCCACACCCATTCTGCTGTTTATCGACGAAGCCCACACCATTATCGGTGCCGGTAATCAGGCGGGGGGCGCGGATGCGGCAAACCTGTTAAAACCGGCGCTGGCACGCGGTGAACTGCGCACCATCGCCGCGACCACCTGGAGCGAATACAAACAGTATTTTGAACGCGATGCGGCACTCGAGCGCCGCTTCCAGATGGTGAAAGTCGACGAACCGGACGACGACACCGCCTGCCTGATGCTCAGAGGCCTGAAGTCCCGTTATGCTGAACACCACAACGTCCACATCACCGACGCAGCGGTCCGCGCCGCCGTGACCCTGTCACGCCGCTATCTGACGGGCCGCCAGCTGCCGGATAAAGCCGTCGACCTGCTCGACACCGCCGCGGCGCGGGTGCGTATGAGCCTTGATACGGTGCCTGAACAAATTGTGCGCCTGAAAGCACAGCTGACCGCACTGGAACTGGAAGAGCAGGCACTGCTGGAAGATATCGCGGTCGGGGGTAACACACACAATGACCGGCTGAGCGTCATTGAACAGCAGCGACAGGCAAAAACCAACGTTCTGACACAGCTTGAATCCCGTTTTATTGACGAAAAATCACTGGCACAGCAGCTGATGGCCAGCCGCCAGGATATCAGTCAGCAGGCCGAAATCAGGACGCTGCAGCAACAGCTGGAAAATGAACAACAGGGGGACGCCCTGATTCAGGTGGATGTCGACACCCGCACTGTCGCCAACGTGATTGCCGACTGGACTGGCGTGCCAATTTCCTCGCTGATGAAGGACGAGCAGACCGAACTGCTGAACCTGGAAGGGGAAATCGGCAGGCGCGTGGTCGGCCAGGATGTGGCACTGAATGCCATTGCCCGGCGTCTGCGTGCCGCCAAAACCGGACTCACCTCCGAGAACGGCCCGCAGGGTGTATTCCTGCTGGTCGGCCCGAGCGGTGTCGGTAAAACGGAGACCGCGCTGGCGCTGGCGGATGTGCTGTACGGCGGCGAGAAGTCACTCATCACCATCAACCTGTCCGAATACCAGGAGCCGCATACCGTCTCCCAGTTGAAAGGCTCACCGCCGGGCTATGTCGGTTACGGTCAGGGCGGCATTCTTACCGAAGCGGTGCGCAAGCGCCCGTACAGCGTGGTGCTGCTCGATGAAGTGGAAAAAGCCCACCGCGACGTGATGAACCTGTTCTATCAGGTCTTTGACCGCGGCTTTATGCGTGACGGCGAAGGGCGTGAAATCGACTTCCGTAACACCGTCATCCTGATGACTTCCAACCTCGGCAGCGACCACCTGATGCAGCTTCTGGACGAACAGCCGGAAGCCACCGAAGGCGACCTGCACGAACTGCTGCGGCCCATTCTGCGCGACCACTTCCAGCCGGCGCTGCTGGCCCGCTTCCAGACCGTGATTTATCGCCCGCTGGCGGAAACTGCGATGCGCGCCATCGTGCAGATGAAGCTGGCACAGGTCAGCAAGCGACTTAATCGTCACTACGGCCTGACCACGCACATTGATGAGAGCCTGTATGACGCCCTGACCGCCGCCTGCCTGCTGCCGGATACCGGCGCACGCAATGTTGACAGCCTGCTCAACCAGCAAATTCTGCCGGTGTTGAGCCAGCAGTTGCTCACTCACATGGCCGCCAGACAGAAACCACAGTCGCTATGCCTTAGCTGGAGTGAGGAAGAGGGTATCGGGCTGGAGTTTGACCGTACACAAGGAGTGCCCGCATGAGCAGTAACCCCCCGATAAGATTCAGCCACAACCATCACCAGTTGTCGGTGAAGGGATGTGAAGCAGAACTCGATGTGCTGGCGTTTGAAGGCGATGAAGCCCTGAGCACGCCGTTCCGCTACCGTATTGAATTTACAAGCGCTGACCATGCCATCAGCAAAGAAATGATGTTGATGAAAGCAGCCTCCCTGACGCTGCAGGCCCCGGTAGACCAGGGTTACGGCATCAAGATGCAGCAGGCCGTGCGTACCCTTCAGGGAGTGGTGAGCGGTTTTGAACGCCTCAGTACCTCCAAAGATGAAACCCATTACGCCCTGACGCTGCAGCCGCGTCTGGCGCTGCTTGACCGTTCGCATCAGAACGCTATTTATCAGGACATGTCGGTCCCACAAATCGTGGAAAAAATCCTGCGTGAGCGTCACAACATGCGCGGTCAGGATTTTCTGTTCTCGCTTGCAAAAGAGTACCCGCGTCGTGAGCAGGTGATGCAGTACGGCGAGAATGACCTGCACTTTATTACCCGCCTGTTGGGTGAGGTCGGCATCTGGTTCCGCTTTACCACCGATACACGCCTCAACATCGACGTCGTGGAGTTCTACGACGGTCAGCAGGGATATGAAAAAGGCCTGACGCTGCCCTCGGTTCCGCCATCAGGACAGCATTCGGAAGGCGTGGACTCGGTCTGGGGCATGGAGAGCCACCATAACGTGGTGCAGAAGCAGGTCAGCACCCGGGATTACAACTACCGTCAGGCCACGGAAGACATGAACACCCAGGTCGATGCGACCCGCGGGGACGCCACCACCTGTGGGGAGGCTTACCACTGGGGAGATAACTACCTGACAGCGGGAAGTCACCATGACCGCCATCCGGCCCCGGAGTCCGGGGCGTTTTATGCCCGCATTCGTCATGAGCGCTACCTGAATGGCCAGACGCAGACCCATGCCATCACCAGCGACCCGACCCTCTCGCCGGGTCAGGTACTGAAAGTCACCGGCGGGTACGAAGTGGCAGACGTGTTCGCGCAGGGCGTGGTCGTCACGGCGATGCACAGCCATGCGCGCCGGGATGAAGATTTTGGCGTTAACTTCGACGGCATCCCGGACAGCACTGATTTTGGTTTCCGCCCGGAGCCTGGCTCACGTCCGGTGATGGCCGGCACATTGCCGGCCCGCGTCACCAGTACCACCGAGAATGACACCTACGGCCACATTGATAAAGACGGACGCTATCGCGTCAACATGCTGTTTGACCGTGATAACTGGGAAACCGGGTTTGAGAGCCTGTGGGTGCGCCAGTCCCGTCCGTATGCCGGCGACACTTACGGCCTGCACCTGCCGCTGCTGGCGGGCACCGAAGTGGCGATTGGCTTTGAGGACGGGAACCCGGACAGACCGTATATTTCAGGCGTGCTGCATGACTCAGCGCACGGTGACCATGTCACTATCCGAAACTACAAACGTAACGTCCTGCGCACCCCGGCGAACAACAAAATCCGCCTCGATGACACGCGTAGCCAGGAGCATATCAAGGTCTCCACCGAGTACGGCGGCAAGAGTCAGCTGAATCTCGGACATTTAGTGGATGCGGAGAAGCAGAAGCGCGGTGAAGGTTTTGAGCTCAGAACCGACAGCTGGGGAGCCATCCGGGCGCAGAAAGGGTTATTCATTACAGCGGATGGCCAGGCAAAGGCGCAGGGCCTACAGCGAGAAATGCAGTCGGCGTTAAAAGAGCTTGATGCCGCAAGAGAGGTCACCTCTGGACTGCGCCATGCCGCTCAGGCTGCGCAGGCTGAATTGGCCGATCTTGAGAAACAGACAGCATTAATGAATCAAACCCTCAGCGATCTTAAGCAGCAGGCATTGTTGCTTTCAGCACCATCGGGAATTGCACAGGTGACCCCGGCGAGCGTTCAGCTATCTGCGGGGGAAAACATGATAGTCACCGCAGGGCAGAATGCGGATTTTAGTATCGCTAAAAAATTCACACTGGCGGTGGGTAATGCGCTGAGTCTGTTTGCCCATAAGCTGGGGATCAAAATGTATGCCTCGGAGGGCAAAGTTGATATTCAAGCACAGTCAGATGCCCTGAATTTATTTGCTAAACAGCAGCTTTCTGTAGCCAGCTCGGACAATAGCGTCGTCGTATCGGCGAAGAAAGAGGTTCTTCTGACCTGCGGTGGATCGTTTCTCCGGCTAAGTGACGCAGGAGTAGAAATCGGGACAGCCAAAAATGTCACGCTGAAATGTATTGCTATTCAACAGCAGCCCGCTTCAGCGTTGAATTCAACGCTGAAGCTTCCTTCCGGCTGTAAGCCTGGGGTTATTGCCGCAGCCCAGCAGCAAGGGGCTATGGTTAACCTTAGCTGAGATTCAGGGAGAGACCTATGATCAAAAAATTAGCTGTGATGGGTGACAGAACGAGCAACGGTAAAATAGTGTCTGCCACCGCCAATTTTTTCAGCAATGGTAAACAGGTTGCGCAGAACAATGACAAAGCCACATGCTCGGTTTGTAAGGGCTCGTTCCCGATTCAGGGGACATCTCAGGGGATAATCAGCAGCGGCGTACTGCTGGTGCAGGACAGGGATCGTGTGCTCTGCCAATGTTCCGGACATAAAGTGATTGCAGGGTCAAATTATTTCACTGGATAAATTCCGGATCCTTAGTTACGGGCTTATTTAATAAAAAGGACGTGAGTATGGCATGTCAGGGGTTGTGTACTACAAAGGGACTGACGGTGTTGCCGGTACGGTATGCCGTTGTACCTGAAAATATAGAGGTCAGCCTGCCCGGGTGGGCGAAGGATACGCAGGTTACCGGCGTGGCGCTCGCCGACGGCGAAAAATACACGCTTCGGGCGCTTCGTCAGGGCTATCTTTATGTTTTCTATGAAAAAGGAAAACAGGGTACACACTACTGGCAGTGTTACAGCGTCGCACCAGATGGTTCATTATGGCTGCAGCAGGTAGCTGCCAATCCGGCCGCCGTGGACAAGGCGTTGTGTGAAACCGGCGAGCATATTGCGCAAAACGTGGAGTTCATGAGCATTGAGACGCCGGACAAATGCGGCAATGTCTGGTTTGCGTTCAGTCAGTATCCGTGGGAGCAGGAAACGCTGGACCGGTACGGTTCAGATGCAAAATTCAGGGCTGAGCGGATGCAGAAAGTCATGCCTTCAGTCGTGGGAGCACAGCGCTCGAAAACAGGCACTGACGCAACAGAGTCCAGTCTGAACCAGGTGCTGGATTATCAGGCGGCGCCGGTCTTTGGTCTGCTGCCGGGCCCGGGTGATGGCGGTGTGCAGAGGGTCAGCCGGGCGACGTCGCTCTGGGACCCGGCAGTGGAAGATGTGTGGCGGGTGAACGATGAGATTGTGAAGTCGCAGTCCAGCCTTTATCCCTGGGCCCGGGGCCGCAGCGGGGGGGCAGAGGCGACAGTTTCGGCGATGCAAAACCGAAGTGAAGGGATGACGCCGCTGATACTGCCGCTGTGGGACCCGGTGGGGATAGTGCATGAACTCAATGGCTGGAGCCAGGATGTGCTGGGACGTCAGGCGCAGTTTCTGCAGGAGCGGGAGCTGGAGGTGTCGACGAAAGCGAATCTTGATGCGTTAAAAACGTTGCTGAGTGAGAACGCGCAGGCCAGAGGAGAGGTGGTGCTGACACGGTTTGCGCAACCTGAAAACGCGATGCTGTCGGATACGTTTCTGGATGCACGGCTGAAGACGCTGGAGCAGCGTTATCAGGGCAAACCTGATGTGCTGGCGCAGGTCAGGGCGGATGACAAATTAGTCAGGCAGTGGCACGGGCAGAATGTGACGGCGATGTACCCTGAAAACGTATTGCTGAGCTCCCCCGAGCCGCTGGTTGCGCACCAGAGGCGGGTTGCGGAGATTAAGGCGCAGGTGGATAAAGAGCTGGCTGAACGGCCACAAAACATCACCGATGCCAGAGCAAAAAGCTGGGCACCTTATCAGAAAAGGCTGAATCAGATACGGCTGGACAATTTTGATGCCTGCTACAGAAGTCTGGGCGACAAAGTAAACGAGCTCTTTCAGAAGAGGATAGCAAGCGTGGTGAACTGGCTCAGTGCGCCACTGCTGGTGACGGTTCTGGATGATTTTCATTGTACGGCAGAGCGTGCGGGGGTGTTTTACCAGTCAGCGGTGAGCATGGCACTCAATGGCATCAACAGCTGCCCGGCGGGGGCGGCCAGGCTGGATGGCTGGTGGAATGAGTACAGCACAAATAACCGTGCCAACCTGCTGTGGCGACACGTCAGTGCGAATAATCCTGAGCTGATGGGGGAGCTGGAGCCGTTACTGGCCACGGTGAAGGCGAGAAAGGATGAGGATGTGGCGCCGGTAACGGCCACGGCGGTGACCGCCACCCTGATGCAGCAGGGCGGAAATCTGAAGAAGCTGAGTGGGTATTACCAGAAAGCACTGAAAGGTATTGCGAAAGACCTGGAAGGGAATACCAGCACTCTGGAAGCGGGAATATTTAAGACTGATGCATTTATTGTGACGGTGGGTGACCGGGTAAGCCGGATCCTTCGAGTGGATAAGATGGGAGAAAAACTGTCGACTACTGCATTCCGGCTGGTGTTTATGGTGCGGGCGGGTATTCCGTCGGAAAAAGTGCACGGGATGGTGAACAGCTATCTCCATGATGCGCCGGCTTTGCGCAGTGCGGTGCTGGCAGGCATTCGCAGCAGTAAACGATTTATGGCCAGTCAGAGCGAAGTGGCGACGATAAAACAGACCCTGAGCAGAAAACTGGAAGAGCATTTTGCGACAGAGAAAGGCAAGGGAGAATACCGTCTGGCAGGGATAAACAGCCTGTTACTGGTACTGAACGCGGTGGATTTTATTTACCTGTGCGGGCAGGTACAGGATGATAAAAAGTCACTATCCAGTCTGACGGCCAGTGGCCTGGCGATGGTGAGTCAGGGGACCTCGGTATTTTTACCGGCGATAGAGAAAGGGCTGGAGGCGCGGCCGTTGACGGTGGCATGGCTGAAGGGCGCCGGGGCGGCAACGGGAGGCGCGGCATCGATGTTTTCGGTGTATGCGGATGGAGCTTCGGCTGTCAATGAATTACAGAACAATCGTTTTATCCTGATGAGTGTTCTGTGGGTCAAAACATTTGTTGATGGTCTGGGTGCTGTTAAATTGCTGGGGCTACTGCTGGAGGTGATTGATAAGCCACTGGCGGAGCGGGGGGCTTTAAGAATAACCGGTTTTCTGGCTGCGGAGTTTTTAGGTATCAGAGTACTGGCGGTACTGATGACCTGGGAAGCCATGGTGGCTATTACGTTGCTGCAGGTGATAGCCACCTGGATATCAGACGACGAGCTTCAGCTGTGGTGCAAGAAGTCTGTTTTTGGAACAGCCCCACTCAACCGAACACTGGCGGTGCAGGATAAAGCCCTGGAAGCGGCGATAAAGGAAATTTCATGACTTCATTTGAACAAAAACAGGTCTGTTCCCGATTTGTTAAGCCCGAAAAATTAGCCGACTTACGCACAAAGCAAGAAATCGAACTGACGAACGGCAGACCGTGGACACGGCAACTGCCGCCGCCGCCGGTGTTACCGCCGTATGGCCCGCTGGAAAAAATCAGTGGACGGCTGGAGGCATTCAGCTACGAAAGTTTCAGAGAGTACTTTGATGTTGAAGCCTATCGGACATCCACGCTGCCGACGATTTCTGATGGTCAGCGTGCGGGGGCTGCAGCCGCGGCCATTGCGGCCGGTAGTCCGGGCGTTGGGGCAGTGATAATGGCAGAAAGTGAGTCATCTAATGACACGGCTGAATATGCGCAGGGGATTATTAACGGCAGAGCGTTTCGGGGCTGGGTGGGTATTACCCGCCTGCAGGAGGGGGACGATGTTGAGATGGTGGCTGAATGGCAACATGACCATTATGAGGTTTATGCCATTGCGCTTCCGAAAGAGCGAATAGTATCAATTATTCCAAAATGTGACATGGGACAGATTGCGCATGCGCTGTGGCGAGCAAAAAATATGTTCATATTGGCAGGGATATTGTTATCAATGTTTATCGGTGTTTGTCTAATAAGATTTCTATTAGAAAGGGGGGGTGGGGTTTTGAGAATATTATGGGTTCCCTATATTTATAATGCTCTGCGGCGACCTGATTTTTTCGGGGGGGATCGCTTATTTTGCATACAGAGCCTGCGCTCCGACACGTTGTAAACTGGCGGAGGAAATATTCCGCTTGCTGGGTATGAAAAACGCCTCGAAAGTAAATCTCAATAAAATAACAAAAAAACGAGAACAGCGATTAATGCATGAAGGGAAATGGCACGATCCGGGTGATAAGAGTAAACCGGCCTGTCCCAGCGGAAAGTTTATATATTCAGGGGAAAGCTGGTTTTATTATTGACCTGTTCATTTAGATTTCAACTGTGGTGCCTGGAGCCATGTTATTTTACAGACGGCTGGCGATGCAGGATAAAGCCCTGGAAGCGGCGATAAAGGATGTGATATGAGCGCAGATGAAAAGAAAAAACATGCCCGGTACATTAAGGGGGAGAAACTCAGGAGCTTACGTACAAAGCGGGAAATCGAACTGACGAACGGCAGACCGTGGACAAGGCAACTGCCGCCACCACCGGTATTACCCCCTTTCGGCCCGCTGGAAAAAATTAGCGGGCGCCTCGAATCGTTTGGCTGCGAGTATTATAAGGAATATTTTGACGTAAAGGCCTACCGCACCAGCACGCTGCCGGATATATCTGACGGACAGCGTGGCGCAGCCGCAGCGGTGGCCATTGCAGCCGGCAGCCCCGGCATCGGAGCTGCAATTATGGCTGAGAGTGACTCTGCTTATGATACTGCGGGGTACGTGCAGGGTGAGATAAACGGCAGGCCGTTTCGTGGATGGGTGGGACGGACCAGACTGCAGGCGGGTGATGAGGTGGAAATGGTCGTCGAGTGGCAGCATGATCATTATGAAGTGTATGCCATTGCGCTGCCGGAAGAACAGATTGTTTCAGTAATCCCAAAATGCGATATGGGACATATCGCTCATGCTCTGTGGCGTATTAAAAATATGTTTATCCTGACATTTTTTTTTATATTAATGTTTGCGAGCATATGTCTGATTAAATCCTTGAGTGAATCCGGGTGGGGTAATTTTCATTTTTGGTCTGAATATTCTTTGTTTATGTTAATAACAGTAGGCTTTTCGTTGTTTTTTTGTGGTTTGATAGCTTATTCAGCTTACAAGGCCTGTGCTCCCACTCGCTGTAAACTGGCGGAGGAAATATTTAATCTGCTTGGCATGAAAAATATCGCCAGGGCTGATCTCAATAAAATAACAAAAGAGCGCGAGCAGCAGTTAATGGATAAGGGGATGTGGTACGATCCGGACGACCAGTCGCGACCCGTTTGCCCCACCCAGAAGTTTGTTTATTCTGCCGAGAGCTGGTTTTATTACTAACCCATATCAGGTTAATTAACAATAAAATGAAGTGAGTTTTCATTCTTTACTATGATTGTCATGATGTGATGACTGAAATATTTTTTACGTAGTAATGGAGTGTGAAGGACAGGTTGTAAATTAGTCACTAATGATTTTTTACTTTTTTTGCTATTTTTATAGGGGGGAGGTATGGATAATAAGTATTTTCACAAAACAAAAGAAGAGATCTTCAACTCTGCCTTTGCAAAAAATGGTCACTGTTTTCTGCTGATAGATGCTTCTTTGAAACAGTACCAGTCGAATAGTTTTTTGTATGATGCACTGAAAGATTACCAACTCTACCCTGTAAGGTTTTATCAGGATGAACTTCATGATGCATTGCTACTCTATCTAGTCCCTCTTGATGTCCATAGCACAAGAGATAACGAATTATTTCACAAAAGTATTCATCATGCACTGTATGAACTAGGATCGGAACGGATTAATGCGGGAGAGGGACGCAGTGTCTGTGCGTGGATTTCGACGCCGTTAACCATAGAACAACTTTCCGAAAATATCTCCAGGTCTGCGGTTCAGACTGTTCAGTCTGGTGGTAATGTGTTAATTCGTTATTTTGACCCTTCAGTTTTTGGCCTATTTCTACCAGTCCTTGATAGTTGGCAAAAACAGCAATTATTAAGAAATATTAATGCCTGGTGCTATATAGATGGGGAGGCTAATACACAAGTAGTGAGCGGGAATGGAGAAAACGTAAGAAAATTAAGCTATTCATTAGAATTAACAGAGTCAAGTTTGGTAGATATAAATAACATTATTATTATTAATAATATATTGCGCAAATATCGTGAAGTAAATGGCATAGGAAAAGTTAATGAACAAGATGCAGGGAGATTGTTACAGCCTGCGTTACGTTATTTCCACGCTCACTTCTCATCTGTAGGTGAGGGGGTTAATGAGTTCGGTCTTGATATACTCACTGCCCAACAACTATTTTATCAAGGGGGATTGTTTGAACAATACTTGCAGAATAAGCACACCGCAAATCTTCCTTTATATTCAGATGTAAAGTCTCGGGTGGAATGCCTGGAATGGGATAAGGCGTTTTCTCTAGCATAAAAATAATTCCAGTATTGATGATGGAGTCAGGTATGGGGTGGCCAGTACAAATAATTTTACCAAAAGAACGTGTCCAGGGGCTTAACTGGAGGCGATGGATTTTCTCTTTCTTAGCTATTTTGTTCATATCGTTGATGTCTGGGATTATTATGAATTTTGCGAATCCAGTTGAGGGGGTTAATTATTTAAAATTGTTTTTTTTATTGTTTTTAGTGGCTGTTTTTATATTTTTTATTTTCCTCTCTGTTAGGGTTTATTATTTTGGGCTTTGCTTGTCAGCATTTGAAGCTTATGAAAAAGAATCAGCATTAACGAAGAAAGATTGGACCGAATGGGCTAGCCGAGAGCTTTATGTATCTGCCTATAAATTGTTTACTCCTTTAGATATATCGCAATCAAAATTAGTCTCTGGTAAATCTGTTGAGGTTTACAGCGAACAACAGCTGAAGCTGCGGGGGCATAGTGGAGAAGCTTATAATGAAGAACAAATCATTTATGAGCTTTTGGCCTCAGTTAGAGCTAAAGTAATGGAACTAGCGATAATATGTTCTTTTGATGTCATGTTTACCTATGGTAGTAGTAACGTTTCCTTTTCTACGTTCAAAGAATGCTGGGTTTCAATCGGTCTCCCGGAAAGGTGTCTCAATAATTATTCCAATCTGCATGGCACTATTCAACAGGAGTTTGACAGGCTAACCAGCGCGAAAAATAATCTGGTAACTATAATTCTCTCTGCCAATATTGAAGGCGTGGAGGGTTGTTTTGCTGAATTAACGGAATTTGCTTCTATTTTACTTGTCACTCATCAGAGAGAACTTTCGGGTGAGAAAAATAATGGTGTTGCTTTACGCGAGTTGGTGTGTGGGAAAGCCTTAGCTAAACAAGAGCTTATTCATATGATGACTTACCAGCCTGATGTTCTTGAAACCTCAAAAGTATTCTTTAGTAACATGAACGTGGACGAGGTTATAGATATCTCAGATCTATTGCGAACCTCATACTTATCCATGGATATTTCATGGGAATATGAAATGCAAGACATGAATTTATTATTAGGGAGGCTAGGAGATAAACATTTTTGGTTGGTATTTACTCTGGCCTTATATGTTGCTGAAAAGAGCGGAGAGGCCGTTCTGATGATCTCCAGTGTTGGAAATGACTACATTTTTAATGTTGTTAAGCCATTTGAAAATAGCAGGGAGCAATAAATTGACAAGATCAGCAAAATGGAGAGTGATTGGACTTGTCTCCTGCCTTATTATCTTTGGCATTCTTACTTTCCTTGGGTGTTATTACTATGGGGATTCTCTTGAGTGGATATCAACCAAAGAAAAGATCACTCTTTGGTTTTTATGCATGCTGTTATTCTCTGTGTTTCTTATTTTGATGAACTTCGGCGTTTGGTCCTACCAAAGAGGCTTGCGATTTCAGTCCAGCAGGAGTGATAAGTCAGGCATACCTGATATGCGTAAAGCGAAAAAAAATTCTACGGCTAAGTCCCCGATAAAAAATTACCTAAAATCTCGCTACAACCTCTTCTGGCGTCGCAAAGCCCGCCTGCTGCTAATCACCGGCGATGAAGCCGCAATTGAAAAACTGGTTCCCGGCCTGCAACGGCAGCAGTGGCTTGAAGGTAACCGTACCGTTCTGATTTACGGCGGCAGCCTGACTGCTGAGCCCGATAAGGAAAAATATACTGCGCTGCGTAAACTGCGTCGCGGGCGCCCACTGGACGGCATTGTTCGCGTCATGCCACAGTCGCTTAACCTCACCCCACAAATCAGCGACAACGATTTACGCGGACTGGAAAAAATCAGTGAACTGCTGCGTTATTCCGCCCCGGTCTGGCTGTGGCAACTGTGCGACAGCACCTGGCCGCAGACTAAACGCCCTGAACAGACGGTAGGGGCCACTTTCCCGCTGCGTGCTAAGCCTGACGATATTACCCGCCAGCTAGAACTGATGCTGCCGGCCCTGAGAATGCAGGGGGTGAGTCAGGTCGCGGAGAGCAACGGCCACGACTTCCTGCTGCGCCTGGGCCAGCACCTTAAAGACGGCGGTATCGCCCGCTGGGCTCAGCAACTGGTGCCCTGGCTGTCTGCCTCACAGCAGCGCGTTCCGCTGCGCGGCCTGATGTTCAGCCTGCCGGACTGCCACCCTGTTCATACGTCTGAGGGAACAGCCGACGCTGAGAAATATATCCCTGAATCGCAACGCCATGCCCTGACCCTGCCGGTAACCTGGCAGGGCATTGTGGATGACTGTACCCGCGTGCGTGGGCGCCGTGTCGGTATGGCCTGGGAGCAGACGCTGGCCTGGACGCTGATGGCCATTATCGGTGTCTGGGGGGCGGGAACGCTGCTGTCATTTATGCTTAACCGGTCGCAGATAGTCTCTGTCGCTGAGCAGGCTCACGCTCTGGTGGAGCACCCTTCCGTATCGGATTACCAGCTGACGGCCCTGCATACTCTGCGTAATGATGCCGGGCGCCTGCAGCACCGTGTTCAGGAAGGTACGCCCTGGTACCAGCGTTTCGGCCTGGACCATAATCAGCAACTGCTCGACGCGATGCTGCCCTGGTACGGCGTGGCGAACAACCGCCTGATCCGCGACCCGGCAAATGCCGCCCTGACGCAGAAGCTCAGCGCGCTGGCAAACTCAGCCCCCAACAGCGACCAGCGGGCACAGCTGGCGAAGCCGGGCTATGACCAGCTGAAAGCCTGGCTGATGATGGCCCGTCCGGATAAAACCGACGGCGCGTATTACGCGCAGACCATGAAAGCCGTGCAGCCGACGCGCACGGGCATCTCAACCGGTCTGTGGCAAAGCCTGTCGCCGGATTTGTGGGCCTTTTACATCACCGAACTGCCTGAGCAGCCACAGTGGAAAATCACCCCGGACACACAACTGGTCAGCCAGAGCCGTCAGGTGCTGTTGCAGCAGATTGGACGGCGCAACGCCGAAAGCACCCTGTACGAGAACATGCTCAAGTCCGTGCGTCGTAACTTTGCCGATGTGTCTCTGGAAGACATGACCAGCGGGACCGATGCTCGCCGCCTGTTTACCACCGAGGAGGTGGTACCGGGCATGTTCACCCGCCAGGCCTGGGAAGGCGGCATTCAGCAGGCGATTGAGAAGGCGGCAAGTTCACGCCGGGACGAAATCGACTGGGTGCTGAGCGACAGCCGAAAAGCCGTTTCCTCAGACCTGTCGCCGGAAGCCCTGAAAGCACGTCTGACGCAACGCTACTTTACCGATTTTGCCGGTAGCTGGCTGAGCTTCCTCAACAGCCTGCGACTTAATCCGGCAAACAACATTGCTGACGTTACCGACCAGCTGACGCTGATGAGTGATGTCCGCCAGTCTCCGTTGATTGCCCTGATGAATACCATCGCCTGGCAGGGGCAGACTGGCCAGCAAAGCGAAGGCCTTTCGGATTCTATCATCAAATCGGCTAAAGACCTCGTAGGGGGGAAAGACAAACCTGCGATTGACCAGTCTGCGTCAGGGCCGCAGGGGCCGCTCGATGAAACCTTTGGCCCGTTGCTTCAGCTTCTGGGTAAAAACAAAGGCAGCAACGTCATGTCGGCTGACAACTCCCTGAGTCTGCAGACATATCTGACCCGTATCACCCGCGTGCGTCTGCGCCTGCAACAGGTGGCCAGCGCTTCAGACCCACAGGAGATGATGCAGACCCTGGCGCAGACCGTATTCCAGGGTAAAAGCGTGGACCTGACCGACACGCAACAATACGGCAGCCTGATTTCCGCAAGCCTTGGCGAAGAGTGGAGCGGTTTTGGCAACACGATGTTTGTTCAGCCACTGACCCAGGCCTGGGAGACCGTGCTTCAGCCGTCAGCGGCCAGCCTGAATGATAAATGGAGCCGCTCCGTGGTAGCGAACTGGCACACCGCCTTTGACGGGCGCTTCCCGTTCGCGGCGAGTAAAAGTGATGCCTCCCTGCCGATGCTGGCTGAGTTTTTGCGCAAGGACAGCGGACGTATTGAGCGCTTCCTGACGACAGAGCTCAACGGTGTGCTGCACAAAGAGGGCAGTCAGTGGGTGCCGGATAAGGTCAACAGCCAGGGGCTGAGCTTTAACCCGGCCTTCCTGCGGGCGATTAATCAGCTGAGCCAGCTGTCAGACATTCTGTTCACCGATGGCAGTCAGGGCATCAGCTTTGAGTTGCAGGCGCGCCCTGTACCGCAGGTGGTCGAAACCCAGCTGACCATCGATGGTCAGCCGCTGCACTACTTCAATCAGATGGCCGACTGGCAGAGCTTCCGCTGGCCGGGAGAGACTTACAAGCCGGGGACGATGCTGACCTGGACTACAGTCAATGCCGGGGCGCGCCTGTTCGGGGATTACAGCGGGACCTGGGGCTTTATTCGCTGGCTGGACCAGGGCAAGCGCCAGCAGCTTGATCGCAGTCAGTGGATGATGAGCTTTACCGCCCCGGACGGTCGAACCCTGCAGTGGGTGCTGCGCTCGCAACTCGGAAAAGGTCCGCTGGCGCTGCTGGATCTGGGCGGCTTCACCCTGCCGGAACAAATATTCAGTGTCGACAGTGCGGCTACCGCCCAGGCGCTGATGGGCAACACCGATAACAATGACATGGATGGAGTCGAATAATGAGCATTTTGCAGAATCTGGTTGCCGCCTGTCAGGCTGACGACACGCAGCTGCGGCAACAGGCGCAGGTACGCACGGAAAACTGGCAGCCCTGGCTTGCTCCGGTAAATGACACTAGTCCGACCGGAGAAGACCCCGGTTATGACGATGATTTTCAGCGTATCCGGGAGGAGGTCAATAAACTTTCCGGTATCGATACCGGGCTGATTTGCACACTCGCCGAAAAATTGCTGACCACCACCGCCAAAGATATCCGGATTGCCAGCTATTACTGCTGGGCGCGTCTGCACCAGGACGGAGAAACCGGGTTTGCCGAAGGACTCGAATTGCTGGCCGGGATGCTGCAGCGCTATGGAACACAGCTTCATCCACAGCGCGAGCGGAGCCGTAAGCCGGCGCTTGAGTGGCTTGCAGGCTCTCGTGTGCTTGACAGCCTGTCGCTCTGGCCGGAGGTGGCGCGCGACGATGCGCTGCGCACTGCCGGTGCACTGCTGCTCATCCGCGACAGCCTGGAGGCAGAGACGGAAGCGTCACAGCCAGAGCTGAACGCCCTTTACAGCGCGCTGGAATCCCGTCTGATGAAAGCCGGTGGCGTGGATGCCGTGGTGCCGCAGAACGCCGGTAACACGACGCCTACCCCGCAGAGTTCAGACTTCACCGACACAAATGCGCCGGTGCTCAGCCGTATCATCTCAGGACAGGATTTGCTGGCCCAGGCCCGTACCCTGACGGAGTATCTGCGTGAACAACCCGATGGCTGGCTGGCCGCACACCGTCTGATGAAAAGCCTGCGGCATGACACGCTGAGTGCTATCCCTGCACCGGATGCCGCAGGAAAAACGCGCATCGAGCCCCCACGGGCTGACCAGCGGGCCATGCTCAAACGGTTGTACCTGCAGCAGAGCTGGCTGGAGATACGGGAGCAGGCAGACAGCGCCTTCTCCCGTGGCGCCAATCACCTCTGGCTGGATTTGCAGTGGTATATCCACCAGGCTCTGGTGAAGTCGGGGCAGGATGTGCTGGCCGATATCATCGCCGCCGACCTGAAAGGACTGCTACGGAGGCTCACCGGGCTTGAAACCCTGGCCTTTAATGACGGTACGCCGTTTGCTGATGAGGTCACGCTGAACTGGATAAACCAGAGCGTGCTGGACGATATGTCCGGCTGGCGTGATGAGCCGGTCAGTGCCGTCAGTGAGACGGATAACGATATCCTGGCACTCGAGGCGGAAGCGCTGGAGAAAGCGGACACTGACGGCCTGGATGCCACACTGCACTGGCTGCAGACCCGCCCGGGCGCAGACTCCACAAAAGACAAATGGTTGCTGCGTCTGCTGATGGCCCGGGTGGCTGAGCAGAAGGGCAGGAATGAACTGGCGCTGCATCTGCTGGGTGAGCTCAATGGTGCCGCACAGACAATCACCCTCACACAGTGGACACCGGCACTGTTGTTCGAAGTGAAATCGCGCCGGCTCAGGCTGCTGCGAATGAAAGCCACACGCAGTGAAACCGATAAATCACGGCTTCAGCCCGAGATGGATTTGCTTCTGTCCGGTCTGATTGCGCTCGATCCGGCCAGCAGTGCAGTGCTTTGCGGGTAGCTACTAATCATCGCAACTATCAAAATAAAATAATCAGGTAACTATGGACGACTTAACCCTGCGTTATTATGACGCTGAAATGCGCTACCTGCTGGAAGCCGGCGAAGAGTTTGCCCGGGCTCACCCTGAGCAGGCGGCAATGCTCAATCTCGATAAAGCGGGCGCGCGCGACCCGTACGTGGAGCGGCTGTTCGAGGGCTTTGCCTTCCTGATGGGCCGGTTGCGTGAAAAGCTCGATGACGACCTGCCAGAACTGACCGAAGGGCTGGTCAGCCTGTTGTGGCCGCATTACCTGCGTACCATTCCGTCAATGTCGGTGGTGGAGTTCACCCCTGACTGGCGTGAAATGAAAGAGCAGATGCGTATCGTCAAAGGCTTCGAGGTGAACTCGCGGCCGATTGGTGAGAAGGGCACGCGTTGCCGGTACACCACCACCAAAGAGATTACCCTTCAGGCATTGTCGCTTGAGAGTGCCCGACTGGCGACCGATCCGGATGGCCGTTCGGTCATCACGCTGCGCTTTAACTGTAGCCACCTGGCCGACTGGAGCCGGGTCGATTTCAGCCAGATCCCGTTCTACTTCAACGCAGACGCCCCGCTGGCCTGCGCCATGCATGAGGCCTTTACCATGAACACGGCCCGCCTGTGGTTGCGGATGCCGGGCGACATGGACAGAAGACCGCTCGACGGGTATTTCATCGCGCTGGGATTTGGCGATGACGATGACCTGTGGCCGAAGGGAAGCAGCAGCTTTAGCGGCTATCAGCTGCTGCTGGAGTACTTCACCTTCCGTGAGAAGTTCATGTTCACGGGGCTGCGTGGGCTGGAGACCGTGGTCTTTCCGGCTGAGCTCCCATGGTTTGAAATCGACGTGGTACTGGCGGAGCGCTGGGAGCATGATTTCAGCTTTACCGAAAAGCATCTGCGTCTGAACTGTGTGCCGGTGATTAACCTGTTCCCGCTGGAATCTGACCCGCTGACGCTCAACTCCCTGCAGACCGAATACATGCTGCGCCCGATGCGCGTACAGGATGGCCATACCGAGATATACGCGGTGGATTCGGTGATGTCATCGAGCCAGCATACCTACATGCCGTTTTCGAGTTTCCGCCACAAAGGCGGAATGATGCGCCATGAAGCACCGGAGTATTACTACCACACTCGTGTGCGTCGCGGCCCGTCAGGTCTACATAACACCTGGCTTATCCTCGGCGGAGAAGCCTTTGATAACCACACGGTACCGGAAGACGAGAGCCTGTCGCTGACGCTGACCGGTACCAATGGCCAGCTGCCACGGCGTGCGCTGCAAAGTACCGTGCTTGATACGGTAATGAAAACCACCTCGGCCAGTATCGTCGTCCGTAACCTGTGCGCCCCGACGCTGCCCTGCTATCCGCCCGCGCAGGACCGTTTTCACTGGCGTGTGCTGAGTCACCTCGGCAGCGGATTCCTGTCGATGATGGATAACGCCGACGTGCTGCGCGGCACCCTGGCGCTGTACGAATGGACCGACAGTGAGATGAACCGCCGTCGTCTGGAGGCCATCATTGACGTGAAGCACAGCGAAACCGAGCGTTTCGAGCAGGGTTACCTGGTGCGTGGTGTGCAGATTGAGGTGACGCTTGACAGCCACGGCTTTGCCGGGCGAGGCGATATTTGCCTGTTTGGCGAGATGCTGAGCCGCTTCTTTGCCCTCTACACCGACATTTACCTGTTTAACCGCCTGATTATCATCCTGCAACCGACCGGAGAACGCCTGGAATGGGAAGAGAAGCACAACCGCCGCATTCCCGGCTGAGCCCGCGGCTGGAAGCCGACCTTCACCGTATTAATTTTTATCGTTTATGTCAGCTGCTCGAGAAGCGTAATCCGGGCAGGCCGCTGATGGGCTCGACCAGTCACCCCGCAGATGACCCGGTGCGGTTTGCGCCACATCCGGGAATGGGCTTCCCGGCAAGCGAGCTGAAGGCTGTCGAATATGACGAGGATGATGACAGCAGGCCACCGCTCATCCGCACAACCTTTATGGGGATGTACGGGGTCGACTCTCCGCTGCCGACCGCGTATCTCGATGACATCACCCAGCGCCAGGAAGGACACGAGGCGCTGCAGGGCTTTCTGGATATCTTCAGCCACCGTATCCTGACGCAGTTTTACCGCATCTGGCGAAAATACTCTTATCCGGCGACCTTTGAGCCTGGCGGAACCGACAGCATTTCGCAGTCACTTCTGGGTCTGGTGGGGCTGGGTATTCCCGGTACGGCTGAGCATATCGCCACCCCGGTGTCGCGTTTTCTGTCACTGCTGGGCGTACTGCAGCAGCCCGGTAAAACCCAGGAGGGGATGCAGGCCCTGGTGAGTCTGCTGGCACCGGATACCCGGGTGCAGGTGCATCCGTATTGCCTTCGCCCGGTGGAGGTCAGTCAGCCGCTGGGCTTTTACGGTGATGACGATTTTCTGCTGGACGGCAATACGCCACTTGGCGACGAAGCAATGGATGTGAACAGTCAGCTGCTGATTGCGCTGTCCACCGATAACGAACAGGAGTCGCAGGGCTGGAAACCGGATGGCCTGCTGTATCAGGACTTTCTGGTGATGCTGCGGGTCTATCTCGGCTGGCGCTTTAAGGCAAAAATCACCCTGACCACCGCCACCCGTCTGCTGGCCGCGCCGCCGCTTGGTGAAGGGCCTTTCTGGCTGGGGATGAATGGCGTGCTGGGCGCGGAAGATGAAGACCACCCGGACGATATCCCGCTGACCTTTACGACGGAACTGGGCTATTACACCGGCCTTCAGCCCGCCACACAACAACAAGGAAACCGACGTGTTACGTACAAGTTTGACTAAAACCACACGCTGGCTGCTGCCAGTGCTGGCTTTAAGCCTGACGGGCTGTGGCGTGACGCAGGGCGTCGCGGATGGCACAAAATCGGTCTATACCACGGTTTTTTACAAGAAAATTAAAGTGCTCCATCTGGATTTCACGGCGCGTGAAGCACTGAACACCGATGCGCGTGAGAGCAACTCACTCTCCGAGCCGGTAGTGGTTCGTGTCTACCAGCTGAAAGACCGCAAAGCATTCGACAAAACGGTTTACCAGCAGCTCCTCAAGGATGGCGACACCATTCTGAAATCTGACCTGCTGGCGACCCGCGATGTCGTGGTGAAACCTGGAGGGGATGCGAACCTCGATATGCCCATGGAAGAAGACGCGCAGTTTGTCGCGGTGGTGGGGCTGTTCCGCCACCCGGACATGGTCAACAACACCTGGAAGCTGGTTATCAAACGCAACGATTTGGATCCGGATGAGCCGCGTATTCTGGAAGCGGGGAATAATCACCTGACGTTACAGCCGCTGAAGGATGACTGATGCCCCAGGGACACAACACGCCCTCGCTGTATGAAATGCTGAGTGGTCACTTCTCTGGTGGCCTTTCTCTCATGCAGGTCAGTGAAGAAAACCAGGTGATTTTATCCGTGCTCGACAACATGCAGCGCGTACTCAACTGCCGGGCTGGTACGCTGGCGCATCTGCCGGACTACGGCCTGCCAGATATGACCAAAATCCTGCAGGGGATGCCGGGTACGGCCCATGAACTGATGGGAACCTTATCGACTGTGTTGCTCAAGTACGAACCACGGCTGAAGAAAATTGATGTGGTACTGCTTGAGCAGCATATTCCCGGTGAGCTGCGCTATGCCATCGATGCCGAACTGAAGGGCATCGGACTGGTGCGCTATGGCACGGAATTTATGCCTGAAGGTCGCGTGCTGATACGTCACCTCAAACAGCAACAGTATCTTGACGCACAGACTCGCCTCTAATCTCCTGACGGACAGTGAAAGCATGTCAGCGAAAGCACGATTTCTACAAAAACTACAGGACCAGCAGCCCCGCACTGTTGCCTTTGACACGAAAGCCGAAGCGGATATCGCGGCATTTCGTCAGCGGATAAGCCTGCTTCATGAGTCTATGGATGAGTGGCTTGCTGGTACAGAGATACGCACCGAAGCCACCGCCACTTCCCTGATTGAGTTTCTGATTGGTGGGAGCGCGTTTTCTGTTCCGGGTATTAACCTGCACTACGCGCAGCGGAGTATCCGGTTTACCCCCATTTTTCTGTACGGGCAGGGCGTAACCGGTTGTATTGAGGTCTGCCTGACTGCAGATGGCAAAATCAGTCCCCTGTACCGACTGTTTATGCGCAGTGGTGGGCGTGATGACTGGACCTGGAGTCCGGTCAGGACGCTCAACGCGAAACAAGTGCGGTTTGATGAAGAGGCGTTCTTTACCCTGATTGTCTCTTTGCTTCCTGAATAGCCACCGTATCTGAATCAGACTCTCCACCCTACCCATGGACGACCAGAACATGCATGACCAACAATCCCGTCCGGTGCGAACCGGCGGCGACCCGCGCTCCCTGTCAGAGTTTATGGCACTGCGCGATGAGATGAGTAAGCTGACGCATCCGGCCCGCCCGGACGTCGACTGGCAGCAGGTGGAAGCCCTGTCGCTCTCCCTGTTTGAAATTAACGGTGTGGAGCTCCAGACCTGCGCCTGGTATACCCTGGCGCGTACTCAGCTGGCGCGGGTCAGCGGGATGAACGAGGGGCTGACCATTCTGACCGCGCTGCTGAGCCACCAGTGGGTGCAGCTCTGGCCACAACCGGCACATGCCCGGGCTGAGACACTCAATGGCCTGTTACAACGGTTACAGAAGTGCTTTCGCACCTTTTCACTGACACCCGCAGATGTCCCGGCCCTGGCGCTGGCTGAACAGCGACTTCAGGAACTGAAGGACATTCTCCGACGCCAGGCGCTGAATCACGCCTGCGAGATGAACCCGCTACTGCAGCTGATACGCAGCGCGTTAAGCCGTCTGGAGAACAGTCCGCAACCGGAGGAAGCTATAACGGACGACAGAGTGCCTGGCCCGGCATTCATCATGGAGGAAGAGGCAATAGCGCCAGCCAGTCGTCTGGTGTATGTCATCCGCAAGGAGCCTGACGTTGCGGTGCAGGTGACTGAAGACGTCCCGGTACCGCCGAAGCGCTGGCCTGTGTTTATGGCCGGGATGGTGACCGCCCTGATGCTCAGCGCTGCCACCGTATTCGGCTGGCAGGCTCTCCATCGTCCGGATGAGGCAACACAAGCGATGGCGGCCTCGGTGGCCTGGATACCGGACCCTATGACCCCGACGCAGACTGACGCCTTCCGTGGGACAGAGAATTACCACACGCAATCCCGGATGTGGCTGGCGCGTATGACCAGCCAGGTCAACCGGATAACAACCCTGGCTCCGGGCTGGCACCTTCGCTACGGGCAGGCCCTGGTGTCACAGGCGCAGGCACTGTGGCCGGATGACCCGGCGACGCGGGCCCTGGTGCAGAAGTGGGAACAATATCAGGCATCCAGAACGCTGCCTGCCAGTGACCTGAATGCCTGGCATGACGGCATGATGCAGCTGCGGGCGCTGTCGGCACAGCTGGATGCGCTGGACAGGCAGAAAGGCAAATACCTGACGGGCAGTGAGCTGAAAACGATTGTCTGGCGTATCACCAGCACCTTTGCCAGCGCAGTCCCGGTTGAAGAGCAGCTCCGGCGGCTGGTTCCGGCATCGGGTGAGACAGACGCACCCCGGGAGAATGCAGAGCAGGCTGCACGTCATCTGAATTCCCTGATACATGTCCTGGAGCAGCTAACAGGCCCGGGAGAGTAATTCTACACCAAGTACAGTCTCGATTGAATGTCTGGGTGTGGTGTAACTGATTGATATTGAAGTGTTTTAGTGTGCCTGTAGCTCAGGGCGCTTAATAAACATTATGTTAAATTGAATGGCGAAACTATTAGATATTAATTGGTTAACACATCTCCCGCTACCCTTCATTGCCAGTTCCAATTATGGGGGCTTAAGGAATAGTGTCTTCTTCTGGGTCTGCGATGCTGTGAAACCATGGTGGATGTAGAAAAATTTGGCTTCATCAGTAAGTGCATGAACCATTATGGCACGGACCCCAATATTTTCGGCTACCCTGTAACACCGCAAGACCGCATCATGCAGCAAGTCAGCCCCAAGTCCCTTGCCACTGAAAGAAAGATCTACGGCCAGACGAGCAAGGATAATCACAGGAATCGGATCAGGCATGTTACGCCGAAGACTACCGGTCGCTGTTGTATGGTTAACGCTGCCGGTGGTCAGCGAATAATAAACGGCAATTTTTTTCGTGTCTTTTTTGCAAACCGCAAATGTTCGGGCTGCTCCAAGAGCCTGATTTTTTTAGTCCTCTCTGCTTTAATCAGCCATCAAGAACAGCTTCACCGCTGACGAACTCCGCTAGCTGATGGGAGCTGGTTAACGGTTCTGGTATTGTTACAAGTCCCACTGAGGTTTCCTTGCCAACAGTTTGTCGATAAAAGGATCATCCAAAACTGGTGCATCAAGCATATCGATGAACTCAGTATATTGCTCATCGTTGAAATTGAATACACGGCGATCGAGGATCACGTTCTGAGCAGCCTGGCATGCCATTTCCAGGATGACGTCTGTCCGAGATTTGTGGAGAATCTCTGCAGCGGCATCGATGAGTGCTCTTTGAGATTCCTTGGCTCTAAGGTTGAGCTGATATCTGATTTCATGGGAATACTCCTTGTATAGCAACTGCTTTACATTCAAAACTCTCAATACCATTACCATTACCATTTGTACTGTTCAAACAGGGATCATAAAACAAACATTATTTTATATAACGTTATGATATATAAAGAATAATACAACTCACGCCCTCGAGTGTAACCTTCCATTCCTTGGTTAACTCTATCAAAGAGTCTATTCTCCAGAATGACCAAGGCGGTTCACAATGCCCTTACCCCTCTCTATATACGGCTTAATTCCTTTAATAACTTCGGGTTGCGTTGCAGGAGCGCCAGCACCTTTAACGCGATACCGGTTGGTTGGCGACGGCCTAACTCCCAACTCTGCACCAGCGCAGTTGATGCGCCGACCGCACCTGCGAATTCGGAGCGGGAAAGGCCCAATGACAGTCGTAATCCCTTCACATCAACCATCACGCGGCCTCCAGCGGCTTTTTGCTGATAATCAGGCGGCGGTGTGGGTGTACGTCGCGGTCATAACCCCACGCATATTCAAGCCAGCGGCTTTCCAGTTCATCCAGACTGCGGATCGGGAATTTAGGCCAGTCCTCTCCTTCGGTTCCATCTGCCACGTAAAGCGAGTAGCCGCTGTTGTATGCCCAGTCGAGCATATCCAGCCAAAAACGCTGTCCATCGCCTGTTTGCTCGCTGTCAGATACCACGATATTGGTAATATCCAGTAAATGCCGGAAAAACATCTTTGCGAAGCCCTGAATGGCTGAGTAATGTCGGCTGGATGGGGTACGCCAGACCATTACCTGAGTAACAGCGTTATGGGGGTATGTGATTTCATGATGGTGCACCAGCTTCACGGCGTAGGCGGTATACGGTTTGCCCTCATCGGTGGTCACGATCCGGTATTCGTCAGCACGCAGAGACTTCAACAGCTGGTAATTAGCAGGCGGCACGTAGCCGTCAATGCGGTAATCAGCCACGCCACGGGCAAAGAATTGCTCTGTGTGTTCTGAGTTTTTGGAATACATCCCCAGTTTTTTGCTGAAATCAGCAGAATCAATTCTTAACGGTGACACGTTGGTATGTTCTCTCATTTGAACGGTTCCCGTTCGGAGGATAATACGTGCACTTTACCATGTACGTTGTACGTGAACAACGGCAAGTAAGCATTATGTTAAATTGGCATTGATAAGGTGATTGCATCCAATGCGTTAGGTATCATTTGCGTAATTTGTCAGCAATTTCCCACACGTTTAACTCCCCTTCTGCGGCTTTGACGGTAAGTTCTTCATGATCTGCTGAGTATTGGACCAGGACACCATTACGACGTAAAAACAGTGTAGCTGAAGCAAAGGCAGTTCTTTTGTTAGCATCATTAAAACAGTGCCCTCTGGCTATAGCCAGCAGATATGCGGCAGCCAGAACGAACACATCTCGCTCGCCTTCATAAACATGTCGATTGAGAATGCGGGTAACCATACTTTCAATCCGACCAGCATCGGAATAATCTTCAAGTCCTCCATACGCTACAATCATACGATCATGGATGCTTATGACATCTTTGCCTGTAAGGAAATTGATCACCGGTTCTTCAGGGCCTGAAGGGTTTTACCATGCTCAGAAAACAACCAGTCAAAATCAGACTCGGCCTGGATTTTTTGCATTTTTTTATACTGTTCTGCGTCAACAATGATCACTGGTTTAGCTGAGCGGCGAGTAATCATGACAGGTTCGCCAGCAGCAACACCATCGAGTACAGAAGCCAGTTTATCCCGGGCAGCAGTAAAATTAATAGATTGCATAAAAATACACCTCTTGAAATTGGTTGAACTGTACGTTTAAGTGTACGTAAAAATGTACATTAACTCAACCTCCGATCAAGTCATCATCTCAGAGCAAAAATCATTAAAAAAAACATAATGTTAAATTTAGTTGGCTAAAACGTCTTATGTCGCCCTTCCTTCCTGGTTCCAATTGTGGACGTTTTAATCAGCTTATTTAACATTCCAAGACAAGCACGGCAAATACTTCGATGTTGATAATTTCGAACTAGATCCGTAGCCATGTGACTGTAAGTATCCCGCTTAACCGAACCATTCACTTTTAGAGATCTTCCGACATACTG
>RCUL01000159.1_pt1 | contig 55980 bp, 47 predicted proteins | sample 2167521 | NCBI WGS metagenome assembly RCUL01 (sample SAMN09932745, study PRJNA488358) | compost metagenome | feature: garden; material: soil; isolation source: compost soil in acetic acid-enriched culture | place: Germany: Experimental Botanical Garden Goettingen | collected 2016-01-27
TTTCAGGTACTAGCGGGTAATTCCGTGGAGGTTCGAGTCCTCTCCTGGGCACCAAAATTTAGCGATGTTTGCTGATTCAGCAAACATCAACCAAAAGCAGATTGTTGAGTGCTACCTCACTTAATTTAAAAACAATCTGACTTTTGCCCAGGTGGCGGAATTGGTAGACGCACTAGTTTCAGGTACTAGCGGGTAATTCCGTGGAGGTTCGAGTCCTCTCCTGGGCACCAACACTAAAAGCCGTTGCATTCACATGCAACGGCTTTTTTCGTTTCACACGCATCTTGCATAAGCAAAAAAAGCCAGCCCATTAGAGGGACTGGCTTTATTCAAGCACCACAAGCAGCAAAGACTGCTTGCGGGCTTATTACTTGCGGAGCAAAGGTTTCAATACATTTTGCAAGCGGCGTGCATTTGCATCCAAATGTGCAGATGCCAGCACCACCGCAACATCCTGAATCCATGTTTGCTCTGGTGCAGGAGCGCTACGGCGCGTCAGCAATTGCAGCTGCAGCATACGGCGTGCTGCCATATGCTCTGCTGGTGTTGGTGTTTCGGACGCGATTTCCAACCGCAGCAATGCATCAGCCACATCCGAAGCCTTGGCAGGAGCCGTCACTGCCTGCACCCAAGCATTACGCACTTGAGCGGTAACCTTACCGCCCAGCTCTTGGGCCGAAGGGAATGCTTGGCCATCACGCTGACTCCAAGCATCCACCAACTTGGTCAGCGCCTCACCGTGAGCTTGTGCGGCCAGCTTGCGCAATGCAAATTGCGCAGACTCTACGGCATCACGCTGAGCACGGAAAGCAACATCACCCAAACGAGGGCCCCGCTCTGGACGCTCCGAGCGTTCTGTACGAGGTGCACGCGTATCTTTGCGAGCTGCAGGACGTGCATCTCGCGCAGGAGCGACAACATCCTTCTTTGCACCAGGGCGGTCATCTCCACGCACAGCCACCACAGGACGATCTGACTTCACCGCTTCAGCAACAACCTCTGCATTGTTCGATGCTGGCGTGTTTTCAGACGACAACTCCACAGGCTGGTGGCGCACCGCATTCTCCAGCGCATCCATGGCTGCACGAATTTGCTGCACATCACCCGATGCATTGGCTGCCTGCAGTGCTTTGGAAGCCTCTACCACGGCACGATCGTGCTGCGACAAATCTTCCAAAGAAGGTGCTCGGCTGCGCTCTGCGCCCTTGCGATTGAATGCGTCGTCCAAAGGCTTGCGGAATGCATCCCACAGCTTTTGCTCATGCTTGCGATCCAAAGGCACGGCTTGTGCCTCTGCTTGCCAGCGTTGCTGCAAATCTTTCACCGCATCAATGCGCAAAGAAGGTGCATCAGCCAGGGCTTGCGCCTCTGCAATCATGGCGTGGCGACGGTCCAGACTGGATTTTTGAGCAGCATGCAAAGGTGCTTCCGCCAAATTCATTGCCTGCTTCCAGGCGGTTTGCAGTTCTGCAAATACCTTTTCACCCACATGCCCGCTATCGCGCCAGCGCTCAGCAAACTGGCGCAAAGATCGTGCGACACCCTTTAGATCTTGCGTATCAACTTGGGTAGCAGCCCAGGCCTTCACCTCTTCAATCAATGCCAGTCTGGAAGCTTTATGCTGGGTAGACTCGGCACGGACACGCTCCAGCCATACCTCAACTTGCTTGTACGCAGAGTTACAGGCTTCATCAAACTTTTTCCACAGCGAGTGGTTAGGTGCTGCACCTTGATCGGCCTGCTTCCATTGCTCACGCAATTGGCGCAAAGTTTCTTGCAACTTGCGACCACCCAACATTTGGCCATCTGGGCGATTGAGCAATGATTCTGCTTTCGCCACCAGCTCTTCGCGTTGGCGATCCACGTTCTTGGGCTGCCAGCCTTGCGCATCACCCGCAGCCAGCAATTGCTCGTGCACTTGCAAAGCCAGTGCGTCATCCAGCCAACGCCCCTGCTGTTTGAGTATTGCGCGCAGTGCGCTGATAGCCTCAGATTTTTTGTCTTCCGCAGCCTCCGCCAGCGCCTGCAAAGCAGATACGACCATCTGGGTAGCGACTTGCTGCTTTTGCGCAGCATCAGCCTTAGCAATTACAGGCTTGACCGCAGTTTTCACTGGCGCTGCCGCCACCAACTCGGAAGGCAAGCCGCGCGCCACACGAATTTCATCCGCCCAAACAGGCACTGGGGGCAACTCGGCCTGATCATTCGCGGCTGCCGCCTGCGTCAGGGCCAGAGCTGATTGGTAGGCCTCCCACACAACCAAAAGCTGCGCGCGCGATGCATCCAGCTGAGGAGGGAAACGATCATTGACGCTGGTCCAGCTTGCATCATTGGTCAGCTCAGTCGCCTGGGCTTGCCAGTGTGCAACGTCGCTACGCAAACCTTCTTGAGCCGCTTCTGCATCACGCCATGGTTTGGTGGACAGCACTTCAATGCGCTGCGCCAGCAACACAGCAGCTTCGCGCTGTACCTGAACGCGGTGCTGCAGATCTTCAATGGTCTTTACACGCTCCACCAATTGCTGCTTCAAGGCCGACAAAGGTTCACGCGACAAAGGGGCACCCGCTTTGGCGGCATCACGTTGCCAGGCTACAGCTTCAGCCACATTCAACGTAGCACCTGCCAACAAGGCTTGTGCTTTTTCAGCCCACTCAACCGCAATCACTTCCTGATCTTTGGCACGGCGGATCTCATCCATACGCTCACGCACCAAACGGGCTACGCTCTTGTCGCGAATGCTCAGCTCTTTAAAAACTTCCTGCAGTTGCTCGTCGGTGGGTTGCGCAGCCAACCAGTCACGGATGCGAGCAGCACGATCACCGGATGTGGCGGCTGAAAACGCGCCACCAGTCAGAGCATCCAGCGGATGTGCCTCAGCGTTCTTGGCAGGGGACGGATTCAGTTCAGGTGCATCAGACATGTTGCTGCGAAATAGAAATTAAGAGTCATAAATAGGAAAACAGCCCTTCATCCCATGGCATGAAGGGCCCAGATCATTGGGAGCCGCTTCACATGAAGCATGCTCTCCTGTTAGCACGTATTTTCGCCGCTATTTGAAAAGACCCCAAGTATCACTGGACAGAAATATTCAGCAACACGGATGGAACAGCAGGATTTTTCATCTTTTCAGAAGCTCTACCCAGAAAGACTCTTTGCGCATCAACACCTTGCGTTAATAAATAGTCACGCACCGTCTGTGCGCGGGCAGCCGCCAAATCATCCCAAGCCGCAGCAGGAATAACCATATCTTTCAAAATTAGCGCCTCCATCTCCTCGGCTGGCAAATCTTTGGTCAATCCCACCATATTGCGCGGCCTGTCTTTCACGGTATTGCGATAGACCTGCTTTAAGGCAGCCAACTTTTGCTTGTCTGTGCGCGCGCGCTCTTGTGATGAGGTATCGCCCCCATCCAGCAATTGATCTAATTGCGCACGCTTCCAGTCTTGTGCTTCTGCAGTTGCGTCAGCTTGCCCAATCAAAGTCAGTTTGAGCTGCGGTTTACTCTTCATTGCCTTGGCTAGCTGCTGCAAGTTGGCTTGCGCCTGCGCATCCAGGGTTGATCGCCCTGCCTCAAAAGTAATATCGCTCTTGTCATCATCTGAAGCAAACGCGCCTGTCAGCAAGCTGAACGGAGCCGTCACAGCCTTGCGAATAATATTGCCGATGATTTTAAAAATCACCGGTGCCAGACGAAATTGCGGGTCGTTGAGCGAGCCACTGATCGGCAAATTCAGATCAATGACCCCATTGCTGTCAGCCAGCAGGGCCACCGCCAAACGCACAGGCAAAGAAGCAGGCGCACCCTCCACAGAATCGGTGAACGTCAACTGCTTGAGCACCAGTTGATTAGCCGCTGTCAATTGCCCATCCGGTTGAACCTGATAGTGCACATCCATGTTGAGTTTGCCTTTTTCAATGCCATGCCCCGCATATTTGATTGCATAGGGTGTCAGTGGCGACAAATCCAATCCATCCACTTTGGCACGCACATCTAAAGCCAAAGGCTGGGCCAGAGGATTGATTTGGCCTTCAATATTCAATTGAGCAGTGCCTTGTGCAATGCCATCAAGCTTCAACTGGGCCAACGCCGCAGCCTCACCCGGCGCTGGAGGTTGGGAAGAGAATGCATCCAAACTGCCATTCAAAGATGTCAGATCGGCCGAGTAGTTGGGCTGAATGAAGTAATCAGAAAACTTGATCACCCCACCACGCAGTGCAATAGGCCCCATATCAATACGAGGCGAAGTGACAGACTGTGGCACCTCATCAGAGCTCACAGGCTTTGCTGTGGCCACAACAGCATCGACTGATTCAGGATCAGCCTTAGCGGAATCGCTTTTAACCAAATTTTGTAAATTCAATCGACCTTCAGGCAAAACCACCACACGTGCAAAAAAATCCTGCAAATCGGTGCTCCGCACTTGAATGTGCGCAGGCTGAGTGGGCTGCATGTTGACGCGCACACCCTGCAAGCGCAGTTGCTTCCAGCGCAATAAATCTTCCGCACCCAGCGTAGCCAGCGCTTGCGGGCCCTGCACCGCTTGGGCTGCACGGGCATCCCCAACCACGCTCTGCACGTGCATATCCGTTACACGCCCTTGGCCTTGCAATTGCAGTTGTGGACCTTTGGGTTGCTGGGCAAAGTGCACATCTCCATCAAAACTGGCCAGCGCACGCACCAAACGTACATTCAAATACGGCGCCATATAGGACTCAAAAGCTTGCAACGGCAACGCATTTACATGAACGCGCCCTTTGGTGAGCAAGGGATCTAGTTGCAAGCTGCCCTCGTAGGACAGCGCACCGGGCTTTCCCCAACCGCCTCGGTGCGTGCGCTCTGCCATACGGGCAGACAGGTAAGTCTGGGCAGTGCCTTTGACACTGTCCATGTTTTGCATGCGCAATTGCACATCTGACAGATTGATGGCCAAAGGCATATCACCTAACGAGGCATCCGTAAGCTCAACCTGACCTGCAGCCAGCTCCAAGTCTTGTACAAGCACCTGCCAAGGCTTGCCAGCGGGTGATGCAATTGTTTCTTTGCCCTTGGCCGGTGCACCCACCACAGGTTGCAACCACTGCTCATACATCCAGCGGCCTTGAGCATTGCGCTGAACACGCGCACGGGGTGCCTCCAATGCAATATGTTCAACATTCACCTGCTGCAAGGCCGTGTCTAGCTGCAAATTTCGCAGCTTCAGCCCTGTCCACGCCACATCTGGTGAGGAAGTCTGACCCAGCGTCACCGACTCAATAGCCAGCACTGGCACCTTGGCATGCACCTTGCCTTGCTGCCAAGCTACACCGGCGGTTAACGATGCCAAGCCTCCAACTGGCAGTTTTAGCCATTGCTTGGCATAGGCTTGAACGGCCTGGGCATCGAACTTATCGACCACGATGGAAGCTTGCCCACGCTCCATACTGCCGGTACCCGAGCTGTGCAGGCTCCCGCGTGCAACGCGGTCTTCGCCCTGCAAGCGGGCCATCAGTGTCCACTGGGCATCACTACCCATCGGCCACGCCAAGCTGTGTGCTTGCAATTGCAATTGGTCGACACGCAAAGCGGCACCAGCTTGGCCCATATCATCGCGCCACTGTGCCCACCCACCTTCTACATTCAATCGGTCAACAAATAGCTTCCAGCCTTCGCTAGCCGCTACGTTTTCTGCTGTTTTTCCTGTACTAACTTTCTCCACAGAAGCTGCTGCCACGGCAGTAGGTGGTAAAAAACGGCCATCTGCACGGCGATGTAAATGGGCAAACGGTTGCTGCAACGTCACTGTAGCCACACGCATCTGCTGCTGCAGCGGGCGCGCGTCCCCCAGTTGCAACTTCATCTGAGACAAACCAGCCAAAGGCTGCCCCTCACTGTCTTGCAACTTCAGGTTTGACAGTTGCAACGTGCTGCCTTGCAGCTGCATTGTGGCTTGATCAGTCTGCTCAAAGGCCACCAAAATCTCGGCATCCAGCGTTCCCTGTTGCAAGCGCACTGGCACGCTGGCTGGCACATAGGCTGCATAAGGCGATAAATCAAACTGCTTGATCTCCAGCTTCGCTTGTGTGCTGTGCGTCTCATCAAAAGGTGTGCTCACTGCCTGCGTAGCAATTTCGCTGCCATTCAGACGCATGGACAGTTGAGGCTGCACTTTCACCTCCCGCTGCGAGGCCAGGGTACTAATAAAAGGTAGCTGTAATTGCAAGGCATCAAGCGTGTGCCGCACACCTGCTACTTGATCATTGAGCTCTATCCGGCCATCCCTGATTTGAATGTTGTAGAGCGCAACACGCGCTGGTGCCGCACCGGGGTCCTTGGGTTCCGAATTTTTTTGAAGCTTTTCAAGGATGTCTGCGAAGTCCCATTGCCCCGATGCATCACGACTGACCTGCACCACCGGCTGATCCAGCTCGATAGCATCCAGCACCGGAGCCCAGCGCAGCAAACTAGACAGTGATGCATTGATATAGGTGCTCTCCACCGAAAGCACAGGGGCCTGACCTGGCACTCCAGCTACCTCCAGGCCATGCACCGTGACTGCCAGTGACCATGGCGCCACATCCACACTGCGCACAGTCACTGCACGCCCCAGGGCGTCAGAGGCTTTTGCTTGCACTTGCTGCGCAATCACGCTAGGCAGCGCTAGCCACCCCCCCCCCCACACCAACAGCACTGCGCCAGCAACCAAACTTAGCGTGCGGCCGCGGCCTGCACCCCAGCGTAATCCTTGGAATTTTGTATTTGCCATGTATGTATTACCTGTAAGTCGGCACTCCCGCCTAAGAACAATACCGCACGGCCTCTTCGATTGGCCACAAAGTTATAAAAATTGACACTGTCATTGACACCCACACGCATGAATGTCATCGCGAATGCATGTCCACTCATCCAAGTTTTTGCCTATAAATTCCATAAATTAATTTAAATACCAAATCAGCGACACATCGCTTTGATAGCAACCAGCGCCCGATACAAAGCTTCAAACCAAGGGTTTACAAGCAGTTACAGGCAAATTTTTCTAGAAAAACACATTTCAAATATCTTTTAGATATAAAAAACAAAATCATTAGTATTGACTGGTAATTTAGACGGCTTTTAAAATCCGCCCACATTGAATCGCAAGATTGTTAAACGTCGTTGCTTGAATCCCTCCTCAGGGATGTTCATGCGTCTCTAGGCGCTGAGTTAGCGCATGAAACAGTAACGACTGGACTCAGGCTGGATGGTTAGGCACTCCTGTACGGACACCGCCACACCAGACCGCAAGAAAGGAAACGCCATGTCTAAGCCAGGAAACTGGGTGAATTCTGTGCGCGCAATTGCGTCAGATATCACCGAGGGTTTTCTTGAAATTACCCACAATAGCTTTGCACTGATCGGTCTGATCGTCGCATTTGCTTCTGTTGCTCTGTTCGCTCACCCAGATTTGCGTGCGCAAGGCGAAGCACAGCTACGCACATGGCTGCAAGACCGCCATGTTGCCGTCGTTGGCTTCACCCCAGCGCCCGAAGCTATTGAGCGCACCACAGCAGCCAATCCCAAAGAGTTGCCCAAGGATCAGTCCGCGGTGGCTTACTGGATCAGTAAAAAGTACCGCGTTGCAGCAGAGCCTATTGCTGCCATCGTTGCAGAAGCCTACGAGCAAGGCGCGCAGCAAAAGATTGATCCAACCCTGATTTTGGCCGTCATGGCGGTGGAATCGAGCTTCAATCCATTCGCTCAAAGCTCCGTGGGAGCGCAAGGCTTGATGCAGGTGATGACCCGCGTTCATACCGAAAAGTATGAAAATTTTGGTGGCACTCATGCAGCCTTTGATCCTGTCAGCAATCTGCGCGTGGGGGCATCCATCCTCAAGGAGTACATACAGATCACAGGCTCTGTAGAGGGTGCACTGAAATACTATGTTGGCGCTGCCAATATGCAAAACGACGGTGGCTATGCATCCAAGGTGCTGGCAGAGCACCGCCGCTTGCGACAAGTTGCGGGCGCGTCTACACCGACCACCCAGGTCAAGCCTGCCTTGATCGCCAAGCGCCAAATCACGCCAGCAGCGAACCTGGAAACAGAAGCAGTAGCTGCCAGCAGCGTGCAGGACAATACCCAAGTAGCTCTAAGCTCTAACCTCTGACCGCTTAAAAGCGGTTGCGCCCTTAGCGCAAGCACATGCAAAGGCACATTAGCCCTGCAGTGCTTGCGCTTCGTTGTTTCTGGGGGTTACCGCCTGGGCTACACTTGCGGGGTACGCAACTGGCGATAGGTGCGGTCGGGTTTTACCGGCGCAGCACTGACGTGGAATCGCTGCAAAGGACTTTTCGCAAGCCCTGCGCCAACCACCGGGGAGCGTACCGCCCAGATGACCGGGCGTCTAGCCGTTCGCCTGGGCAGCCCTTGTCTTCAAGGGAATTCAAGTTCACAGGACTGCCAAACCATGTTCCAACGCACCAATACTGTCGCGATCGTCGACCACGAAGTTTTTGCCGCCATTGAGGCTGAAAACCACCGCCAGGAAGAGCACATTGAGCTGATCGCCAGCGAGAACTACTGCTCGCCCGCTGTCATGGAAGCTCAGGGCTCCCAGTTGACCAACAAGTACGCCGAAGGCTACCCCGGCAAGCGCTACTACGGTGGCTGCGAAAACGTGGACGTGGTCGAGCAACTGGCCATTGACCGCATCAAGGCCATCTTTGGTGCTGAAGCGGCCAACGTGCAGCCCAACTCTGGCTCGCAAGCCAACCAGGCCGTGCTGATGGCGTTTGCCAAGCCCGGTGACACCATCATGGGCATGAGCCTGGCCGAAGGCGGTCACCTGACCCACGGCATGCCGCTGAACATGTCCGGCAAGTGGTTCAACGTGGTCTCCTACGGCCTGAACGCCCAGGAAGCCATCGACTACGACAAGATGGAAGCGCTGGCGCGTGAGCACAAGCCGCGCATCATCATTGCTGGTGCTTCGGCCTATGCCCTGCGCATCGACTTTGAGCGCTTTGCCAAAATCGCCAAGGAAGTGGGAGCCATCTTCTGGGTGGACATGGCCCACTACGCAGGCCTGATCGCCGCTGGTGTGTACCCCAACCCCGTGCCGCATGCCGATGTGGTCACCACCACTACCCACAAGAGCCTGCGCGGCCCCCGTGGCGGCGTCATCTTGATGAAGGCCGAGCACGAAAAAGCCCTGAACAGCGCCATCTTCCCCGGCCTGCAAGGCGGCCCGCTGATGCACGTGATCGCAGGCAAGGCGGTGGCGTTCAAGGAAGCGCAGTCCCCCGAGTTCAAGGCTTACCAGGAGCAAGTCGTGAAAAACGCCAAGGTGATGGCCGATACGCTGACCGAGCGTGGTCTGCGCATCATCTCTGGCCGCACTGAAAGCCATGTGATGCTGGTGGACCTGCGTGCCAAGGGCATCACCGGCAAGGCTGCTGAAGCGGCTTTGGGTGCAGCGCACATCACCATCAACAAGAACTCCATCCCCAACGACCCTGAAAAGCCCATGGTCACCAGCGGCATCCGCGTGGGTACACCGGCCATGACCACCCGTGGTTTCAAGGAAGAAGAGACGCGCATCACCGCCAACTTGGTGGCTGATGTGCTGGAGAACCCCACGGACGAAGCCAATCTGGCCCGTGTGCGTGAGCAAGTGGCTGCGCTGACCGCACGCTTTCCTGTCTACAAGTAAGCCCTTGCCGCTATGAAGTGCCCTTTTTGCAGCCACCCGGATACCCAAGTCGTGGAAACCCGCGTGGCCGAAGAAGGGGCATTCATTCGCCGCCGTCGTCAATGTCTGAGCTGTGCCAAACGCTTTACCACCTACGAACGCCCTGATGTGAGCTTTCCCACCGTGGTCAAGAAAGATGGTCGCCGCATTGACTTCAGCCACGACAAGTTGCAAGCCTCATTCGCACTGGCTTTGCGAAAGCGCCCCGTCGCGTCGCCCCAAGTGGATGACGCCATTGAACGCGTCAAAGAGCAATTGCTGACTGCTGGTGTGCGCGAAGTTCCTTCCTCGCGCATTGGCGAGTTGGTGATGCAAGAGCTGCGCAAGCTCGACAAGGTGGCGTACATCCGCTTTGCCAGCGTGTACCGCAGCTTTGAAGACATCGACGACTTCAAGCATCTGGTCGATGAGGTTCGCACCTGAGCAGGACATCTGACCACCCAAATAAAAGGCCGAAAATGCGGCCTTTTATTTGGGTGGTCATTCAAAAAGAAGAGCTAGTTGCGCTTAATTAACAACGATTTGAGTATTAAAACTATCTGAATCAGTTGATTTCAAAGCGTCAGCAGCTCTTGTTTTTATTCCTGTGCTGATGCAGGAATCGGTGCCAGTGGCAGACTGACATCACCGCACTGCGCGCGGTTGCGCAAAGCGTGGTCTATGACTACCAGCGCCAGCAAGGCTTCGGCGATGGGTGCGGCACGGATGCCGACGCAAGGGTCGTGGCGACCTTTGGTAATCACTTCTGTGCTCTTGCCCAGCGTATCAATCGATTCGCGGGGGCTCAAGATAGAGCTGGTGGGTTTGATGGCAATGCTCACCTCCAGATCTTGCCCGGTGCTGATTCCGCCCAGCACGCCACCGGCATTGTTGGAGCGGAAACCTTCAGGGCTGAGCGAGTCACCATGCACGGTGCCGCGTTGCGCTACGCTGGCAAAGCCCGCTCCAATTTCTACACCCTTGACAGCGTTCAATCCCATCATGGCGTAGGCAATATCAGCATCCAGCTTGTCGTACAGCGGCTGGCCCAGCCCTACCGGCATGCCTGTCGCCTGCACGCGGATGCGGGCGCCGCAGCTGTCGCCCGCCTTGCGCAGGGCATCCATATAGTTTTCAAGCTGCTGCACATCTGAGACCGGAGCGAAAAATGGGTTGTGCGCGACATGGGCCCAGTCTTCAAAGCCAATCGGCAGCTCACCCAGTTGCGTCATGCAGGCACGAAATTCCGTACCAAACTGGGCTTTCAGCCATTTCTTGGCCACCGCCCCCGCTGCCACAGTAGGAGCCGTCAAGCGGGCCGATGATCGTCCGCCGCCACGGGGATCACGGACGCCATATTTGTACCAATAAGCGTAATCCGCATGCCCAGGGCGAAAACTTTGAGCGATATTTGCGTAATCTTTGCTCCGCTGGTCCGTATTACGAATCAGTAAACCAATCGGCGTGCCTGTGGTTACCCCCTCATACACACCGGAGAGAATTTCCACTTGATCAGGTTCCTGCCGTTGCGTCACATGCCGGCTGGTACCGGGGCGACGTCGGTCCAGATCCCACTGGATATCTTCAACCGATAACGGCATGCCCGGAGGACATCCATCAATAACGCAGCCAATGGCTGGCCCATGCGATTCACCAAAATTGGTGACCGTGAAAAGAGTTCCGAAAGTATTGCCGCTCATAGTGCTGCGAATTATGCCCTTGTGATGCTTGAACATCTTGGCGGGGCTCTGACAGCTTGTTACTATTTGCGAAATTTTTCCAGAAAGCCGTTTGATGACACACTTGACACCGGCTCCTCAGACCTTGGACTGGTTGCAAGCGCTGCACAGCAGCGATAGCGCATGGCTGATCACTGACGATCACTTGAATGTGGTGCACGTCAATGACGGTTTCACCCGCCTTTTGGGCTACACCTTGCAGGACATGCAAGGCGTACGCCCGCTCCAAAAATTACTGGCGTCGTCTACTGACCTGGCGCCACACATTCGCGAACAATTGGTGCACCGTGGTGCTTACAGCGGCGAACTATTACTCACACACAGGGATGGCTCACCACTGTGGGTGGCTGCCAGCATCAATACGCTTGACCGCCAGTCCACCCCCGCCGATCGCACAGCCGCACAAGTCATTGTCTTGACTGACATTGGCTTTACCAAACGCTTTGAGGCTTTTCAGCGCCAAGTTCTGGAAGATGTGGTGCAAGAAAAGCCTCTGCCTACACTCATGCTCCACCTGTGCCAAGCGCTAGAGGCGTTGCTGCCGCAGGTACATGTCAGCATCTTGACGGTGGATGAGGATGACTTGCTGCACCCCTTGGCGGCGCCCAGCTTGCCTGATTCGCTGTCTGCGCTCATTGAAGGCATGCGTATTGGCCCTAGCACCGGTGCATGCGGCGCTGCTGCTTTTTTAGGGCATGAGGTCATCAGCACCGACCTGAGCACAGACCCCAACTGGCAAGATATTGCCGCACCGTTCCTGGAGGCAGGCCTGCGCGCTTGCTGGTCTTGCCCCATCAAAAGCCACGACCACAAAGTTCTGGGCACGTTTGCGCTGTACTTTGAATCCACTGGTGCACCCAACGCGCTGCATCAGCAAGTGGTCAAAGCTTGCCTGTACCTGAGCGCCATCGCAATGGAGCGTGATGCCAGCAAGCACCGCATCCGCCAGTTGGCCTACTACGACACGCTCACGCTGCTGCCCAATCGCACCATGTTCAATGAGTGCGCCGAGCAGGTGCTGCACTCCATTCGCGGCCAAGTAGGCGTGTTGTTCTTCCTGGATCTGGATCGATTCAAACTCTGGAACGACAGCCTGGGCCATGCAGCAGGCGATGCCTTGCTGTGCGAAATTGCCCTGCGGCTGGGCCAGTGCACCCGCCCTGATGACGTGGTGGGGCGTCTGTCCAGCGATGAGTTTGCAGTGCTCATGCCGCGCTGCCCTGCGGAGCAAATTCCTGAAGTTGCGCAGCGAATGCTGGACGCCATTGCCGAGCCCTTCAGCATCAATGGCGTCATGACGATTCCCAGCGCCTGCATCGGCGTGTGTACCTACCCTGAAGACGGCACCGATATTGAAATGCTGCTGCGCCATGCCGACCAGGCCATGTACGCCGCCAAAAGCCAAGGCAGCCAGCTGTGGGAGCGCTATCAGCCAGAGATGGGCAAAATCAGCCAGGAGCGCGCTGACATGGAGCGCGAGCTGCGTCAAACCTTGACCGAAGGTGGGCTACAGCTGCATTACCAGCCACAGGTTCTGAGCACGGCAGAGCACACGCTGTATGGCGTGGAAGCATTGGCACGCTGGCAGCACCCTGAATGGGGCTGGGTAGCACCGCCGCGCTTCATCGCGGCGGCTGAAGATGCTGGACTGATTCACGCGCTGACCAGTTGGCTGATTGATGCGGCTTGCACGCAATTGGCCACATGGCGTGCGCAGGGGCTATCTGTTCCGCATATTGCCGTGAATTTATCGACCAATAACTTTCACGACCCTGAATTTGCGCAGCGCGTCTACAACAGCTTGCAAGAGCACGGTCTGGCTTGCAACGACCTGATGCTGGAGATTACAGAAAGCGTGATGCTCGACAGCAGCCCTGCCACGCTCAACAACCTCAAGAATCTGCACGCCATGGGCATGCGCTTGTCCATGGATGACTTTGGCACCGGCTACTCCAGCCTGAGCTATTTGCACCGCTTGCCTATTTCAGAGCTCAAGCTGGACAAGAGCTTTGTGCACGATGTCACCACCAGCTCGGCAGCCAGCGCGCTGACGCGCTCTGTGCTCAATATTGCGACCAGCCTTGGCATGACGGTGGTAGCCGAGGGGGTTGAGACGCCCGAGCAAGCCGCATGGCTGACTGAGCAAGGCTGCCCCGTGCTGCAAGGCTATCTGTTTGCCAAACCCATGCCGGCGCACGATTTACCGCCTTGGCTGCGCAAGGTCACCAACCACCAGCCGGCCTGACAAGCCAGCCTCAAACGCTGGCACCACACGGCTTGCGCCCATAAAAAAAGGCTTCCATCACGGAAGCCTTTTTGCATGAGCCGTCGCCGCAGCGCCAAACTCAGGGATTGGGCATTTCTTGCTCAGGCCAGTCACGGATATAGGCCTTAAGCAGTTTGTTTTCAAAATTCTGGCTGTCCACCACGGCCTTGGCCACGTCATACAGGCTGACCACGCCCATCAGCATGCGCTTGTCCATCACAGGCATATAGCGTGCGTGGCGGTCCAAAATCATGCGTCGCACCTCATCCAGTTCGGTTTCCATGGTGCAGGTCAGCGGGGCATCGTCCATGGCTGAGCGCACGCGGCTGGAGCCCAAACTGCCGCCGTTTTTCACCGTGGCCTGAATGACTTCGCGGAAGGTCAGCATGCCCACCACATCGCCGTGCTCCATCACGACCAGCGAGCCAATGTCTTTTTCCGCCATCAAGGCGACGGCATCGGCCAACGCATCATCGGCCTGCGCCACATACAAAGTGCTGCCCTTGAGGAGCAGGATGTCGCTCACTTTCATTCGGTATATCTCCAAAATCAGGCCACCATCGCCAGATGCGGTGCCTTGACCAGCAATATATCCCACAACACAAGCGCTGCGGCCTTCCTGCGCGACAGGATCAGCATCTGAACACGAAGCATTGAAAACAATAGCTTCAAGCGCTTATATATCATTGCATTGCAATATATTTCACTTTAAAAGCCACTAAATACGAACGCTGATAGCTACTACTTCGTGAGCACACTCCTGTTTTCACCGCCTGTAGCCACCTGAATACGTCTCCAAAGTGCTGACTGTGGCCTGTATCTGTGCCAGCATGCTGACCCATCACAAAAACGTTGGAGATAGCACACATGCCCGGTTATAGCGACCCTGGTTTTGACACCCTGAGCCTGCACGCGGGTGCACAGCCTGATCCGGCAACTGGCGCACGCGCCGTTCCCATTCACTTGACGACTTCTTTTGTCTTCGACTCCAGTGACCACGCTGCCAGCCTGTTTAACCTTGAGCGCCCCGGCCACGTCTACAGCCGCATCAGCAACCCCACCAACGCAGTGCTGGAGCAACGCGTCTCGGCACTGGAGGGAGGCGTAGGCGCGATTGCCGTGGCCAGCGGCCAGGCGGCGCTGCACCTGTCGATTGCGACGCTGATGGGCGCAGGCAGCCACATTGTGGCCAGTACCGCGCTGTACGGCGGCAGCCAGAACCTGCTGCACTACACGCTGCGCCGATTTGGCATTGAAACCACATTTGTCAAACCCGGTGACGTTGATGGCTGGAAAGCCGCCGTGCGCCCCAACACCAAGCTGTTCTTTGGTGAAACCGTAGGCAACCCGGGCCTGGATGTGCTGGACATTCCTACCATCAGTCAGATAGCCCACGATGCCGGCGTGCCACTGCTGGTGGACTCCACCCTCACCTCGCCCTGGCTGATGCAGCCGCTCAAGCACGGGGCCGACATTGTTTACCACTCGGCCACCAAGTTCCTTTCGGGCCACGGCACGGTCATTGGCGGCATTGTGGTGGATGGCGGCAGCTTTGATTGGGAAAAATCGGGCAAATTCCCTGAACTGACCGAACCCTACGACGGCTTTCACAACATGGTGTTCAGCGAGGAAAGCACCACTGGTGCCTTCCTGCTACGCGCCCGCCGCGAAGGCCTGCGCGACTTTGGTGCCTGCCTGAGCCCGCACAGCGCGTGGCTGATTTTGCAAGGCATTGAAACCCTGCCCCTGCGCATGGAGCGCCACATAAAGAACACCGAAAAAGTGGTGCAATTTCTGGCCAGCCACCCACTGGTCAGCCGCGTGGGCCACCCCATGCTGGAAACACATTCCTCTCATGCTCTGGCGCAAAAGCTGCTGCCCCGTGGAGCGGGCTCGGTGTTCAGCTTTGACATTGCAGGCAACCGCAACCAGGGCAAGAAGTTCATTGAAACGCTGAAAGTGTTCAGTCATCTGGCCAACGTGGGCGATTGCCGCTCGCTGGTCATTCACCCGGCCAGCACCACGCATTTCCGCATGAGCGATGAGGCGCTGTCTCAGGCCGGCATCAGTCAGGGCACGATCCGCCTGTCCATAGGACTGGAAGATGCCGACGATCTGATCGACGACCTCAAACGCGCCCTCAAGGCAGCGGAGAAAGCTGCCTGATGCAGATTCGCGCCTTCACGCCTGCAGACCAGCAGGCCGTGGTGCAGCTGTGGAAAGACTGCGAGCTGGTGCGCCCGTGGAACGATCCCGCCAAAGACATTGCGCGCAAGCTCAGCGCGGCGCCCGAATTGTTTGTGGTGGGGCTGAATGCGCAACGCCAGCTGATTGCCACCATCATGGCCGGTTACGAGGGCCACCGGGGCTGGATCAATTACTTGGCAGTGCACCCCTTGCACCAGCGCCAAGGCCATGCCCGCCAACTGGTGGCATGGGCTGAGCAACAGCTCGTGGCGCTAGGCTGCCCCAAACTCAATTTACAGGTGCGCAGCGGCAACCATGCCGTGATCGCGTTTTACGAAAGCCTCGGCTACGCCAACGATGCATCCATCTGCATGGGTAAACGCTTGATTGCCGACATCTAAAAAAGCCCAGGAAGAGACACATGTATATCGACGTTCACCAAGCCCGCATTTACGCTTACACCGGCGGCAAAGCTTTTGACAGCAGCAAGCCGACGGCCATCTTCATCCATGGCGTGCTGTGTGACCACAGTGTGTGGGCCCTGCAAAGCCGCTACATGGCCAACCATGGCTGGAATGTGCTGGCCATTGACCTGCCCGGTCACTGCAAAAGCAATGGTGCAGCACCCGCAACGGTCGAAGCTGCCGCCACCTTTATTGGCGCACTGATGGATGCCATGGGCTTGCAAAAAGCTGCCCTAGTGGGCCACAGCTGGGGCAGTTTGATTGCCATGCAGACGGCCGCCCAGCTGCCCGAGCGCATCAGCCACCTGGCGCTGGTGGGCACAGCCTTTCCCATGAAAGTTGCGCCTGCACTGCTGGATTCGGCGCTGAACACGCCTGAAAAAGCCATTGCCATGGTCAACACTTTTTCACGCGCCACGCTATCGCCCCCCAATGGCGCAGGCAGCTGGGTGTTTGGTGCCGGCATGGCACTGGGCCGCCGCGTACTGTCCAGCAACAGCGAGACCAACTTGCTGCACGCAGGCTTTCTCGCCTGTGACAGCTATACCGGCGGAGAAGCTGCTATCGCCCAAGTGCAGTGCCCCATTCTTTTTGCACTGGGCGAGCAAGACCAGATGACGCCTGCCAAGGCGGCCAAAGGCTTGATCGACACAGCCCAGCGCCACGCCAAGACCTACCGTGTGGTTATGCTGCCCATGGGCCACAACCAGATGACGGAATCACCTGATGAGACCTTGTTTGCACTGCATGATTTTTTGAATGGCTGAGCCCTTCTGGCCCGCTTTGAAAGCCCGCAGCTTGCGGGCTTTTTTCATGGATTTGTTCGCCATGAACGAAAGAGCGAGCAAGCGAACACAAAACGGGTTCTGGCCAAGCGTTGCGAAAACAAAGCCAGCTTCTGCGCGCAGCGTTGAAAGAAGGCGGACAGTCAGCCGAGTGCGATCAAGCAATCCGGCGATGCAGCGATGCGGAGATTCCGGGCATGCACAAGCTAGCGTAACAGCTCGGCAAAGCGTTTTTCAAGTAGGGTTCAGGCCCTTGCAAGTGCAGGTTTTCTGGTCGACCATGCGCCATGCACCGCCCTAGGTGCTCACCTTGCAGGAGGTCGCAATGACCAGCGTAAACACGGCCAGTGTCGATCCCAAAACGTTCACCCGTTTTGCTGATTTTTACCCGTTCTACCTGAGCGAGCACAGCAACCGCACCTGTCGCCGCTTGCACTTTGTGGGCAGCACGCTGGGGCTGATCTGCCTGGCGCTGGCTATCTGGCAAGGCCAGCCATGGTTCATCGCCTTGGGGCTGTTTCTGGGTTATGCCTTCGCCTGGCTCGGTCACTTTGGTTTTGAAAAGAACAAACCGGCCAGCTTTAAACGCCCGATATACAGCTTCATGGGCGACTGGAAGATGTATGCCGACATCTGGGCTGGCCGCGTCAAACTCTAAGCCTCAAGTTTGCGCTGCACTGGTCGAAACTAGGGGTATCCGGTTTCGCACCAAGTCTAGGTGGAAGCCTCCGGCCCCGGTTGCGCATGCACCGGGGCTTCGTTTTTTGCGCTGAAGTGCGTGCATCAAGAACCGTTCACTCCGCATAGCAGTCAATTACCAATTTGCAGCTGAGCGATGCTTAAGGGTCTAAGAGCGACTAACGCAACCCAGTAAACCGCAGATTTATGGTTGAGACGAGGCGTGAAACCGTAGGCAGTACAAAAGCACGACAAGGCCAATCAACGACGTATCAAGGGTTGCGTTCGCGCACTCTAAATGCTGCGACGGCCGCTGTACATGCCGTCAACTTCCACGCTGTAGCGCTCCAATATCTGCTTGCGCTTGACCTTCATGGTGGGCGTGAGCAATTGGTTCTCTACGCTCCATGGCTCCGTGGTCAGCAGCAACGCACGTGGCTGTGCGTAGCTGGGAAAATCCGTACTCAAGGCGTGCAGGCGCTGCAGAATGGTTTGGACCACCACAGGCTGGCGCAAGGTGTCTGGGTTGCTGGCGTCCCAGCCATTGGCTGCCGCCAGCATGTCCCAGTTTTCGGCATTGAGCACCGCAATCGCGCTCACATAGGGGCGGTGATCGCCCAGGACCATGATTTGTTCAATCAAGGGGTCGGCCAGCAAAGACAACTCCAGATCGGCAGGCGAGAGTTTCTCGCCGGTCGAGGTGACGATGATCTCCTTCAAGCGCCCCAGCAAGCGAATACGCCCTTTTACCAGTTCTGCCTGGTCTCCGGTGCGCAGCCAGCCATCGTCTGTCAGTGCTGCCGCCGACTCTTGCGGCCGCTTCCAGTACCCCTTCATCACAATGGGACCACGCACCTGCAGCTCACGCAGAGCGCCAATGCGCACTTCCACGCAAGGCAAAGGCTCACCAACGGTGGAGGGGTCATTGCTCTGTAGCGTCACTACGGAAATCACAGGGCTGGTTTCCGTCATGCCATAGCCTTGCAGCAGTGGCACATCCAGCGCCAGAAACACTTTGGCAGTGCTGTGCGCAATGGCTGCCCCCCCTGTAATGGCCATGCGAATGCCGCCACCAAACAAGCTGGCAATTTGCTGCGCAATCACCGCGTGGGCAGCAGGCTTTGGAGCGTTGATCAGCGACGCATCGTGCTTGTGCACATCGGTGATGCCTTGGCGTGCACAGAAATTGGCCCAGCCCCACTGCACAGCAGCTTCAAATGCCGTGCGCTCAGCTTCCCCGCTTGCCTGCACTTTCTCCAGCACCTTGGCATGGGCACGGTCGTAAATGCGCGGCACGCACACCAAAATGGTGGGCTTTTCAGCCTGCATGTCCTGCATCAGCAATGCCGCAGAGCGCGCATACGAGGTGCATGCCCCGCAAGCAACCGCCAGGTAGTAGCCTACCGTGCGCTCAAAGGTGTGCGACAGCGGCAAGAACGACAGAAACCGGTCTTGTGCGTTCGGTTGCAAGCGCTCCACAAAAGCACCTACATCCGCCACAACGTTCGCATGGGTCAGCATCACCCCCTTGGGCTTTCCGGTGGTACCCGAGGTGTAAACAATGGCGGCTACATCCTGCGCTGCTGGCAATGCAGGGGCGGCGTCCATCGCCGCAGATGCCCCCGCCTGCAACCATTGCGCCAGAGGCACCACACGCGGCTGCCCGGGTATTGGGGCCACTTGGTCTTGCAGATCAGCCACCACCACCGTGTGCAACGTATTCATTGCATAGCTGGTGTTGCGCAGGCGCTCCCATTGGCTCAGGCTGGACAAGACCAGCAGGCTGACCTCTGCGTTGTCAAAAATATAGGCAATGCTGGCCGGGTTGTCGGTTGTGTGCACCGGCACCGAGATGGCTCCAATCTGCAGCGCCGCCTGGTCCACGCACATGGCATTCACACTGTTAGGCAGCCAAATGCCCACACGATCGCCGTGGCGCACACCGCACTGCTGCATGGCACCCCGAAAGCCCGTGACAGCGGCCCCCGCCTCCTGCCAGCTGTACTGCTTCCATGGCAGATCCTTGCCTGCAAATTCACGGTATGCGGGCAAAGACGGCGTAGCAGCTACACGTGCTTGCAATGCATGGGCCAAAGTAGGTTGCAGCCAGGGTTCAACAACAGATGCGCTCATAGCAATGACGACAAAAAAATGCACCAAAGCGCAGCCTAGGGCCACGCTCTGGCAATGTTTGTAGGTAGAGGTGAAATTTGCCCGCAGGCTGGCCCCATACGGCATGGCCCGTCAGAGTTTTTTCAGGCAACAGGCTGACTGGTAGCCAATCTACAAAACCCGGGCAGCATGCTCGAACTGGGGCTGGGACATACCCACAACCGATTAAAGGCGGGATATGAAATCAAGATCAAATGCTTCAAATACAGAAGCAACCATCGTTGTTCCAGCAAAGGAAAATGCCATAAAACGCTGATATTTTAATGTGAAGCGCCAGCGGCTGGCTCCGCCCCATCTATGCCCTTGAGCACATCGCCACTCATGGCTGGCAAGGCCTTGCGCAGCAAACATGTCTCCAGCCCTGCACTGCGCCACAAAGCTGCGGTGCTTTCAGTGTGGGTGAGTAGCATGTGCTCCAACAAGGGCGCCAGCAGCGTCTGATCTGGCTCTACCAGCAACACGTAGCGTGGCTCACCCTCTTCCAAGTACGCCGTTCCAGAATCGGGCATGGCCCCTACCCAGCGGATAGACGTCAGGGCAGTCAGCGCGGGCTCCAGCTGCAATCGGTCCACACGCAAGCGTTTGGCCAAAGCCATCGATGGCATGCCGCGCTGCTCCTGCGTGCGCAAGGGCTCCAGCACGGCAATGGTTTCCAGTGCCAGCTCGAACTGCCAGCCAGGCTGGCGCAGGTTGCGGCTGGTTCCAGCCAGCAAACTGGGCAAATACGCAGCCACCAGAGCACCCAGCAAAAAGATGACCCAGCAGGTGTAGATCCAGATCAGCAAAATAGGCAAAGTGGCAAAGGTGCCGTAGATGGCCGAATACGTGGGCACCGTAGACAGATACAAGCCCAGCACCGTCTTGGCAGCAGCCATGCCTGCCGCCACAAAAAACCCACCTGCCCATGCATGTCGCCATTTGACGGGGGTGTTCGGCACAAAGTGGTAGAGCGCCGCCATTGCGGCCGACAGCAGCAAAAACTCCAGCGAGTTAAACCCTATCTGCACAGTCTCGGGCAGCACCGCCACAAAGCCGCGCGAAGCCGACAGAACGTAGGAGGTGGTGGCAATACTCAAGCCCATGAGCAAAGGGCCAAACGTAATCACGGCCCAGTAAATCAGCAAACGCTGCCCCAGTGGGCGCATGCGCTGCACACGCCAGATCTGGTTGAGCGTTTTGTCCATGGTCAAAATCAGGCTCACCACAGTCAGCAGCAAAAAGGCCAGACCGACAATCCCGAGCTGGCTGGCCTTGCTGGCGAACTGCAGCAGGTAGCCCATGACCTGCTCGGCAATTTCGCTGGGGATCAAACTGTCTACCAGCCAGCGCTGCAGCGTTTCCTGCAAGCGGCCAAAACTGGGAAAGGCCGTAAAAACAGACAGCAAGACCGTAAAAAATGGCACCAATGCCAGCAAGGTAGTGAAAGTCAAACTGCTCGCTGTCAGACCTAGCTGGTCTTCACTGAAGCGGGTTTTGAGTGTGTGCAAGGTATTGCGCCATGGAAAAGACTTGAGCGTCTTCAACAAATGGCGCGTGCGCAGTCGCGTACGGTGTAAGGTCAGGGCCATGCCCCGTATGATGCCACCCCGATGAATGCCACAACCCACAACCACCCCGGCAGCGACGTAGCTGCCACCCGCTGGCTCGCTGCAGGCAGCCTGCTGGGCCTGATTGTTTTGAGCGTCGCTTGGGAGCTGTGGCTGGCGCCGCTGCGCCCTGGTGGCTCATGGCTGGTGCTCAAAGCGCTGCCTTTGTGCATTCCGCTGGCAGGTCTGCTCAAGCACCGCATGTACACCTACCGCTGGGTGAGTCTGGTGGTGTGGCTGTACTTCACCGAAGGCGTTGTACGCGCCTGGAGCGACAGCGCGCCCAGCAACTACCTTGCGCTGATTGAAATTGCACTGTGCCTGCTGCTGTTTGTAGCCTGCGCACTGCATGTGCGCTTGCGCCAGAAAGCGGCCAAAGCCGCTCTGGCTGCACAAGCGTAAAGAAAACGACCATCACACAGACACGTTGAGGAAGCCAAGATGGACCAGCAATTGATCGCCACATTGCGTGGCATTGTGGGTGACGCCCATGTTCTGACCGACGGTGACTTGAGCGCCTACGAGCAAGACTGGCGCAAGCGCGTGCATGGCAAAGCGCTGGCCGTTGTGCGGCCCGCCAGCACGCAAGAGGTGGCAGCGGTGGTCAAGGCCTGCGCGCAGGCCCATACGCCCATCATTGCCCAAGGTGGCAATACCGGTTTGTCTGTCGGCTCAACCCCCGACAACTCTGGCCAGCAAGTGGTGCTGAGCCTGCTGCGCATGCAGGCACTGCGCCAGCTGGATGCAGACAACCTGACCGTCACGGTTGAAGCCGGCATGATTTTGCAAACCCTCCAGGACACAGCGGACAAAGCTGGCTTCCTGTTTCCCCTGTCGCTGGCGGCCGAAGGCAGCTGCACCATTGGCGGCAATCTGGGCACCAATGCCGGCGGCACGCAGGTGCTGCGCTACGGCAATGCGCGTGAGCTGTGCCTGGGCCTGGAAGTGGTCACCGCGCAAGGTGATATCTGGAATGGGCTGACCGGGCTGCGCAAAGACAACACTGGTTACGACCTGCGCGATCTGTTTATTGGCAGTGAAGGCACGCTGGGCATCATCACGGCAGCCACCATGAAGCTGTTCCCACAACCTGCCGCACAACTGACCGCCTTTGCCGCCGTTCCCAGCATGGAAGCTGCTGTGCGCCTGCTGGGTCTGGCACACCAGCACCTAGCCGCTGGCCTGACCGGTTTTGAGGTGATGGGAAAATTTGCGCTGTCGCTGGTCGTCAAGCACATGCCCCAGTTGCGTGTGCCGTTTGCCGATATGGCTGAGGCGCCCTACTGCGTGCTGCTGGAAAACTCTGACAGCGAATCTGAAGCCCACGCACGTGCACGCTTTGAACACCTGCTGGAGCTGGCTTTTGAAGATGGCTGTGTGCTGGATGCCGTGGTGGCCGAGAGCATGGCGCAGGCACACGACCTGTGGCACATCCGTGAAAGCATTCCACTGGCGCAGGCTGAAGAAGGGCTGAACATCAAGCACGACATCTCGGTGCAGGCCTCGCGCATTCCTGCGTTTGTGGAATACGCCGATGCCGTGCTGCTGCGCGAAATTCCGGGCGTGCGTCTGGTCAATTTCGGCCACCTGGGCGATGGCAATCTGCACTACAACGTGCAAGTGCCCGAAGGCCAGGATGGCAAGCAGTTTCTCGATGAAAAAGAAACCCTGGTCAACACCTTGGTGTACGACGCGGTGGCGAAATTTGATGGCTCGTTCTCTGCCGAACATGGCGTAGGCGCGCTCAAGGCAGACAAGCTTGAACACTACAAATCACCTGTCGCACTGGACATGATGCGCGCCATCAAACAGGCGCTGGACCCGCAGGCCATCATGAACCCGGGCTGCGTGCTGAAGGTTTGAATCTGCACGGGTTGAAAACAAAAATGCCACGCTTGAACGTGGCATTTTTTTATGCAGGCCCGCTATCTCCAGGCTCTATATCAGGCTCTAGCCTTTGGATAAACTCTTTTGATTGTCCTGCATGGTCTGCACATCCTTGGGCCAGGGCACGGTGATGTGGTTGGGGTCTTGGTACTCGCTCACCTTGCCCTCATGCAGCATCCACACGCGCACCGCGTTTTTACCGGCATCCACCACCACGGCGGCAGCTTCGGTTCCACCCTCGTGCGGGCGGTTGCCCGTAATAAACCAGCGGCCCGCATCTTCCGTTAAGGGGCTGACAGTGCGCAAGTTGGACAGCAAGGTGCTGTATTCCTTGCCCAGCATCAGCTTGAGGCGGTCTGCCAATACGCCCTGCTCCAGAAAACTCACATTGCTGTCACTGGGGTAGGTGCCCACGTATTGCTTGAGTTCTGCCAGCGGCGAGGCACTGGCATCAGGCGCAGCATTGCTGGGCAGCGTTTGTGCTTTTTCTGCGCTGGCTGCCACCATGGCGGCATCATCTCCCAAACCTTGCACGGCCCCATCCGTGGATGCAGGCACAGAGGTGGCTGAGGCGGATGCAGAGCCAGGCACTGCAGCGCCCGGCACACTCGCCGCTTTGGGGGTGGGGGGTGCAGGCTCGCAGGCTGCCAAAGCACCAGCAGCCACCAGCACAGCCACGGTATGCCACGGACTGAGCAATCGTTTCATAGATTTCCTCCAAACATGGGTACGTAAAAAGCATACAAAAAAGCAGCGCGCGCCGCGCCAAATACATGGGGCTTGCTGCTGTTTTTCATCTACATCAATGCTTATAGTCTCAGCACAAACCCTTGTGCTGTCTGTCCGCCAATGCCGCATATCCTTTGTGCCCATCTGATCGGGGGCACATGTCACAATGTCCCTATCGGCCGCCCGATGCCAATGCAAGCAATGCTTGCCTCGCTCAGGGCGGTTTTGTTTTTGTTTTGCAGATTCCGTCCATGACCACCACCACAGACCGCCCTGTCCGCTCGCAATACGAAGACTTTATGCGCCATGTGTTTGAACATGGTGTGACCAAAGGTGACCGCACCGGCACCGGCACACGCAGTGTGTTTGGCCACCAGATGCGCTTTGACCTGAACGAAGGCTTTCCGCTGGTCACCACCAAAAAGGTGCACCTCAAATCCATCATCAATGAACTGCTGTGGTTCCTGCGCGGAGACAGCAACGTCAAATGGCTGCAAGAGCGCGGCTGCACCATCTGGGACGAATGGGCCGACAAGGAAACCGGCGACCTGGGCCCCGTGTACGGCGTGCAGTGGCGCAGTTGGCCCAAGGCCGATGGCACACACATTGACCAGATCGCCGAAGTGGTCAAGCAGCTCAAGATCAACCCGGACAGCCGCCGCATCATTGTCAGCGCCTGGAATGTGGCCGATCTGGACCAGATGGCGCTCATGCCTTGCCATGCGTTTTTCCAGTTCTACGTGGCCGACGGCAAGCTCAGCTGCCAGCTGTACCAGCGCAGTGCTGATATTTTCCTGGGTGTGCCGTTCAACATTGCCAGTTATGCGCTGCTGACCCACATGCTGGCCCAGCAATGTGACCTGCAAGTGGGCGACTTCATTTGGACCGGTGGCGATTGCCACATCTACAACAACCACTTTGAACAGGTGCAAACGCAGCTGTCACGCCAGCCTTTTTCTTACCCAACGCTGCAAATCAAGCGCAAACCTGACTCCATCTTCGACTACGAATTTGAAGACTTTGAAGTCCTGGGCTACGAGCACCACCCCGCCATCAAGGCCCCTGTGGCGGTGTAAGCCTTACAGGCAACCCAAAATAAGAGCTGCTAACGCATGTGTATCAAGCACTTCAGATATAAAAGTATCTGAAGTCTATGAATAGCAAGCGTAAGCAGCTCTCTTTTTTACATATTCATTGCAACGTCCATGGCCATTCACCTGATTTACGCCCGCGCCGCCAATGGCGTCATCGGTTTGAACAACACCATGCCCTGGCACCTGCCCGAGGATTTGGCGCACTTCAAGCAACTGACCAGCGGCAACCCCGTGGTCATGGGCCGCAAGACCTGGGATTCACTGCCCGAGCGCTTTCGCCCCCTGCCCGGGCGCACCAACATCGTCGTCACCCGCAGCACCGACTGGCAGGCTGATGGCGTGGTACGCGCAGGCACTCTGGAAGAAGCCTTGCACGTGGGTGGGCAACATGGCGACACCGTCTGGGTCATGGGTGGTGCACAAATTTACGCCCAAGCCCTACCTGTGGCCGACGTGGTGGAAGTCACCATCATTGACCAAGACTTTGAAGGTGATGCCTACGCTCCACCACTGGGCGCAGAGTGGACAGAAACCTCACGCCAAGACCTTGTCAGCGCCAAGGGGCTGCCTTTTAGTTTTGTGCGCTACGAGCGCAAGCGTTAACGGCGAACACTGCCGGCGTAAATAAAGCAGCGCTATCAGGGTGGAGACTGGTTGACGATATTGCTGCATTGCAACAATATGGAACGCCCGTGCGAATTTTTGAACGAGCGTTCTTTTGTGAAAGCCCCCGCCGCCATGAGCCTGATACAGCCCCTGCCCCCCGGCCCGCTAGACATCGTGGGAGACATCCACGGTGAGTTGCATGCCCTGCAGGCCTTGCTGCGCCACCTTGGCTATGACGAAACCGGACGCCATCCGCAAGCGCGCACCCTGGTCTTTGTGGGTGATTTTGTAGACCGTGGCCCCGACAGCCCGGGTGTGGTGGATTTGGTACAACGCCTGGTGGAGGGCGGCTACGCCTGCGCCATTGCGGGCAACCACGAAATCAACCTGCTGCGCCATGACCCCAAAGATGGAGCCGGCTGGTTTTTTGAAGAACGCGTTGCCAGCGACACCGCCAAATACAGCCAATTTACCCGTGCCACTAACATGCTGCAGCGGGCACGCATTGAAACGTTCCTCAACAGCCTGCCGCTGGGGCTGGAGCGCCACGACCTGCGCGTGATCCATGCCGCCTGGCATGCGCCCGACATTGCCAAGGCCCGTCAAATGCCCTTGGGCACAGCCCGCGCGCAATACGACCACTGGGAGGCCAAGGCCGCTGAAGTCGCCCGCGAGCAGCGTATTGCCGAGCACATGGCCGAAGAAAACGCCATATGGCCGCACAGCCTGGAAGATGGCGAACGCTGCCCGCCCTTCTTGCAAGCCCATTGCGATAACGAACTCAACAAAGCCCTGATCAACCCTCTCAAAGTGCTGACCTGTGGCCTGGAGCGACAAACGCCCGAGCCGTTTTTTGCTGGCAACAAATGGCGCTTTGTAGAGCGCGTGGCGTGGTGGAACAGCTATACCGAAGACACGCCCGTGGTCGTGGGCCATTACTGGCGCTCTACGCTGCCGGCCCAGACCACGCACGAAGGCCTCTTTCGCAATGTTGGCCCCTTTGCCTGGCATGGTCGGCGCGGCAATGTGTTTTGCGTGGACTACTCGGTCGGTGCCCGTGCACAGGCGCGCACCTTCAACCGCCCCCACGCCCACATGAAACTGGCAGCGCTGCGCTGGCCTGAGCGCACACTGGTGTTTGATGATGGCAGCACCCACGACACCAACGCTTTCATGCAGTCTGCACAGGCCCAACCGGCATAAAAAAAGCCACCTCACGGCAATGAGGTGGCTATCAATTTACAAGCGTTCTCGGGTATCCCCACCCGATGTGCCAACTATAGCAAACAATCACAAGTTTCAGTAATTACTGAAATTAGAAAACAAACATTTACAAGCGATAAAAAAACCCACCAAAGCAGCGGGTTGTGAATGGTGAAGACTGCCCAGCAGCTAGCAAGCTGGTGGCAATTGCACTCAAGCGTGTTTCAGCCGGAATACGCTGACCATTTGCGAAAGATCGCCCGTTTGCTGCTGCATGGATTGCGCAGCCGCCGTGGACTCTTCCACCAATGCCGCGTTTTGCTGGGTCACCATATCCATCTCGGCCACTGCGCGGTTGATCTGCTCAATGCCTGAAGTTTGCTCATGGCTGGCGGCCGTAATCTCGCCCATGATGTCGGTCACGCGTTTAACGCTATGCACGATCTCATCCATGGTCTGACCTGCCTGGCTGACCTGCAAGCTGCCTTCTTCTACCTTGTTCACCGATGTATTGATCAAGGCCTTGATCTCTTTGGCCGCATCGGCGCTGCGCTGGGCCAGCGTACGCACTTCACCGGCAACCACCGCAAAACCACGCCCTTGCTCGCCCGCACGGGCGGCTTCAACCGCGGCGTTCAATGCCAGGATATTGGTCTGAAAGGCAATACCGTCAATGACGCCGATGATGTCGGCAATTTTCTTGGACGAATCCGTGATGGCGCTCATGGTCTGCACCACCTGCGAGACCACCTGCCCGCCACGGACAGCCACATCCGAGGCTGACAGTGCCAGCTGATTGGCCTGGCTGGCGTTGTCGGCGTTTTGCTTGACGGTGGATGTCAGCTCCTCCATCGAGGCTGCCGTCTGCTGCAGCGAGCTGGCCTGCTCTTCCGTGCGCGAAGACAAATCGTGGTTGCCCGAAGCAATCTGGCTCGATGCCGTGGCAATACTGTCCGTGCCTTGTCGAACCTGCCCCACCAAGCGGCCCAGGCTGGCATTCATGTCGTGCAGCGCCTGCATCAGCTGGCTGGTTTCATCCGTGCCATGCACTGCAATGTCAGCGCTCAAATCACCATCTGCAACACGGCGGGCCACAGTGACTGCGCTTCTCAGTGGCACCGTAATGCCCACCGTCAGGCGCCAGGCACACAGCACACCAATCGCCAGCGCCAGCACGGCCAAAATTACAAAGAAGGTCTGGCTGGTTCGCTCAATCTGCGCCACCTCAGCTGCCTTGGCATCCAGACTGGTGCGCTGCAGGTTCAGCAGATCTGCCACCAGCTTCATATAGCCCTGTGCAGCAGGCACATAGGCACTCATCAGCAGTGCTTCGGCTTCGCTGGCCATGCCCTCAGCCTTGAGCTGCCCGACCTTGTCGCGGCTGGTGATGTAGACCTTTCGGATGTCTTGAATCTTGTTCATGATGTCGCGCTCGGCAGGGTGCGAAATCAAAGGTTCAATTTTGGCCAGCAACTCGCCGGTGCTCTTGGTGGTTGCCGCTGCATCACTGGCAAAAAATGACAGCAAGCTGGCGTCACTGCTTTTGGCAATCGCTGTCGTGCGCGCTACAGCCACGCTGATGTTGTTGTTCCAGTCGCTGATGAGCCGCTCCTTGGCCAGCGGCACCTGCATCATTTCTTGCGTCGATTTCCCCACTGCGCGCAGCTGCCACATGCCAATGGCCGTAATCACCACCGCAAACCCAAGCACCACAGCAAAGCCAAGGCTCAACCGTGTGCCAATATTCAAGTTTGACAATTTCATTGTCTCAATCCATGTAAAGAAAAGCGCGCGCACCCAGAGTGTGCGCAATGCCATCAAATGGATGCGGACCGGGAGAGCGGGGATATAGAACCCAAGGTTGCAGCTGCCGCGAAACAGGTAACCAAAAGTAGGGCGAATTATCTGCGGATCCCGTCTTTTTTTTTTGCCGTGCTCGATTACGCAGGTTTAAGCCCTGACGGCTGGCTGGCTATTTTTTCGCCACAGAGCGCTGCGCCTTACTCAGCATTACTCAGCGCTACGCGCCAGCACCACCGTCAACAAAACACAGGCATCTTCCAGCGCCATCAGGCTGTGTGGTTCCCCTCCACACAGGTACAAAAGTTGCCCCGCCCGCAATATTTGCGTGGCTGCTGGCATTTCAAATGCGACGCTGCCTTGCAGGCATTGCACCGTAATTTCGCCGGCCACGGCGTGTGTCGGCATGGACCGCCCTGCAGGCAGCACCAAGCGCATCACTTCTAATTGCGCCGTCTTGAATAAGGCAATGGACTGGGTATCAAGCGCATCTCTGCCCAAAACTTGCAGATTAACGACCTCTCCCGACAGCAGGTGGTGGATGGCCATAGTGCGTCCTTGCTCCAATGCGAATGTGGTCACATGCTGATCACACCATGAAAATTCATGGGGTCAGGTGCTGTTTTAACGGCAAGCTGCCAAAGACACAAGCTGCGAAACCCAAGCCCAGCGCCCCCATGCAGCTTGCAAAAAAGCTGGGCATCCGGAATGCACAGACCGCGCTGCTCAATCAGACTATGCATGCTGCCATCCAGTTGCGCTGCCCGCCGCAACGCTGGATCACCACATAAAGCCTTGCTTGAAACGCATCTACCCCCAGCAGCGGCACAATGGCTGCTTGCCACGCATGGCTCTCCCAGCCCTGCATTGACTGATCTGCCGTTGATTCAAAAGAGTTAAAACAAAGAATGCAAATTGCCACCTGCAATTTGCACTGGCATTTCAAACCGCTTCAAAAAGTGTCACAAAAGCATGTAGCCCCATGTTTTTGCATAGAATCTTGCATCAACCTGTCTCATTCAAATTCAATGAGACGCAAGATATTTGGGTAGCTAGCCGGGTAGCTATCCTTCCTAGCTACCCAGCAGCACCTCTATGGCACAAACAACCAACAAACTCAACGACCTGCAGCTGCGGCGGCTCATAGCTGCCAAAGAATCGGTTGCCGTCTCTGATGGTGCAGGCCTGACTTTCACGCTCTCAAAGAGCGGGACCGCTACCTGGATTCTTCGGTACAGGCATGGTGGCCGTCGCCAGGAGCTGACGATTGGTAACTACCCAGACGTATCGCTTTCCGCTGCACGCATTGAGGCCAGGGCCCAGCGCGCCAAGGTGGATGCCGGCATAAGTCCAGCCACTGAAAAGCAAGAAGCAAAAACACGCACCTTGGCCGCCTGGACCATGCGCGAGCTGGTGGCGGACTATCGTGACAAGTGCCTGACACCTGCTTCATTCTCCAAAACGACCATCTATTACCGTGAAGCGGATCTTGAGCAGTTCGTGCTGCCTCGCTTTGGTAGCCGTGAAGTTCGCGCCATCACATCCATCGATATCGTGCACGCCCTCAAGGCGTCAGGCCGCACCTGGTTGATGACCAAGCGCGCACTGACTTCTATATCCAAGGTGCTGGACCACGCATGCGGGCTCACAATCCTCTCCGCCAACCCATGCACAGGCATCAAGCTTGACTCCCTCATGGGCAAGCGCCCCCCCGTCAAGACGCGCACGATGCTGACGCAAGAAGACTTGTCAAAGCTTTTGCAAGGCGCCTCTGATGCCATAGGCCGTGAGAACGCTCTTGCTTTGATGATTCTGTTGGCCACCTGTGTCCGCGGCGCCGAGCTGGTGGAAGCACGAAAAGAAGATTTCAACTTTGACACTCAGAGCTGGTGGATTCCTGATCACAACGTCAAAACTCGCTCTGGCTTCTTGGTGCCCATCGCACCAAGGGTTGCCGAGTGGATTCAAGAACTGATTGCCTTATCAGGCGATTCCGACTACTTGTTACCAACCAGGCGCGCCGACCGTGTAGCCAAGTACGGTGATATCCCTGTTGGGCGAACCACGTTGTGGGCTGCCATTACACGTGCATTCAAACGCGGCGACCTGGACATAAGCCGCTTTACACCACACGACACTCGCAGCACCGCCAAGGGGCACATGCGGAACATGGGCGTTTCGCGTGATATTTCTGAGATTGCCTTGAATCACAAACTCAAGGGGATGGAGGGAATCTACGATGTGCGAGAGGAAATCCCAGAACGCCGTCGTGCCTTGGCGCTTTGGGCTGATTTCTTGCAAGCGTGTGAGCTGGGCGCGCCACCACCGTCCATCCCATCTGCCAAAGTTGTTCCACTGCGGCGAGTTGCGTAATTCAGCCGAAGAATTAACCCAATGCTCTCTGCCGCCCTTCTTTGCCTCGTCGTTGGCATCTCAGACGGCGACACCCTCCACTAAAAACCCCTGCCAGCTTGCACCGGCAGGGGTTTACTTTTTAAAAAAGCAGAAGTAGCTCTGCGGGCATTTAGAACATTCAATTGCTGCTGCGATTGCTGCGCAGTAAAAAAATAACGAATAAAAAATAACTGAAATCAGTTATTCCCAATGTTAGTTTTTGTGAATAGTATTTCAAAAAGCTCCATTGGCAGCTCGTGCAGGCTCGGCCGCAGCAACTTGCGCATGCAACCACTACGGGCGGTTTCTTTTCTTCACATTGCTTGAACTGAACTTCTATGATGCCCTCTTTTGGTCTGCTGCTGAATGCTGCCCTAGGTTTTTCGCTGACTCGACGACTGCATGCCTGCTTTCGCTGGGGTATGCTGATTCCGCTTTTTTTGCTCTTTGGCCTAGCCGCACAGGCAATGGCCGCAGCTCCCGTGATCACCAACCCGGCCACGAACAGCACCTTGCCCAGCGTGGCAGTGGGCCAGTCCATGAGCATCACCATCTATTCCGTCGGCGGCGCCATGCCGCTGGATATGTGGGTGGAGTGCGATGCCAATGATCCGGACTATGACGGCGTGACGCCCTGCCTGCCGCCGGGCCTGATCCTCGATCCGTCACCGCGCAGCTCGACCACCATACTCCACGGCACTCCAACCACGGCCGGCAACTACACATTCAGCATCACCCTCAATGACGGCCTGAATCAGGGCGGTGTTGCCACCTACAACCTGTTGGTCACCAGCTCCGCGACACCGACTCTCACCGCTGTGACCCCCAACAACGGCAGCACCGCAGGCGGCACCAGCGTGACCCTGACCGGCACCAACTTTACCGGTGCCACAGCTGTGAGCTTTGGCGGGACAGCCGCCACCGGTTTCATCGTCAATAACGCCACCACCATCACAGCAACCACCCCGGCCCATGCTGCAGGCTTGGTGAACGTGGCGGTCATCACGCCGGGGGGCAGTGCCACCCTGACCAATGGATATACCTATAGCAGCGTACCAGCCCCGACGGTTGGACCGGTGAGTGCCATGGTAGCAGCCAACAGCAGCGCCAATCCGATCACCCTGAGCCTCAGCGGCGGCGCAGCCTCCAGCGTCAGTGTGGCCAGTGCCCCGAGCCACGGCAGCGCCTCTGCCAGCGGTACCAGCATCACCTACACCCCGACCGCCGGGTTCTCAGGCGCCGACAGTTTTACCTACACCGCCACCAACACCACCGGTACCTCCAGCCCAGCCACGGTGACCATCACCGTCAATGCGCCCACCCTAGCGATCATTCCGACGACGCTGCCCGACGGCACCCAGGGCACAGCCTACAGCCAGACAGTGAGCGCCTCCGGCGGCACCGCGCCCTACACCTATGCAATCTCCGCCGGCAGCCTGCCGGCCGGCCTGAGCCTGAATACCAGCACCGGCGTGATCAGTGGCACGCCGAGCGCCAGTGGCACCGCCAACCTGACCATCACCGCCACCGATGCCAACAGCGCCACAGGATCCCGCGCCTACAGCCTAGTGATCAATGGCCTAGCGCCGGTTGCCGGCGCCGTCAGTGCCACCGTCGTAGCCAACAGCAGCGCCAACCCGATCACCTTGAACATCACCGGCGGCGCTGCCACCAGCGTGGCTGTCGCCAGTGCAGCCAGCCATGGCACTGCCACCGCCAGCGGCACCAGCATCACCTACACCCCAACCGCCGGGTTCTCAGGCGCCGACAGTTTTACCTACACCGCCACCAACGCCAGCGGTACCTCCAGCCCGGCCACGGTGACCATCACCGTCAGCCCGCCGAGCATCGTCCTGAGCCCCGGGTCTCTGAGCAATGGCACCGTCGGCACGGCCTATAGCGCAACCCTCACTGCCACCGGCGGCACCGCGCCCTACACCTACGCCATCACCGCCGGCAGCCTGCCGGCCGGGCTGATCCTGAACACCGCAACCGGCGCCATCAGCGGCACACCCATGGCCAGCGGCACCCTCAATCTGACCATCACCGCCACCGACGCCAACAGCGCCACCGGTTCCCAGGCCTACTCGATCACCATCGGCGTCCAGGCGCCGGTGGCCAACGCCGTCAGCGCCACCGTGGCCGCCAACAGCAGCGCCAACCCGATCACCTTGAACATCACCGGCGGCACTGCCACCAGCGTGGCCGTCGCCAGTGCAGCCAGCCATGGCACCGCCACCGCCAGTGGCACCAGCATCACCTACACCCCGACCGCCGGCTACTCCGGCAGCGACACCTTTGCCTACACCGCCACCAACGCCAACGGCACCTCCAACCCGGCGATAGTGACCATCACCGTCAGCCCGCCGAGCATCGTCCTGAGCCCCGGGTCTCTGAGCAATGGCACCGTCGGCACGGCCTATAACGCAACCCTCAGCGCCTCCGGCGGCACCGCGCCCTACACCTATGCGATCTCCGCCGGCACCCTGCCGACCGGCCTGAGCTTGAATACCAGCATCGGCCTGATCATCGGTACACCGAGCACCAGTGGCACCTTTAACCTGACCGTCACCGCCACCGACGCCAACAACGCCACCGGCTCCCAGGCCTACTCGATCACCATCGGCTCCCAGGCGCCTGTGGCCAACGCCGTCAGCGTCACGGTGGCGGCCAACAGCAGCGCCAACCCGATCACCTTGAACATCAGCGGCGGCGCTGCCACCAGCGTCGCCGTCGCCAGTGCAGCCAGCCATGGCACCGCCACCGCCAGCGGCACCAGCATCACCTACACCCCAACCGCCGGGTTCTCAGGTGCCGACAGTTTTACCTACACCGCCACCAACGCCAGCGGCACCTCCAGCCAGGCCACAGTGAGCATCACCGTCAGCGCGCCGAGCATCGTCCTTAGCCCCGGCTCCCTGAGCAACGGCACCGTCGGCACGGCCTACAGCCAGACAGTGAGTGCCTCCGGCGGCACCGCGCCGTACAGCTATGTAATTACTGCCGGTGCCCTGCCGACCGGCCTGACCTTGAACGCCAGCACCGGAGTCATCAGCGGCACCCCGTCCAGCAACGGCACCTTCCCCATCACCATCACTGCCACCGACGCCAACAGCGCCACCGGTTCCCAGGCCTTCAGCTTGCAGGTGCAGGCCCAGTCCGTGGTAGTGCCACCCAGCAACCAAACCGTGGCCGCCGGTCAGACCGCTAGCGTCGACCTGACACAGGGTGCCACCGGCGGCCCGTTCACCAGCGCCACGCTGCTAACGGTGAGCCCGGCATCGGCCGGCACCGCGCGCATGACAGGCCCGTTCACCATGAGCTTTGTCCCGGCTGCGGCCTTCAGCGGCAGCGCGGTGGTGACCTTCAACCTGCTGGCCGCCAGCGGCAGCGTGGGCAACAGCTTCGTCACCTTCGCCGTGCAGTCGCGCCCTGACCCCACGGCGGATGCCACTGTGCGAGGTGTCACCACATCGCAACAGCAAGCAGCCGTGCGTTTTGCAGGCACGCAGTTGATGAACTTCTCCCAGCGTTTAGAGCACTTGCGCAACCCTCAGCGCAGCACATTCACGAACGGATTACAGCTGGCCATGCCCAGGGCGGTGAACACACAAGTGCGCAACTGCCGAGGTGCAACCAGTTTGCTGGAGCAGCAAGAGTGCATCAGCAGTCAGGGTCGCATGGAGCGTGGCAGCCTGGCGCCGGGCTGGAGCCGTGCCGCACAGCACAATGCAGCAGCAGCTGCGCAGGGCATGAATACGGAGCGTGCTTTTGCCTCCAGCGCTCAGGTATTGGGTCAAGATGTACCGTCTTCTGAGGTGGGTGGTACTGCTAGCGCCAACCACTCTTTCTCTGTTGCACAGCAACTCATGGGCAAGGCGGCTCCGGAGCATGCGCAGATGACAGCTCTGCAAGCAGTAGACACCCCCATCGCCGAGCCGGGCAGCGCAACACGCCCTCGTTTGGCCTACTGGACATCTGGCATGGTGGATTGGGGTTTTGCAGATGCCACCGCCGGTCAAGATGATGGCCTGCGCTTTACCACCAGCGGCGTCACCATGGGTATGGACTATCTGCTGAGCAGAGAATGGACGGTTGGTATGGGCATTGGCTTTGCCTATGACCGTACAAAGATTGGCAGCGAAGGCAGCCGCAACCACAGCAAAGGGGTGAGTACCGCCTTGTATGGCAGTTGGAACCCAGCACCTGCTTATTTTGTGGACGGTGTGCTGGGCTACAGCAGCATGAGTTTTGAGACCCGCCGCTGGGTGGCCGATGCGGGAGAGTTTGCCCAAGGCGAGCGTGATGGCTCTCAGTGGTTTGCAGCCCTGTCTGCTGGCTATGAATGGCGCACTGAGCAGTGGATGCTTTCACCCTACGGCCGTTTGCAATTTGCCCGCAGCAGTCTGGATGCATACACGGAAACAGGAGCAGGCTTGCATGCGCTGCGCTTTGAAAAGCAAAGCATCACCAACACCTCTGCATCGCTGGGCTTGCGCGGCGAAATCAGCCATGACACCCGCTGGGGTACGCTGCTGCCATTTGGCCGCCTGGAGCTGCAACATGACTTTGACAACCAATCCGATATGCGCCTTGGCTATGCGGACTTGGCCGGCACGTCACAGAGCTACAGCATCAGCAGCACCACGCTGGGGCGCAACCGTGTACAGCTGGGGTTTGGTAGCAGACTGCAGTCACGCGTAGGTACGTTTGCGGCAGAAATGCAGTTCACACGCAGCAGCCACAGCTTTCAGCGCGGGTTGCGCTTGACGTACATCACACGCTGGTAACCGAGCGTATTGCCGACATCACGCCACATACAAAGCCCGCGTTGCGCGGGCTTTTTTCATGGTGCGTCAGCGCCCAACTGCTGTCTGTCTAACTGCACTTGCCCCTTCAGGGCGTTGACTTGGGCGTCGCGCTGCTCGACCAAATAGACAAGCTCTCCAACCACGCCCGTGCCTTGTGCAAGGTGGGCTGCGAGCTGCTGGTGTTGATTTGCAAGATCTCGGCAGGCAGCGGCGTTACTTGCAGCCTGGGCGTGCTGGGTGGCGGTGGTGCGTAGGTTGTACTGCAGGCTTGCAATGCGGGCAGCATCAGCAGTGCGGCCAGCTTCCAGCCGCTGAATTTCTTGGGTATATGCATAGGTGTTGTCCTGTTGCCCTGCGGCGTGCCGCAGGAGCCCTGCCGTTTTGGTTTCTGTAGCTGCTTGTGATTGCTGTGCTTGGGTGAGTGCCTGTTTAGATTGCTGATCGTTTCGCTGGGCGGTGGCAGCACCAGCGCGCATGCTTTGCACCCACCATGCACCGCTGCCACCCAGGGCGATGCCTGCGGCCAGTGCGATAGCTACGGTTCTCATGCCAAGCCCCCTTCACACATCTGGCGCTCTGCAGCGCGGCGCTGGATAAGGCCGGGCAGTTGCTTGCCACCGGCGTACGTCCAGCGGCTGAGTTCTGCGCACGCGCCCTGCACATCACCCGCATTGGCTTTGCGCACAAGGGTGGATTTGCAAAATGCGCCCTCTCCCACATTGAATGCAAAGCTGAGAAAAGCGGCGCGCTGGCCATCTGTGAGCGGCTGGGTGATACAGCCCAGCGCATCGGCGTGCTGCAAAAGGTCTTGGTAGAGCATGTCCTGGCACTGCTGGCGCGTGAAGGTTTGGCCCATGCGCAGCTCTGGCCCGGTGTGGCCAGTGCAGGCAGTGATGATGCCAATGGGGTCACGGTAGGTGCGCAGCACAGTGCCTTCGTACTTGGCAACCAGGGGCACCACGGCTGCGGTGGCGGCTGCACCGATGACGGTGATGAGTTTTTGCTTGAAGTTCATTTGGGGTAGATCCCTTTTGCTGCGTTCCACGCGGCGACAAGGGCTACGCCCAAAGCCACGATGGCGGTAGCAGGCCGGGCCAGCTTGCCAAACCAGTTGAGTACTTTGAAAGCGCCCTTCATGGCGACAAAGAACTCCAGCAAGTCAGCCAGCTGCTGCTTGAGCTCATGCAGTTCCTGACGCGTTTTACCCAGTTCACGCTCGATTGCGGCCATGCGTTCACTCCCTTTGTCGAATCGTTCATTGATCTGTCGACGCATCAGCGCTGGCAGTTCATCTCCGTAATCGTCCATAGCCCTCCCTCTGGGCGTAAAAAAACCCGCCTGAGCTGGTTGATAGGTTTGGTAGTTATTTACTGCGGCTGCATGAGCGAGACGATGTGCGCCTTGCGCTCTGGCGTCAGCAGCTCCTTGACCACGAGCAGCTGTAAACCTTGCTCGACTTCCGGGTCTTCGTATGTGAGGAAGGCCGCACCCAGCAGGCGGTCGTACATCAGCTTGACGACTGGGTCAGTCATCGTGGCGGTCACGACGGCCAGCTGCTCGCTTGGTGTGAATAAATCCAGCTTGGCATTGCCAACGAACACCGGGAATTGCGGCGGTGGAGGTTCTGGCACTTGTGGCACTTCAGGCTCGGGGATTGCCTCAACAGTCCACGCTTCGCCAACACGCCGGCAGCGCTGCGTCTCTGGATCGTAGCCAGGCAAAGCATCAAGCGTGGCCACGTCAGGATTGATATCTGCCACCTTGCCGGAGATCGGATTGACGGGTGCAACCGCAGACCCAGTGAAGTAGCCATCTACATCGAATGAGTGAATAAGAGTCTTGGTCATATCAGAAGGTCATCCAGAGCGGAAAGGCGACGTTACGCATACGGGTTTCAGAAGCAATACGGGGAGTGCCGTTTGCCCCATCGGGTAGTGGCCCAAGTAGAGAAAGGGGCCCGCCCTGCTGACCAAGAAATGACGCGCCCACACTGCTCGACGTATGTCCCGACCCGTAAATTTTGAATGTGTGGCCCTGAAAAGCGTCTAGCTGTGCGGTCCTTAAACCACGCCCAAAATCCACCCCACGCCCGTTATCGAGCACGCGAACACCTTCGCCGCGCGTCTCAGCCAGCGTGAATGTGCCGACGCCAGATAGAGCTAGCCGCTCGACAACATCTGGGAAGTCCGCCTGCTGCCACGACACATCCCCGCGCACAGGCAGTGCGCCAGAAATGCTTGAGGGGTTGTCGTAGCTGAAAAACAGTTGGCACGGCTGATGCCACGGAGCACGGACATACTTCGCACCATCCCAAATCATCATGCGCAGATGGGGCTGAGTGACCACAATCATCCAAGCTTGGAAAGTCGGCGGCACTGAAGCGAAGGTTGCAGCCATTGCAACTGCTTGGCCCATGTCGGATGCATGTCCAGCTGCCTGCGACGCAGCCTCCGTCGCTGCCTCTTTGGCACTGTCTGCTGCCTGTGCGAATGAAGCAGCATCAGATGCATGAACACCCGCGCTCGCCGAAAACTGCTGCGCTGCATCACGCGCAAGACCGGCTTGGTTGCAGTAACCCAAAGCCAGATCGGCTTCGGTGATCGCACGCTCTTTGGCAGCTTGTGCATCCGCACCAATTTGCTCGATTTCACTGGCCTGCTGGTTCATCTGTGGCACTGCCTGGTGCAATTCGCTCCAGACTTTTGCCGCCTTTTGTTCAAACTCTGTGGGCGGGTCAGCGGGAGTTGGTGGCGTGCTGATTTCAGTAACGTGAGTGACCATTGGGCCTCCCTTCAATAAAAAAACCCGCCGTAGTGGCGGGTTTGGTGGTGTGAATTAGCCAGTCAGCTTTCAAGCAAGCCTTCCAGCTGCAGCGATAACTCACTGTGGCGGGCGTACTGCACACCCAAGTCGTAGCCGTTGTATTTGCCGTAAACGTTCAGGCGCTCCCGGCGATCCGATAGCACCCAAAATGCTGGCGTAGCCCGCAAGTCAGACAGGATGCGATCGACGTTGTCCAGCTCGCTGTTGCTGATCAGGACGTCCAAGGACCGCGTACGGGAGAAGCCCCGCTTTTGCAGCGTGACGTCACCCCACTCGTTGGTGGTTTTGCGGCTGTAGTCAAGGATGCCCATGCGGACCCCGGCCAGAACACCCAGTCCAATCTGCTTTTGCTGCCCCAGCAAAATCACGCCAATACCTGCATCACTGGCCGCTTCAAAGTCCAGCCGCACCTTGGCTGTGGAGTAACTGGGCAAGTCCAAAGCAAAGAAGTTGCTGCGTTCATGGCGCTCACCAAACGTCCATGGATACCACCCAGACTGATCCGGATGCGTCCAAAGCATCGTGGTCTTGTCATACACAGTGCCATAGCCTGGATCGATCACCCTCACCCGTACTGAGCGCAGGCCATCAAATGCTAGCAGCGCAATACCATTGACTGCACGGCCTGCATTGACCTCGAACCACGCAGCATCAGCAAAGCGGGTCTTGGTGGTGTGCGACAAATCGAATGCCTTCATCCTGTTTGTCGGTCCAACCTCAACCCACCACACCGCATTGCTATCGGGCTGCTTACCCACATTGCCCGGTTGCAACGACTGCCAGACGCGGTGATCAAAGATCACACGCTCATCCTCGGCATACGTTGCAACCAGATCCCAGGGCGGGTACTCGTCCTCCAGCACGCTGGAATCCACCATCGCTGGGGTGATCAGCGATGGTTTCACCACGGTCAGCGTCATACTTGTTCCTGCCTTTCTTCCGGCATGCCAAGGCTTTCCCAGCGCATGAGCAGGCGGTTGTTGTCTTGCTGCAGCCGAACCATCGCCGAAGCTTGTGCACGGTTTTCCTCGATCAGCGTCTCGACAAGCGCTTCCAGGCGAGCCGTCTCACCCCCGCCACCCATTGGCATCTTTCCACCCGCCCAAGGGTTGAACGCCTTGGGAATGATGGCCTCACCCTGGTGGATGCGTGCCGTCATGTCCTGCGTCACATAGTTCGTACCCACGGCAAAACCGGGGATGGACTGCCCTGTGAGCGCGGCCACAATGGCTCTCAAACCCTCAAGTTGCGCCTGAGTGCCCGCTGCAATCGCGTCTGCAATGACCTGTTCTGCCGACTTGGTCGCCGTACTGAGCCCTTGCAGTGCAGTGTCAATGCTGCCCAGCAAGCCCAAAGCCACATCCTGATAGTCGTCCGCCTCAGCGTCCCCCTCCAATAGACCAGCCGCATTGGAGGCTTGCGCCAGCAGCTTGCCAACGCTGATTTGCCACTCAGCAGAGCTGCCCGCCTGGGCCCGCATGGATTCCGACAGCCCTTGCAGGTTGCCGGCCATCGCATCCACATAGCCAGCCCTGGTGGAGCCCGTTGTCGCCAATGCCATGGAGTAATCCATCGCATAGCGCGCACCCAGCTCCTGAGCGGTCTGCTCGGGACTCAGTTGCGACAAGCGCACCTGGTCAACCACCCCGCGAATATTCCCTGCGCTTTGCAGCATGGCTTGAACAGCTTGCGCCTGGGCTTCGTAGAAGCTCACGACCTCACCGCGCAAGTCACTGAGCTTGCTGACACTGCCCTCCGCATCAATCACCCACTGAGCAACATCAGATGCGTAATCGACCTTGGCTTGTTCTTGCGCCTTGTTGGCATCAGCCAAGGCTTTTTGCGCCTCGGCCAGCTTTTCTGCAGCGGCTTTGGCTGCTGCTACAAATTCATCGTAAACAGCCTGCTGCTGAGTGACATTGCCTTCCAGTGGCTGCAGTTGAGCTTGCAACTTTTCACGCAAGGCGACTTGGTTCGCCATCGCCGCATCGATGTCTTGCTGCCACTTATTACGTTTGCTCAGGCTGTAACCACTCTTGCTACCGCCATCCCAGAGCCTGGAGGAGTCCCACTTGAGATAGGCAATCCTGGCATCCGCTGCACTAAGCCGGTCAGCAACGCTATCGCGTGCTGCCTTGGCAGCATCTAACTTTTCTTGCTGCTCGTCAGCCCCGCCCTGGGCTGTATCCGCACCAGCTTTGCGTTGCTGCACAAGATCGCGCGCCATGTCTGCCGCTGATCCTGCTGCTGTCACGCCTGCAAGGCTGGGAGACATGATTGCTGTGCCTGCAATGGCCGCAGCAATCGCCTCTGCAGACATCACATCGTTGCCACGCAAGATGCTTTTACGGTCTGATGCAACAGCGTCGCTCACGCTTTGAATTTGCCCGTGCAGATCCTCAAAAAAGCTGGCAACGCTACTGGACATGCTGTCCAACTCAGTTTTCCACGCATCCGCCACTTCCTTGAATGCACCATTCAGGCCCAGCAAAACAGCCGCAAATTCAGCCCCGGCATCCCCCGCAGCCATCTGCTGCTCTACCAGTGCGCGGTACTGCTCAGCAGTGGTAGGCAGCTCAGCGCCATACTTTTGGAACACGTCGCTGAGCGCATTCACACGGTCCTGCAGCTTTTCCTCTGCGGTATAGAAGTTGGCATAGAAGGACTGAGCGTTTGCATTCAGAGCATCAAAACTACCCGAGACTTTGATCAGCGTTGTCTTTACACCGTCAGTGATGTCAGCAAACATCGGCATGACTTCACCCAACGAGGTGAACGCCGCTTCGATGGCAAAGATTTGCGCCACCAAGTCGGAGAACGCCTGCATTGCATCTTTTCCAGACGCTTTCCCCAGCGATGCCGTGACACTTCGGGCCATGTCATCTGCCCAATCGGGCACGATGTCCAAAATGCCGCCCAGCGATGCAAGCGCCACGTCTTTCAGATACTCGTCATAGCCCTTTGCCGAGTCAGAAGAGTAGCCCGTCGTTCCGCGAGACGTGTACTTGGGGTCCCTTCTGCTGATGGTCCAGCGAGACAGGCTCTCACCCTCCGGATTGGAAAGCTGAAAGAATCCAGACGATGGATCGTTGTTGTCCGAGGTGAAGCCGGTGCCAACGAAGTAACCGCTTTTTTTCTCGTATTGCTTGGCCAGCGAGTCAAAAGATGAACCAACAATAAGCGCCAAATTATTCAATGGCGCTTGCATGGCTGCGATGTAAGAGTCTCCAGCGTTGACCAGATTTTGCGCAGTAGCTGCATTGCCGCTTGCCGCGCCATTACGGTAGATAGAAGCAGCCCCAGCGTGCGGAGTGACCCCGCCAAACATGCCATCAACCAAACCACCAAGTGTGCTGCCAATCGCAGCGCCAATTGGACCGCCGAAATACGTCCCAATGGCCGAGCCCACAGCGGCACCAAACTTTCCTTGGGAGAGGTTGTAAATTGCAGAGCCGTAGCCAAACACATCGCCAGCAAGATTGATGGCATCCGCGAATCCCGTCATAGCGTTGCCAAAATCGACCACGCTGGTGCCAAATGATTCAAATCCGTTGGCAAACAAAGTGCCGCCAAGCTGCTGAATATTTGAAGCCAGGCCCATGCCAAAGTTTGAAAACATGGGTGATGTGAATGCGCTGTAGAGGTTCTTGCCGGCACTCATCAGACCGCCAAACCCACCTCCAGTCGCGCCAGTTGCAGCACCTGAAGCGCCTGCCACACCAGTGCCCATGATGCCGCCGACCATGGTTTGCACCACAGGCTGCAGTACCAGGGTGCTGAACAGACGCTTGAGGTATGTGGCCGCGTCTTTGCCGCCAGACATGATGTAGTCGGACAAGGTGTTGCCAATAGTCTGGGCGGTTTTATCCCATTCTTTGGCAGCATCCTCGGCGGCTTTTTTGTTGGCCTCGCGAGCTGCCTTTTGTCCAAGTACGCCCAGCAACTCCTTGCGCGCTGCAATTTCGCGTTGAATGCGTTCAATCTCTTCTTGACTGCCAGCGCCCTGCAGTATCTGAGCTTCAGCCTCCTGCAGGCGTGCGAGTGTGATGCGCTCCATGGCTTCGGCGTGGCTGATGTTGGCCGCCGCAGCCAGCATGTGACCTTCTTCTTCCAGTCGCAGCTTGTCGACAGTGGAATTAATGGACGCAACTTGGGCCTGCTGCTTCTTGATGTGGGCATCAAAGGCCTTAGCATCGTCATCCCAAGCCTTGGCCAGCTCCTTGTAAGCAGCCGCTTCCTTCTCTGCAGCTTCCGCGGCACGCAGACCCGTTTCAATGTTTTGCTTCTCCTGCTCGGTGAAGGCGCGCTTGCGGGTGGCCAACTCCTGCTCATACTTGAGGCGCAGCTTTTGGCTTTCAGTTAGCTTTTCTCCAACCTTCAACTCGTTTTCGCTGGCGGCCACCGATTGGTTGATGGCGACCATCAGTGTTTTGTAGCTGCTCTCTGCCGACTTTCGACCGCCGTCGCCCTTCTTGAGCGACTTGTTGTGCTCTTCGGTCACATAGGCCAGCACCTTGGTGATGTCTGCTTCTGACTTGCCAGCAGCTTCGGCCTCCTTGCGAGCACGCACCAACTTGTCTTTGAGCGAGATTTCGTTTTGCAAGGCAGATGCGTACTTTTTATCAAAGCCCTCACGCGCATGCATTACTCGAGTGGACTCCTCTTGTGCCGCTGCACTCAAGCGCTCAGCATCAATCTTCCCCATCAACGCGTGCTCTTGCTCGCGCAATGCTTTGATGTTCTCTTGAACCTGTTTGACGTAGCCAGAAGTAGCACGACCAGTTGCGGCGCCTGCTCCCGTCTCACCCCAACCTTGATTGGCCAACGCAACGTCTAGACGCTTTTGCACCTCAAGCAGCTGATCATCAAGAGTTGCTGGACGCCCAACGTTGAGCATGGCATCCCAAGCCTTCTTGGCGGCACCCGTAACCCCATTCCATGCAGTTTCGATATAACCAAGGCTGTCTTTGATTTGCGCACCACGGTCTGCCATGGATGTATTCAGTGCATCCATGGCCACCTGGGCCGCACCAGCTTTATCACCCTGCAGGTCTAATGCCTTGATCTGCTCATAGACGCTGGTGGTCAGAAAATTGGTGCCTTCGTTCAGCTTCAAAACGGCTGTTAACGGGTCTTTTTGCAGGCTCGCAAACTGCTCAGCCGTCTTTTCCACTGCCTGTCCTGTGGCCTTCTCCCACTCGACAGCAGTCTGGGTGTAACGCTTCAACTGCTCACCGCCGCGGACTCCCGCAGCAGCAAATGCAGCAAGGCCGGCGGCGGCTTGCGCCTGAGTGCCAACCACTACATCGATTTGCCGGGCATAGGCGCGCAACTGCCCAGCAGTCACCCCAGATGCATTGCCTGTCAGCACAATCGAACGTACAAATGCATCGCGCTCGTTGGAGCCTTGGTAATAAGCAGTGCCCAGCGCCACAAGGCCAGAACCCAGCACCGTTACTGGATTGATCATGCCCAGAAAGGTTGTTGTCAGCGCCTTGGTGGCTGCACCAACCCCGCCAAACATATCCTTGAGCTGGCCGCCTTGTTGCAGCAGTACTGTTAGCGGACGCTGACCACCTTGCAGCGACACAGCAATGTCGGTAATTTGCGCGGGCACACCCCGCATGGCAGCAGCCGTAGCTTTTGCAGACATTTCCATGCTGCCAAGGCCCTTGACCGAAGCAGCTTGTGCCAGCTCGGCTTTACGAAGTTGGGCCAAGTACGGCTCTAGAACGTCACCGCTTACACCACGCTGCTTGCCCAGTGCCTCAAAGTACTTGGCAGTACCTTTCTCACCAGCCTCCATGGTGGCCGTGGTGCGCTGAATAGAGCCGATGATCGAACGGGTTGATCCATCCAATTTCTTTGCTGCTTGCTCGCCTCCGGTGCCGATGCCGCCCAACCCCTTGGCAGCTTTCTGGCCTGATTGCTCCACGGATTGCGCCATGCTGGCCGCGTCTTGCTTTATTTCTTGCAGCGTACCTTTGGTTTGGTTTTCAGCTGCAATAACAAGATTGGCTTTGCGTTCTTCTGACATGAGCGCTCCAAAAACGAAAAAAAGCCCGTCATTGACGAGCTCATAAGAGAGAACCCCACCGCAGTGGATTGGTGGTTGCTACAGAGATCCTGTCCGGAACTCAATGTCCTTCGATCATCAGCACCGCCTGCTCCATGGCCTGAACGTCAGCAAGCAACACATCCCACTCTGCGTCATTGCCTCTGCACATGCGATCCAGCAGTGGATACAAGACCTCGTACTTAAGCCCTGCCCGGCCACCGCCGCCCAACCCTGCAATCCAGTTCCATTGGGTTTGAAGCCTTACGAATAGGCTGAACACTTCAACGTTCTCAGGCCAGACGGACACCGGGTCTTCCCAGTAGTCCTCCGGATCAAACCCGGCTGCCACCTTGGGTGCTGGCTTGAAGTAGGCTTGGGCGGCTTGTGTCAGTTTCCCAGGCGGCCTGTGAGTACTGCGTTGCGGTAGGCCTCCCAGAATGCTGGCGAAGCTGCGGGCGCTTCATCAAACAGCTGCTCCAGAGAGGCTGCACTCAGCTCCACTGGTACGCCTTCCCAGTCACTGATGTACTTCAAGGCGTTCTTGGCGTTGGTTTCATTGCCTTTGCCCATCAGGCCTTCATAGGTGATGGTTTCGCCCTCCACAGGCTTAGCCAGCTCTTGGCCAGATGCTGCGATTTCATCCCAGAGCGCACCAAACTCCTTGCGGGTGCGGTATGCGAACTGCACTTTGACTTCAGCTTGGGTGCCATCTGGCAGCGGGAATTTGACGGTGTCCTCAATGTGCTTTGGACGCTGGCCAAAGATGAATGCAGGAGGCGCTTTCTTTTCGGTTTTCGACATGTTGATCTTTCAGCAGGAAATTGAAATGCCCGCGCCACGCCACCGCCCCTGCTGATAGAGACGAATGGCGTGGCCGGTGCAAGGGGTCAACAAGGCTTAGGCGGCCTTGTAGCGGATGGGACGGTTGTTGCCGTTGAACACTGCGCTCACCGTGTTGATCTGGCCGTCATTGAGGGATGGCACATCGTTCAGCGCCACGGTGCTGGGCATGTACAGACGCGCACCAGAGCGCGACAGCATGCGAAGTACCGTGTCGGTTTGCACGTCGGTGAGCTGCTTGAGGGCATCAAAGCCAGGTGTGCCGATGGCGTCTGCGTCAATGGTCAGCGTGTACTGCGTGGCGTTAAAGCCGTCATTGATGGAGTACGAAACATCAGATTCGACGTACTTGTAATCAACGGTCTTGGGATCGCCACCCGAGCTGGAGGCGCCTGTGATCTGGCTGATCTGTGTCCAGGTCTGAACCTTGCGCACAGAACCAGCAGAGGAGCCAACGGGGTAAAAGTTTTGGCTTTGGGTGTCGACGGCAATGACAAAAGCGTCTGTCGTTGCCGACTTCACCTCGAATACACGGCGGTTCAGTCGCCCCCAGCCAGAGGTAACTTCCACCACGTCACCCGCAAGCAGACCGTGTGCAGTAGAAGAAACCACTGCCTCAGCAGCGTTGGAAATTGCGGAAATAGTCTTTGCCGCAGCAAACACTGTTGCGACGGCAAAGGTCGTGCCGGTAGGTACGGATGCCATGTTGTGGCCCTTTCAGAAACGAAAAAACCCGCATAACGGGCTGGTGACGCCCTCAATGGGCACAAAAAAACCGCCTTAGGCGGTGTTGGTGGGTTTTGGGTGCTGGCTAACGAGCACCCAAAATGGTGAATGTCTGCAAGTAGCCGCTGGCCACGTTGGCATCGTCATAGGCGCCAATGGGCTCGCCATGGGGCTTGGCTAGAAAGCCTGCAGCAGCACATAGTGCTTCTTCAATATCCAAACTCAGCGAGAACGCCTGCAGCGGGGTTTCGCCCCAGGTATTCACTTGTATGTGTGGTTTTCGCTGTGCAGCGGCAGTGTTGTCCACATAACGCAGTGACTCGCCGCCAACGTGCTGCCAGGTCACATAAGGTTTTGTTGTGCTCTCTGGAGCAGTGCCAACATGCACGCGTGGGCAGCACCCCTGAAGCACAGCAATCACATCGGTTTCAAGAGCCATAGAAAGCCCCCTTTTCAAACAGTCTGCGCCACAACTCAGCCTCCGCAGCCTTGAGTGCTTGCGGCAATGCTGAAGCTGCACTGCGCACAAATGCTTTGCCGGGCACCTGTTTAGGTGTTGGCAGCGTGACGTAATAGGCATCTTTCTCAGCCTGAGTGGCACGGCGTCTGGGTGGATTCTTGCCATCCATGCCAGGCCGCACCATAGGCCGGACGTTGCCTTGGTTATCTTGGTAGTACCGGTACCGCTGCATATAGCCGTACTCGACCAGATGACCATGAGGCGCTTTGGCAGCATTCCAGGACACGTGATACTGAGCACGCTGGCCGTCTTGGGAGTTCTCCGGGCTGAACGCTTGGTAGATGGAGCGCTCTAAATTCCCAGTTTCTCGGCCCAGCGCCTTCACGTTGAGCTTGACGCGCTCATAGAGCACCTGGGCCCCGGCTTGCGTCATGGGTCTAATGGCTGTCTCAGCGTCTTCGCCCAGTTGGTCCAGAAAATCACCGAAGACACCCGCATCAAAATGCATGCTGAAGGTGTTGGTACCGCTTCCCGCCATCACGCCACCCTCTTGCAGACCAAGTCAACATGCTGACGGCCAGTGCCAGGCAAGACCGCCTCAACGTCCAGCGTGTCAGCACCGTGCACCACACGCATCCCGGCAGTTACGCCTGCGCGCCAGCGGATGCGCACCGAAGCTCGCACCACCGACACACTGGCATCAGCCTTGATGCTTTCCGAGCCAGAGAGGTATTTCACGTTGGCCCAGATGGGCTTGACCGTGATGTTTTCCCAAGCCTCTGGCAGCGGAGTGTCCCAACCATCTTTGCCGCCAGTTTTACGCTGGATGTGGATGGGATCGCGTAGCTCGCCAGCTCGCAGTGTTCTCACAGGCCAAAGCTCCGACGATGCGGCCGCAACAAGTCACGCGACCCCATGGGCATTGAATAGGACTGCATGCCCGTGACCACATCCTCGCGGTTGGCAAAGAGGTGGCCACAGATCAGCAGAATGGCCGCTTTGATGGAATAGGACGCCACCATGGGCCACTCACCAGCTGAGCCAGCAGCCACAGCCGCGTCCAATTCAGCCTGATCAGCGAACACCTTGCGACCCAAATAGTCCTGAGCAGCATCGACTGCCGCACCCAGGTAGAGCTCGACCATCGCGGTATCGCCTTCCGGATCAGCGCGGCAATGGTCGATGGCCTGCTCTGTGGTCAGGATGGGCATGGCTAATTGCTCTTGGCCGGCGCTTTCTTGGCGTCGGCGGCACCAAGCTCAACAGCGGCAGCCTCCAGTTCAGGAGGGATTTCATCGCCTGGCTTGAACTCGGTCGGATAGATTTCGCCTTCCTTGACGCCCTTGAATGGTTTGATTGCCTTCATCTTCGATTCCTTCAATGAACAAGGGGCCGAAGCCCCTTTAGGTTAAGCCGCCACCTTCAGTGCACGCAGGCACTCGGGGTTCTGCACGCCACCGCCCACGCGCTTGGTCGTGTAGAACAGCACATAAGGCTTCTTGGTGTAGGGGTCACGCAGCACGCGCACGCCCATGCGATCGATGATCAAGTAACCGCGCTTGAAGTCGCCGAACAGGACAGGCGTCGAGTTCGCGGCCACATCGGGCATGTTCTCGTCTTCGGCAATGCCGTAGCCATGCAGCGTTGCCGGCTGACCCGCCTGAGCCGATGGCTGCCACAGGTAGTTGCCGTCGCCGTCCTTGAGCTTGCGCAGCTTGGCGATCGTCAGGTTGTTGGTCAGGAAGCGTGAGTTCTGGCGATACTTCTTGGGCAGGCCATAGATCAGGTCAAGGATCGAATCGGAGCTGATCGCCGCAGCAGCGCCGCTGTTCACCGCCTGGATGGCGCCAAACGGGTGCTTGGCCGCATTCGTGCCGCCAGTGATGTACGTCAGGATGCCCGCGGGCTTGTTGACGCCATCGCCACTAATAAAGGCCGCGCCCTCTTGCTCGACAAATTCGGCCCGCACCTCATCCGCCAACCAGGACTCGATATTGATCTCGGCATCATCGAGCAGCTGCTGGGTCGCTGCGGGATTGGCATAGATCTCACCGTGCCCGAAGCCGAGCTCTTTCAGGGTCGGAGTGGTAGTTTCTGGGCGGGCATCGGTCTCGCCGACCCAGCCACTGCCCGTGCCGCCCATGTTGAATAGCTTCTTCCAGCCGGCCTTGCTAGTGGGTTGAACCTGCGACAGCTCGCGCATCGGAGATTCGTCGCGCAGCTTGTCCGTGATGGTGCGATCCCACTCCACAGGCGTGAGATAGCCACCTTCTTCAGCCGTGCCCTTGTTCATGGCCGCCTGTACATCGCCTTTGCGCATGTGTGCATTGAAGGCGGAGGTGTATTCCATGTCCTTCACGCCGGGGCCAGCGGCGCCCATCTGAGCGGCCGCGATTTTGGTGTGGGCGTCTTCGCTTTCGCGCTGCAGCTTGTCCAGCGCAGCATTGATCTGAACCAGCTTGGCCTCTTGGTCAGCGCCCGATTTACCGGCTTTGATCTCGTCCAGTTGCTTGGTGTGCTCGGCACGGAACGTGGCGAATGCCTGCTGGAGGCCGTCGACCAGCGCACGAACTTCAGCGTTGGATGGTGCCTCGGCGCGAACGGACATGATGCCGCGGGGGACGGGGCGCGTGGTGTACTGCTTTGCCATGATGTGGCCCTTTCAGAAATAACAAAACCGCCTCAAGGGCGGTCGTTTAGGTTGGTGTTTGCTACGGGCTAAGCGCGCATTGCGGCCAGTAGCGACTGCAGCGAAGCTGCGACTTCAGGGCCAGCGCACGGCGTGGCATCAGTTTCGGCAGCGCTCGGCGTACCTGTAGAAAACAGTGCCTTGAAGGCGTCACGGCGTGCATTGCGCGAGTAGCCCGCTTTTGCCATCGAAGCCTCAATCAGCGCCAGCGGCTTGCGCGCGCCAGATGCCTGAGCAGCCCGTGTGACCTCTGAACTGGGCAGCAAGCCAGTGGCAAAACCATCGTCAACAGCCTGCTGGGCTCCAATCCAGGTCTCACGGTCCATCAACAACGCGGCCTCGGCCTCCGATATGCCGGAGCGGTGGGCATACAGTGCGGCCATGGCTGCATCGAATGGCGCCAGCACCTTGGCGGTGTCAGTCATGTCATGGCGGTTACCAACAGCTACTGCCCAGGCGTTGTGGATCATCAGGAATGAGCCATCACCCATCAGAATTTCGTCGCCAGCCATGGCGATCACCGAAGCAACTGAGGCTGCGACACCCAAAACGCGGACGGTCACCTTGGCCTTGTGCTCACGCAGCAGGTTGTAGATGGCCATGCCCTCGAAGAAGTCTCCGCCTGGAGAGTTCAGGTTCACCGTGACATCACGGGCACCGATGTTTCGCAGCGCGGCGCCAATGCGCTTAGCTGTCACGCCTGTGCCCTCCCAGTTCTCGCCGATAGAGTCATAGATGGAGATGCTGGTTTCTGCATCGCCAGCAGATGCCTGGACTTCCGGCTCCCAGCGGTCGACGGCGTCTGGCCGCAAATCGAAACCAGCCTTGGACAGCCGGTGATCCGCACGGATCTCAGGTAGTTGCTTGAGGCTCATTGCTTGCTTTCTTGCCCATGGGTTCGGGCGGGCTGTTGAATTTGGGGTTTGAATCTGCGGGGTAGTCCAGCAGCTCACGCACCTCATTGACGCCGTGCCAGCCCTGGTGACCACCAGCACCCAAGGCCTTGGCGAAGTAGTCGGCTTGGTCTTTGAGTGTGCCCCGCAGCAGCGCACGCTCGTTGAACTTGAAGTAAAAGCTTTCGCGCTCACCATCAGTCAGCAGCGAGCGGGCTAGCGCCTGCTCCCATGCAGTAAAGCGCGGCATCATCGTGAACTGCACAAAGAAGATGGCCAGTTGCTCAATGCCTGAGCCCCAACTGGTGTCATCCATCATCAGCAGTGGGCGAGGTACACCGTACAGGCGGGCCACTTCCTCAATCTGGTGATTACGACTCTCCAACTGCTGTGCGTCAGCAGCTGTTGAGCCAAACCGATTCACCTTGGCGCCCTCTTCTGCAATCATCCAACTGTTCACGTTTTCAGCACCGCTGTGATCCTCCTTGATAGAGGTACGCATGCGCTGGTACGCCTGGTCAGACAGTGCGTTGGGCACCTCAATGGCACCACCTGCCATCACACCGGTCTTGAATACGTTGCCCGCAGCGCGTTGCGCCTGCTCGGCAAGCTCAAACACCTCGGTGGACAGCTGACGTTTGGACAAACCGAGTACGCCGTCAAACGATAGTTCGCGAACGTGCAGGATCTCGTCCTGATCCAGCGTGAGCTGACCGCCGTTCTCGGTGGTACAGCGGTACTGCATGCGGTAGTTGCTGCCCAGCTTTGCATCCACTTTGCCCTTATCGAAGGGAATCAGGTGAATCGGACGTCCAGCGGCACGGATGATGCGGGCGTAGGCATTGCCCTCCGTTTCCAGTTGCAGCTGCATCTGGCTTTTGAACTCCATAGGCGTCTGCCAGGGGTTTGGCTTAATGCGTAGCAGCTTGTGTGCAGGGTGGTCCTTGACCACCTCTTTGTCGTTGCCTGATCGATAAAGACTGGTGGGCAGCATGCCCAAGCCATTACCGATCAGTGAAAGGCAGCGCAGTGCCGAGGTATTGCGCAACATACGGGTTGATGCGCCCAACTGACCGCTGCGCATGAACTCCAGTAACGCTGGGTCGTTCAAGCCCTGAAAGATTGGCCCACTTGCACTAGCCATGGGCCGCAATTGAGCCTCATGCAGCACTGGCTCCTGCCGCGCCTCACTGCTCAGCGGGCGCGACTGAGCCTCCGGAACTCCCCGGAATCTGTCAAAAATACTCATGATTCGTGCCCTATAGGAAGCGCATGCCGCGCGATTCGTAGACCGAAGGGCCCTTAGCCTGTGGATTCAGTGACATAAGCTGGACCGCATTGAACAGCGCCATCAGCGGATCGATCTTGGCCGCGCCCGTGCCCGAGCTGCTGGCCTGCTTGGTGATCAGCATCGCGTTGCCCTTGGGCTCCACCTTCGCATTGCTCACGCACCAGGCCATGAGCGGCTGCCCGGAATGCTTCAGTACGCCCTCAGCAAGCTTGCGCTCTGCCGTCTTGATCGCACCACCCAACTTCCAGCCCTGACTGATACCGATGATCTTGTCCTGAGGCACACCAGCCGCCACCAAGGCCTCAAGCACGCCGCCAACACCTGCCGGGTCGATACCCACCCTGTCCAGCAATCCAGCCTGCTCGACTTCAGCCGCGATGGATGCCAGCTCCTCCATGTCATCGCCGATGCGCTCGACCAACACCAAGTCGCCATCTTTCACGAAATCCAGCAAGCGCGGTGCAATCTCTTTACGGCGCTCCAATACCGAAGGGTGAGCCCATGCCCTGCACCATGCAAGCCAGCGGCCCGTTTCCTTGCAGCGCCCTATCAGAGCAAAGCCCAGCAAGTCATCCAGGCCGCCGCCGTCAATGCCAACCGTGATGACGTCGCAGCGTCCGATCAGCTCTTGCAGCGTCACCCGCTCCACGGCACCGGCCCAGAAATCAGCTCCAGCCCAGCGGTCAGCCCGGAGGTTCATTCCGATCTCAACATTGAGGTGCTTAGCCAGGAAGCGCTGGAATCCACCATCTCTTTCAGAGGAGCGCTTCTGAAGCTCACCCTCCAACCAATTCAGACTCACCGATCGACCCAGGTTGGGGTTGGTAATGTAGAAATTCTCTGGGAGTAGATATGCCTTGCTCTCCAGCATTGCCGATGGGAACTCGAACAGAATGCCCAAGGTCTCTGGGCTATGAATCTTGCCGTCACGCACGTCGCGCCAGTAATCCAGCTTGCGCTTGAACTCCCCTGCAGGAGCATCATCAGATTGTGTGGTCAGGAAAATCACCCAACCCTCTTCCCGGGAGACCTGTCCACCCAATGCCTCTTGGAACATTGCAGCGGCGTTGGCGCGCTTGCCAAAAAGCCATAGCTCATCCACCAAAATACGCCCAGCCTTCTTGCCGGACACCGTGTCTGTATCGGCGGCCACCACCTTGAGACTGTTGCGGTTCACCCGGTGGGTGATCGTGCGCACATGGTCCTGAATGTGGAACAGCATCGACAACTCCTCATCGGCGCGCACCATGCTGGCCGCCGGTTTGAACGAGTTGTCCGCAACCTCCTTGGTTGGCGCAAGGATCAGATGCTCCTCGTCTTCACGCCAGCACAGAATCAGCGCCGTGAGCATGATGCCGGCCGCAATGGTCGACTTCGTGTTCTTTTTGCGCTTGCCAAGTACCGGCTTCTCAGTGTCCCCTTTGTTTGTCCAATGTAAAGCACATCACTTTGCCCCCTGAGGCGTGACACAGGCTTGGCAGAGCGAAATATGTAGATGATGCCGCTCTCAATTGCTGCAGAGTCATCCCCAAACGCCTTGCAAAAGCACTCTTCACTGAACGTGCTTATGGACACAGGGAGCGTACGAAACACGTCCAGCGTTTGGTAAAAATTTTCTTTAGAAAGAAGCATTTCAAGCCTTTAGTGCTGGCGGGTTACAAATCGCCAGTATTTCACATCAATCGTCGTTTTTCAGCCGGGCCGTGGGCTTCTCCTCCCTCCCTCTTCTTATTCCCATGGCATGCCGAAAGGCACCGGCTTTTTTACCCACCCGCCCTGCACACGCTCGGCGGGTTTTTTCATTTATGGAGCCCGCTATGTCTCGCTACACCGCCTTAATCAGCAAAGCGCGAAGGCGCACCCACCCTGCTTTCAGCGCCCCTGCCGAAACGCTGGAACAGCGTGAGACAAAGCGGCGCCTCAAAGCGGAGGACGAAGGAAGCCTTTACTTGCCATCCAAGGCCTGGCTGCTTGAGCAAGCCGCGCGCCAAGCCGATTCCCCACCACCCCAAGCGCACCAAGTCAGCGCTGATGCAATGTAAGGAGAGCCCGATGCGATTCATCTTCAAAGTAAACGGTCGCGCCAGTGCGGACACTTTCGCCAGCAGAGATGCTGCATACGCCGCTGGCCTGCTTTGCGCTGGTGGCGTTATTGCCGGTGTCATCACTGCTGCTGCAGGAAATTCAGCATGACCCCGCACCCCCAGCTGCAGCGCATGCCGCGCTCTCGACACCGCCTCAAGCCCACCACCAAGTGGGCTTTGTTGCTTCTGGCCGCCCTGCTTTCTTCAATCGCCTGGAGTGTTCTGTGCGCCTGATGTTTCACGCCTTCTTCTGGCTCTTCGTTTCGTCCATTGCAGCAACTGCTGCAGCAGTGGTCACCCATATCTAAGTCAATGCCTGAAAGGGCAACCCATGCAAGACAAGTTCATGACGCTGGCCGAGCTCAATGAGCTACTGGGCACATGCAGTGTCAATGCCGCGCAGCTGGAGGCGCTGTGCTTCTTTGCCCACGACAAGCGTATGCTCAAAGCTGAGATGTTCGATGAAACCACTTGGCGCAAGTACCGCAATGCCAAGCTTTATCTGAAAAGCAGCCTGCCAGACATTCGAGCTGCCATTGGCGCGTCGATGCGCGATAGCTGCTGTGAGCTGCGCTTACTTGGCCGTGAAATCACCAACGCAGAGCAGGAGCTGGTGGTTGGTTTTGGGCTTTCGATCTACGTACGCCCCGGCCACACATCAGTCAGTCTTATCTATCCCAACAACAGCGCACGAGTGCCGTTTACGACGCGACCACTGCACGGTGCAGTCCGTAGTGCGTTGCAGTGCGCACGTGCAGAAGAGGCAACGGCTGCGCGTGCCGCCTCAAGTTAGCTGAAGCAGCTGGCGGTCAGCAGCTCTGACTTGTTTTGAGTGACGCTCATTCGGGTTTACACAGAATTGAGTGGCACACGCGTGCCATCAAGGGCAACCATCGCATTGCCCTCTGGAGACACTGCCACAGGGACGCCCAAGAACTCCTTTTCGTAACCATTTTTCAGGTTCAACGGGTAGTTCATGGTTTCGTTCACCAAGCGGCGGTCTGCCAACAGCCCATCAAAGGTGCTCTTTGTTAGCTCAAACCGCTGGGGGTATGCGTTGTTGTTGGCTTTCCAGTGCTCGCGCAGAGCACTAACCATGGAGTCATAGAGACTGATCATATTTATTTAATATGAAAATTTCAATTCATAATTCATGAGATGCGACATTTCAAAATTTTTAAGCTTCAACAAGTCATTTATATCACTTGACAATAATGCCTTGAAAAATGATGAAATATCATTCTCTATAAATTCAAAATTATAATTCCGATAAACAAACTCTCTTGCCTTCTTTATTAAAACAGATTTCTCATCAGCACTATAGTTAGATTCATGTTCAAAATGACGATTAACATTATTCAAATATGCATTAAAAAAATTATCTAAACCTCTTTTTGTTTTAATATAATTTTTAATTCTATATTTGTCACCAAATGCATTGATATCTACGTTAATCAACAATTTTGAGAAAACCGTGAAATCAACTTGAGTAAAATTTAAATGTTCAAAAAAACTATACTTCTCAAGAAGTTTTTTATATTCTGGAAAATCACCAACTGACACATTAAAATAAATTAAATATAAAATTTCATTTGGTAATATTGCCCTCAATATATTCGAATAAGTTTTGGCCTCTTCAAAATCAAAAATTTCCGTGCTCTTATCAACATCTATTACATGCTTATCAATATAAGATAATAAATTATAATTAATCAAAAAGAGAGGAAGAAATTGATCTTTAGCTCCACTCCAAGTATCAATTGCTGCAAAACAAGAGAAAATTTCGAAATATTGATCCACATTAATTCTAACACCACCACCCCCTTTGACAATTTTCCCTTCCACTATTTGATCAACAACTTTCTCGTGATTATTCAAAAGTGAAAAGAAATTATTATCGAACTTTTGTGCTGCAGAATTTACAACTTGTGCATTAAGCGCATCGCTTGATTTTCTAGCCTCCTGTCGTGTTAGGGAACCTCTGCATAACCCGATTTCATGCGTGATAGTTCTCGAACGAGCGTGATAT
>RCUL01000160.1_pt1 | contig 55586 bp, 48 predicted proteins | sample 2167521 | NCBI WGS metagenome assembly RCUL01 (sample SAMN09932745, study PRJNA488358) | compost metagenome | feature: garden; material: soil; isolation source: compost soil in acetic acid-enriched culture | place: Germany: Experimental Botanical Garden Goettingen | collected 2016-01-27
AGATTGAGCGTAGTGCAGCACTTAGTCTTGCTGATGTTTTACAAAAACAAGCTGGGGTTTATAACTACAATAGTGGGCAAGACAAAATTATTATTCGAGGGATGCAAGATACCTCTGGTAGTTACACACTCATCCTACTTAATGGAAAACGAACATCTTCTTTAGGAGCAATGTGGCGAGGCAATGACTTTGACTGGAGTTCTATTCCTTTAAATAGTATCGAACGTATTGAAGTGATTCGTGGGCCGATGTCATCTCTATATGGGTCTGATGCTATGGGTGGTGTAATCAATATTATTACCAAAAAAGCAGAAGATGGGCAGCTTCATGGTTCGATCTTTGGGCAATATAACCGAGCAGATCGTGGCAATGGTAAAGATCAATTTCGTTACGGGTTTAATCTCTTTGGTGGTTTAACAGATAATCTCAGTTTCTCTCTTGCGGGAGATTCTTATAACCGTGATGCGTGGTATCGAAATGGTAAACCGGACTCAAATGGGGCTTACTTTGTAGAAAAAGACACTAAGAATGTACACGGTACTTTAAGTTGGGATATCAATGACCAACAAACTTTAGATCTAGATTTAGGTTATAGCAAAGATAAGCGACCACTGACTCAAGATGCTGCGACCTCTATTCAAGAAGGTGAAGATGAGCGAACCAATTTTGGTATTACTCATCGAGGGAAATGGAGCTGGGGTAAAACAGAAGCTTATATTGGTAAAGAAACAGCCAAAATTTATGACTATGACAGTGAATACAATGCTCCACAAAGTCGTAATTATAAGCAAGAAAATTTACTAGGACGTGCTTTTGCTAACTTTGACTGGCTCATGAATAACACCACTGCTGGTGTGGATTATAAAGACCAGAAAGTGACAGACCCTGTGGGATATACATCAGGCGGATCTGAACAAAAAAGTTATGGGGTATTTGTTCAGAACGATACCCACATTAATGATGCACTGACATTAACTTTAGGTGGTCGTTATGATGATTTTGACAATTTTGATGGTAAAGCAACTGGTAAAGCATATTTAGCTTATCAACTGGCAGACGGAGTTATTCTTAAAGGTGGTATTGGACAAGCCTACAAAGTCCCTGGGCCATATCAGTTAGATGCAAATTATGAATTAATTTCATGTGGTGGCAGCTGTTTTATTACAGGAAATCCAAATTTAAAACCTGAAGAAAGTACAAATTACGAAGCATCTTTAATCGTTCGAAAACCAAACTGGAATGCTGGTGTTACAGTATTTGAAAATGATGTTGAGAACTTAATTGAACGTGTTTCTAATCCTAATTCTCCAAATCTAATCAAATATCCATATAAATGGGACAATGTTGCTAAAGCAAAACTAAAAGGTGTGGAACTCAACGGAGGATATGACTTTAGTGATGCTGTAGGTATAACTGCTAATGCGACCTATTTAGATGCTAAAAATGAAGTAACAGGTAAAGACCTTACAGAACGCCCTGAATGGTTAATTAATAGCTCACTTTCATGGGCTATTGTTGAAAGTTATCGTATGAATTTAGGTGCAAGCTATGTAGGTAATCAAATGTTGTCTAGTGGTAAAGAGTTACCAGCTTATACAACTTACGATGTCACTTTTACTTCACCACTTTCACCACGTTTAACATTGGACTATGGCGTAAAAAATCTGACCGATGTTGATCTTGAAAATGAAGATGCATCATTCAATACGAAACTCTATGGACGTAATTACTTTGTAAAAGCGACTTATAGTTTCTAAGGTAAAGCTAAGCTCAAAGCCTATTCATAGGGGAATAGGCTTTGCTTTTTTATAAACAAATACCCATAATTTTCAAGCAAGTATAGACAAAATAATTTTAATAAATCTTATACTTCTAAACATTAAGGCTAATTAATCATGACGACAACTTCAAAATCATTATTAAACGGACTACCGATAAAAAAATCGAGAATACATGTTTTTGAAATCTTAAATCAGAATCCACAAGGTTTAAGCGCAGACAATATTTATGCTCAAATTAAAAATGAATATAAAATAACGTTAGGAACGATCTATAGAATTTTATCTGAATTTGAAAATCGTAAACTCATCAAAAGGGTATTCTTAGGGAAAAGCAAAAGTATCTACAAAATTAGAAAAGATAAAATGAGCTGTAATCTGATTTGTCTTAAAACATCAGAAGCCTCTAGCTTTGAGCATGAAAAAGTTAATGAATTACTTCATGAAGTTATGGAAATTATTTTTGCAAATACTGGAGCAGACATTAGCAGTATTGAGCTTAACCTTTATACTGAATAAAACCTTTATATAGAGCAAAATAAAGGACAGCTTTTGCTGTCCTTTATTCGACGAGTCTTATTATTTAATTAATTTAATTCGAGTTGTAGCTGGAATAATTAACGGCGAATTCTTAGCGACATAGCTTTCAAGGGCATCAATATCTTGACCACCGCCTACACGGTTTTGGCCATCTTTTAATACCGTAAAGTTATCGCCACCATCTGCTAAGAAGCTATTTACCGTCACACGGTATACTTTACTGTCAACCAACGGTGAACCAGCAATCATAATGTTACTTGCTCGCGGTGAAACAGAAGTATTTGCCGCATATTCATAAGTAAATTCTTTAGATGGCTGTAAAATTCTCGCTGAATTTGCATTTGCACCAGACCACTGCTGTTCAAGTACATCTCTAATCTGTTTGCCAGTCAAGCTCAAAGTCACAATAGAGTTACCAAAGGGTTGAACAGCAAAAACATCGCCAAAGGTAATCTGGTTACTACTGTTAATCAGTAGGTCGGCACGTACACCACCTGGGTTCATGAGTGTAAAGTCAGAGCCTTGATTACTTGCTTTTAAGGCAAACGCTTGCTGAGCATCTGCAATCATAATACCGAGCGGACTTTCACCACTTTCGACTTGAGTACGACTTACAACCGCTGTCGCAGTTCCAACCACACGACTTGAAATGGTGGTCACAGCTTGGCGGTACTTATCTAAAATAGCCTCAATGCTTGGCGTTTTGCTAAATTTTTGATAGAGATCTGTAAGGCTTACCGTGGTTGTTCCAGATGTGTAGGCTTCACTTTGTATAGGAACCTGTTTAGCATCCTTTTTAATCACATCACCAGTTTTACCATCAAGCTCAACCTTGATGTCAGTAATAAGCGTGCCATATTGTCCAGCTGAGGTAAGCAAGAACGGTTTTGCTGGATTTTTTGTAGCATAGTCACAAATATAAGATTGATGCGTATGCCCCGAAACAACAATATCAACTGCCGGATTTAATTTATCTAAAATACCTAAGATCGGGCCGCTTAAGCCATCACATGTTTTTTCATTAAACTTAGTACCTGGTGCGGCACCTTCATGAACTACTACAACAATTGCTTCAATTCCTTGTTTTTGTAACTCAGGAATCAAGGCATTTACCGTATCTGCTTCATCACGGAATTCCACATCTTTAATGCCAGCTGCCGAAACAATACTCGGCGTTGCTTTAAGGGTTAAACCAATAAATGCAACTGGAATACCGCCGTAAGTTTTGACTTTATAGGCAGGAAAGATTGTTTTGCTCGCATCATTTTTCATTGCTACGTTAGCTGCAAGAAAATTAAATTTTGCACCGCTAAAGTTTTTACTAATTTGGCAAGGTGCAGTGCTAGTATATTGCTGACATCCACCGTTCTTTAAGCGGCGTAATTCATCTGTACCACGGTCAAATTCATGATTACCCACAGCATTAAAGTCAATTTGAATATCATTCATTACTTCAATTGTCGGTTCATCTAAAAATAAAGAAGAGGTCAGTGGGGAAGCACTAATTAAATCGCCTGCCGAAACCACAGCATTATTTGGATTTTCTGCTTTAAGTTTTTTAATTGCATCAGCAAAGTAACTTACCCCACCCACAGGAATACGAACAGATTGAGCAGCATCATTTGGATTTGGTGCCTCGACATAACGCTTAGGTGGCTCAAGATTTCCGTGAAAGTCATTAAAAGCTAAAATATTTACGGTCTGATTGCTTCTTTGGGCGGGTGCTGTGTCATTATCATCGTCATTACAACCAGCTAATAACGTTATTGTCAGAGAAAGTGTTGTTACTTTAAAAAGTGTTGTTAAATTTGTCATTTTTTTATCATTTGATCAATTAAGACGGATAAAAAATACGCTTTTAGTATGAATATTTGATGAAAAATGAATATAACTACAGATAGAGTGATTTTAAAAAATTAGTGCTAAAATTATTTATAAGCTTCTAGTAAGTAAATAAATAAAGTGCTTAAAATAAATGCTGATTTTAAATTTTTTCATAAATAATTCATTAATTTGCAATAAAACATCTACAAAATATAGGTGAGTAAAATCGGTTTTTAAATTTCTCTTTTTTATTCATTTTAACTTTTTTCCAAGTATAAGAGTCAATAATGACATCATTGCCCACTTTATCTAGCTCAACCCAACATAATTTAGAAACTTATATTAATAGAGAACTGTCCTTATTAGAGTTCCATAAGCGAGTGCTTGCTCAAGCAAAAGATATTGAACATCCCTTGCTTGAACGCTTAAATTTTTTAATTATTTTTTCACGCAATCTGGATGAGTTTTTTGAAATTCGTGTAGCAAGTCTAATTCAACAAATTAGCCTAATGAGTCAAGCAACTGGGCCAGAAGGACTGCCATTAGTAGAAGTATTAAAACAAATTTCAAAAAATGTGCATGAGGCAGTTGAAGAACAATATAAAATTTTAAATTATACATTGTTGCCGCAACTACAAGGCTATGGTATTCATTTTATTCAACATGCTGACATATTGGAAAAACATAAAGAATGGATTAAAGAATACTTTTTTAAAGAAGTACAACCTGTCATTACTCCAATTAGTCTTGATCCAGCACATCCATTTCCACGATTGGTCAATAAAAGTCTTAATTTTATTGTTACCTTAGAAGGCAAAGATGCTTTTGGCCGTCAGATTGATTTAGGCATTGTGCCAGCCCCACGTTCATTACCAAGACTTGTTAAAATTCCGGAACATATTTCCGGTGGTGCCGAGCATTACATTCTTTTATCAGCCATTATCCATCAACATATTTCAGATTTATTCCCTGGTATGAAAGCAACGGGGTGTTATCAATTTCGCGTAACACGAAATGCTGATTTAACCGTGTCTGAAGATGTAGAAGATTTAGCGGAAGCTTTAAAAGGTGAGTTATCTTCACGTCGCTTTGGGCAAGCTGTCCGTCTCGAAGTAGGCAAAAAATGTCCTGCCGACATTGCAAATTATTTATTGGAACAATTTGATTTAGATGCTGAACATCTTTATTACGTAGATGGTCCTGTCAATTTAGCCCGTTTTATTTCAAATTTTGATTTGCCAGATCTACGCTATAAACCCTACCAACAGGTTTTACCTCAGCTTCTTTATAATAAGAAACCGATTTTTAGTGTATTAAAAGCAGGGGATGTTTTACTACATCATCCATTTGACTCTTTTGCACCTGTTATTAAGTTTCTTAGAGAAGCGGCACAAGATCCAAATATATTGGCAATTAAACAAACGCTGTATCGGAGTGGCGCAAATTCTGAAATAGTTCAACTTCTTGCAGAAGCTGCTCGCAACGGAAAAGAAGTTACTGCTGTTATTGAGTTACGCGCACGCTTTGATGAAGAGTCCAATATTGAAGTTGCTAACGTACTACAAGAAGCTGGTGCTGTCGTCGTTTATGGAATTGTGGGTTATAAAACTCACGCCAAGATGATTTTAGTTGTTCGTCGTGAACAAGATAAAATCAAAAGATATGTACACCTAGGTACAGGCAATTACCATGCCGTGAATGCCAAGATTTATACAGATTTTGGTTTACTTACGAGTGATGTTGAAATCTGTGAAGATGTGCATAAAATTTTCCAAGAACTCACTGGTATGGGCAAAATGGCAAAGCTTAAAAAACTATTCCATGCACCTTTTACCTTACATTCACAATTGCTTGAGTTAATTGATCAAGAAACTAAAAATAGCCTCGCAGGCAAAAAAGCCCACATTATAATTAAAGTGAATGCACTCACTGAACCACAGCTAATCAGTGCACTTTATAAGGCATCACAAGCAGGCGTAGAAATTGATTTAATTATTCGTTCGATTTGCTGCTTAAGACCACAAGTTGCGGGTTTATCCGAAAATATTCGTGTACGCTCAATTGTTGGTCGTTATTTAGAACATACTCGCGTTTATTATTTTTATAATGATGGTAATACAAAAGTTTATTGTGCGAGTGCTGACTGGATGGGTCGTAACTTGTTCTCTCGTATAGAAACGTGTTTCCCTATTGAAGATAAAAAATTAAAGAAACAAATCATAGAAGATGGTTTAAATAATTATCTAAAAGACAATCGTCAAGCTTGGGAATTACAAGCAGATGGTACATGGGTGCAATGCCAGCCTAAACGTGGACAGCAACTTTATATTGCACAACAACATTTAATGAATTTGTCTGGGTAAAACAGTAGACACAACAGTATTTTAAACTGTTGTGTCTTTTTAGAAGTTTATTTGAATATGTTCGAAATATTAAAATTTGGACAAAAAACACAATTATCGAACAATATCTTAGCTAGAGGCTGTCTACAAATCCCAATTTTTTATTTAGAATAAATTTTTAATTGCCTTATCAAATTTAATCAAGTGATTAATTTCATAAGATTAATATTAACCGGAGATAATTTATGCAATGGACTAAACCTGCTTTTACTGATTTACGCATTGGTTTTGAAGTTACAATGTACTTCGAAGCACGTTAATCAGCTTCATCCAAATATGTCATAAGCCCTAGTCTTGTTCTAGGGCTTATCTCTTTCTAATAAGATATTAATTTTATGTATATTTATGTTTTAGGTTCAGCTGCCGGAGGCGGGTTCCCGCAGTGGAATTGTAATTGCCCGAATTGTCATGGTGTCCGTACAGGTACGATTAATGCCAAACCCCGTACTCAATCATCAATTGCGGTTTCAGAAAACGGCGTAGACTGGATTTTATTAAACGCATCACCTGATATTCGTCAGCAGCTTTTCGAATTTAAAGCAGCCCAACCAGCTCGTAAATTGCGTGATACAGGAATAACGAGCGTTATTTTAATGGACAGTCAGTTAGACCATACGACTGGGCTTTTGACCTTACGTGAAGGTTGTCCAATGAATGTATGGTGTACAGAAATGGTCCACCAAGATTTAACGAGCGGCTTTCCAGTTTTTAACATGCTCAAACACTGGAATGGTGGTCTCCAATATCACGAGATTAACCCAAAACAAGCTTTTAAAATTGATGGTTTTGAAAATTTAGAATTTATTCCACTCATCATTAAAAGTGCTGCACCACCATATTCACCACATCGAAATGACCCACATGACGGCGACAACATTGCCTTAATTATCAAAGACCATAAAACACAAAAACAGTTATTTTACGCACCAGGTCTTGGAAAAATTGATGATCACATCATGCAGATTATGCAGAGTTCAGACTGCGTCATGATTGATGGAACGCTCTGGACAGATGATGAAATGCAACAAACAGGGGTTGGTAAAAAAACTGGCCGTGAAATGGGGCATTTATATATTAGTGGCAAAGGTGGTTCACTGTCTTATTTAAATCAGCTGAGTACACCCAAAAAAGTACTTATTCATATTAACAATACCAATCCAATTTTAAATGAAAACTCTAGCCAGTTTGCTGAACTTAAAGCAAATGGTGTAGACGTTGCCTATGATGGCATGCAGATTGAACTCTAAGGTGAACCATGACTCAAACACCTGAAGCTTTAACGACCGAACAATTTAAACAAGCCATTATTGATAAAGGCCAGTATTATCATATCTATCATCCATTTCATGTGATGATGTATGAAGGCAAAGCAACTCAACAGCAAATTCAGGCTTGGGTTGCAAACCGTTATTACTATCAAATTAATATTCCGCTTAAAGATGCAGCCATTATGGCAAATTGCCCAGACCAGCGCGTCCGTCAAGAATGGATTCAACGCATGATCGATCAAGATGGTGAATATCCTGATGGCGGTGGTCGAGAAGCATGGTTACGTTTGGCAGAAGCTGTGGGTTTGAGTCGTGAACAAGTGATTTCTGAAGAACTGGTATTACCAGGGGTTCGATTTGCTGTAGATGCCTATGTGAACTTCGCACGTCGTGCCTCATGGCGTGAAGCAGCAAGTAGTTCTTTAACTGAGTTGTTTGCTCCAAAAATTCATCAATCACGTCTAGAGTCGTGGCCACAGCACTACCCATGGATTGATGATAAAGGCTATGAGTATTTCCGTTCACGTTTAAGTCAGGCACGCCGTGATGTTGAACATGGCTTAACGATTACGCTTGATTCATTTACGACTCATGAACAACAAGAACGAATGCTTGAAATATTGCAGTTTAAGCTGGATATTTTATGGAGCATTTTAGATGCTTTAACATTGGCATATGTTCACAATGAAGCACCGTATCACACTGTGACTAGCAAACGGGTTTGGCACAAAGGACTATTTAAATGAATAAAGAGCAGTTTGATTTAAACCTTGTGCCGACATGGCGACAAGGTTACCGTTTTCAGTTCGAGCCAGCTCAAAATGGTTTTGTGATTTTATATCCTGAAGGCATGATCAAGTTAAATGAAAGTGCAGGGGCAATTGGACAATATATTGATGGGCAGCAAAATGTTTCTGCAATTATTGCTCAGTTAAAGCAAAAATTTGGTGATATTGCTGAAATTGACCAAGATGTAGTGGATTACATGCTGGTCGCAAAGCAGCAACACTGGATTGACTTGGTATGACAGAAGGTGTTGGCCTACCTTTATGGTTACTAGCGGAATTAACTTATCGTTGTCCGCTACAATGCCCATATTGCTCAAACCCATTGGACTATGCTCAGCATAAAAATGAACTGACCACCCAAGAGTGGTTTGACGTTTTTGATCAGGCGCGTCAGATGGGTGCTGTTCAACTGGGTTTTTCTGGCGGTGAACCGCTGGTGCGTCAGGACTTAGAACAACTCGTTGCACATGCTCACGAGCAAGGGTTTTATACCAACCTAATTACCTCGGGCATGGGCCTTACCGAACAACGTATTGCTGATCTAAAACAAGCAGGTTTAGACCACATTCAAGTGAGCTTTCAAGCTAGTGACCCTGTGGTGAATGATGCCTTGGCAGGTTCAAAGCATGCTTTTGAACAAAAGTATGAAATGTGCCGACTGGTTAAAAAATATGATTATCCGATGGTACTCAATTTTGTAATCCATAGGCATAACATTGACCAGATTGAACAAATTATTGAACTTTGCCTAGAGCTGAATGCAGATACAGTCGAGTTAGCAATTTGTCAGTTTTACGGTTGGGCTTTTTTAAACCGCCAAGGTTTGCTACCAACACAAGAACAACTGATACGTGCTGAACGGATTACCAATGAGTATCGAGAAAAATTAAAAGCGCAAAATCATCCCTGCAAACTCATTTTTGTAGTGCCTGATTATTATGAAGAACGACCAAAAGCCTGTATGAATGGCTGGGGTAAAATCTTCTTTACAGTTGCTCCAGATGGTATGGCGCTGCCTTGCCATGCAGCACGGCAATTACCAATTTCGTTTCCAAACGTCCGTGAACATACATTGTCAGATATCTGGTACAAATCAACTGGATTCAATCATTTCCGTGGCGATGCATGGATGCCAGAAGGTTGCCGCAGTTGCCCTGATAAAGACCGAGATTTTGGTGGATGCCGCTGTCAGGCCTATATGTTGACCGGCGATGCTGCCAATGCTGATCCTGTATGTGGGAAATCGCCGTATCATCAAATTATTGAGCAAGCACGTACAGAAAGTCATGTAGCAGCTCCACTACAACAACTTGTGTTTCGGAACAGTAGAAATTCTAAATCTTTAAGTGCTACACAAAATATTCCAGTCCACACGATTACAGATAAATAGCAAGCAGCGGGAATCCCATGAAGCCTAGCCATATTCCAGTTTTTGATGGACATAATGATGCATTAACGCGTTTATGGCTAAGTGATCATGCAGATCCTGTACATGCTTTTCTGCACGAACGCTTAGCAGGCCATCTTGACCTAAAACGCTGCCAGCAAGCTGGCTTTGTTGGTGGAATGTTTGCCATTTTTTTACCTCCATTTAGCTATGTGCAACAACATCATCCAGATAAGCTTTTTAATAGTCATGCTGATGATTTTACCCAGCAGCAAATTGAACAGATTTGCTTAGAGCAACTCGATATAGCACACCAACTCACGCAGCGTTCTACGGACATTCAAATTTGCACATCAGTTCAGGATATTCAAAGCTGTGTAAACACGCAGAAACTGGGAATTGTGCTGCATATGGAAGGGGCAGAAGCTTTACAACAAAACCCCGATTTACTAGATGTATTTTATGATAAAGGTCTGCGTAGTATCGGCCCACTTTGGAATAGGCCCAGTCGTTTTGGACATGGTTTGAATGCTAAGTTTCCTCACTCACCCGACACAGGAGCTGGTCTTACCCAAGACGGCAAAGCCTTTATAAAGCGATGTGCTGATAAAAAAATGGTGATTGATGTTTCCCATATGAATGAACAGGCTTTTTGGGATACTGTAGATCTATTGCAACAGCCAATCGTAGCAACACACTCTAATGCACATGCTTTATGTCCTCAAGCGCGGAATTTAACTGACTATCAACTTAAAGCAATTCGAGAAAGTAAAGGTATAGTCGGGGTGAATTTCGATGTCGCTTTTTTACGCTCAGATGGACAATGTAATGCAAATACGTCCATAGATGTAATTTTAGATCATTTAGAATATTTAATGGATCATTTGGGCGAAGAGCATGTAGCTTTTGGTTCCGATTTTGACGGCGCACTCATCGGGACTGAGCTTGAAGATGTTATGGGTCTACATAAACTTATTAATCGCATGCAACAGCGAGCCTACTCAAGCGAACTCATTGAAAAACTATGTTTTACGAATTGGATAAACGTGCTTTATCGGATTCTGGGTGAATAGTTTTAGAGCTAAACATATTGAACATAACTAATTATTTGCATTTTTTGATTGGCTGAAATGACTAAAAAAAATACAAATGGTTTAATTGTCAACCATTCGGTAAATTCACTAAACTCAACCTTACTGAATGTAAGAACATTTAGTATTTCAGGTCTTTTGTGGTTTTCACATTACCCATTTCTTCATGAGAAGTAGAAATGGGTTTTTTCTTATCTAAATTATATAAAGGTGATTTCCATCACAATAACCACTAATTATTGGTAAAACCCTTCAATCCCATCTTGACTAAAAGTTCAGCATTAAATACATTTGTAGTGTATTTAAAGATAATAAGATTGTTTTAAAGCAATTCATAATACTGCTTAATCCTGAAATACAGTAAAAGCCTATTCAACAACAGAATAGGCTTTTTACTTTGTATCAAAATTTATTTTTTTAACTATTACACTATTCAATTAACATAAAAATTAAATACCTTACAAAAGCGGAGCAAATGAAAGCCGTTAAATAACAAATTATGTGCTATTAATTTAAGTTGATTTTTCAAAAAATACTCCGTTAATCGAAGAGGTGCAAAATGTTAAAGTCAATTATAGTATTGGGAACAGGTATTGCGATTGGGATGTGTGTGTACAAGAAAAAGCAAAAAAATAGTAAGAGTTTTAACACAGATAGCGATACTGACTCAGTGATTAGTAAAGACAGTGCTAAAAATCAAGATGATGGCCAGCTTGATAACGCTGTAAAAGTTTAGAGTTAAATAAAAAGGGGTTCAGATAATGAACCCTTTAATTTTTATTAAAAATAAAAAGTAATAATTATTTTGAATAGATTAACTTAAAGATAATATTTAAATTAAATAATCACTCAACTATTCATTTAATTATTGCAAAAGCATGATTAAAGTAAAAAAACACTTTCATTATTAAAATTTACATATTGTATCAGAGGAGTCTTTATTATTATCGATGCGAATAATAAAAATGGAGACTAGAATGTCAAAGCGCCATATTTTAAAAGAAGTAAATGCCAAAAGTATGTGTGGTATGGAAATTGTGGTTGAACAAATTTATGAAAATATTGATGAGAAAAGCTTTGTCGAAGCTGGAATAGAGCAAAACTGGTTGCCACTTTCTAAAATTGTGATTTCGGATAAAGTCATTAATTTAGATCAAGATAATACCTTTGCTCATCCAAGAACAGGCAAGGTCTTTAAAGTCCTTAACTCTTAATCGATTCTTACTTCTCTAGTACAGTTTTATATTTCTAAGTTATTGAGGCGAAACACAGATAAGTTTCGCCTCAATGCATTTAACTAAGAGCTAATTTTCTTCTTAGAGAAGAATTTTTCTGCTGCTCCCAACACAAATATAAAGAATACCGGGACAAAAAAGATTGCCAGAATAGTGGCAGATATCATCCCTCCAAATACGCCTGTACCTAGCGCATGTTGAGTTTCTGAACTTGCTCCACTTGCAATCACTAATGGAATCACACCACAAGTAAAGGCAAGGGAAGTCATTAGAATTGGGCGTAAGCGTAACTTCGCTGCTGCAACGGCTGCTTCAACTAAACTCATTCCTTCTTCTTTGAGCATTTTTGCGAACTCAACAATTAAGATCGCATTTTTGGCAGATAGACCAATAATGGTAATCAGACCAATTTTGAAGAAAATATCATTTGGCATTCCTCTTAGAATAATGGCTAAAATTGCACCAAAGATTCCTAAAGGAACAACCAGCATAACTGATAACGGAATTGACCAACTTTCATAAAGTGCAGCTAACACTAAAAACACGACCAACATTGATAACGCAATAAGAAATACCATTTGAGATTCAGACTGTTTTTCCTGTAAAGAAATACCTGTCCACTCATAACCGATTCCTTGAGGAAGCTTGGCAATCAGTTTTTCCATTTCTCGCATCGCATCGCCAGAAGATACCCCCATGTTAGGAACACCAGCGATACTTAATGAAGGACGGCCATTGTAGCGATTATATTGCTGAGGCAACTTGTTCCACTGAGGAGTTACAACCTCAGATAGAGAAACCAGTTGTCCGTTTGCGCCCGCAACCTTCAAACTTAAAATATCTTTTAAGTGCATTCGTGATTTTGCATTGGCTTGAACAATAACTTGCTGCATTCGTCCTTGGTTCGGAAAATCATTGATATACATTGACCCCATTGAAGTCGAAATAATATCTGAAACTGAAGCAAAACTTACACCTAGAGCACTTAACTTCTCACGGTCTATTTTCAAGCTAATATTGTCACCTTCGGGCAAACCTTCAGGATAAACCATATAAAACTTTTTGTTTTGAGCAGCCATTTCCATAAGTTTTTCTTGTGCAGAAATTAAGGCAGGCATTCCTAAATTTGCTTTGTCTTGTAAGCGCAAACTAAAGCCTGAAGATGTACCTAATTCATCAATGGCAGGAGGAAGTACCGACATCGTTGTACCTTCCTTACTGTTCGCCATTTCTGCATTAATGAAGTTAGTATAATCAGTCGTGGATTTATCACGTTCACTAAAATCTTTTAAGGTCGTAAAAGCGAGTGCTACGTTTTGTCCAGCGCCACTAAATCCCCAGCCCATAATTGAAATATTACTTTTTACATCTGACCGCTCGTTTAAATGGTCTTCAAATTCTTTGACGATTTTTTGAGTTCGTTCAGCTGTTGCATCCGAAGGTAACTGGAATGAAGTCAAAAACCAGCCCTGATCTTCTTCAGGCATAAAAGCAGTTGGCCAATATTTCATTCCTGCAAAAGTTAGCCCCGTAATCACCACAAAAATGACTAAAGTCGGAATAGTATGTTTAACGACTTTAAGTAGAAGAACTTCATATTTTTTTGTGACTTTGTCAAAGCTACGATCAAACCATGCATAAAACCCTTTCTTTTGATGATGGGCATCAATCGGTTTTAATAAGGTTGCGCAAAGGGCGGGTGTGAGAGTGAGCGCTAAAAATGCCGAGAATAAAATTGAAACTGACATGGTAATAGTAAACTGGCGATAGATAATGCCGACCGAACCACTCGCCAAAGCCATGGGTAAAAACACTGCTGCCAACACCAAAGTAATACCAATAATCGGGCTAGTAATTTCGGTCATGGCCTTTGAAGTCGCTTCTTTAGGCGCTAAACCTTCGGTTGCCATAATCCGTTCAACATTCTCAACGACCACAATCGCGTCATCAACAATAATCCCGATCGCAAGCACCATCCCGAACATGGTCAACACATTAATTGAGTAACCTGTTAAAAGCATGATGGTAAAGGTACCAAGCAGGGCAATTGGAGCCACAATCGCAGGAATTAAGGTATAGCGAACATTATGAAGAAATAGATACATCACAATAAAAACCAAAACCATGGCTTCAATTAATGTATGAACTACTTTTTCTATCGAAACCTTAACAAAAGGCGCAGTATCGTATGGAACACTAAACTGCATACCTTCGGGTAAATTTACTTTTAATTCTTCGAGTTTCTGTTTGACACCTTCGGCTGTTTTTACCGCATTTGCACCAGGGCTAAGTTGAACCGCCGCAGCAGTTGCAGGTTTACCATTTTCTAAAATGGCAAAGTTATATGACTGAGCGCCCACTTCTACATCGGCTACATCAGACAACTTAATATTGGCACCACTAATGTTGCTCTTTAGACTAATATTTTTGAACTGCTCAACATTTTCAAGCTGTCCTTGAGCTGACAAAGGTACGGTAATTAGTTGACCATTAATTAAAGGCCTATCACCAAGCCGACCTGGTGCAATATCAATATTATTATTTCGAATTGCATTGTTTACATCGCTTATTGAGAGTCCATAAGAAACTAACTTGTTTGGGTCTACCCAAATCCGCATTGCTTTCTCAGCACCGAAGGATTGAATTTTTCCAACACCTTCAACACGTTTAAGCTCTTCAACCACATTACGAACCAGATAGTCACTCAAATCTACTTCTGAATAGCGGTGATTAGGTGAATTTAAGCCTACAAGCATTAAAAAGCCTGATGAAGATGCTTCTACAGATAAACCTTGTTGACGAACCACTTGCGGTAAGCGCGCTTCAACCGCTTTAATTTTATTCTGTACATCGACTTGAGCCATATCGACATCGGTACCGGGTTTAAAAGTCGCGGTAATTTCAGCAGTACCAGATGAATCGGTTGTGGCGCTATAGTAGAGTAGGTTTTTTACTCCCGACATTTCCCGTTCAATGAGGGTAATGACGCTATCATTAATAGTTTTGGGAGTAGCGCCCGGATAACTTGCTGTAATGTTGACTTCAGGTGGTGCGACACTCGGAAAGCGGGCAATGGGTAACTTTGGAATACTGAGTACACCAAATAAAATAATAAAAATCGCAATGACCCATGCAAAAATAGGACGGCGAATAAAGAATTGAGACATCATTTCGTGTCTCCTTGCTTCGCCGTATTTTCTGCTGAAGCTGCTTTCCATACGGAAATCGCCAGCTTCTGGTTTGGCTGAATACGTTCTATACCTTCAACAACAACTTTGTCGCCAGCTTTAAGTCCTTTATTGATGAGATAAAACTGCTCATATTGTTGCCCCAATTCTACAGCATGAATGTCTGCACCACCTTTGGCATTTACGACATAAACTTGCGGGTCGCCGTTCATATTTCGCTGAATTGCTTGTTCTGGAACGAGTAAAGCCTGAGGAACCGAAGCACGTTCAATAGTGACGCGGACATACATACCCGGAAGTAATTTTCTTTCAGAGTTATTTACTTCAATACGAATGGTGACATCGCCAGTTTCAGGGTCAACATTAATGTCTTCAAAAAGCATTTTTGCCGAGACGTTATAAGGTTGTCCTAAACTATTTAGAATCTGCACATCTTTTTGATTGTTGGCAGATAGCTCTCCACTTTGTAAAGCTGCCTGTAAACGCTCATATTCACCAATAGACTGTTTTACATCGACATACACCCGATCAATTTGTTGAATTGTAGCCATGGTATTGCTATCACCTTGGCTCACTAATGCACCTTCAGTCACAAACGATTTACCAATACGTCCTGAAATGGGTGCTCGTACTGTCGCGTACCGTAAATTAAGATTTTGGCGAGCCAACAAAGCTTTCATTTGGGCAACATCTGCAATCGCTTGTCGATATTGCGCTTCGGCGTTACTCACTTCTTGCTTACTAATTGCGTTACTTGGTAAAAGTTGCTGATAGCGTTCGAGTTGTATTTTTAAACGATTAACTTCCGCTTCTGCTTTATTTAGCCCAGCTCGATTACTATTTACATCTGCCTCAAAAGTCTCTGAGTTTATTTTATATAGCGGTTGTCCAGCTTTAACTTCACTACCTTGAGCAAATAAAACTTTTTCAATAATGCCACCAACTTGAGGGCGAATTTCGGCAGTCCTGAAAGCTTGAACGCGAGCGGGCAAATTTTCGCTAAAATTAATCGGCTGTGGTTGAACTGAAATAACGGTAACTTTAGCTGTAGATACCTGTGTTTGATCACTTGCTTGTTCTGTCCCACAGCCATGTAACACAAGACTGAAAGATAAAACGAATGGAACTAAAAAATGCTTTTGCACTTTTATAACACCTAATGGACTTCTAGATGCTGGCATTATTTTGGAAGTGTGTGTAACGAAAATCACGAATATGTGGAAAAAGTGTGGAGATTTACCAAAAAATACGCGTATGATAAATCAAATTTTTCTCGCGTTTTATTCATATGTTCGAGTCAACCTTTACATTCAACTGTCAGGATAAGCTTATTCTTGTCGTAGAAGATGAATATGATATTGGCGATATTATTGAACATTATCTTAAGCGCGAAGGCATGCGTGTTGTACGGGCCATGAATGGTAAGCAGGCGATTGAAATACATGCAACGCAGCCCATTGATCTGGTTATTCTGGATATAAAAATGCCCGAATTGAGTGGGTGGGAAGTCCTGAATAAAATTCGGCAAAAAGCAGCTACACCTGTAATTATGCTGACTGCTTTAGATCAAGAAATCGATAAAGTCATGGCTTTACGAATTGGTGCGGATGACTTTGTGGTAAAACCATTTAACCCCAATGAAGTGGTCGCACGTGTACAAGCAGTATTACGACGTACTCAACAAAATCAGCAAACGCCTAATCGGAACTTAATTTATAAAAATATTGAAGTGAATACAGAAATTCATACAGCCTATATTTATTCGGATGACAAACAACAAGCACTTAATTTAACTCTGACTGAGTACAAAATTTTGTTGTTGATGTTACCTCATCCCCATAAAGTTTTTACCCGCTCTGAACTGATGAATCAGTGCTTACCAGATAGAGATGCATTAGAACGCACGGTCGATAGCCACGTCAGTAAGCTACGAAAGAAAATAGAAGATCTGGGCTTACGCAATATGCTCATTAATGTTCGTGGCGTAGGTTACAGGCTGGATAATCCTCATGAAAAATAAAACGGGCATTAGTAAACAACTTATTATCGCACTGAGCTTTACCAGTCTAAGTGTTACATTAAGTTCGCTCATTTTAGGCTACGGCACTTATTATATTGCAATTGAAGTGGGTCTTATTTCTCTTGAAAAACTAAAAGAAAGTGATGAGTTTTTTCACTATTTAGATGGCATATGGTTACTTGCCGTGCTTCTGTTTGGTACAGCATTATCAATTATTTTAGGCATAAAGCTTGCTCAACGTTTTATTGTGCCTATTAATCTATTAGCAGATGCAGCAAAAAAAATTAGTCATGGGGATTTAACTGCACGAGTAGAAAAACCTATGCATCATTCTTCTGAAATTGCTGAGCTCATGGATAATTTTAATGATATGGCTCAAAAGCTAGAAACCTCAGTTGAAAATGCTCATGTCTGGAATGCTGCAATTGCACATGAGTTACGAACTCCAGTTACTATTTTGCAGGGCAGGTTACAGGGGATTATTGATGGTGTTTTTGAAGCAGATCCCATCTTATTTAAGAACTTACTTAATCAAGTTGAAAGTCTGTCAAATCTAGTTGAAGACTTACGTACATTAAGCCTTTTTGAAAACCAGCAGCTTAGGCTTCATCTCGAAACGATTCATTTTAATGAAACTGCTCACAAAGTCGTGCACATGTTTCAAGAAAAATTAGAAAAAGCTCAGCTTAAAGTCATTTTTGACATTCAAGCGCCAGAAGTTAAGTGTGATCAAAGGCGTATAGAACAAGTTTTAATTGCTTTACTTGATAATGCTACCCGATATGCAAATCCGGGGAAGCTACTTGTTTCAACAAGACAAGACCAATCTAACTGGATTCTTGAAATAGAAGACGAAGGGCCGGGCATTTCAGCGGAGCATCGCAAAGATTTATTTAATCCTTTCTTTAGGTTAGAAAAATCAAGAAATAAAGAGTTAGGCGGTACTGGCTTAGGTCTTTCAGTTGTACAAGCGCTAGTCATTGCCCATAAAGGTCAGGTCGATTATCTCAATCAACATTCACATAGCATTTTTAAAATAAGCATTCCTCAAGAATGATCTCCTTAGTAGCATTCCCTTAACGCTTTAATGAAGAGAAATTGCATTTTTTGACTCGTGATTAACTCGAAAATAGGTTAATTTATTTATAAAATTTTTAAGTAAATACTGATTTTTTATGACAATTGAGATAGAAACACATCCACTTGAACCATTTTTACCCGAAAATGCCCGTTTATTAATGTTAGGTAGTTTTCCACCACCGCGTAATAAATGGAAGATGGATTTTTACTATCCAAATTTCCAAAATGACATGTGGCGAATTTTTGGCTTAATTTTTTTCCAAAACAAAACCTACTTTTTAAGTGAAAATCAGAAAAATTTTAATGAAGAACGTATTCGAAACTTCTTGATTGAAACAGGTATTGCAATCTTTGACACGGCTTATCAAATTAAGCGATTGAAGGGGAATGCCGCAGATAAGTTTCTTGAAATAGTAACGCCGACAGATCTTTCTGCTCTACTTCAACAGATTCCGTTATGTCAGACCATCATGACTACAGGTGATAAAGCGACTGATACTTTAATTTCTGTTTTACCAGAGCACACTGAAAAACCACTTATAGGAACCTCTACATCAACTCGCTTTGTAGGGCGAGATATTAATTTATACCGCTTACCATCCTCTTCAAGAGCTTATCCGTTGGCATTAGAGAAAAAAGCAGAGGCTTATCAAAAATTCTTTAAACAGATTGGTATCTTATAAATAAAATTGAAGCTCTCTTACATCATCCATTCAACTGGCAAATATGAAACGGCTTTAATCATTGTACGTTGGAAAAGGCTCGTATCGGGGTCGTTTTCATATTCAATAACTTTTCCATTCGATTGATAATCTAACCAAATAATTTTTCCTTCACTATTTAACTTAAGCTGATAAGCAACTTGTGGTAAATGCTGATCAAGCATCACCGAAACTTGAGCCTGTAATTGACTCGACTCAATAACAAGACCCACTTCAGTATTTAAGTAAGTCGAACGCGGATCAAAATTAAATGACCCAATAAATACTTTACCGTCTACGTCAAAAAACTTGGCATGTAAACTCGATTTATTTTTGCCTTTTGCCGGGATCACACTTCCAGTTACAACCTCATACCATGTTCTACGTCTACGTTCTAAAAATGGTTTAAACTCAAATAGTTCAACACCACTTTTTAGCATTTCAACTCGATATTGACTATAAAATGCATGCACAATCGCCACGTCATTTGCAGCAAAAGAATTGGTTAAAACCCTGACTTTAACTCCTTGCACTTTTAGCTGTTTTAAATAATACGCGCCCTGTTGCGTAGGAACAAAATAAGCAGAAGCTAATTCTATATGCTGCTTTGGTTCACCCATAATGGCCAGAACTTGTCCATAAAGCATGTCTTGTTTAGAGGCAGTTCCCAAGATTTTTTTAGGTGAGTCCGCAACAAAATACGCTTTTGCCCACTGAATGGGATAGTGCTCAAGAAGTTCTTTTAAATAGCTTTGGGCATCGTAAAGCTTATCTTCAGTTTGATTATGCTTTTCATTTTCGTGAAGTAATTCCTCATAATGCTGTCTAAGGGATTCCAAATGATGTGCAGAGCAAGTACCCACCAGCTCAACCGCATCTTGACTTAAATCACTTTGCCAGAAATCATTAAAGACAGTCTGGGCATGCTGTACCGTATGTCCATAAAATAAAATATCTAGGTCAGTAAATTGAAACTTACTACTTGCATCAAAATATTCACTACTGATATTTCGACCACCTGTTACGGCAATCGCTCCATCTGCAATAATTAATTTATTATGCATACGATGGTTTACTTTTTTAAACCGAAAAATATAGTCTAAAATTCTTAAGTATCTAAATTTATATGGATTAAATAATCTAATTTCAAAATTAGGATGGTGGAGAAGGCTCCTGAGAACTCCATCAAGCTTTACTCCATTTTGATCATCGATGAGTAAGCGGATTTTTACGCCACGATCTGCCGCCGTTAGTAACTCATGTAGCATTAAGTTTCCAACAAAATCGTTTGTCCAGATATAATATTGTAAATCGATTTTTTCTTTTGCATTTCTAATGAGATACATGCGAGAAGCTATGCTAATAAAGGCATCATCTAATGCCACAAAAGCAGTTAATCCTTGTTCTGTTTTTTCTGTAGCTTGCTCATCATTCAACCAATTAAAGCTATTCGTCACTGTATCATTCTCATTAGGATCGTATGTATCTGTATAAGAGGGTAAATCAGTAAAGCCCCAAGCACTTGAAGCTATAGTACTGTACTGCTGATATAGCTGATTGATCATGTAAGCATTTAATCTGCATCCAAGTTAAACCTATCAGAGCATTCTTATATTCAATTTATATGTCAAAATTCATATTAAACCTTATAAATGCATTGTGCCAAGCCTCAACGCTAGCAATTCCTTATTTTTATAGGTATTTCTAAGAAAACATAGCCTTTTAAAAATATAAAGTTAAATTTAACCGTTTTAAACCTAATGCTATATTCAATATTATTTTTTAAGGATGCTCGAGATGAGTCATATGGGTTCTTGTCTATGTAATGAAGTCAAATTTTCAATTACCACCGAGATAGAGACTATCTATCACTGCCACTGTAGTCTCTGCCGAAAACAATCGGGAACGGGATCAAACGCAGCTACTTTAGTCGGTAAAGACAAATTTAAATGGTTATCAGGTTTAGAACTTATTCGTACTTATAAAAAGGAAACAGGTTTCACATCTTCATTTTGTAGTAAATGTGGATCGCCAGTACCCAACCTAGTTGGAAATACACATTTTATGTGGATACCATTAGGCTTATTAGATAAAGACATTGCTGTGCTAAAAAAACTTAATTTTTGCGTGTTTTCAAAGTCAAACTGGGCAAACACAATAGAAGCAGATGAATCTTATAAGCAGCTTCCAAGTTTAGATGAGCTAAACATTTTTTTTGATTAGAATAAATTTTCCTATAAAAATGAGATTTAGTTTGCGTTATCTTTAATTTTTACGGATGGTTATGCTTACGATTTTCACAAAAATACATTAATTACAATTAGAAGCATAACAATTACATTGGAGAACATAATATCTATCATACTTCCTTAAAAGGCTGAGTGAGTAGCTCGACAATAAAAGGGAGAAAATAGAGATGCCACAATATTTAATCATCGCTGAGAATGTGTACAAAAAGATTGAGGACAAAAATTTATTTTCAGAAAGCTCAGCAGAGACCTTAAATCATTTGGTTGGTGTAATTCGTAAGGAAATTAAAGGAACCAAGTTTAAACTTAAATATAATTTTATAGATTTTGATGAGTGCTTAACCAAGCCGTTAGAAGACTGTGCGATTAAGTTGGATGTGAGCCTCATGCCCAACCATAAAAATAAAGATGAATATATTCTTTGGCTCGCAGGTTTTATTGAAAGAATTACAACAGGAGGAGAGGCCAAGCTTCCACCGATCTCACAATTTATCCCTCCAGATTTTAAGTTTAGCTATGAAGAACCTCCTAAAGTGTCCTCATCTACAGGTGATGATGGAGAGATGATTATTAATTATTTCAAGTCAGATGCCTTTACAAAAATTATAAAAGAAGAAAAATAAGTTTAAAAAAATATAGAAGTGATCGTCCACTACACTTCTATATATCGCTGTAAATTCAGCAACCGCCTTCTGGGGCGGTTTTTTAATAGCGATTTTTAAAATGTTCAATATTTAAAATAATATAGAGCTTCTTAAATATAAATTTTTAGCTGGCTGTTAAAATACCTACCAATTTAATCGGAATAAAATTAAAACCAGATCACATTATTAAAACAATAAATAGTTATTATATTCACAATTTATCAATTAAAATTAAAAAACAGCAACAATCTTAATAAAAATTAGAAATTTATTTTTATAACTACAATTTTATACTTATATTTTATAAATAATTAACAAGGAGATAAAAATGCAAAAATACTTATTATTAGCAGAAAAAATTAATAAAAATATTAAAAATAAACATTCAAGTAATTACTTTAAAAACCTAAATAATTTAATTATAGAAATTGAAAAAGCGATTGTCGGTACAGAATTAAAATTTTTATATAACTTTGTGAACTTCGAAGGTGCTGTTGTTAGTGTGCAAATTGAATTACTCATTCAAGTAGATATGAGCTTGATTCCAAAACATAAAAATGAAGATGACTTTATTTTATGGCTTGCAGATTTCATTGATCGAATCACCATAGACACCAGTAAAGAAGTCATTAAATAAAAAAATTGCTCCTCGTAAGACAAGATTACTTAAATGCTAAGCCGAGAGGGGTAACGTTCTTAAGGTTCTTGTCTAGACGCTGAATTCATATCATGTCGAACCCTGCTTATATTTTCATAAATGACTTTACGCATTCGGTTTACTGCACCTAGTGGCTTATGTGCAGGTAAGGCATGCCACGGCGTAAAAGACAGATTTTCACAGAACTTATTTTGCTCGGGCGTATCAAAATTCTGCTTTGGAATATGAATAGTTGCTACTTGATAAAAAGGAGCTGCTTTCTCATCCCATTCTGTCATTGAATCTTCTACTAACATTTGACTTGAAGTTCGGGGCTGAATAAGGAACTCCATGCAGGCGTCTGTATTTTGTAAAGTATTCTTTAAAGCGTCTCTTAAAAAATCATGACTAGGATTTTTAGGTAGATTATTTGCTGTCACTGAGCAAGCACGTACCGAATATTTAACTGCTTGTCGATCATTACCCAAGCCTAACTGATAGGGAACCATAGACCAGTAACGCGCATAGAGTGGGTTTGCGATTTGTGAATTACGTGCTCCGAGTGCATTCATTGTTCCTTTAAAACCTAAGGCAAATGGAATATGAAGTTTTCTAATCATATTATGGCTATTCACATCATTTATAAAAGAAAGATATCGTTTAGCATCATTCGCAAAAAAGACAGGGTGATTAATCATAATAAAATCTTGGGTAGTTGCTTGCTTTTCACTTTCTAAAATTTTCGTTCCAGATACACCTAAAAGTTTTATCGCTATGCCACGTGCATCTTTGTCAATGTCAGCACTAGAGGCGTCATTAGAAGCATTGGAAAAGCGAATCCATGCTTGATAACTTTGGTCTGGTATAAAAACGCCTTTAGCGAACTGAGCAGGTATATTTTTTGAGACATGAAATTTAGCTCGCACACACCCATGTGCTTTAGGATGCGCATCACGTAAAGCATTTCCCGCCGTATATTGTTCACGAATTGACTTTTCAATGACTTGAGCTATGTTCTGGGCTAACACATCCTCATTAGGCTGTAGCTTTTCCCCTAAAACAGTATCAACTTCTGGATAAGCGATACTTTCTGAAGATATCTTTATTGGTATGGTTCTTTGGGAATGTAAAGTTTCACTACAACCTGTTAGTGCAAATACAAGAGGAGTAAATACAAACAACACCCTAAAATGTATAGGCTGCATAAAATTTGACATTTATTATCTCCTTAGGGCAAAAATATTTTAGGATAATATTAAGAGTTCTTGTTTAAGTTTATTTTGAGCTCTATAAAAAATATTAACTGTAAATAATTTAAACGTCATTGTTACTTATCTGAACAATAAAATAAGAATTATTATTTAATATAAAACTTCTTAATACATTAAGAGAATGACGACATGATAACTAATCGACAAAATGTGCAAAATAATTCTAATTCATCACCTCATCCAATCACTCAAAATACACTTATTGATCGATTTAGCCCTACTTATTGGAGAATAGACGGCCCGCAAACGATGTCTTTTGCCATTACTAATTATGGAAATGGTTTTGAAGCATCTTTTAGGTCGCGCATGGCAAACGATTTGGTAGGAATTACGTGGGACTCTTATGACTCTAAAGATCATAAATTTTTAGCTTATGAAACCAAATACAGCTATGCAGGGGTAATTTGGGACTTCGATATTGAATTGTCGGCTTCTATGCCTGTGCTTAACAATGCAAGTTTAACGCCGACTTTAACAGTGTACTATAATGAGAATGGCATAGATAAAATTGCATATGTTGTCTTGTTTAACTACGCAAATAATCCTTCATCTCGTACGGCGCATATCCATATTAACTGGGATACGGTGAAAGCTGGTTTTTCTGCAACAGATAGCTTTCCCGTCACCAATATTCAGCGAATTTCATTTTCTGGTTTTACCAGTCAATATAATGGCCAATCAGCTACACCTTTAAGTCAGCCCCAAGATGGTTATATTCGACTGACCAACTCGGTTGTTATAGGAACAAATGCGAAGTTAAATTTGAGCCGTGTTGTTGTACCTCAGCACAATTATGGTATCTGTACCAGCTATGACGACCATTACGATTTAAACCCGCAGCGTATAGTCAACAATATGGTCACTTTGGGATATCAAGGTTTGGTTAACCATTATTGTGGAATGTCGCATTATCCTGAAATGAAATGGAAAAGCGATATTAATAAATGGCAAATACCAGATACGTTGGTGACGGGCGAGGCGGTTGTTAACTCATGTACCCGTAAATGGCATGAGAAATATGCTCAGGCTTTACATAGCGCCAATATGCAGCCCATCTTTGGGGTCAGCTTTGAAATGTATTCCTTGGGGGCCAATGAGTATTGGGCACAGCGTGACTGGAATAGCAATTTGGGTAAAACAGGCTACCAACCACCGAGTTATTTTTTTAGTTTAAGTGACCAAAATGCTTTGGCATATCTACATAAAGTCTTTATTGAGTTTGCAGATGCAATGGTTGTCGGGGGATGTGATGTAAACATGCAGATTGGTGAACCGTGGTGGTGGTATAACACCGGCACAAATCTACCTTGTGTGTATGACTATCCAACAAAACTGGCCTTTAATGCAGATACAGGTTTATATGCGCCGGATCTAGGCACAATTTATGAAGCAATGAATAAAACAGGAACGCCTTATGATGAGTTTAAAACATGGCTTAGAAATAAATTAGGGCAAACCTGTCAAAACATTCGTACTGTTATCAAAGCAAAATATTCAACAGCCAAAGTTAGCCCACTTATTTTCTTTCCTTCTATTCAGTCTCCAATTCAGACACTAGCAACTTATATTAATTATCCAAGCACGCACTATTCATATCCTAATTTTGATTACATGATGACCGAAGCTTATGACTGGCTATTAGAAGCTCGCTTAGACTTAGCACATCAGGCAGTTTCGCAAATACCTATACAGGGTCTGGGCTATCCCGCAAATAAAGTCGTTTATCTATCCGGATTCGTTCCTGATGCATCTATTGCCTATATTTATGGATTTGATAAAACCAAACCATATCGAACGCCTATCTGGCAAAGAATTTTTGGTGATATGAAAAACAATGTTTCTTTGGGTTTAATGAAGCAATTTATCTGGGCATATCCACAAGTCATGTTTGATTCCATTACAATCGATACCACTCAAGCGCCAAATGGCTTCTTTGTTGAAAATACGCTTTACTCACCAATTAGTGATAACACACCATATCCACCAGATATTTACCTATAAGTAAACATAAGCCGTTTATAAGATAAGTGATTTGATAGGAAACCTCTTCAAGTAAGAGGTTTTCTTCTTTTTGAAACATAGGCTTGCTTAGACTTACCTGACTGGCTATGCTGTGATGGATTGTCATGAAAGCCAATTTTAATTTAAGCAAAATTAAACTCTTGTATTAGCGTTACATAATCTATTTTGCTCGACTATAAATACCGAATGATTTAAAGGAAACCCAAAGATGAAATCTCGTGCAGCTGTCGCCTTTGCTCCAGGAAAACCTTTAGAAATTGTTGAAGTTGATGTTGCACCACCTCAAGCGGGTGAAGTTTTAATAAAAATTACCCATACAGGGGTATGTCATACCGATGCTTTCACTCTATCAGGCGATGACCCAGAAGGTGTTTTCCCTGCAATTTTAGGTCATGAAGGTGCAGGTGTAGTGGTTGAAGTCGGTGAGGGCGTAACGAGCGTTCAACCAGGTGATCATGTTATTCCACTTTATACAGCTGAATGTAAAGAATGCTTATTTTGTAAATCTGGGAAAACCAACTTGTGTGTTGCAGTACGTGCAACACAAGGTAAAGGTGTAATGCCAGATGGAACCACGCGTTTTTCTTATAATGGCGAACCTATTTACCACTACATGGGGTGTTCAACCTTTAGTGAATATACGGTAGTTGCTGAAGTATCTTTAGCAAAAATTAATCCTGAAGCGAATCACGAGCAAGTTTGCTTACTAGGTTGTGGCGTAACTACAGGTATTGGCGCCGTGCATAACACAGCTAAAGTACAAGAAGGTGATTCTGTTGCAGTATTTGGCCTAGGCGGTATTGGTTTAGCTGTTGTACAGGGCGCACGTCAAGCAAAAGCTGGGCAAATTATTGTGGTAGACACAAACCCAGATAAATTTGAACTTGCCAAGCAGTTTGGTGCTACAGATTTCTTAAACCCTAAAGATTACGATAAACCAATTCAACAAGTTATTGTAGAAATGACAGGCTGGGGCGTAGATCATTCATTTGAATGTATTGGTAACGTCAATGTTATGCGCTCAGCTCTAGAATGTGCTCATCGCGGTTGGGGACAATCAGTCATTATTGGTGTTGCTGGTGCAGGTCAAGAAATTTCAACTCGTCCATTCCAGTTGGTTACAGGTCGTAAATGGTTAGGTACTGCTTTTGGTGGTGTAAAAGGGCGGTCGCAGCTTCCAAAAATGGTTGAAGATGCCATGAAAGGTGAGATTCAACTTGAACCTTTTGTCACTCACACCATGCCTTTACAAGACATCAATACTGCTTTTGATTTAATGCATGAAGGTAAATCAATTCGTACTGTTATTCATTTCTAAATAAAAGAAAAAGGGCTGTGATTCAGCCCTTTTTTACAACTTATAGTTTTATATCTTAAATGGCATTACCACACATGTCAGTTGTACCCTGAGGGTAGCTAAACTGTAGAGCATTACGGTCAGTAATGAGTTCACTAGATAACTCTTGTCCAAATAATTGATTAGAATATATTGATATACCACTTGAGGCAGAAAAGCGTATATTCTCAAGTGGGGCAGGCAAAGTAGATTGATAGCCCTGATCAACACCATTTAAAATAAAGCCAACCTGTTTAGTGTTCTGATTAATATATATACCTAATCTTTGGTATCCATTTGCATTATTTGTCATGTTTTGACCCTTATAGTATGGATTGTCAGGGCCACTATTATCACTAATTCGGTAGGCTACATAATAGTGTAATCTAGCAGGATTTTCACCAAAATCTGGATCATAACTCCCCATATTAAACCAATAGTTGGATCTAACTGTATAACCATTATTTGTTACACCACTAAATCCAATGCCAGAGGAATAATAAGTAGAATTTCCAAGTGATGAGTTTCCAAGAGCTGATACTGGAATCTTATGCTCCATTTCAAATGCAATAATACCTGTGTGAGGTATTGTTAAATCTCCAATCTCATTAGTCGAATTAAGACTAGCTTTACTTGTAGCTACATAATCTAAATCGCCATACTCACTTTCTAATCTAGGCTCTACTTTAAAACCAAATTTTTGACCAGTTATCAATGGAAATATTTTCATAGGAAAATATTCAGGGTGTTCACTGTTCCATAGATCATAATCTTGTTGAGTTGCATTAAAATTATATTGGCAGACTGGGGCAGAATTAAGGGAATTAGTTTGAGCTAAAAGTGTTTGAGGTATTAATTTTTCATTCTTTGCGGTTGATGAAATGGTTTTAGATGCTACTTTTTGACCAGATTCATTACGTGATACGGTACTCGTATTGTCTGAGGATACCTCATACATTGCCCAACATAATGTAATTGCACTAATAGTAACTATACCTATTCTTTTCATAAATATTCCTATCTAATTGAGTATTAAATTTTTAGAAAATAGTGATAGAGTAAAATTTATTATTAATTTTTAAATATTTGAAATTATTAGGTTTATAAACTATTGAATATGATTAATCATATTCAATAGTTACAGTAGCCATTGCACGTACTTTACCAGCAGTCACATTTGCTGCTGTTTGATAATAGCGGGCAGTCATCGGTACGTTATATTGAAGTGTCTGGTTAGAAGACAATGTACCTAAGGCTAATTTGTCACCTTTTTTGATGACCTGATTTTTATTTTGATAATTCCAGAGTAGCTGCACGCCCACACCATTTGCTTTTTCAGATGCGGCAGCAGTATTTGCCAGTACCTGATTATTTGTGCCGTCTTGTGTAAAGTCGTAAGTTAAGCTAATCAGGTTTTTCTCTTCATAACCCGTTGGGTTGATACCACCATTACATAAGATGTTCATATCAAAGGTTTGTTCACCTTGAGTGGAACCAACGCCTTTGAAACCAGCCTTTGTAACTGTTGGGAGCTGTACAACTTTGTTGATGTTACCTTGGATTTCACATGAAGATGATGCAATGGTAATTGCATTAGCATCAACAGTACTTGTTAAGAAAGGTTGATTAGGAAAGCCACGGACATAATAGCTACTATATCTACCTGGTACTAACGTTCCAGAACCTGTTTGTGGAGCAATCTTAATGATTTCCACTACAAAATAACCAGCCCCCAAATAACGGGTACCTGAGATTCCACCACGTTCATACGGGTAATAACCCGAGAAATTGGCATTATTCTCAGCTTCACGGTATAAACGAATACCAATCCCCGGAATATTAGTCGTATAGATGCTATTGCCCAAAGAGCTTAAAGGGTACCCTTGGGTTAATGCAGCAATTACTGTGTCTCTGCTATCACAAGAACGTGCTTCAGTAGAAGTACGATTAATAGGGAAAGTTGCCTTTCTTAAAATTGCACCGACTTGATCACTAGGGCGTACAACAACACGTCCTACGGCCATCCGAACATCATTTGCTACATAGTCATATATGCGGCACGCAGCATTAGCTTCACCATATACACCAAGGCCAGCCGTAAATAAGAAACCTGTTAATAATATTCTTTTCATTTGCAGACAGCCTCAGTCATTACCATGCTTTGTTGCTTATTTTGCAACTGATTACTGATGTTGTACTCAACCGAACAACGCTCATTACTTTCATCACCCCATTTTACATAGAGACGATCTTGAGCAAGTGGAGTACGTAAGTAAATCATACTACCTTGTGCAACAATACCAACAGCTTCATCTTTCTGATTAAAGACTTGAGCTGCAAACGGTAAACTGTTGCCATCAGCTGTTTTACTATTAATGTAGACTGCATAACCTGTCTTGGTCGTAAAATCTACTTTAGCAATTGCGCCAGCAAAAGGTGCAATACGTTGACTTGTTTCTTCAAGTTCTACTTGGCTCGACATCTCTTGTGGGTCAAGGGTAATGTCATTAAGACGGTACGGAGTAACATACGGAATAACCGCATAACCAGCCTTATTCACACTTAAACCAACGGTATTATTAACTTTTGCTCCAGCTGCATCAGGTGCATGCACAAGTACCATCGTTTGGCCTTGCTCAGGTCCAAATAAAATACCTTCTGAATGCGCAACCACACTACCACTTAAGCTAACCATCGCTTGTTGGTAAGAATCGGCCACACTATAGGACCCACCAACAGTTGCGTAGTTAGTACGGTAACGGCCATTTGCGTTAAATGTTGGATTTGCATAGTCTTGATGCGACACAGAAGCACCATAACTAAAGCGATCACCAACCATTCCGCTTGCGCCAACAGTACGGCTGTCTTCAGACGCAGTAACATTGACGTTGACTGAATTCTTTTTAAAGTTAATTGGGAATGAAAGCGTCATTAAATATTCAGTATCATGCGACGTATCATTTGAACCGTACTCAATCTTACGATTAATTGCAGATAAACCATAGGTTAAACCATGGTAGTTATTGCTATAACCAATTTGGTACTGTTTAGTACTTTCGCTACGGTTCCAGTAGTCAACCCATGAGCCAACTACATAGAAATTACCCCAACCTTCAGGTAGCCCTTGGTTTAAAGTAATTTGGAATTCACTGCGCTGATGACCCGCAGCAGCATAGGTATTTACGCCTTTTTCTTCTAAATCACGAATAAGCAAAGCATCACGTAATTTATAGAAGTTTTCTGTTGAGTAACGATATGCAGCAAGGGTTAAGTTTGTATTGGTCGGAGTAATTAATTTACTATAACTTAAACGGAAACTTTGCCCAGATTGTGATGACTGCTTTTCAAAGTCGGCTTCAGAGTGGGTAACATCTAACGCAACAGCACCAATTGGTGTAGCAAAAGCAGCACCTAATAACACAGCGGCATAGTTTTCCGTTGCTTGGATGCCTGTATAACCTGTTAGATAGTTGTTAATCCCTTGCTGATATTTACCCTGAACAACCCAAGGATTAATATCAATGTCTTGATCGCGGAACTGACCCACAGTTAAAGAGTAACGGTTTACACCCGGACGCAACATTTGTACAACCGAAGCATAGGGAACCGAGAATTTTTGTATTTGGCCATTTGCTTCAATAATAGAAACTTCAATCTCGCCACCAAAACCAGTAGGGTAAAGGTCGTTAATTTCAAAGTTACCTGGTGCAACAGTTGTTTGATAGATAAGTTGGCCTTGTTGACGAACTTCAACTTTTGCATTGGTTTTTGCATTACCACGAATACGAGGGGCATAGCCCAGCATACTATTTGGTAACATTCGATCATCGCTTGAGAAATCAATACCACGATAACCAATAGAGTCAAATACTTCGCCGTTTGTAAAACTATCACCTAGCGTTAAAACACCGCGGTATTTAGGAAAGGCTCTTTGTAAATATGTACTTGTTTCTTGATAATCAGATTTAGATTGATTTTCAGCAGGGGTATCTTGCCATTGCCATTGGCCATTATGACGTAATTGCCAACCTGCTACATTTAGTCCAGCAGTCACGCCCATAAATGCGTTTGTTGTTTCGCTTCGGTCACCAGATTGACTAAATGTTTTATAGGCACTACCACTATAAGATAGAAAACCGGCATTAATGCCTCGATCCCATACACTCGGGTCGACATAGCCTTGCGCATTTTTTTGCAAAGCAACTTGCGGAATCGAAATATCTACACGTAAACGAGAGGTATCAAACTCATAAAATGCATTTTCAACCCACTCTTCAATTTTATAACAACTATTATTCTCTTTTTGAAGGGTAGTATGCTTTGACAAAACATCTTGTTTAACGCCGTACTCAAGGAGATTCATTCCTGTAAAGCACGTTACTGCATTTTTATTAGGGTCTAATGCTTTAAACACCATACGACGTTTACCAAACCATTGACCATTTACATATAGGTCAACGTTATATTCACCAGGTAAAACAGGGTTGCCGTATTTAAAACGAGAAATATCGACTTTTTGTGCATCCCCAATTAAAAAAGCAGAATCGAATTCAGCTTCTACGGGAGCACTCGTAGCTGTTTCTTCAGCATGCACGAATACAGGCATTGTCATTGTGACAACGCCAGAAGCCAAGTAGTAACAAATATGGCGTTTTAATAATTTATAAGATTCTTGCCTTTTTTTTGGCATAGCTAAGTCCGCCTACACATATAGGTGCTTAAATTTATTAAAAAGATAAATCTGATTACTAAAGTTTTATTGGGTGTTCAATTCGACCACCGTAGTCATTGACATTAATAAAACTCATATCTTGAAGATTGCCATTCTTAAGCTGAACTGACGCTTCAGAAAAAGGCTTAATCATTAGACCTTGAGGTAGTAAATCAACTTTTTTATCACCTGCCTTTTGGTAAACAGAAGTCAGTGTGATATGAAAAGGGGTAGGATTTTTTACCGTTAAATTTTGACCAGATTTAATCCATTGAAGCTTATCTGATGCTAAATTCGCATCTTCTTTAATCGATGAAGGACGATAGAAGAATTTAATTCTTGAACGAATAGCAAGTTGCAGGAAATTATCAGGTGTCGTATCTTCACTTTTTGAAGTAGGTCTAGGTGGAATATCTAAAATATTCAACCATAAAACCGTTTCTTGCTTCTGATTTAATTGAGAAGCATTTGGCAAAGCGGTAATACGAAGTGTCTGACTTTTCGTTGCTTCAACACGAGAAATTGGAGGAGCAATCATAAAAGGAACTTTTGATTGGTCCGGTGTACTTTTTGGGTCACCTTCATCAATCCAAGCTTGGACAAGTGCTGGCTTTGAACCGTTATTGCTAACTTGTAGCGTAACTTCTCTAGCATCCGACGGATAAATTACACGGGTGCCATGAATTACAATTTCTGCTTGAGTAGCAGGTGCGACAACCGCTGAAGCAAATGCCAAACCTAACAAAAAATTATAACTGTTCAATTTCATTTCAGAATTCTCAACCAAGAAAGATTCGGGAAGGTGTTACACAAAACAGGGCTTCCATGCGAACACAGAAACCCCGCTATCAACTAATTATTGATAGATAATTGTGTATTGAACAGAAGTAGTTACTTTACCAGCAGTAGAAGCGCCAGTTGCATAATATTCAGCATAGTAGTTAAGGTCAGCACTTGCGCCTTCAGCTACGTCAACCCATTGAGAGTTAGCTTGAGCACCATTTGCACCCGCAGCAAGTACTGGGATGAAGTTGTTGTTGTTACCTAAAAGTTGAACGTTAACGTTTTTAGCACCAGTAGCGTCTTGGTTAAGTAAACGACCAGTATTAAAGTCAACAGTTGCACCTGGTTCAAAGTAAGTAGCTACTTTACCTTGTGAACAGTTAGCTAAGTTGATTTGGAAAGGAGTACGGCCAGCAACATCCCCAGCAACAGCTAAAGTTTGTTTAGAAACAGTTGGAAGAGTAACTGTGAAGTCTTTACCAGCTGGGGTAACGATGTCACAAGTTTTGTCTGTAACTAAACCATTAATTGTAATTGTACCATCAGCAGCTTGAGCATTCGCAATCCCTACAACCGAAAGAGCAGCGATCAAAGCAAGTTTTTTCATAGTGTTTTCTCAAAAGTCTGGATAAAAGTTTATTTCCTTACTTTTCCAGTGTTTGACATCTTGAAAAGTAATGCGGCGATATTAACACTTCTTAAACAAAATGCAAACTACATCACATTATTTTTTCATAATTTTAATTAAATCACACTAGAAACAAATGCTTGAAAGCTACCTTTTACAGTCTATATATCTGTTTATTAATATTTTTTTATTTTTTCAAAAAGCGGAACCGCAGAGATAAGCAAGTTACATAAGAACACTATGTAAATAGAAAAGAATTAAACAATTTATGTGAAAAAGAAGCTTAAATTCTTACAATACAATTATATAGAATAAATTATGCATATGTATACAGAAAAAACATAAAAAAAGTCACTTTTATATATAAAAAGAGTGATTTATCTATTATTTCATCAAAATATGCGATGAGTTCGACAAATCACTCTTTAATTAAGCTTATTGTAGCAATAGCCTCAAATGCTATGCCTAATAAGTTAATGATAGTTGATAACCACGATTTTGTGATTAGAACCTATGCTTTCAATGCTAGTGTCCATTTTCTCAGTATGTTGAGCTAAGTTAGAAAGACTATTTTTGTTTAAATATTCACTATCAAGTTTAATATTTAAATTATTTACCTCAACACATTCTATCTCGCTATGTTCTGTTGAACATGTATCTTCAACAATATTTCCTCTTATCATTATTGTGTTATTTGCATAACAAAATAGTGGGGAAGTGGAAAACACCATCAGAATAAGAAGTTTTAAAATATTATTTTTCATTTTATATGCCTATTTATAAAATAGTTTATATCTATTTGATACAATATTTTTAATTCAAAAACAATCATTAAGTTTAAATGAAGAAAAAATATTGATTTTGACGTGACGAAAATCACATTAACCGTTTTAAATAATGCAATAGTTAGAATTTTAAAAACATATTAAGAAACATAATAATTACAACACTTTAAAAATTATTTATATTAATTTAAGTTATTGATATTTATGTAAATTTATAAGATTAACTTCAACTGACAAACAGAATAAAATTAAAATAATTAATAATATACAATTAAACATTTAATAAATATGTAATTTATTTTTTTGTGATTTTAGTATTTACATTGCAAGATAATTACAGAGAAAAAAGATACTAATTTTATTTAAAATGTGATTTATTTAACTTTTTATTTATAAATTAAAAAATAAATTCACTTTATTTATTAAATACAATTATCACGCCACCAATAAGTTGAAATTCATCACACATTTTAAATATATTGAGGCACAAAAGGTTATTTTAACTTTTCAGGGTTCTTAAAATTCTTTTCACAGTATAAACATACGCGATATTTTTAAGATTAAATTACATCAAGTAGAAATATAGACTAGAGAAAAGCATAATAGTATTCAAATACAATATCTTTAAGGGCAAATTACTCAAGGTAGATGCGCGTGCTGGAGATAAAGGCACAGAATATTCGTCTAATTTTGCAATCAGAGAAATTCGATCATGGGCTTGAGCAAATGGTGCTATGTTCGCAGGCAGTTAAACTTGATGAGCAACATCATCATTTTTAGTTGAGTTTTATAAGTGTTATTTGAATAAGGAAATCTTTATTCCAGTGATGTTGTCATCAATGAACAACAATATTTTTATCATACTAGTGGTGATGGTAAGGCAACAGCAAGAAGAAAATGTAGCTAAAGCTTGATAGAACTAAACACTTAATAAGAAATTATGTTATTGTTCGTATAATGTATATTATGTTAAATAAGATATGTGAGGAACTATACCATATATAACGCTTCGCTACTCTATGTTGTTGCTAAGGCTACATTTGACCTTTACTGAATCCACAATAGTTTGATCAGATGTATGTTCGAACTAAATATGTGTTATGTGTAAATCAAACCTCTACTCAATTTGCTTCACAACAAATTTAAGCAAATCTCTATGGCTTGTTTAGATCAACCTAACCCTCTCATTTTTCAACTAGCTCAGGTTATAATGATGGTCTCCCAAAATATGGTTGATCTATTATGAACGCCTCCAATGACCCTCTACACGGCAAAAAACTTGCTGACATTTTGGATGAATTATTGGATTACTACGGTGGCTTTGAAGGCTTAAATCGTAAAATTGAAATTAGATGTTTTTGTATAGATCCAAGTGTTAAATCATCATTGCGATTCTTACGTACCACACCATGGGCACGTGAAAAAGTAGAAAGCTTATATTTGTATGTCTTACGCCAAAAAGCCAAACAGAAATCGTAGCCTCAGCATAATATTTTATACCAAATAGTAAACTACACTTATTGAATAGCTACTGATCTTGTAGACACCTTTTAATTAGTGGTGGACTGCCACCACTCTCCTAGAAAAATTTAGTCTATTCTTAAGATCTTTTTAGAAGGCTCTGGCTACTCTGTGTTGTTGCTACGGCACTTAATTCTTTACTACGGTGAATTCTTAGCTTGGTATCTACTTACTAGACTTAAGATAATAAATAACGCCGTCACTCAATTTGCATCTCAACAAGCTTATGCGACTCTCTAAGTTTTTAAATCCACATAACCCTATCGATCTACTCTTATGAAGCATAGCTCAATAAGAACCTTTCTATAGTTCTCTGATGAATTACCAAAAATATGATGTATGCCGACATCTGACAATAAGAGATTTATACACCGTATTCGTGATTACAAAGCTCGTGAATCTTTCCCTCTTATTCCATTGGTTAGTATCGTATGAAAACGCTTATCAGTTTAATATTTAAACTATTTACTTAATAAACCTATACATCCTTTTCATAAATTTTGTTTTACCTTTACCATAAATCTTTAATTTCAAGTGATTACACATGACTAAAAGAACAATAAATATTTACGGAGCCAGACAAAATAATCTTAAAAATATTTCGTTGAAGATTCCTAAACATGAAATCGTCGTTTTTACTGGAGTGTCTGGTTCAGGTAAATCATCTTTAGTATTTGAGACTATTGGTGCAGAAGCTCAAAGACAAATTAATGAAACTCAAGATAGCTTTGTACGCAATCGTTTACAGCATTTTGGGGTCGCTGATGTTGATAAAATTGAGAATTTAAATGTACCGGTCATTATTAATCAAAAGCGTTTAACGGGTAACATCCGCTCAACCGTTGCAACAATTACTGATATTTACGCCAATCTTCGCTTATTATTTTCACGTATGGGTGAACCATTTGTTGGATATTCCAATGTTTTTTCTTTTAATCATCCAAATGGCATGTGTCCACAATGCGAAGGTATTGGCCTAGAACAAACAATTGATATTTATAAAATATTAGATTTAAATAAATCCTTAAATGAAGAAGGTGCAATCAATTTTCCTACTTATCAACCTACTGCATGGCGTTGGACGCGATATGCAGATTCAGGTTATTTCGATTTAGATAAAAAGTTAAAAGATTATAGTGAAAAAGAATGGGACTTATTTTTGCATGCCCCTCAGCACAAGCCTTTAAATCCAACAAGTAAATGGAGAAAAACTGCACTTTATGAAGGACTGATTACCAGATTTGAACGTAACTTTTTAAAAGGTGAAGCGCAGGAAAGAAATCGTTATCGTAATAAACTTGAGGAGATTATTACAACCAAGGAATGTTCTTTATGTAAAGGACAACGACTTAATCAAAAATCTTTATCTTGTAAGATTAACGGTAAAAATATTGCTGAATGTACTGCCCTATCTGTATCAATGCTTTTAGAGTTTATAGAATCGATAAAAAGTGAAAAATTTGAAACTGTTCTGCATGAAATTATTAATAAGTTGAGCAACTTAAACTTGGTTGGTCTCAGTTATTTAAATCTTAATCGGGTGAGCAATACATTATCGGGTGGTGAGTCACAACGAATCAAGATGGTTAAACATTTGGGTAATAGTTTAGTTGACCTGCTCTACATCTTTGACGAGCCAAGTATTGGTCTTCACCCAAAAGATTTAGATAATATTATTAAAATCATTCAAAAGATTAGAGATAAAGGAAATAGTGTTTTACTGGTTGAACATGACCCTGATCTTATTAGAACAGCTGACCATGTCATTGATATGGGTCCTCTTTCTGGTATCCACGGCGGTCAAATTATTTACCAAGGGACCTTCGAAGAGTTAAAGAACTCATCAGGTTTAACAGGCCAGTTTTTTAGAAGACCAAACGTATATAAGAAAACACCATGCATTCGTTGTGAATGGATTTCAATTAAAAATGCCCATTTATTTAATCTGAAAAATATTGATGTGGACATTCCCAAGAACTGCCTCACCGTTATTACAGGAGTTGCAGGCTCTGGAAAAAGTACATTAATCAGTAAAGTCTTACCGCAACAATATCCTGAAACAAAAGTCATTGATCAATCTGCAATTACTGCAAGTATTCGATCAAACTTACTGACCTATCTAGACCTTCTTGATCCGATTCGTCAACTATTTGCAAAAGCCAATAAAGTGAGTGCCAAGCTCTTTAGTTTTAATAGTGAAGGTGCTTGCCCTCAATGTAAAGGATCCGGTATTGAGAGAATTGAACTCGCATTTTTAGATGATGTTGAAATGACATGCGACCTTTGTCATGGCTCTGGATATGCGCCTGAGGTATTAAAATATCCTTATAAAGGTAAAAATATTGCTGAAATTCTAAAAATGACGGTTACAGAAGCAAGTAACTTTTTTGAAGATCACAATTTACAGCAGCAATTTAATTCCCTGGTGAGCTTAGGGTTAGATTATATTGCAATCGGTCAACGCTTAAATACGTTCTCCGGTGGTGAGCGGCAAAGATTAAAACTCACAAAACAACTCAATGAAACAGATAATATTTTTGTATTAGATGAACCAAGTACAGGTTTACACCCTTCTGATACTGAAAAAATGATTGGTTTATTAAATAACTTAGTTGAAAAAGGCAACACGATCATTGTTATTGAGCATAATTTAGACATCATAAGTCAAGCCGATTGGATTATTGATATTGGTCCATTGGCTGGTGACAAAGGTGGTGAATTGGTGTTCTCTGGAACAGTCGGTAACCTGCTCTCAGCAGAAAAATCTTTAACAGGTCACTATTTGAAAAAATATCTAGAACTGTAAACAGCCTTAAGTGAGTGAGCTGATTTTTCTTCAGCTCGCTTCAAGCTCTAAATAGCCTGATTACTGTTGATAGACTTTCTTCCCATTAAAAATAGTCCAAACCACTTTTGTTTCAGCCAACTGTTCAGGTGAAACCTTAAAAATATCTCTATCCACTAAAATCATATCGGCTTTTTTACCTGGTTCGAGCGTACCAATACTTTTATCTAAATAAAGTGCCTTAGCCGAATTAATCGTATAGGCCTTAAATACTGTATCTCGATCAATCGCTTCCGCTGGGTTTAAAATATCTCCTTCAATTCCTTTTCTTGTAATTGCAGTAGCCATAGCAACAAAAGGATTGGCGGTTGAAACTGGTGCATCGCTTGCGCCTGCAATTGTCGCGCCGTTAACCAACAACGAATGTGCAGGATACATCCCCTTATAAGAAGCTGCATCAATATAAGGTTTTACCAGTTCTTTGTTAAAACTGTCTTCGTAGGCCCATGCTAGTTGCATAGAAGCAATCACATTATTCTGTTTAAAGCGCTTATAGTCTTTAGGGTCTACGAGCTGGAGATGAGTAATACTATGTGGGACATTGCTCTGCCGTTTTGAACGAGCATATTCAATTGCATTTAAAGATTCCTGTACAGCTCTATCCCCAACAGCATGGATATGAACCAGCATATTTCGCTTGTCAGCTTCATCAACAACTAATTTAAAGGTATTTGGGTCGAATAACAAAGTCCCTTGCTTGTTACTATTAGAATATCGACCAAGTAGTGCAGCTGATTGGGATGGAAACTCTAATACGCCATCCGCAAATACCTTTACACCAATTAGATTAAAGTTATCTATGTTTTTATATTTACTATTGATTGACTCAATGATGTTAAAAACTTGAGGTGTACTTTTTGAGTTGATTACATGCAAACCAGAAACTCGTGCTGTTAACTCTCCTTTCTGAGATAACTCTTTATACATTGGAATCATCCCTAGTGTTTCCTCTGTATTTTTAATATTGGTAATTCCCTTATTGGGACTGGCATTCGCAGCAATATCCATCCATGCTGTAATGCCTAAACTGTTATAGTATTTGATCGCTTCTTTAGAACCTTTATAAAGCAGATCATGTGATACAGATGGAATTTTATCACTCACCATATCCCAGCCTGAATCGACCACAAATCCAGTGGGCTCAAACTTGTCATTATGTGCAATATTTTGCTGATCCTCTGGGGTTAATTGCTGAATGAAGTTTGCATCTATACCTGCTTTTTTTAAAAGTGCTTGATTTGCCCATGCCGTATGGTGGTCACTACCCACCAAGGCAATTGGGCGATCTTTCCATTCATTATTGTTAAATACATTTGATAGCTGGTCAGCTAATTCCCAATATTCTGATGACAAACCATTTAAAAATAGAACATCTCCAGCAACACCCGTACCATCCAGACTCGATTGTCTAAGTTTTGCTTCCACCTTAGAAATATCTATGGTTGTATCGTCACTATCCATGGTTGCTAATACAGCCTCTACACCAGAAGCTAAAGCATGAATATGGCTATCAATTAAACCTGGCATTAAAACCTTGTTATCAAGGTCAAAAACTCGTGTATTGCTATCTGCAATTTTTTTAATTTCTTCGTTACTCCCCACTTTTATAATTGTTCCATCATGGGCAATTGCGATGGCTTGCTGAAAAGAGTCTTTATCCTTAGCGGTATAAATTTTTCCATTAATATAAATACTTTCAGCACCATTATTGTCGGCACTATCGTTGTCTGTACATCCTAAGTTTATAAAGAGCAAACCTAGGCTGAGTGCTAAAAATCCTTTTTTAAATCTCATTGTTAACTCCAAAAAATAATTTAAATTCTAATAATCGTTTTCCAATCTTCTTGTTGATATGTTTATCCAGCCTTCGAGCACTTAGGTCTATCCATCGACTACGGTTTGCTTACCACTCATACCTTTAGATAGTTCAATACGATGCTTTGCGCTATTCGCTAGAATCTCTATTTCACTGTTTGGTAGGCCCGTTAGTTCTGAGCCCATAATTGCAATTTTTGTTTTTAAGATTTCCATAAATTAATCTCCATTAGGTAATGGATAAACTAATTTTTAAGTCTATTTAAGGATATAAAAAGAATAGAGAAAATACCGATTTATGAGATTTTTGTCCGCAAATCGGACAAAAAATATTCTAAAAATAATCGTTATTCTGGTTTTATAGTGATGAACTAGAATGGCATCCTGAGTCAAAACTGTCTTTTGACTTTTTCCTTTAAAATTTTTGTTTAAATGTCATATCTAATCTGACCATGACTTATAAAATAATTTTTATAATTTAAATAATGGATAACTAAATATGGATCGTTTTAAAATTATTTTATTTATTACAAGCACATGTTTAACAACAACTATTTACGCCAAACAACAAGTCGTCTGTGTTTTTGACCCAATTGGTAAATCGGGAGATGCTTTCGCTTTAGCCAAAGATTATGCACTTGAAGCCAAAAATTGGGGAGCTGATATATCTTTAAAAGCATATATTGATGAACGAATTGCGGCTGAAGATTTAAAAGTCGGAAAATGTGATGGTGCTATTATTAGTGGTTTACGTGGGCGTCAATTTAATAAATATACAGGATCTTTAGATGCTGTTGGCGCATTAACAAATATGAAAACGGCAATTAATGCCTATAAGCTATTGTCCTCACCTATGGCCGCAAAAAACATGGTTGTGGGTCCTTATGAAATTGCAGGCTTAGGAACAATTGGTCCCGCATATTTATTTGTAAATGATAGAAGTATAAACACACTCGCTAAAGCTGCCGGTAAAAAAATTGGTGTATTTAAATATGATGAAGCCCAACCAAAGCTTGTTCAACATGTCGGAGGTCAGGTTGTATCTGTAGACGTCACCAATGCTGGTGGGAAGTTTAATAACCATGAAATTGATATTGTCCCTGCTCCTATTGTTGCATTTAAACCTTTTGAACTACACAAAGGTTTAGGTGAGAAAGGAGCAATCATTCGTTTTCCTTTGACTCAAATTTCGGCAAACTTCATTATTCGTAAAGACCAGTTTCCAGCAGGTTTTGGACAAAAGTCGCGAACTTGGGTAGCTAGCCAATTAAATAGAACGTTTGGCATTATTGCCAAATATGAAAGTGATATTCCTACAAAATATTGGATGGATATTCCTAAAAATGAACAATTAAACTATATGAAAATGATGCGCGAAGCACGAATACAGCTAACCAAGGCAGGTATCTATGACCCTAAAATGATGAACTTTTTGAAAAAAGTGAGATGTAAAGAAAATCCAAGTAATTTTGAATGTGCGTTAAATGATGAATAAACACTCAAAACATATGCACATCTTATTTTAAGAGGTTCTACCCTCAGTTATTCATTTCCTCTCGGGCTTGTTGTGGCGTTTTACCCGACCACTCTTTATAAGCCCATGTAAATGGGCTGTGCTCGGCATAACCTAACAGCTAAACATATCACTTACTAATATAATTTCAATATTAAGATAAGTTAACTTAGTGCTATCTTTGACTTAAAGCTATTATGATGAAAAGTATTGTGCTTTTAATACCTAATTTCTAATAGAGAAAGCGTTTTATGAATGTTTCGCCAATCATTGTACTTGATTTCGAGACCACAGGAGTCAGCCCTGAGGCTGGCGATCGTATTACAGAAGTTGCGGCTTTACGTATTGTAGAAGGTGAAATCACAGAACGTTTTGTTTCACTAATAAACTGTGGTGTAAATATTCCATACTACATCACAAAGTTGACTGGTATTACTCAAGATATGGTTAATCATGCTCCTTTAGTGGAAGAAGTCATTCCTTCTCTATTGGACTTTATTGGAACAGATCCTTTACTTGCTCACAATGCAGGATTTGATGAGAAATTCCTAAAAGCAGAAAGTATTCGACAGGAGTTAAATCCATCACACAATGGACTCATTTGTTCTTTGAAACTTGCTCGCCGTATTTTACCTCATCAACCCAGTTATCGACTTGGGGCAATGGCAGACTTATTCAATATTAAGTTTAATGGCACAGCTCATCGTGCAGAAGCAGATGCTGAAGTTACGGCTCAATTATTCAACTATCTTTGTACGAATATTTGTCACACATATGGCTTCAATAGCATTGATCAAGATTTATTGTTAGCCATTAATAAACTTACTATATCTAGAGTACCGAAATACCTAAAAAATATAGCTGCCCAATCCTTACTTCTTAAATAGCAATCCATAGGCGACATTCCCTGCTAATTTACAGGTGTCCTCATGACAAATTTAAGATCTCATTTTCGACATAAATCAAAAATCTATCGAAGCCTTTCCGCATTCGGAGGGAATCCAATTTAGCAAAAACAATTAATAAACTTATATATTGATTTTAAATTTCAATAGTTAGAGAATCACGCATACTTATAAATAACTACAATAGAGTTCTATATGCCTCTTAATAAGAAAAAGGTCTTGTTTTACATCTTCCCTTTAATTTTAGTTATTGGCTTCTATGTCTTTTTTCGTATATCTATTCTTCCTTATATTTATACCAAACAAGCGCAGCATCAACTTTTAACAGCAAATAATCAAATAACTGAAATTTATTGGAAAGAACCAGAACTCTTAGCTAATAAAAAGTATCCAGCAATTATCTTTTTACATGGCATTCAAAAAGATAAACAAGGTGCTAAAGCCTTTGTACGCTCTGGCTTGTTAAATGAATATAGTAAAAAGAACTTTTTCAGTGTTGCTGTATCTATGAGTGGATATGGTGAGTCCTCTGGGAAATCAGATTTTTGTGGTAAAGCCTCACAAAATAATCTTGTACAAGCCGTTAATTTTGCCCGATCACAGCCTCATGTTGACCCAAATAAAGTTGCGGTGATTGGTATTAGTTGTGGCGCGTCTATAGCTAATGTTGTAGCTAACTCTGGAAAGATAAACGCTTTGATTCTGGTATCGGGGTTTTATGATTTTAAAGGTATGTATGCTCAGTGGAGTTCTAACACTAGAACATTACCGTCAAATGTAATGAAAGAAATAAATGAATCCATTGCTGCTGCAAAAAATATAGAAACTGCATCAGCAGCTAGATCATCGCTACCGATTTCGTCTCACTATCCGCCTACTCTTATATTAATTGACACCAAAGACCCTATTGTTGACCCAAAACAAAGTATTCAGCTACATCAATTACTCGATAGTAAAAGTATTCCAAATACTTTAGATCTTATTCAGGATGCTAAACATCCTGTGCCTGCTAATTTATGGAAAACCAAAAGTGATTCATTTTTGGAAAATACTTTGAATATAGAAATTAAGCGATGAATGAGCTACATCCTTTATAGCCCATATTTGGTCATATCCTATAGCCTCTAAAACCTTTAATTAATGAGAAATTGTATATATCATAATTCCTTCAATAATTTGGTCAGGATATACTTCTGAATAAGCAACCCTATAATTCGTTGATATTTCTGCAGGAATAATTTCACCAAATTTATCACTATCTTCTTTATATTCTAAATAGTGCGCATCACCTCTAAAATAGAAATTAAAATCATCTTTAACTAAATCTAAACGATCACCTATCCCTAAACGACCTAATAATTTTCCGTTATATCCTTCACCGAGAAAAATTCGTATTAATTTCTTTGAATCCCCATCAAATGTTAACGTAACACTACTTTCCCATGAACAATAAATTTCGTTAATCCACTCCTGCCACGGCAATAATTCATATCTATGAAAAACTAACCAAATATTTTTCTCTTGAGCAGATTCATATTCTCCCTTTCTAACATCTCGGAATAATGCCAGACTTTGGAACTCTTCGAAATTCATACCCAATAAAATTCCTGCTGCTTCTTTTGAAGGAAGGATATCTTTATTAAAGTCAGGTACTAAGTGCTTCATTCTATTCTCAATTTGTAATGAACTTATATTTTATATCTACATTATTATCTATTAAAACAAGTTTGATTTAAGAAATAATATTTCTTTAAAATTTCTGTTTGTCTATATACAGCTATCCTTAAACGAATAAAGTCACTAAAATATAAGTAACTCTAATATTTATCTAAAAGAATGAACGAAAAAGTAATTAGCCAATATTTAAGTTTTATCCTAAGACACAAACCTGAAGAAATTGGCCTAACATTAGATAGCGAAGGTTGGGCTGATATTCAAGAATTAATTTCAAAATCACAACCTATTGAAAATGTTATATTAAACAAAGATATTATTAAAAATGTCGTTAGAAATAGTGATAAGAAACGTTTTCAAATTTCTGATGATTGGATGAAAATTCGCGCTGTACAAGGTCATTCAACTGCAAGCGTAAATATCACACTCAAAAAGCTTGTACCACCGTCTTATCTTTATCATGGTACGGCTCAAAGATTTATAGATTCTATAAAAGAGCAAGGTTTAATTTCAAAAGATCGTCAATATGTCCATCTAACTGAAAATAAAGATACGGCTCTAACCGTTGGTGCTCGCTATGGTAAGCCTGAAATTCTTGTTATTGATGCCTTAAAAATGCACGATAGTGGATTCGAATTTTTCCAAGCTGAAAATGGTGTTTGGTTGAGTAAACATGTACCAATAGAATTTATTGCTTTTCAATAGTAAGAAAACTCACTTATTTACTATTCAATCTTTTGCTAAATGCATATGCGGGGCAAAAATAAAGTGTCGAGGTTCTTGGTATTGCATAATTAATGAACGCAATTCGGTAATAAATGTTTCTGCTTCTTCTTTGTTAAGATTAATACCAAATGAACAACCGCCACCACCATAAGTAATTAAATGAATAGTACCTTGGCTGCAATCTGGTAAAAATGGCGGATTTAAGCTACCACCCCAATGTCTGTAGACAATTTCAATAATTTTCTGAGTATCAATATCCTTTGTTAACAATTTTTCCCCAAGGCATTCTTTAGAAATATGAATATTGTTTTTGGAAATAAAAAATGTTTCCTCGGCATTTTTAGCCCATCGTTTATTTTTTCTATATTCATAATGTAAGTAGAAAATAAATGGTAATACTAGGAATATTAAAATCAATGTTAGAACACCATCATTTTCTGCATACACTTCATAAACACCATATACAAATACAATGTCAAACAAAGTTATCGCTATACAGTCCAAAGCTATTAGATTTTCTAAAGACTCACCATTCATCTTTAAATGAATCGTAGTTCCCGCATCTGAATTATGCGTTTCAAATTGATTTGGCATCCAGTACTCAATTTTCTATGTTTATAGTCTATAAAGACCACTGTACTTATTGAATCTTACTTATTAGCACGGCGCTTAAACTTTCGCTATTACTATGTATTATAAAACCACTAAGCAGAATTTTATAGCGGTTTAAGACGGCATGTGTGTCTCTCAAGTACACATCCCAAAAGTTGCCTTGGTAACTTCACACTCTTTCACAAGTCTGTCGATGCCGACCAGATGAAACCCGTTGTAGTGAAATAACTCAATTGATTTATTTACGACTTGTACTGCACGTGTTGGGAGAACTATTTTTGGCATATTTTTACCGTTATAAAAAATTATTGTTGTATATAAATGAGATATAAAAACCGCTGCCTGTGGGAGAAAAAAAGGCATAGCAAAGCCGCAAAGACTGTGCACGGCACATCTCAAGTTTTAATTGTCTAAGTTTTAAGTAATAACGAATTAAAGCCTGAAAAAGCCTTACGGCGATCAAGCTGCGTTAAATGTTTTAAGCTGTGTTGTTATAGCTTTTGGCAATGGCTGCCAAGAAATAATGGATGTGCAAAGCCAACTCCTTATATATGGAGTTCTGCCAGAGCATAAGATTTATGGTGGCAGAACGAAAGAGGGTTCGCAGACTGGTTTGGACTCCAGCACACCAGAGGGTGTCCCTCTCCCGTCCTACCGCTACGGGAGGGAACGAGATTTACATGCAAAACTATTCCTCAGAAGAAATAGCTCTGATGTAGTCCAAAAAAACGGTCTGCGAGAACCGACTGGCAATGTAGGCCAGCCCGCAAATGGTAATCTCCAATATTTGAAGTGTCAATGTGAAATTGGCTAGAAATTATTTAAATAGTTATTATTTTTCATTTAATTAGATAATTAAGGAAATTCTTAATTATTATTTACAATCCGCTTTTAGATCATTAAGTTAAAGTTTAAAATTTCAGAAACTTAAGGACTAGATTGGCTCATATCAACGAAGAATGAATAAATAAAAATGAGTGATTACTCTTATTAAGAAGTGTTTTTATGAGTGGCTATTCAGTATAAAATTATGACTTAAGCGTCCGATCTTACAAATTAGGCCGTGTAATATACTTAAAGTGATAAGAGCAAAAAATGACTCAAAATGAAGTTGAATTAGCAGAGAAATTGTCAAAAGAATCTCATCAAGGTCAAAAGTATGGTTCTCATGATTACTTTGATTACCATATTAAAGGTGTGGTCAATTCATTAATTGAGCATCGATTTTCAGAAGTCTATATTATTACCGCCCTTCTACACGATAGCGTTGAAGACACACCTCTTACGCTAGACAAAATCGAAAGTTTATTTGGAAAAGAAGTCCGTGATGCCGTTGATGCATTAACTAAACGGGAAACTGAAACACGCGAAGAATATTTAATTCGTTGTAGTTCGAATCCGATCGCTCGAGTCGTAAAACTTCATGATGCAGCTTTTAATGCGCATAACTCACATAAGGACAATAATCACTCACGTGTAGATTATTATCTTCAAACCATGTTAATTGTTTCAACGGCGCAAGATAGGTTGGAATGAAAAGGTCGAATTAGCTAGCCTTAGTAAATACAAAAAGATTAATTTGATTTTGTAACGTAATCAAAATCCCCCTAAAAAAGGACTCTTGCTCTAGCTAACATTTACCATTTTGCGCATATATTTGCTCAATCTTATTTAACTTACCTAAGAATTGAGCAAATTTTTGCTCATTTATGATCTACGGCGAACCTATCCCAAGGTTAAATACGCCCGACTTCTAAATATGGAATCAGGTTTTTATCAAAATGTGGTCGTGGGTCGCCCTCATAGCTAATAAAACCATGCATGCCTGTTAAGCGCTCACCTTTATAAAACTGGTTTAACTGATAGCGCGGGTCTTTATGTGAAAGCGTAAAGCTCACCACACCAACGCCCTGCTGTTTTGACTTGTTATAGGCGTCTTCCAGCATTTTATGATGCAAAGCTAAATCTTGTGGATGGCACATTAAGGTGTGTAGCACATGGTACTTTATTGAATCACCGAGTTTAGGCAAACGCATGCCTTTGGTCAGCGGAGTCAATAAGTTATAAACGGGCCTAAAAATTCCAATGACTGAACTGTAATGCAAAATTTTAGTTTGCTTAATACTATGCTGATCCCACAAACCAAACATCCCCACCAGTTTTTCACCCTTAAAATAAAGTGAAAAGTCTGAGAGTTTTATTCCTGAAAAATAGTGATGTCCTTGGGCGAGTTCTTCAAAGTTATAGGCAGGAATAAAGTTATAAAACTCGGCCATGTCGGCAACAAACTGGTTCATAGCTTCCACGTGCTGAGCTTCGGCTACACATGTGCGAATCTCTTGAAGATCACGCTGATTAGCTTGCTTTAAGAAAGCCGTGATTTTTCTTTTTGCACCTGTGTCTGTCAGGCTTAATGTCTCGATGAGTCCTTCATCATAATAATCAGGCATTCCCGTTTTGCCCGTTTGGATGGCAGCGCGTGCCGCGTGGTTATCATCAAAAATAATCATTTGGCTATAGTTCGGTTCATGCATGGTCTGCTTTACATGCTTTGCTAAAACCTTAACCAGTGATTTTCCCCGATAGTTGTGGTCTACCCGTAAATCACCCGCGTATCGTAAGTTTTGAACGTTGCGATCGACATAACACGGGCGGTAACCATTGCTATAACAAGCGACATGCTTCTGACTCTCGGTGTCTTCAATCACCACATGCAGTTTATGTCGATACACAATGTCAGACGCTTGAAAATAGCTGGGTTCACGCTGAAAGCTAATTTGTATCCCTTTAGTGGTCATGGGTACGGCGATTAAGTCTCTTAAAGCCTGATCATCTGCCAAAGTGGCTTCTCGGGTAATGAGGGTATTATCAGCAAGTGGTGTATTTGTTTTCATTCATTATTCACCTGTTGTGCGGTCTGTACGGGGACCAAGTTATTTAAACGCCCCATTTGGTCAAGTAACTGATAGACAAACACGACTTCGTCTTGATCATTCACTGTTTTTTGGGTTTGTACATCGAGTAACTTTTGCTCAGTATTCAGCAAATCAAAAGTCGTTTTGGTGCCGACATCAAACTCTTTACGTGTGTAGACAAAGGCAATAGATGCTGCTTCTATGGCATTTGCCAGTGCTTCTTTATTTTGTCGAATGGTTTGAAGCTGCGCATAGCTCGTGCGTGTACGCTTATTCAAATCCAGTTCAAGACTTCTCGTTTTTTGGTTGGCCAAATCTATATCGGCCTGCGCTTTTTTGACATTGGCGCGATTTAAGCCATCGTCATAGAGCGGTACATTGAGCTGCACCCCAACCATATAGTTATTACTTTCCGAACCAATATAGCTTGCTTCATCTTGCTTTCCGGCACGACTGGTGAGCATGACCGTTGGCCAGAGTTCACGTTTGGTTAAAGCATATTGTTTCTCGGCAGCCTGTTTTTCGTATCTGCTACGCATTAAAGCTGGATGGTTTTTGGTTTGAGCCAAAATTTCATCTAAGTTAGCGGGAATAGCGGGTAGTTGTTTAATCGCGACAAGGTTGTCAGGCGTTACACCTGTCACTTGGTAAAACTGTGCTTCGCTTACTGTCAGATTAGATTGAGCCTGTGTAATATCGGCTTGACCTTGGGCAACTTGTGCCAACACCTGAGCCAAGTCCGCACGGGTAATCATCCCCACGTCGAAACGGCGTTTAGATTCATATAAAGACCGTTGCAGATTTGCCATGGTCTTTTGTCTGAGCTCTAAAATGGCTTTCTTCTTTAATACGTCGGTATAGACCATCACGGTATTTAAGATAGTTTCCGATCTTTGATCTGATAACCCTTGGTTTTGTGCAGAGAGCTGGCTTTCGGCAACATCAATTCCCAAACGGTGTCGTCCAGAGGTATAAATCGGATAATCCGCCTGCAATTGTAAACTTCGACCTTTACGGTTTCCTTCAGTTGGAAACAGGACTTGTGAAGGCGTATCTATTCTTTCATAGTCCAGTTGCCCGACTAAATTGACTTTGAGTCCATCACGCTGTTTGGCCTGTTCAAGCATAGCGGTCGACTGGTTCACGCTTAAACGGCTGACCTCAAGCTGACTTTCATGTCTTAAGCTAGCAGACAATGCCTCATCTAGAGTCATGGCTTGTACATTCGCCACAACCAACACACCAAGATACAAGGCGTGTCGAAGTGTTAAAAACCGAGTATTAAATGGCTTCATCACTTTCATAGTTGTTCCAAACTATTCAGGGTGACTTTCTTGAGTGGCTCAGGCTTGATATTGCCTTCGATAATGCCATCAAACATGACCAGTTTTTTGTAGGCATTCCACCCATTATTGGCTTGGCGAATTTGAGGCTGGTCGAGCTGTCCTAAGTTTCGTGCAAGTTCATAATGGAAGTTTTGACGCAAAATACTGTCGATATATTCATTGTTAATGCTGTGATGAATTTCGCCTTCAAAAAGCACGCAATAAAACGGCTTAACGTGTTGCTCGGTATCAATCGCCAGTAAAGAAATCGCTTTAGATTCCGTTTCATTTAACTGCGACAATAATTGCTGGGCAGTTTCAGGTGCGAGTTTCTCACCGACCAGATCTACACCAAAACGGCGGCCTTGGAACTCAAAACACGGAATTTGCTCTATAAAGCCAGTCACTCGTAAGCAATCATCCATACAGTAACGAAGCAAGCCATTACCCGATGTAATGAGTGGGCTCACCACATCACCTTGTTTAAGCTGCCACGACGGGATGATTTGTCCTTGTTTATCACCCTCTAAATATTCAAATTCATAGAAGTGACTTTGATACGCCAGCGGGTATTGATCGTTATAGGGAATGGTCACTACACCTTCAGTCGCCCATAGGCCTTTGCCTTCAAACTGCACAGCAGGTAACTTCTCTTTTAATTTTTCGGCCCAAGCTTTTGAACCTGCGGTATCCCAACTCGACACTAAACTTAACTTAGGCCATAGTTGTTTGAAGTCAATCTGTTCGCCGTTTGAACTGTCAATTAGGGCTTGAGCGCTTTCAGGACTATGCGGTGCGGTCACTTCTTTTAATGAAGCCTGACGATTGTTCCATGAACCACTTTGTAAAACTTCAATCACGTCTTGTTGTAGTAACTCCAAACGCTCAAGCAATTGCAGCGCAAAAGTTGGACTCCACACCGAAATCATGGCTAAGTTACGGTTTGCCACCAAATAGCAAATGGTGGCAAAGAGTGCATCATCGGCATTGGCTGCAAATGCAACATTACTTGGAACCGCTTGGGTAAATTTAGATAAAATTCGCTTACCTACACCCAGTAGTGCACTATCATCATTTAAGTTTTTATCTTTTAAAACTTCACGCTGACTTTCAGGCAACCATGACACCGACCAGTAATGCGTTCCCGAACTAAGCGCCGGACATTTACGGTATAAACTCGCCATCCACGGCGCAATCGCATGGTCAAGCTCATCTAAAAACAGTTTGGTATATGGAATAAACTTGATTTGTTCACTCGAGCCACTGGTCGGCTGGAAACGAACCAGTTTACTACTAGACAATGAAAGCTTTTGTTCACGATAACGTTGAATGTCTTCTCGCCATGCGCCATAACGTGTCGCAGGAAATGATTTTACAAACTGCTCATAGTTTTGAACTTTCTTATCTTTAGCAAACGTAGAGGTCTGTAAAATCGAATGCAGAATTTGGCGTTGTGTTGCTTCTAAAGCATTAAACCGTTTTTGGAAATTACGGTCAGATGTATCACACCATTTTTTTAAAATAAGATGTGAGCCAAGAGTCAGCCATTCATTAGATTTCATTGGATGGCCTCTCTACGTTTTGTTTTATGTGTTACACAGGCTTCAAATTTTCCCTTACTCGTGGGTTTGGTGATGAGCTTTACTGGGAAACGTGCAAGATCTTTCCAGCCTAATCGACCAATACACGGTAATTCCGTACCCGCACTCCATGTTGGATTCATTTGCTCAAAGAAATGAATATTTGGGTTCTTTTGTCTCATTTCGGCAGTAATCGGTGCGACTTCACCTTTTAATGGTTGATAGTCATCTCCAAAATTTAAGAGGCCTGCATCTTTATCATAATATTCCCCAAAGAATTTCTCACAGTAGTGTTCGACCACTTCCGAGAGATGCTGGTTTTCATCTTTAATGTTGGGGTAGTACACATAGTAGTTATTGGCGAGCAAGAGGTAGGTTTTGTAGCCTTTTGAAATGAGCAGCCAATAAAGTTCGTTAAATGGATATTTGATTCGAAGCTTAATCATGAGTTTGAGCATGGTACTTTGCAGACTACGCGTGCCCCAAAACTTCTTCAAAATGACCGTATCACCGCTAAATAACACGGTGTAGTCCTTACCGTTTAAATAGAAGTGCTGCACAACAACAGTCGAGAACCCCACAATCTCATCTGTTTCCGAGTCAAAAATTAAGATCGCACCACTTTTATTTTTAAAATCATCTACGAAAATAGAAAATCTCGTATTTTCATAATACTGTTCGTAAATGGAATACATCACTTTTAATCGCTCTGTATCGATTTGCTCTTTTTCAAAATATTGACCATAGGTACTATTTTTCAGGTTCAATTTTGAAATCAATTTATACGTTGTATTAATCATAATCCTTTAACCTTCCACCTCTAATTTGCGAGTTTTCCGATCTCATCTACCGATATGAGAAAACTCATAAAAATGTTCTTTTTCTATGAAGGGATATGTTTTGATATGCCCTATTGTTTTTCATTCTTTGAAAGCTGCCCTTTATTTCTAAATAGCTACATATTCATTTTCTTCCCCCGATCCATAAAGATGGTTAAAAAGGCGGTCACAAACATGATGATTGCGAGCATGCGTAATAAATCATTAAAACTCGATGTAAGCGCTTGAAAATGAATGTCTCGATAGATCACGCTGAGCGCAATTTGCTGGGCATTTGTGCCGACTTCCTGATATTGCGCCGTGAGCTGATCGAGTCTTTCCGTAAAAATCCAGTTCTGCGGGGTCATCGACTGATTAATCTGGGTAACATGCAGCGCAGTCAGCCAATCTAATGATGAGTTAATCAGCGCTAGTCCAACCGCTCCGCCAATATTGCGCATCAGGTTATAAATACCGCTGGCATCGGCCACTTTACTCAGAGGTAAAGTGCTCATGGCTAAATGCGAAACCACAATTAGACAGATCATGAGACCAATGCCACGATAGATTTGCGGCCAGAACATAAAGTCATAATCGCTGTGAATGTTGAGATGAGAATTGAGCCATACGCCAAAGCCAGCCAGAATCATTCCGACAAATACAGTTTTGCGAGTATCAAAATTGGGAATGAGCCACGCAAGAAACGGCGCAAAGCAGAACATGACAATACCTGTCACCATCATGACGTGACCAATTTGGCTACTGTTCATTTCACGGACTTGCCCCAGAAACACGGGAATCATGTAACCCAAGCCATAGAGCGCCATACCAATCACAAAAGTTGTGATGGCACTTAAGGTAAAGTTTTTATTCTTAAATACGGATAAATCGAGCAAAGGCTTAGGCTGGGTAAAACTTCTAGAGAAGAAAATCATGCCGCCCACAACACAGACCATGAAAGCAATCCGAACGCCTGTGTCTGCAAGCCAGTCGTGCCGTGCACCTTCATCAAGAAAATATTCAAGCCCGCCCAAAAACATCGCCATGCCAATGAGGCTGAACCAGTCCATGCTTTTGATGAGTGAATGATTCGCACGGTCAATATTTGGACCCGAGTAGATCACCGTAGCGATAATAATGCCCGGAATGATATTAATCAGGAACATCCAGTGCCATGAAAAATTATTGGTTAACCAGCCGCCAATGGTTGGGCCGATGGCTGGACCTAAGGTACTGATCATCCCAAACATAACCAAAGGCAATGAACGTTTTGATTCGGGGAAAAGTAAGTACAACGCTGTCATGGAAGTCGGAATCATCCCGCCGCCCATAAAGCCTTGAATGCCACGGAAAATCAGTAAACTCTCTAAGTTCCATGCCAACGCACAAAGTAAAGAACTGATGGTGAAGCCGATTGCACAGATCGTGTAATACACCCGTGTTGAGAGCACCCGTGAGACAATACTCGACATTGGAATCGCAATAATTTCGGCAATTAAGTAAACCGTTTGCACCCAAGTCACTTCATAACGACTTGCACTCATCCCGGCTTGAACTTCGTTTAAAGAACTCGCCACAATCTGAATATCAAGAATCGCCATAAAGTTGCCAAAAATCATGGCAGCAAAAATTGCCCAAGCCGTCTTTGCGGGAAACTTCCACTCAGCGTCAATATGCTTATTCATTTCTTATTACCTAAAAATTTTATTATTAAGTTCTTAGGTCAACCGTAGCGCTAACCGACATTCCGGGTTTTATAAGATCAATATGCGGGCTTGAATCTATGGCAATGCGTACAGGAATACGTTGTACAACCTTGTTAAAGTTGCCTGTGGCATTGTCTGGTGGCATGAGTGAGAAAGTTGCACCAGAGGCTGGAGAAAAGCTTTCAATTGTTCCGCTGTAAGTCAGGCTTGGGTAAGCATCAAGTTTTAATTTAACTTTCTGACCAATATGCATTTTTTCAATTTGAGTTTCTTTGAAGTTCGCTTGTACATACAAACTATTTTCAGGAATAATCGCCATTAAGCGGGTTTGCGGAGAAACACGCGAACCTTTCTGGATTGCAAGGCTTCCTATTTTCCCTGCGACTGGGCTCACTACTTTTGATGAAGCCAAATCAATTTGATAAAGGTTTAAGTTTGCATTGGCACTTTGAATATCAGCCAAAAGTTGCGCTCGACTCGCTTGTAAACTACCCAACTGAGCTTCTGCTGCATTTACGGCGGCCTGCGCCTTGCTTAGCTGTGCCTGAGCCGTTAAATACTGAGATTGAACCCCTTCAAAATTTTGACGAGTAATTACCCCATCTTTTAATAAATCTTGATAACGTTCAAAATCTTTTCTTAAGCGAGATAAGTCTGCTTGTGCCGCAACAACGCCACTATTTGCTTCAGTAATGGAAGACTTGGCAGACTTTTCATTTTGTTGTTGTACGCCTAGCGCTGCCTCTTTTAAGCTGACTACAGAACTCGCCTGATCATAACGAGCTTGGTAATCACGATGGTCTAAGACAGCTAAAGTTTCCCCTTTCTTTACAAACTGATTATCGTTAATTAATAACTCCATCACTTCGCCTGAAATCTTTGGCATTACCCAAGTAACATCTGCTTGCACATAAGCATTATCAGTAGATTGATAAAATCGGTATACAAAAAAATAATATATAATGCCCGCGACTAAAAATAACAGCAGGACACTAAAAACACCCCAAGTTATCTTTTTTCGACTTTGGAAATTAGTATCAGTTTCTAGCTGAGCTACGTTATCCATATTCATTCCGTTTATTTGTAATATTCGATTTTTTATTTACACCAATAAACTATTAGCGTCTTTTTTACGTAACTTTTCACTTGGTTTATTCAATGAATCGTGACAGCGTAAAATTTGGTGCAAATTATGATTCTTAAATCGATTAAATATCATTGACCGTTTTGACATATATTTTTTCTATTTACGCCAATCCACTG
>RCUL01000163.1_pt1 | contig 54950 bp, 70 predicted proteins | sample 2167521 | NCBI WGS metagenome assembly RCUL01 (sample SAMN09932745, study PRJNA488358) | compost metagenome | feature: garden; material: soil; isolation source: compost soil in acetic acid-enriched culture | place: Germany: Experimental Botanical Garden Goettingen | collected 2016-01-27
CGTCGTGCCGGTTCGATTCCGGCCTCGGGCACCATTAAAATCAAAGAGTTACGAAAGGCCACTAGAAATAGTGGCCTTTTTCTTTTGCCTCAATGGCGACAAAGTGGCGACAGCGTTTTTTTGAGTGACTCACCTCTTCTTGTAATGGGTAGTGATACGGTCTTCTTGTATGATGCCGCTCTGCCTGATGGCGCACTTCATGCGGCGCCTTTCCCTGGCCATGTCTCGGTGTGCTGTCAGGCAGAATGAGAAGGGCCCCACATTGTGGGGCCCTTCTCGCATCCAGATATCACTCCGGCAGCTCTGCCAGTTTCACTTCGAGTTGCAGGCGATTGGTGTAGCCCTGATCGGTGAGGTCGTGCACCACCTGGGTGAGTAGCCAGTCAGCCTCGTCGATTTGTGGTTTGAAGCCCCTGACCGTGGTGGGTTGTTCCGGGTAGAGTTCTGGGCGGCCTTTGGCCAGGGTGATCTGAAACTCGGCCACGCCGCGTTGCAGCTTTTCCCATTCAGCCCGGGCGGCCCGCATGGCGTTGCTCTGGCTGGCGTAAACGTGGCGCAGTTCCTTGACGTTCTCACTGTCACCAACCAGCAGCTCGTTTTCCTTCTTGTTGACCACCACCCCCGGTGGTAGCGGTCGTTCCTCTTTCGGTTTGGTCTTTCGCTTGCGCTTCACCTCGATTTTCTTCTTCTCCGCGGCCTTGTTGTCTTGCCAGTAGGCGATGACACCGGTGTAGGCGTCGCGGTCTGCCACCGAGAACTGGTGCTGATCGCCATCCTGGCGGGTGATGGTGATGGCAGGGAGTGGCTTACCGCTGGCGGTGGTGCCGTTGCCCGCCTTGATAAACATCAGGCGGCCAGATTTGACGGTGGCGATGGCATCCTGCTCGGTCGCCAAGCGGGTGAGAAAGGCCAGATCGCTCTCGTTGGTCTGGTCGATATGGTCGATCACCATCCCCTTGAAGGCGTCGCCGACGCTTGGGGTCAGGCCATAGCGGGCGGCCAGCTGCTCCACGATGGCGCCGATGGTTTCGAAGTGCCAGCTGCGCTCGCGCAGTTTGTTCATGCCGCCGCGCAGGTCTGCCGACTTGCCCCGGATGGTGAGCACATCCGGGGCGCCACCGTGTTCCACCTCGTCAATTTTGAAGGTGCCTTTATCGACCAGGGGGCCGCCTTGCCAGCCGATGCTGGCTTGCAGGGAGGCCCCACGGCGCGGCATGGCCAGCTTGCCGTCACTGTCATCAAGGGCGATCTCGATGGTGTCGGCCGAAAAGCCCCGGTTATCGGTGATGGTCATGTGCATCAGGCGTGGGCGCAGGGTGCCCGAGACATCGCTGCCATCGACCCGTACCTGATAGGCGGGCGCCGGATGTTGTTGGCGCAGGGCATCCAGCTGGCTGGTGATGCCAAGGTTTTCAGCCAATCGGGTACCTAACTGCTCGAATGCCCCCATCAGAGTAGCCCCCCGACTTTGCCGCCCACCGTGTTTAGCAGCTTGCCGACGCCCAGTCTACCGAGCAGGTTGCCCGCGGTGCGCCCTAGCAGGGTATTGCCGAGGGCGCTGTCGTTGTCATCGACCCGCTTGAGCTTGATACTGAACTCGATTTTTCTGGCGCTGCCATCCTGGAAGAACTCGCTGCGGGTGGTGCTGATCCCCTCTATCACGAACGAGCCGCGCATCACGCCATCCCCCTGGATTAAGGGGAAGGCTTGGCCGCTGTCGCCCATGCTATTGAGCATATCTAAGGAGACGGGGCCGCCGGTGAGCTCTGGATAGAGCACCCCGCTTAAGTGACTGAGCTCGTCATCGGGTCCGAGGTACTGGTATGAGGGGCGGGCGCCGACCCGGTTATTGCCCGGGTGGCGCCATGATTTTTCGTCTTGTTGAGATTGCGGGGCCACGGTCGAGCGCATAAACACGAACCAGCCCAGGGTCATCATCATGGTGGTTGCTCCTTAGTTGCGGTCGGTCAGGGAGGCACGGCCACTGGCGGCCGCCTGGCGTTCGCGTCGGTCCAGTTCGCGGCGTACCTCTTGCGCCACATCGGTGGCGGATTGTCCCGGCTGCTGGGTGATACTAATCGGGGCGTGGATCTGGGTGGTGCTGTTGCCTCTGGCCACTGGTCGCACCGGGGTGACGATGCGCGGGCCGTAGCCAGAAGCGCCTGCCATGGCAGGGGTGTTGTAGTTGCCGGTGAGGTAGCCGGACGGATTGACGTTGGCGGTGACCGAGCCGCTCCCCTTCATCCAGTCCGGCAGCAGGTCAGTGAGGGTTTTGATCTTGTTCTTCAAGCTCTCCCACTTGGCACTGATGCCGCCAATCAGGCCGTCGATGATGGCCTTACCCTTGTTCGCGGCCCCTGCTGGCAGGGTATCGAAGAAGGCCCAGATCTCGTTCCAGTGCATGATCAGCATGCCTATGGGGGTCCATGAGAAGAGCTCTTTCAGGAGTTCCCAGAAGGCGAGAGCAGGGGCTTGGCACTGGGTCCATAGGTCGCTGAACCACTTGGTGACCCCATCCCAATTTTTATAGAGCAGGTAGGCCCCGGCCGCGATTGCCACAATCCCCATGATGAACCAGCCGATCGGGGTGGTGAGCATGGCAATCCCGAGCCTGACCATGCCCATAGTCAGCGCTTTGATGAAGGTCAGCAGCGGGCCGCCATAGACCAGCAGGGCTGAAAGCCCCATTTTGATGGCGGCCAGCGGCCCCAGTAGCCCGGCCACAATCAGCAACAGTGACCCGCCAGCAGCAGCCGCTACGGCGGTGACCGCCGCGATACGGGTCAGGGTCGAGGTGAGCTCTGGGTTGGCCCGCATCCAGTCGCCAGTGACCTGGATGATCTCGGTGATGCGCTGGATAATGCCACGCAGTGGGCCGTTCTCGGTCTCCATCATCTGGATCCCCACGTCATCCCAGGCTGAGGTGAGGTTGTCCAGATCGCCGATGGCGTTATCGGCCATCACCTTGGCGACCTTGCCCGCTTCCCCCTGGGTTTGCTTCAAGGTGGAGATCAGCTCCTGCAGCTTGCCAGAACCGGCCTGCTCGGTCAGCACGGTCAGGGCAGCAAACGCCTCTTCGCCCGCGATGGCCTTGAAGTAGCCCGAGCGGGTGGCGTCCCCCATCTTGCTGGTTTTCTTGTAGAGCTCGTCCAGGATATCGGGCAGCGAGCGCAGGTTGCCCGCCGCATCGGCGGTCTTGACGTTGAGGGCAGCCAACGCATCGTTCGCCGCCTTGGGCGGAGAAGCCAACCGGCCGAGAATGGCGCGGATCGCGGTACCGCCCATGCTGCCCTGAATACCCGCATCTCCCAGCTTGCCCGCCATGGCGGAGGCGGTTTCAAGGTCGACCCCGAGCCCTGCGGCTACCGGCCCCACGTATTTCATGGTTTCGCCCAGCATCTGCAAGTCGACGTTGGCGCGGGTGAAGGTGCCGACCATGACATCCCCCAAGCGGGTCATCTGGTTGGCCGGCAGCTTGAAGCCGGTCAGGATGTTGGAGCCGATATCGGCAGCGGCAGCAATCTCGACGCCGCCCGCCTTGGCGATATCGAGCACCCCGGGCATGGCGTCACGGATTGCCTTGGGGGTGAAACCGGCCATGGCCAAAAAGCCTTGGCCCTGCGCCGCTTCGCCCGCCGTGAAGGCGGTATTGGCGCCGAGCTCCCGAGCCTGGGCCCGCAGGGCGGCCAGTTCGCTGCTCTCTTTGCTCAGCCGGGTGATCGCCTGCACCTTGGACATATCGACATCAAAGCCCATCGCCTTGCCCGCGATATTGGTGCCCTTGTAGATGGCGGCGGCCCCGGTTGCCATGCCCGCAGCGCCATAGCCCGCCAGAGTGCCGCGTATAGACATGGTTTTGTCGTAATTGGTTTTGATCTGGTTGAGGCGCTTTTGTTGGTCGGCCAGTTGCCCCAGCTTGGCCCGCTGCTGGTCCAACTGGCTGTTGGCGGAGGCCAGATCGCTCTTGAGCTGGCGCTGGTGCTGGCCCAGCTGTTTGGTGTTGATGCCTGCCTCGCTCATTGCCCGTTTCAGGCTGCCGTGACGGGCGACCATTTCCCTCTCTTGCTGGGATAGGTCGCGCACCTTCTGCTTGGCTTGCTCCATCGCCCGGGTCATGGCCTTGGTCGGTTGCTCGACCTTGGCGAATTGCTGGGCCATCTGCTGGGCGTCGCGCTGGGCTTGGGTCAGCTGGGCGCGGGTTGCGCCAATCTGCTGGCCGAGGGTGCGATAGCCATCAATCTGGCCGCTCTGGGCTTCCAGCTCCTTGATGCGCTTTTTCGTGTCGACCAGGTCTTTGGCGGTGATGCGGCTCTGGCCGCTGGCTGCCTTGAGCGGGGCGGTGAGCTTGTCGATCCCGTTAAGCAGGATTTGAAGTTTGAGAGGGTTCATTGTTGTTCTGCCCCGTTGATGCGGTTGTGAGTCTCAACGAGGCGTTGGTGCCAGCCCATCAGCTCGCTGATCTCCATGACCGCCATCTCGGACGGCGGCCAGTGGGCGATGATGGCCAGATCGGCCATCACCTCGTCTACGCAATGAGGTAGGCCATTCTCTTCGGTACCAAAAAAGCGCTTACCTCGCTGCCCAGTTGCATCAGGTCAGCCGGATCCATGTTGCCAATCTCGGCTTCGGTCAACATGGGGGTGGTGATGCGGGGCAGCAGTTTGGTGAGGGCGTTGACGTCCATCTGCACCACATCGGTCATATTGAGGCCGCGCATTTCGCCCGCCTTGGGCTTGCGCAGCTGGATCTCGGTGAGGGTAGTGTCGCCGCGCTGGATGGCTTGGTCGAGGGTAACGGTTTTGTTTTCCATGGTGTCGGTTCCTGGTGATGTGGTGAGGGCGGCACTTATTGGTTGGATAAGGACCGCCCATTGGATGAGGGAAGGGGTTATAGGCCGAGGGCTTTACGGTGTTCGGCCATGCGGTCGACGCCATCGGGGCCGATCTCAATCATGTTGATGAGGTCGATTTCATGGATCACCTGACCGTTGATGGTCTCCTTGTAGTAGGTGTTGACCATGCCGACCTTGGCCTGGGAGTTGTCACCGGCCTTGAGGGTGCCGCGGTCGAGCTCTTTGAAGCGGCCACGGCAGATGATCTCGACGGGTACCACCTCGGCGGTGTCGTCGCCCTGTACCGAGCCGGCAAAGCGCACCATGGTGCCATCGGCCTTGGGTTCCCCCATGCAGCGCAGCAGGGGCTCGCCATAGCCGCCGAAGGTGAACGAGACATCGAGGGCGCTGTCATCGAATCCCATGTCGATGTTGACGGCGCCGCCCATGCCGCCGCCGCGATAGGCTTCAAACTTGCGGGTCAATTTGGCCGGGGTGAAATCTTCCGCTTCACCCACCCAGTTCTCGCCGTTGAGAAAGACGTTCAGGCGTTTGAGTTTGCGTGGCAGTGCCATGGGGGCTCCTTATGCTGCGGCCGCGACGCGGGCGCCGAAGTCGATCAGGTAGTGGTCGGTGATGCGCTGGATGAAACCGAGGTCTTCGAGCGGCGGCACCGGGGTGTAGTTGTAATCAATGCGCAGTTTGCCCGCCTTGAGGGTGTCCTTGTCGTTGAGCTCCTCGTTGTACCAGCAGTCAAACCCGAGCAAATATCCGCCGTTCACCAGCTCGCGCCCCTTGGCCTTGATCCCTTCGACGATGTCTTTGACCAGGGAAGGGTGCAGCGGCTTGTCGTTGGCCCACATGTGGGCCTCTGCCATGGTGTCAGCCAGGATCTGGGCGGTGCGGGTGTAGTTCTCGAAGGCGAACAGGGGATCATCTGAGCAGGTGCGGTTGCCCCAGTAGCGAAAGCCGTCAGAGCGGATCAGGGTGGTGACTTCGTTGGCGTTGAGCAGGCCGACTTCGGTGTCGGGGTCTTGCAGATCCCAGAACAGGTTTTTGGTCATGCCATCGACCCCGGTCACGCCGACGTTCGACAAGGTCTTGTGCCAGCCAATCTCTTTGTCGATGAGCGCCCGCATGGCGGCAGCCTTGAGGCAGGCATCGAGCTTGATGCTGGCATTGGCGGCAACGTCCCACGCCGTCCAGTCGGCATGCACCAGCATCAGCTCACGGCTGGAGAAGTTTTCACGGTAGGCCAGCGCGGCTTCGACGGTCTCGGCGATGGTCGGTACATAAGCAAAGGCGCGCAGTTTCTTGGCCATGCCCGCCAGCGCAGTGGACACCGGCAGGGTGCAGTTGTCCGGCACGCAGAGGATGCGCGGCTTGACGCCGGTGGCCGGGGTGGCCCGTTCCAGCGCCTTGAGGCCGGTATAGCTACCATCGGGCTTGATGGTGCCGATGATGTTGCTGGTGAGGGCCGCCGCGTCAGCCCCCTTGGCTACGCGCACGGCGATAACGATAGTGTTGACGGTGTCATAGATGGTTTGCAGCGATCGCTTGAGGTTCCCCTCGCTGCCCGCCTTGGCGATGGCTGCCGGCAGGTTGGCGATCAGCACAGGCTTGTCGAGGGGGAAGTAGGTGGCGTCGGCGTCTTCGCTGGTGCAGACCATGCCGATCACCGCCGTGGCGACGGTGCGGATGGTACGGGTACCCTCGGTCGCTTCAACGACACGCACGCCGTGGTGGAATTGGTCCAGTGCCATAGGTTCTCCTGTTGTCCGGACGGAGCATTCTTTGCGTAGGTAATGCAGGTGATGTGAACAGGGTCAGGATGCAGGGGCAGGGGATCGCAGGCGAGCGGCGGCCAGTGTATCTGGCGTGGATACACTGGAGAGGCGGTGACAATGGGGTGATGGGCGGCAGTAACGAAACACCCCGGCTTTCGTTATGTCGGCGCGGGGTGCTTGATGAGATGAGGGGTTAGCCCGGTTTGACTGGCCAGCTAATCGTGCTTGGCCAACCTGGTTGCTGGTTTGCGCGGCTGACCTCGACGGTGTATTGGCGCCAGTTTGCCAGCATCATTGTTTCGGTGTCTGACAGCTGGTTGGTTGTTTCAAGGAACAGCAGAGGGGCAATGGCATCGGCAGCCTCTCTTAATCGTGAGCTTTGCTCTGCTTTAGCTATCCCCGCTAGCTGTTCAGCTGTCGCAGTTGTTGGCGGTAGCAACATGGGTTCTCCCTGGTCGTCCACCCCAAGATGATGGCCTTGATACATGCCATCCAGCAGACGCAGATAATCTTGTTGCGTCACCGGTTTAACGTCTGCTGGCATGGTGGCCAGCTCATACAACTCGGTTGAAAAGAAGCCCATCTCATGGGCTGAAAAATAGATACCCATCACTCACTCCTTAATTGCCGATTGAGATGTAACGCCCCGCGGCGGTCACAAATGTGCCAGCCGCTGCCGTATTTCTGGCCCAGCATCGAAAGTTACTTGCTGTGTACGAGCCTATTGCGAACGACGCACATACTGGGGATGTCGTGCCATAGTCCGATGCAACGACCATTGAGCAGGTATTCGGATAGGTCATAGGGAAGATGTTCAGCGTGCCATTCACGGAATCAGCTGTGTTGAAAAAGGATGTCCCCCACTGGCAGATCCAACCACCTAACCAACTGGGAAGAGCAATATACCCACTGGCGCCGGTCTGGATAGAAAAGCCATAACGCAGCTTTTTCGGGGTAATGGCGACATCATCGGCCGTCCCTGCATCGGTTTGTGCCTGGGTGGCCACCTTGATCAAACCGAGAACGGTTTCTGATGCCTGCTTGACCCATGCCATCAGCTTTTTGGCGGTGACGAATTTGGTGTCATCGGTACCGGCATTCACCTCTGCCTGGGTGGCGATCTGCGCCTTACCTTTCACCGCTTCACTGGCGGTGGCGATGGTCACCGCACCGGTCATGCCATCCACCGATTGCACCAAGTCAGTCGGGGTGAGCAGTTCTTGCCAGTTGGCCAGGGTAGCTGCGCCCGCTACCCGCAGGATGAAGCTCTTGTTGAGGTCGGTTCGCACCGCCAGATCCCCGACCTCGGCGGTCAGGGCCAGCATGGCGGCCTGGGTGCTGACGACAAAGGTGTCGGTGATGGCGGTGGCCGGGATCTGGTTAACGGGGACCTTGCCACTGCCATCGAGCGTCGCCACCCCATTGGCTGCGCCTTTTTGCGAGCTGGGAACCGCATCAGTGATGCCATAGCCCGCCAGGGTGGTGGGGTTGCTGCCGGCGGTGATGTTGCCCTTGGCATCGACGGTGACCGAGCGATAGGTGCCCGACACCACTCCTGAGTTTTTATAGGTGGCGGTGATGGTGATGTTGCCACTGCCATCAAATGCCGCCTGACCGGTCACATCGCCAGCTAGGGCAATCAGGCGAGCAGTGCTGAGTTTGTCAGCCTTGCCCGCCGCCGTGTTGCCCCCTTCGATATCATCGACGTGTTTTTTCAGGTAGGCGGTACGGTTGGCCAGCGCTTGTGCTTGCTTGTTGGAGATGCCGCCCGGGCCGCCCAGCACCGGATCACCGGTTTCGAGTTGGTAGATGCCAGCCTCCCAGCTGACGACCTCTTGTAAATTCGCCATATCATGAGGCTCCGTGGTTGTAGTTGCCGTTGTAGGTCGCGGCGCCGTTGTAGGTGACGGGCGCCCTGGTGTAATCGAGTGCGGACAGATGGCAGCGGGCGGGAGCCATCTCTGCCAGCAGGCGCTTGATGCGGTTGGCCTGCTCGGTGGTGACCGGGCGGGTCAGGATGACCCGATACACTGCCCAGCGGGTCGGGTCGCCGTGGGGTTCGTTGCCGTTGTAGCTGAGGGTGCCGTCATAGCGGCGGCCGGTGGCGCGCTCGATGATGGTGCTGTCACCAAAGCCCAGCACGTTCAGCGCCTCCTTGATGGCCCACGGGGTCCCCTTGCGCTGATGCAGCCGGTAGGAGGCTTTGATCAGCGCCCGTTGCTGGTCTTCCGATTCCGCCAGTTCCCACCAGTCCACCGAACGGGCCCATGCCAGCCAGGGCAGCAACGGCGCCGGGCAGGTGTCGGCAAAGCGGGTGGAGGTGATGATCTCCGGGGTCAGGTTGTGGGCCAGCGCGGCGGCGGTCAGGTGCTCCAGACGGGTTGCAGAGGGTGGCAGCAGATCCCGGGTTGCCGGGGTTGCCGGGGTTGCCAGCGGCAGGCGATGCACCTTGTGCGACCCCATGCCACCGGCATCGACCCCTTGGGTCGCCAAGCGAGTAATGGTGGTGAACGGGCTTACCAATGGGGGCTCAAGTCCATCCTGCGCCAGGGTGATGGTCAGGGCTGGCTGGGTTGCTGCTGGCAGGGCTGGTGCTATCGGATAGATGATCTGGGCGTACTTGGCGATCGGTGTGCCCATGGCTCCGGTAAAGGCGGTTGCCGCCTGCGCCAGCTTGGTTTTCAGCAATGACTCACCTTGCTGACCGTCAGCCAGATCACCGATGGTCTGACGCACCCTGGCCTTGTGGCTGCCGATGACACCGAGATCGAACCCTGCAGGAGCCAGCCGTTGCTGAATGGTCGGCACCTCGATGGCATCAGGTTGTAATCCGCCGGTAGCGAGCCGGGTTCTGACTCCCGCCGTGCCGACAATTCCGGCATCAAGCCCGACAAGGGTTATCTGTGTTGACATGTCAGCCACCCCCATGGCGAGCAGGTCGCCCATTGTTGCAACTGTGGCCCGGATGGTCGTCGCGGGTTCACCCTGTGCGCCATCGTTGATAGCGATAGCCTTGGCGCGGCTGGTCAGCTTGTTGGCCCCGGCTGCAAACTGGCTGATCCCGGTTGGCTTGGCGCGTTGAATGAGCGATGCCATCCCGGCCAGGCCTGCTTCTATCCCTGCCACTGTCAGGTCAACTCTGACCCCGGCAATGGCTTTTGGCGCTGGTTCATCCGGGCCTTGCACTGTGCCCCGATAGAGGGCTGCCCCGTCATGTGACAGGGTGCCGTCGTGATAGGTGAGTGACCCGCGCCAGACGGGATAGAGGGTTGCCATCAGAGCTTGAAGATCTTATTGGGGCCGTTATCCCAGGCGATGATGATGTCGCCGCCGTTGGTGCTGACCGGCAGGCCCGCCGCCGTATCGAACAGGGCGATCAGCGGGCTGGTCGCGGCGTTGCCGGTGTCTTTGTAGATGGCGCAGTAGTTAACGTTGGCGGTTGGCACGGCGGTGAAGGTGACATCGGCCGCATCGAGCACGCCAGCAGCCACGGTTTTGCTGGTCAGGGTCTGCGGGGTACCGACCACATGGGCCGAGATCCCGCTGTAAAACTCATCGCTGGCGAGGGTCGGTGAATAGGTGCTTTTGAGCAGGGCACACTTGAGGGTGTCAGCGCTGGCATTGATGGCGCCGGTGAGAAACTTCTCGCGACCTTTGTCATAGAGGGCGTTTGCCATGGTGGTGTCCTTAGTCGAGGGTGATGGAGGTGAGCTTAGCGGCCTGCTGTGCGCTGCAGGTGACGTCGGTCAGCGGCGCGCGCAGGGTGACGCTGTCGATCCCCGGCTGGTGCAGGGCGGCATAGATGGCGGAAAGCGGGACGGTGGCCCCGACCCGGTAGTAAGCGGCGGCCGTCTTGGTCATGGCATCTTTCGCGGCGGCAATGGCCTGATCTTTACCCAGGCCGATGGCGTTGAGGGTGGCATCGACGGCATAGGGTTTGATCTGGGCCGGTTCGACTGCCACCAGATCGCAGAGCGGGCGCACGTCTTCGGCTGAGAGCGCCTGCTCGACCAGATTGAGGGTGTCGGCGCTCGGTTGGCCTGCCGGTGAGAGGATGGTCACTCTGACGGTGCCCGGGGTGGGACTGTCGACGGCGACATCGGCCACCTCGGCACTGGCCGAGAGGGCGTGAAACTTGTAGGCATTGACCGGGCCCGCTGTGGCCATGCCCTCATAGGCCATTTGGCAGCGCATACGCAGGCGGCCATCAGATTCATACACCGGCTCGATAGGCGGGGTTGCTGATGGATTGCCCGGGGTGACCAGCAGGCGTTCGAGTTCATATTCGCCAGCCACATGGTCAAGGGTGGAGCCACTGGCAAAGGCGAGCAGGGTCTGCTTGGCGGCATCGTTGATGCGGGCCCGTAGGATCATTTCGTTGTAGGCGTTCTCCTGCAGCAGCTTGTTGAGCGGTTCGGATTCAAGTTCCAGCGTGGCAGTAATGGCCGCCTGCTGGTCTGCCGGGTAGTAGCTGATCAGGATGGCTTTTCGCTTGGCCAGAATGGCCTCAAAGTCGAGGGTTTCCTCGACTTCCGGTGGCGGGAGCTGGGTCAGGTCTACAGTGCTCACTGGGTGGCTCCTGTGGGAATGGGGATGGTTGCAGACTCCAGCACGCCGCCATCTTTGCGCTGCCAGGTGAGCTCGATGGTGAGGGCGCCATCCATGCCGCCGCCCAACACATCGACGCGGGTGATAGTGATGCGCGGTTCCCAGTTGATAAGGGCTTGCACGGTGGCAGCCATCAGGCGCAGGCGGGTGGCCTGATGCTGGGGCATGTCGATGAGGTAAAAGAGCTCGCTACCGTAGTCGCGGCGCATCACCCGCGAACCCACCGGGGTGATGAGGATGTCACGCACCGACTGGATGATGTGGTCGCTGGCGCTGATGGCGCGGCCATTGGCGGCATTCATGCCGAGCCAGTTCATACGGGGTCCCCTGATGTGCCGTTGCCCGGCATAGTGTCTTTATGTTTATGGGTCGTGACTTCTATGCCGCCGATGGTTGCGGTGGGGGCGGTAATCTTGCCCCCCGCGCTGATGGTGGTGCCAACCTTGAGCGCCTTGGTGCATTCGACCAGCGGGGTGATCAGCTTGACGGTTACCGATGCCGAGATAGTGGCGGACTTGATGCCGGTGGCGTTGAGTGCTCCGGTTTCAGGGTTGTATTCGATGACGGCGCCATCGGCGTATTCGGTGCGGTCGAGATCTGGGTTGTCATCCTCGGCCAGCGGCTCGGGGAAGCTGTCAGCATTGAGGCGGCCGACGATATAGGCATTGCGCAGATCGCCGCTGACGGAGAGCAGGATCACCTGCTCGTCCAAGCTCAGACGGTGGCGGGTACGGTTAGCTCCGGCCCGTTCTGTGGTATAGGGCCGCCAGTTGGTGGTGATGTCGCCGGTTTTGACGCGACACTCCCCTGAGCGCACGGCGGTGACGGTGCCAATGCGGATCAGGTTGTCGATCAGGCGATTGAGTTCGGTTGGGGTCTGTTGCATGGGGCCATTGTTTTGGGCAATGGCGGGGAAGGCGAGAGGGGGCCAGTGTGTACGGCGCTGGCACACTGGCAAGGAGGAGCTGATTTTGTTTTTATGGCACAATACGCCTCACAGGACTTTTCTATCTCCGAGATACGCCATGGAAAATACAGCTAAAACGTTAGAGAGTATGAACGAAGATAGCGACCTAAGAGCAAAAAGGAAATTATTAATTATTATCAGTGTGCTGTTAATGGCAATGAGTGTGAGTGGTGCCACCCTGCTTGAAGCTAATACATTCATTTTCAAGATCGGCTTTTCTAATACAGAAGGGCTTGGTTACCTGTTGTTTATTGGAAATCTAACTCTGACTGTTCGTTACTATTCCGTGGCTTATCAATATCACGTAAAACTATATGATATGTGGGCCAACGAAATGATTTCCGATTCCCAAGTCTTTGGGTACACATGTGATGATGATCATTACATTTACCCTCGTGGACTGCTTAGTAAGATAGAGGTTTTTTCGAAGGGGTTTAATGAGTTCCAGCGCCCAGAGGAGAATGAACTTCATAAGTTTGTATTGAAATATGAAGTGTCGGGATTGTTCATGCGAGCTGTGTCATATGAATGTGATATGGGGGAATATCACAAAATTGAGAGGGTTTCGTTAAGTTCCTTTGGGAATGGGTGGGGTTATCGAGATTTTTTTAAAATTCTAAAGTTTGAACTCAAATACCAAAGCAATGCGCTTTTTAGAAGAGCTGAGTACTTAGAGATTTTATTGCCATATATTATTTCAATACTTTCCATGCTTTCATTTATTTTTAAAACTAACATCCAAGCATACATACAATAATCTACATAATATCTTTGTTCACGGTTAGATGCTCTGCTACATCAAGCTTGACAGGTGATAACTGGCTCATGAGTTGTGTTTTGTCTACCTGGTCATGGCGCAGGATAAGGGTTCTGCCGTCTTTGAGCCGATAGGCGCAGTGAGTGGTATTGCAGATGATCCTGATGTGAGGGGTATCGCCCAACATGGTAGAAGTGCTGCTGAGTTTGCTTGTGGATCCTTCCCCCTTCTCCAGTTTTGTGATCTCTTTCTTGGCTTGTGCAGCCCCGTCGGGAACGCAATAGATTGCAGCCAACATCGTCAACAGGATAGGCATCACGACGATAAAGAATTTGTCGTACAGGCGGACGACAAAATCTAGGCAGGTGATGATGAACGAGAATCTGCGGTTGCGGAGCTTATGTGCTAGCCAGAGGATCCCATTCCTTAGCCAGGCACGTTGCCACAGTTGAGTCGTATCCAGGCGTACCGTCGGTAGAAGCAGCATGATGAAAAGGCCGAAAAAGAGGGTGATGAAGCTGCCAAGAATCCACCATCTGTAGGGGGAGATCAGACCAATAAGCGAGATAAAACCGTATAACAGGGTAGTGTCTGCGGGTAAAGAAAACTCGGTGCTGTCTAGCCCAAACGTAGAGATGTAACCGTAGTGATACGCCATCCCCATCAAGTAGATGGCGGCCGTGAGCAATGGGGTGGCGGCCAACAATGTATGCACGAAATGCCAATTTGACTCTGTGAAGTCGCTTACTGCAGGCTTTTCTATTGGCGCTTTCTTGGTGTTTATTCGCTGCTTGATGCGCTCACGTAACGCTGCTTGCCTGTCCATGTTTCACCCGCCCTATCTATTTGTTTTGGTATCGTATAAGTCCCTGTTTATGCAGGCAAGGGGCGGATTGCCTCATTTGGTGAAATGGGCCAACAACAACTCCTCCAACTTTTCCACCTCCTGGTTGGTGATGCCCAGCAGCTCTCGCGCTGGATAACTGATTTCGCGGCCCTTGATGCGATCTTTGAGGCCATATTGGTGAATGGTGGCAAGGCGGTTGGCCGAGCCGACAAACTCGACCACGGACTGATGTTCGGTGCTGGTTGCCTTGAGCCAGCGGGGGCTGACCAGATGCTGAAACATCTTGCGGCGGGTGGCGCCACGTTTTTTCGCCAGCTTTTTGAGCGGCTTGCGCGGGGTCATGGGGCTGCCATCCGGCTGGACGTTGGCCCTGATCCGTTTGCTCTGACTGGCGCGCAGGTTTCGGGCCATTTCCCCCATCAGTTGCCGGCGGGCAGCCGGTGTCATGCTGGCCAGCAGACCATCGGCCCAGCTTACCAGCCGGTTCAGGTCGTCGGTGGCCATGGCTGCGGTTCCCCGTTGATAAAGAGCTCCCAGGTGATGCCGTCATAAGGGTCTTCCGGCGGTTCTGGCAGATGTTCCCAGCCTATCCCCTGTTCGTTCTGCCATACCTTGACCCGCTCGGTTAGCTTGACGGTGATGATGAGATCCATCAGGTCGTTGGCGAGGTATTCGGCCTCGAAGGTGATGCCATCCTTGCGCAGCTCGTCGTTGGTCATCAGCTCGGGTTGGTGTTGGCGCAGCCAGGCCAGCAGCGGCACCATGATCTGATCCGGGTGGCCGGCAAAGTCTTCAATACCGATGGTGAGGGGGTATTGCCACTCGAACGAGAGGGAACGGGCGCCGGTGCTTTCGATATTACCAGGGGCGATAAAGATGTGCAGCTTGTCCGGGTTGGTCTTGAGGTGCGGCACGCAGCGGGTCAGTACCTCACGGATCTGTTTTGGCTTTTCCATTTTTGCTCCCTTGTTGTCGTGTCTGGCAGGTGATGAGGCTATCGACCTTGGCGGCGCAACTGGCCCAGGCGGCCTCGGTCTGGCTCAGCTGGTCGAGCAAGTCGCCGTTATTGAGTGGCGCCGCCGGCGGCAGCTGGCAGGGGCTCGGGGCCGGACAGGTGAGCCTGATAATCTGCGGCGCCGGTGAGGGCGGGACGCTGGAGCAGCCTGATAACAGGAGCAGGCAGAGGGCGATCAGCCCAAGCTCTGAGTTCGGCATTTTCACGTTTGAGCCTCTTGATGGTGTCGGCGCGGGTAGCAGCAGCCTGTGCTAGCTGGTCGAGCTGGCCCTGCAGCTGCTGCGCCGCTTGTGCCTGGGTGGTCAGTTCCCGGGTGAGGGTGGCGATGGCGGTCTCTTTAAGCTGCTCGCGCCGCTCGGCCTCTCTGGTTTTCTCTTCGACTGCCTTTAGACTGGTTTGCAGGGTGGTGACGTCCCCTTTGGCCTTGGCCGCCGAGCGGGCTGACCAGCCCCAGCCACCAAGGGCGACAGCCAACGCCAGCAGCAACCAGCTGACGGGCGAGCCCAGCAGCTCACGCCACATTGGCTACCTCCTGCACCTGATAGACCTTGGTAAAGTGCGCAAACCACTTCGCCAGTTTGGTGTCGTAGTCGTTCTCCTTAAACGCCGGGCCGTTGTAGCGGCGGGCGAAATCCGCCCACTTTCGCCCCTGCAGCGCCTTATGCATGGCGGGGTCTTGCTGGATAAAACGGCACAGGGCGGTGAGGTGTTCGACTTCGCTGCGCTGCATGGCGTTCTGCCAGTCGCTGGCAGAGGCAAAGCCCAGCGGTTGCCAGTGGTAACCCATGATCTGGAACATGCCCCAGCTGGCCGACTCGATGGCGGCATCCCGATGCAGGCTGATGGCCAGTTGCAGCCGCTCCCACTCGGCTGCGCCGCCCGCATAGCCGCCGCGCTTGGGGTTGACCAGGTTGGGGTAATGGGCGGCCAGCTGGTCGGCGGCCGCCTTGCCCTGGTGTTTGGTGAGCTGCTTGTAGAACACATGCCGCTCGAACAGCACCACCGGGCGCATGGCTTGGGTGAAGCCTTCGCCGATGCTCTCGACCTGGGCAACGGTGGCCATGGTGGCCAGCGGCACGGCCAGCAGATCGGCCCCGGTCCGCATGTGGTTGATGGTCAGCTGGTTGCCGCGCTCACTGCCGAGCAGGGCGGCCAGGGTACGCGGGCCCGCCTGACCGATGGCGGCAATCATGTAATCCCGCTGGAAGGCTATCAGCGCCTGCTCGGTTGCCTCACCAAACCAGCCATCGACAGCCACCGGATAACCGGCGGCGGTGAGGCGGCGTTGCAGGTCGGCCACGGCGGTGCCGGTATCCCCTTTTTTCAGGCTCATGGCTGGTACCTCCGGTAAATATCCCGGGCATGGTCGGTGCTGGAGGGTTTGCCCCGGGGCAGCAGGTGGTGCACCGAGCCGCGGGTGTTGAGCACGGCGCACAGCAGGAAGAGGGCAAGCCCGAAGGAGGCCGGGTCTGGCACCGGAATGCCGCCGAACAGAAAGCGCAGTGGAATGGAGCCTGACAGCACGCAGAGCAGCCACGCCATCCAGGCGGGCAGGGCGCGATACTCGCCACCTTTGCGGTCAAACAGCATGACCCGCAGGAAGATGGCGGCGCAGATCAGGGCGTAAAGGGCGGTGTAGATAAACACACCGGTTGGAGTGGTCGGGATCATGGTTGCCCCCTTTTGTTAAACAAGGCTTCAAGTAGCCGATCCTGATTGCGCATGATGAGCTGCAGCAGGCGCACCATCATGGCGGAGGCGATCAGTGAGCCGATCGCATTGCTGACCTGGACGCTGGCGGGCAGCAGTACCTCCAGCAGTTGGCTGGTAAAGCCGGCCAGCAGCAGGCCGCTGATAAACGAGGCGACAAACAGGGCAATCCGGCGCAGGCGTCCCTGCTCTTCGGCGGCCGAGATAAACAGCACCGCGCCGGTGAGCGCACCGAGCACCACGGAGGGATCCACCCCTGGCAGGGTGAACAGCAAGGCCAGACCGGTGAGGGTGCTGGTTGCGGCGCTGGAGGAAATCGGTTCTGGCATCGTGCTCTCCTATCGTTTGCTGCCGCAGTGGCGGGCGAGTTGGAATTCGTGGATGGTCTGGCAGTTGGCGCAGCGTTCGCAGCCCCGGATCGCCTCGCGGCGCTCCTGCGGGATCGGGTCGTCGCATTCGATGCAGTAGTGGGGGCCAGTGCCCGCAATGCGGGCGGCATGGATGCGGGCCGCCAGTTGCTGCTCGCTGATGTTGGCCAGTCGTTCGAGTTCGTCGTCGAGGCGGCTCATGTCGGAATTCTCTTTTGTCGCATAACAGTCAGTCCCATAGCTGGATCAGCGGCTGTTCGGCCTGAGTGGGGGCCGCTGGCATGTTGATGAGGGTGCCGGTTGGCAGGATGGGGCCGAGCGCGGCCAGACCGGGGTTAAGGTTGAGCACCTGCTCGGTGATGCCTGCGGTGTAGCCGTAGTGGCGAAACAGGATGAGATCGAGGGTGTCGCCCTGCAGGCTGCGCAGTTGCATCAGATGAGCTCCACCGTGGTGTGGGTGGTGCCGATGATGTCGCGGATGGCAAAGCGGGCGTCGCGGTAGAGGTCATCCGAACTTATCTCTTTGGCATCGGCCCCTTTGATGCCGTCACCGGTGGCGCTGTAGTCGGTGTAGCGCTCCAGCAGGTTGGCGCGGGTCATGGCGTAGACGGCGCGCCGATAGCTATGCAGGTATATCGATTCGCCATTGATGGGCTCGGCGGGGACTGCGGCCAGGGTGGCGTGACCTTCACTTTCTCGGGCGCTGCGCCACTGGGCCAGATCCCGGTTGACGCTGGTGATGGCGTCGATCACCGCATGAGTGAGACGGGCGGTGGTGACGGTGCCATCGAGCCGGACGGTGTCGCGCAGCGCGCAGAGCGAGATCGCCGGCCAGAAGGGGGCGCTGGTGATGTCGCCCTCTTCTGTGGCGGCCGGGGTCGGGTTGGTGGCTAAAAATCCGGTGCTCATGGTGCTCCTGATGTGAGGTGGCGCCGCATGTTGGGCGGTGGTCGGGCCGTCTGGTATGCCGCTGGCATTCGTCAGGCCCGAGCCGCCCAGGGTGCGGGGTTCGCTCGGTTAGCTGGCCTCGCCGGGGGCAGGGTCAGGCTGTTCGGGTGGCTGTGATTTGGATTGGGGCTCAGCGCCCGGCTGCGATGCCGGTTCGTTGGCGGGCTGGCCGGCGGCGGCTTTCTCCTTTTTGATTTCGCGCAGCAGATCTTCCAGCTCTCGCTTGATGCCCACCTTGTCGTGCAGTTCGATGGCGCGGCGGTAGTGGTCGGCCGCTTGCTCTTTGAGCCCTTCGGCATAACAGGCGCGGCCCACCGCCTTGTGCAACTTGGCGCGTACCTGGTCGAAGATGTCGCAGTCAGCCAGCATGCTCATGTAGCTGCTGAGCAATGGCAGGGACGGGCCATTGCCCGCCTCTTGCAGCTTGATGGCGGTGTCGGCCACCTCTTCGGCGATAAGGGTGGGGGCGGTGCGTTCGTACTGGTCCGGGGTATTGAGGCCGTGGCGGATCACGTAATCAGCCATCGGCAGGGCACCTGCCAGATCGCCGGTGTCGAGGTGCCACAGCATCACGGTCACCATGACGTCATCCTGACCGCCGCGATCGGCGGCCAGCAGGCCATCAATCCACGGTGTGTAGGTGGCCAGCATGGTGCGTTTGGCGTCAATCTTGCGCTCGAGGCTCTGGATGCCCTTGAGGGTGCGGCGGTGCTCGGCCAGCTGCATCAGCTGGAGTTCGTACTGGTTGGCGGCGGCGCGATCCTGCTCGGGGTTGGCCGCCCCTTGCAGGGCTGCCATGATGCGGGCGGTGTGTCGTTGTGCAGGTGTCATCGTGGCTCCTTAACCGCCTGCAGGCGCAGGTTTGGCGCCCAGCGTGATGTTTTCTGCGACGGCGATGCAGTCGTAATCCTCTACCACGTAGGCATCGTTGGAGGATTCCCAGTTGACGATGCGGTCGAGGCTCGGCTGCTCTTCCAGGTGGCGACGGCGGCCGCCGATCTGCCAGTAGATGGAGAGGTTGTCGAGGCGGGTGACGATCAGGGTGTCTTCCGGGACGAAGGGGACGCGGATCGCCAGCAGGCCGCCGATCTGCTTCTGGCTAACCAGCACCTGACCGGCCAGCTTGTTCTGGTTGTCCCGGGTCTCGTTGAGGATGGGGAAGTATTTGTCGGCCAGCAGCTTGCGACCGCAGATCACCACCAGATCGGTGTCGTCCTGGTACCAGGGTTTGATCTTGCTGTTGACCAGATCGAACACCAGGGCGTCGAGGTTGCCGTAATCACCCTCTTTGGTGTCGGCTTCACTGTTGGGCTGGTAGATGTAGATATGGCCGGTGCCCGCATCCCCTTCGCTCATCACCTGGGCGGGAGCATCACTGCGGGTGTGCTCAATCCAGCCGATGTTGACGTCCTGCAGCATGGGGAACTGGACGCGATCGGTGTCTTTCGCGGCAAGTTTGCCGTTCCAGCCGATCATGATGCGGTCCAGGCCCTGGCGCTTGACGATCGCATCGCGAATGCGGATCTGGAAGTCTTTGAACTTGGCCCAGGCATCAAGCTTGGCGTAACCGATGCTGGTGTCGTAGTTGGTCTTTTCGCACTCGTATTTGGTGTTTTGCAGTCCGGTTGGGTCGAACGGGACGCGGGCCTTGCCGCCACTGGTATCGGTGCGAGAGGCGATGGTGCCATTGATGCCGATGCCGACCTTTTCCCCTTTGAGTTCATCCACCGGCACGATGTTGATCATGCCGAGGAAGTCGACGGACTCCTGCATTTTGGTTTCCAGCTTTTGCTGGATGCTGGGCTCGACACTGAATTGCACCATGGCCGAGCTGACGGCATTCAGGCTCGCCAGTTGGCTGGTGTACTGCTCGAATTGCTGACGGGTATCGTTGCGCATTATCGGGGTCCCTTAAAAATCGGTGTTGGTTGGCTTGGTGCCATCGTCACCGGTGGCAGGCTGGCGCTTGTGGCTGAAATCTTCCTGGTGCTCGAGCTGGGTGGTCAGGTCGGCCAGGGCCTTGGCGGTCGCCGTTTGCCGGGCTGTCAGTTCGTTGAACTTGGTTTGCAGGTCGGTATCGAGGCTGGTCACCTCTTTAGCGACGGCTTCGACGGCCTGATGCACCTCGCTGAAATCGGCGGTCGATTGCTGCTTGTGGCTGGTGAAAATGGCGCTGATCCGTTCCAGCAGGCCCGGGCCTTTCTCCTGCTCATCTTCAAACTCGATGACGGTTTCGAGGGCTTCGGTAAACAGGCATTCCGGATGGTATTTGCGGTCGGCCAGCGGGTTGACCGCGGCTTTGCTGCAGAACTGCAGCATTTCAGTGCCAAGACTCGCCGGACTGTCTGTCACGGCCAGCCCCATCATGTAGGCCCCTTTTTCGTTCAGGTTGGGGTGGATCTCGATGGAGGTGTAGACCTTCTGGCGCTTCTTGTTCAGTGCGATCAGCTCAGGCGTCGGGTCAATCTGGACGAACAGGGCCAGCCGCTGTTCCCCCTCGATGGTGACCTCTTCGGTCTTTGCGGCGGTGATGTCGCCGTACATCTTGAACAAGCCGTTGGGGTCGAGGCCCCGGATATGCTCCATATTGACCCGTGCGCCATAGGTGGCCTGGTTGTAGCGCTGGGCCATCTGCTCAATCCATTCGCGGGTGATGGCGCGACCGTCGGTGGTGCCCCCCTCAACCGCAACACGGAAGAATTTGGACTTAGGCATGTGCTGGGATCCCTTTGGTAATTGGGTAGTGATGTCGCGGTTATGGTCTGGGTGAGCGGCGGGATCGTGCAATCTGGGGCCAGTGTGTGGTGGCGCTACACACTGGCAGTGGGGCGTTTGGGGTGGTAGCGGCTGGGTAGACTGGCGCCATGACAACAGCACCCATCATCTTTCCCCATCTCGACCCCAGACGGCAGGCCATGTACCTGTTCTTTCAGGGGTACCCGCTGCGCGCCATTGCCGAGTTGCTGCAAACGCCGGAGGGTACCGTCTCGACCTGGAAGAAACGCGACGGCTGGGAGGACATCAAACCGATAGACCGGGTGGATAGCGCCATCGAGGCGCGCATGATCCAGCTGGTGATGAAGGAGACCAAGAGCGGCGGTGACTTCAAGGAGATTGATCTGCTGGGCCGCCAGCTAGAGCGCATCGCCCGGGTTAACAAGTACAGCAACGGTGGTAACGAGGCCGACCTCAACCCCAAGGTGGCCAACCGCAACAAGGGGCCGAAGAAGGCCCCCGAGCGCAACGTGGTGGAGCCCGAGCAGCAAGAGCGGCTCATCGAGCGGTTTGAGTCGACCATGTTCGATTACCAGCGGGTCTGGTATCAGGCTGGGCAGGAGTACCGGATCCGCGACCTGCTCAAATCGCGCCAGATCGGGGCGACTTACTTCTTTGCCTTCGAGGCCTTCATTGATGCCCTGGTGACCGAGCGCAATCAGATTTTCCTGTCAGCCAGCAAGGCGCAGGCCCACATGTTCAAGCAATACATCATCCAGTTCGCCAAGGAGGAGGGGGTTGAGCTCAAAGGTGACCCCATGGTGCTGCCAAACGGGGCGCACCTTTACTTCCTCGGTACCAATGCCCGCACCGCCCAGAGCTACCACGGCAACATCTACATGGATGAGTATTTCTGGATCCACGGCTTTCTGGAGTTCCGCAAGGTGGCCTCCGGCATGGCGATGCACAAGAAGTGGCGCCAGACCTACATTTCCACCCCTTCCAGCCTTTCCCATCCCGCTTATGGATTCTGGTCTGGCGCCAACTTTAACCGCGGCAAGGCCAAGGCCGACCGGGTCGAGATTGACCTGAGCCACGCCAACCTGTCTGCCGGCAAGTTGTGCGCCGATGGGCAATGGCGGCAGATCGTCACCGTGGAAGATGCGGTGCGCGGCGGCTGTAACCTGTTCGACCTGGATCAGCTGCGCAGTGAGTATTCCGAGGATGAATACCGCAACCTGCTGATGTGCGAATTCATGGATGACACCGAGAGCCTGTTTCCGCTGGCGACGCTGCAGCGTTGCATGGTCGACAGCTGGCTGGTGTGGGAGGACTACAAGCCACACACCTTGCGGCCGCTGGCCAACCGGGCAGTGTGGATCGGCTATGACCCGGCCAAAGGGGGCAAAGGTGACAGCGCCGGCTGCGCGGTGTTGGCCCCGCCACTGGTGCCCGGCGGCAAGTTTCGGGTGTTGGAGCGCCACCGCTGGCAGGGGATGGACTTTGACGCCCAAGCCAAATCCATTCGCGCCATCTGCGATCGCTACAACGTCGCCTATATCGGCATCGATACCACCGGGATCGGGGAGGGGGTTTATCAGCTGGTGAAGCAGTTTTACCCAGCAGTGACCGCCATTCAGTACAACCCCAACGTGAAGATGCGGATGGTGATGAAGGCACAGGATGTGATGAACAAGGGGCGGCTGGAGTTTGACAGCGGCTGGACCGACTTGGCCCAGGCGTTTATGAGCATTCGCCGCGCCGTGACCCAAAGCGGCAAGCTGCCCACCTTCGAGGCCAGTCGCTCCGATGAGACCAGCCACGCCGATATTGCCTGGGCAACCATGCAAGCCCTGTTACACGAGCCCCTTGAGGGGCAGACCGGCACCAATTCCGGCTTTATGGAGATTTACTGATGAGTGAGCAGATCAACTCGCCTGCCGGTGTGCAGGCGTTTACGTTTGGCGAGGCTATCCCGGTGTTGTCCCAGCGGGAGGTGTTTGATTACCTCGAGTCGATGCACAACGGCCGCTGGTATGAGCATCCTCTGAGCCTGCACGGGCTGGCGCGGGTCTATCGGGCGGCGGTGCATCACGCCTCGGCCATCCAGGTGAAGCGCAATATCTTGCGCGGCTGTTTCATCCCTCATCCCAAACTGAGCCTGGCCGCTTTCACCGGGCTGGTGATGGATTACGAGATCTTCGGCAACGCTCACCTGCAGCGGGTGCGCAACCGGCTGGGCGGTACGCTGCGCTATGACCAAATGCCGGCCAAGTACACTCGTCGCTCTCTCGACCTAGATCGCTATTGGTGGGTGCCAAGGCCTGGGGATGAGGTGGAGTTGCCTGCCGGTGATGTGGGGCATGTGATGGAGGCGGACGTTAATCAGGAGATTTACGGCATCCCCGACTATGTGGCCAGCCTGAACTCGGCGCTGCTTAACGAGTCGGCCACGCTGTTTCGCCGTCGCTACTACGAGAACGGCAGCCATGCGGGGTTCATTCTGCACATCAGCGATGCCCTGCAGAACGAGGGCGACATCACAGCGCTCAAGACGGCGCTGCAAAACAGCAAGGGGCCGGGCAATTTTCGCAACCTGCTGCTCTACACCCCGGGTGGCAAGGCTGATTCGGTGAAGCTGATCCCGGTGGCCGAGATTGCGGCCAAGGATGACTTCCTGTCTATCAAGGGGGTGAGCCGGGATGACCAGCTGGCGGCCCATCGGGTACCGCCGCAACTGATGGGGGTGGTGCCGAACAATACGGGCGGGTTTGGGGATGTGACCAAGGCTGCCCAGGTGTTTGACGTCAACGAGATCGACAGCATGAAGGCGAACTTTGCGCAGTTCAACGAGTGGGCAGGGGAGGAAATAATCCGATTCACTTCTTATCGACTGTCAGATCTGACAGTGCAAAGCTGAAAACCTTGGCTATCTTCAAATTGGAATTCCTCCAAATTCCTCCATGATTTAATTCAAAGCCCCCTATCCAGGGGGCTTTGTTTTGGCCGAGCTCCCATCCAGCCAGAGCTCACCAGTCGCGTTACAGGCCACTGTCGGCCAACCCTTCGCCCATCACACTCCCGAGATCCTTCACGCGCACCTGCGAGCATGAGTGGAGCCTCGAAAGGTCCCTCAACACCCAGCGCGCGCAATCGGGACCCCGCCTCGCCTGCCCGCTTTATTTGTCGATTTCCATGCAGGTGAAAGACTGGTGGAGGGGGTCAGCTCCCCACGCCTGCACTGGCCGCACGCGGGGAGCTGGATCCTTTTTGCGATCCTTCACTTTCCGTCAGATCCTTTCACAGTTATCGAGGATGCGAAAAAGTCCCTTTTATGGAATCATAAGATATCTTTCACCTCAGGTGAGGGGATGTGGATTACCTTAGTTGACGACGAAAGCAACGGTATCTATCTCTGATTAATCAACTATTTTCCATTGTTTCGTGCGATGAATCAGCTATTGGTCGCGTCATTTTTAATCTCATAAGGTAGAGTCGTCATGTCAGATCATAAGCAATCAACTGAAGAACTTGAATCCCATCTCAAGGAGCATCTGGATTTTCTGCAAGCATCAGCCGACTCTTTCGATCGAGGAGCCTACGGAGAGGCAAAACGTATTGCAGTGTCAATCCGTGTGTTAGTACATGACACTAAGCAAAGCAAATCGCTGCTTGGTCAACTTGGCCGTAAATCGGATTTGTTTGTTGATTCGGCTCATCCCGTTACCCCTGGAAACCTAAGTACTCATAGCGGCCTTGTTGTAACATCATTAGTTCCTGATAAAGGAGCAATGTATGTCGCATTTTTAGATGACAGTGTTGGCCGTCAAGCTGTTCATACGGACTTTGATACTTGGTGGAATGCAACTGTCTTTATTGATTCGCATGGCCGAGAGATTAGCCGCAGGCTCCTCGTGCTAACAGTTGCAAATCAGGATGGTGGGGCTCATGTTGATCCCGAACTCAACAGTGCTTACGCCGATCTATCTCGTAATAACTCTTTAGGATGGTTCAACTCGGATGGCATAACCTACGAGCCTTTGGGTGGGCCAGAGAAAGCGGCATTGCGTCAAATTGGCCATGAAATTCTTAAAACGTTCATTCCTGGCTATACGAAAGCACCAATTTATCCTGACGGTGGCATTGTGATGGGTGGTATTACCATGCTTGTGGGAGAGCCTACAGCACAGAACAGTCAACCAATTATACGTGCTCAAAAGGTTGGTAGAAACGAAGTATGTCCCTGTGGTAGCGGCGTCAAGTATAAGCGGTGCTGCGGGCTGTCGGCTTAGTAAGCTGTGTATTTTGACCTCCAGTTCACAAACACTTTTACTCCTAAGCTAATGGAGACAAACGCCGAACGGTGATCCGCTTTTGGTGGCTTGCTATACTGTGAATTCATACAGTAATGCAGAGATTGCCAGCATGTTTGCTCAACCGACTCCCGATGCCCCCTTGTTGGAGCTACCCCTGTTTCTCTCCCCAGTGGCCTGTGGCTTTCCGTCGCCGGCGCAGGACTACACCGAGCAGACCATCGACCTCAATCAGTTGTGCGTGGCGCACCCGGCGGCCACCTACTTTGTGCGGGCGGCCGGTGACAGCATGGTCGACCACGGGATCCGCGATGGCGACCTGTTGGTCGTCGATCGCAGCCGCAAGGCGCGCCACGGCAGCGTGGTGGTCGCCGCGGTGGATGGCGAGTTCACGGTGAAGAAACTGCAGCTTGAGCCCACCGTCGCCTTGCTCCCTGGCAACCGGGCCTATCGCCCCATCCATTTCAACGATGGGCAGGAGCTGGAAATCTTCGGGGTGGTGGCCTTTGTCGTGCATAAGATGGATACCCCATGAACAAGCGCTGCGCCGTCGCCCTGGTCGATGTGAACAACTTCTACGCCAGTTGTGAGCGGCTGTTTCGTCCTGACTTGAAGGGGCGGCCCATCGTCGTGCTATCCAACAACGATGGCTGCGTTGTGGCCCGCTCGGCAGAGGCCAAGGCGCTGGGCATCAAGATGGGGGTGCCGTACTTTCAGATCCGCCAGTGCTTTGAGGCTATGGGTGGGGTCTGGTTCTCCAGCAACTACGCACTCTATGGCGACATGTCGAACCGGGTGATGACCATTCTGGAGGGGATGGCCCCGGCGGTGGAGGTTTACAGCATCGACGAGGCCTTTATCGAGCTGAGCGAGTCCTGGGCGGGCGACCTGGTGGCCTATGGCCGCCAGATTCGCGAACGGGTGCAGCAGTGGACCGGGTTGACCGTGGGGATCGGCATCGGCCCCACCAAGACACTCGCCAAGCTCGCCAACTATGCCGCCAAGAAGTGGCCGGCCACCGGCGGCGTGGTCGATCTTCGGGATGAAGCGCGGCGCGCCCGGCTGATGGCGATCACCCCGGTGGACGAGATATGGGGCATTGGTCGGCGGCTCACCGCCAAGCTGGAGGCCCAGGGCATCAAGACTGTGGCCGACCTAGTCGCCGCTGATCCCAAGGCACTGCGGCGCCGCTATGGCGTGGTGGTCGAGCGCACGGTGCAGGAGCTGCGGGGGATCCCCTGTGCCGAGCTGGAACAGGAGGCCCAGGCCAAGCAGCAGATCATCTGCTCGCGTTCGTTTGGGGAGCGCATCACCCAGATAGGCCCCATGCACCAGGCGCTGGCCGGCTACGTGGAGCGGGCCGCCGAGAAGCTGCGGGGGGAGGGGATGTGCTGCCAGCACGTGACCCTGTTCATTCGCACCAGCCCGTTCAGCGACCTAGAGCCCTATTACGGCAACCAGGTGAGCACCAAGCTGGCGATGCCCACCCATGACACCCGGGCGCTGCTGGCCTTGATCCCGGAACTCCTACCCCGCATCTGGCGCGACGAGCAGCGATACCAGAAAGGGGGCGTCATGCTGGCCGACTTCACCCCCGCCAACATGCAGCAGGGCGACCTGTTCGCCGCACAGCAGCAATCCCCGCGTAGCGAGGCGCTGATGCAGGTCATCGACAAGATCAATCATGGGCGGTTGGGGAAGGTTTACTTTGCGGCCCGTGGCCGCGACACCCGGGAGTGGATGATGAAGCGGGAGCAGTTAAGCCCCCGCTATACCACCGTTCTCGGCGAACTGCCGATGGTGAAGTAAGGATGACAATTGTATGTATAATATAATTCTTGGTATATGTTAAATTGCTTATTGAAATTGTTAGCTTTTTATCCAACCTAAGAGCTTTTTAAAGCCCTCAATAGCTAACTCTGCTTGACGAAGAGGTGAAGGGGTTATTACATCTTTAAGAAATTTATCTATATCTAAATTGCTTTGTACTGTGGTTGGTTTGTATGTATTTTCTGGGCTTTTGAACATGACATCGCTGTTCGGATTCACTCTTGGTCGCTCAGTTGTACTCGCTTCATGAATGTTTTTAATGACATTGTTGACCTGCTCACTAGAATGTATACCTGTTATGCACCATGTAACAAAATGCTCACAATTATTCACTAATGGGTTGTACCAGTCCTCACCAAGGCGTTTAAATGCCCTTTTTGCACTATCTTCTCTTGAGTAAGGGCGAATTGTGTACTCTTTAATCCAAAAATTATTACCCTGTGTAAACTCATTTAAGGATGATAAGCAGATATCTCCATTTGACGCACCACCTCCAAGTCCTGAATAATGAATTATTTGATCATCACCAACACACAATCCATGATGTGTGTAGCCAAATCGTTGAGTGACGACGTGATCACCTACAGTGATTTTCATACAACCCCCTTACATTTAGTGCTTTTATTTTGGCTATTGAATATCTCAGAGACCTTTAGCAATACATACAAGGTTGTCACATAAATCCAAAATTTCAAATCAGTTAAATAGTGATGTTATTTAATTCTTATTCTCATTCTTTGCTGGGGGCATCTTGTCCCAGCGTCTTCAATTCTACGCACATCTCTAGCTGATAGGACTCCTCCTTGCTGCATCTCGCTCTCGATCCAGCGGTGCGTTCCAGCACGACCCAAGCTTAGTTTTCTTGGACAAGCTAGGACTGTGATCGAGGCGACACATCAGACACAGTCAGTGGTTTGTAGGTATAGGGCGTGTCGGGTAGTGCGCCCTGCAGGGTCTTCAGCTTGGAGAATTGGTCAGTCAAACACTACCTCGCTCATCAGTTCGTCAAACAACGGGCTCTCCACTTCATGTCGCTCTGCCCAGTCTAATTTATCAAGCACTCTCCAGAGTTCACATCGATATGGACTGGGCTGCGCGGCGATCCACTGCTGGCATGTCATGAACCCACAGGTGTTGAATAGCTCGTAGCAATCCATCACCAGTGTCGGCCAATGCGCATCATCGGGAGGAATAGTGTCGGGCCGTTCGTCCGGTTCTGGCACACCGACCACGGCACGCAGCCATTCCAGCTCGATAAGTGGGTAGTTATTGCCCGATGGCGTCACGCGGCTCGACTGCACCTGCCCGTTCTCAAGCCAGAGGGTGAAACCATCCGCACTGACACTGGCTCCTGCCCGCAATCGATCGATGGAGAAGGGTGATAACCCCCATTGTTCCCTCATGATCTGCTCTGCGAAGGCATCAGGATCCGGCCGCGTACAGTTATTGTCAGAGCTCCAAGGTGCCGGGCTGTCGCCCGTCTTAACCCCAACCCCCCTCGTTGCAGCCTCGGCGGCTTTCCTGGCTTCATGGGTGCCGGCGGGCACAATTTCCCACCCTTGCAGGCGGGTCTTGATACCCAGGCGAGCGGAGGTAATGCCCATCAGGCGTTTGATGTCTTCGCCATAGCTGTTGGCCTGCTCCTCGATGAGGTGGGCCAGCTTGATGGGGTGTTCGGCTCGGGTGGCCAGTGCGCCGCCCATGGCGTGCAGGTAGCAGCGAAAGATGCCGTTATCTGCGGCAAAGCGGGCTGCCTCAAAGCGCGGGTCTTGCAGCACGGGCTTGGGTGGGCCAACCAATTCGGCATTCTTCTTGGCGTTGCTGATGCGGCGCAGCTCGCGCCATACCCCGACCGGGGCGCCCCCGATCTGCTGGAAGGTGCGAATGCCCCACCAACTGGCCCAGGCCACGGCATGCAGGGCGCCCTCATCGGCGGCGATGCCAGCCTCTTCGTCGTCGTCGAGGTAGGCGCCGTCGATGTTCTTGGCAATGTATTTGGCGAGATAGCCGGCTGCATCCCCCTTGGCCGGGTCTATCTCTTTCCAGTCAAAGCGGGGAGTAAAGTCTGTAAAGGGTGGGGCGCCTTTGATATCCCGCACCAGCTCGTCATGGTCATCGGTCAGGGCATAGCGTTGCAGGATACCGATCACCCGATTGCGATCTTCCGGGCGCATAAATAGCAGCAGATGCCAGTGCGGGGTGCCGTCGTGGTGAGCCTCGCACACGCGAAATCCATAAACAGGGGCGTTCCACCGTTTGAGGGCAGCTCTGGCGCGGCTCCAGAGTTTGGCCAGATAGCCGCAGGTCTCCCGCGGCGTGGCCCCTTGATATCGCTTGTTCTCTACCGCTTTGCCGTTGTGCTTTTGTGTCCAGGCATGAAAGCTGCTCGGCGCTGTCCAGGTGAAGAACACCCCCACATGCCCCTGCTCCTCGGCATAGTCATTGAACCCTCGAGCACGCACCATCATTTCGTTGCGGCGGTTCACCGGGTTGGCGTTGCTGGCCTCCCAGCAATCCTTCATCGACACGACTAGGTCATAACGCTCGTTCACCACTTCCGACTCGGCCAGCCAGCGCATCATGGCCCGCTTGCGTTCGCGTACCACCTTCATGGTGGCGTTCGATACATAAGCAGATACACCCTTGCGCACTTTGCCGAGCAGGATATTGATGTGCTCTTGCAGCCTGTCCCAGCAGCGGTTGACGCGCTTCTCCCACCACTTGGCAGAGAGCAGGCGCACCATCACGCTCAGGATCCAGTTATCCCGCATCTCGTCGGATTTGAACTTTGGCAGCTCGCCGATAAACCCCCACTGGTCTGCAGGCTGGCGCATCAGCTCCCAGGTCTGCAGCAGATCCGGCTCAGCGCCCTCTTTGATGCCCTGCTCGATGTGCTTGTAAATGGCCGCGGTCTGGTTGGCGAACTGGTGGGCAATCTGTTTGCGGCCGGAGTCATCGCGCATCTGTTTCGGATCGACCGGGATAGCCTGGAGCTGCATCCGCACCCACTTGGTTCGCTCCCGCAACCAGATGTTGGCAGAGCGGCAATGGGTGAAGCTGCAATCCTTGCGGCGGCGGATGTACTGCTTGAACAGGTTCTTGGTCAACTCGGTGGAGAGCCCATCGAGCAGTTGCATGGCCCAGATCAGGTCGTACTGGCCGCGGTCACCAGCAAAAGCGGCGTCAAAGTTGACGCCGGGCAGAGAGTTGCAAAGGGTATCGATGCGCTGCCGCAGTGTTCTTTTCGACAGCGGCAGGCGTTTGGTCTTGCTGGTCATGCAGAGAGATAACCGGATAGCTGTTTGATGTGGGACTGGCAACCACGAACGCTCATTTGGGCATGCTCTTTTAATCGACGAGCGGCCGCACATTGGCGCAGCAACTGCTTGATGCTGGCGCGGGGGCGGGCAGGTAGTCGGCGTGCATGGGCCAGCTCTCGCTGATAAAGGCGCAGCCGTGCCGCGTCTTCCCGGTAGGTGGCTTGCCAGCGATCTTGCAGGAGCGTGAGCTCCCATTGCAGTCCATGGCTCATTTGATGATCTCCCCCTGTCCATGCAGTGGTGCGCACTCTGCCCACCACTCGGCAATTTCTCGGGCCAGTGCCAACTCCTGATTGGCAGCGGCCAACCAGTAGACGGTGCGCATTGCACCCAGCGCCAGCAGCTCGGCCACCTGATCCCGTTTGCCTCTGGCATCGCTGCCCGCAGCGATAAACTCGGCGCGGGCGGCAAACCAGTGGGTGGTCAGCTGGCTGACCGGTGTGGTGGGTTGCATATGTGCAGGGCCGGCTTCGCTCTGCTCTTGTTGGGCGTCCAGCTCAAACAGTTCGAAGTTGTTCATCGCATGCCTCATCTATTGCCTGAAAATCCGGCTCATCGATGGCGATATGGCCCGCCTCGATGCGGATCGAGATACCGAGTTCACCACCACAGCAAAGCGGGGCTGTCGGCAGCAGTTTCGATTCGTTCTGGGCCAGCCACTCTTTCAGGTTGGCCAGGGTGAACAGCGTGGTGCTCATGCCTCATCTCCCATCACCAAATCGTCATCGAGTAGATCCGCAGGCTTGCTGGTCACCACCAGTTGCACCTGGATGTATTCATCCCCCGAGTAGAGTGCGCCCAGGGCGATGCGGTTATCCTCGGCGCGTGCTGCAAACATCTCGGCTAGCAGCCCCTCGATCACCTTGGGGGCTTGGTTGGCAATCTTGATGGCGTCACTCATGGGCGGGCCCTCCGGTTGAGGTGGTGAAACAACTGGTGCCAGCGCAATGACTGCTGCGCCTGGACTAACAGGGATTTGCCCTCTGACCCCCGATAGGTAAAAGAGGCAGGGCGAGCTTTGGCGGTCAGCCGTTGTTGAAGGCGCGACAACTCGGCTAGCGCCTCCTGTTGGGATATGGGGTGGAAGATTTTGCTCATGCCTGCACCTCCGGCGTGGCGATGCCAGTCAGTAGCCAGTCGATGTGCCGTTTCAGCTCCGGGTGGTTGGCAATCAGCAGGAACAAACCGCCGCCAATCTCGCGGTATCCCAGCTCGTAGTTCTTGAGCGTGGTCGGCGGAATACCCAGCTGGTCGGCAAACTTCGGGCGGCTCAATTTCAGCTGTTCCCGCAACTGGCGCAGGCGTTTGGCGGCATGGTGGTTGAGCAGATTGATTTGGGTTGGCTGTGCGGTCATGGTCAGGAGCCTTGTTGAGGTGTGCAGGGGTTGATGCAGCTGAACAGAGAAGCCCAAGCCAGGGCGGTGGAACGCTCGAGCAGCGCCACACCGTCCGGGTGTTGGCTCAGACGGGCGCCATATCGGCCCGTCAGCTTGCGTTGCTGGATGCGAAGGTTGCGCAGTGCGCAGGGGATCGCTAAAGTTGCCATGTCGACTTCCTCATACGTTGTTGATAAAGGCCCGCTTGGAGTTGCAGCTCCGTTAAGCGGGCTTTTTAGTGCCCGATTGCTCTCGGGCCTTCTTGGCCAATCTGGCCAGCGACATTCACCGCATGATCCAGTTGCTGGCGTTTGGCCTGTTCTCTCTTCTTCCGCTCGGCCAGTTCTGCCGGCATCACCTTCACCGACGGGTGCCACACCTTGGGATCACACCCGCTGTGAAACAGCGACTGATAATCCAGCGCAATCACCGCAAGGCGGATCGCTTCACGCTGCTGATAGGGCAGGGCAGATAGGGTCGCCATCATCAGCGAATCCCACGGCTGGCGGGCGATGGTGCAAATGGCGACTCGTTTGGTCTTGGGCGCATTAAGCCAATCACCGTCGAGGTTTGAACCAGCCCGATTGAGGTGCTCCCGCAACAGCGCAATGCCTGCGGTATTCATCAGCACCTGCTCCTCGGCGGTTAGACCGGCGATGTTGCGGGGTTCGTGTTGGGTGTGTTGCATGTTGGTTTCTCCTTCACCTGGGCGCAGAATCTGGCGGCCAGTGAGGGGCTCACTGGGCCACCTCTTTCACCCTGCGCGGGACAATGGGCAGCACAATGGCCGGATTGGGCATGGCACTGGGGCTGATGGTTGCGATGATTTCGAACCCCGCCTTGAAGGTGTGGCCGCAATCCACATTGCTGCATTGGTAAGTGGCGATGCCGCAAAGCGGGCTCATCCGGATGGATGTGCGAGTGCTGGCGCGGGCACCACAGTGGGGGCAAATCAGTCTCATGGGTTCTCCTAAGCCCCGGCCGCCATGCGCGCCATATCCAGCGCACAAGACAGAGAGGGAATGGCTTGGTATTTGTGCTCGATCTCGGTGATTAGCAGGGCGAGGTTGCCCATGGCAGCCGTTGCAGCACCGACCAGCGCATTGCGCTGCCCCTTGGTGACGCGGCCGCTCTCCACTACCGTCAGCGCCTGCGCGCCGAGTCCGGCCACTTTGGCCGTGGTGTCGATCACCTGATGGGCCAGGCTCGGGCCCTTCTCCCGCTCGGGGATGGCAATGGCCGTCAGGCCACAGCAGAACAGGGCACCGTCGAACAGGGTTTCATCGCCCTCACTTGCCTGGGTGATGGCAATCAGCTCGACCACGGTCAGTTCGTGGGGCTGATCGGGGTTTAACTTGTTGCGCAGGGTCTGCGGGTTAATGCCTGCTTTGTCGGCGAGTTCGGCCACGTTGTGGTTCGCCGCAAAGCGTTGGCAGGCGCTGATCCAGTGCGGATGTTTGCTGCAAGTTTGTTCAAACATGGTCTTCATCCCGCTGCTTGCGCGACACTCTTGGTGTGCGCACAGGTTTCGAGATGGGCTCCAGACCCGGCTGATTCATGGCCTGCTGGGTATAGAGCACCAGGTTGATCAGCACTTTTTCAGCACGGCCCTGCTTGGGCATGATGGGAATGCGACCGGCCCGCACGTAGTTCTCCACCGTGCGTTGGGTCAGGCCGGTACGCTCGGAAAAGCTTTCGACCGTGCAAACCGGGGTATCGATATGGATGGGGGCGATAATCATGGATGGTTGCCTCCTGCGAGTTCAGTTACGCGCGACCTTGCGCGGTGTGGTGCTGATCGGCTTTCAACTTGCCGCCGGTCAGCACTTCGATTTGGTAGGAGCGCAGTTCTGGGACTTTCTCTTTCCATTGAGAGATCGCCTGTGTCTTTACGCCCAAAGCCTTTGCTAATGGGGCTATTCCCCCAAAGTGAGCTACTGCGTCTGCTGTTTTCATGGTCGATAACACCTTGGTTAACTAAGTTACGAAACTTACTTTACGATCATAAAAAGCTCGTGCGCAAGTTAATTTACTAAAAAAGTAAATCTAATTACGTAACTTGGGGTGTAATCTCTCTTACATGAACGTAAGCAAACGCATTAAGACCCGGCGCTCAGCCTGTGGGTTTACACAAGATCAGTTAGCTGCCCGAGTTGGAGTAACTCGGGTGGCAGTGAGTCATTGGGAGAGGGGGGGCGCAGAGCCAAAAGGGCGATATCTCAATGATTTAGCCGAAGCCTTAGGCGTGACTGTAGATTGGTTGTTGACGGGAAATGGCGCAGGTCCCGAAGTGTCACCAACTCAACCAGTTCCAGGGTTCCACAACGTCGAACCGGCGGTGATACCACAGGGCAAGCGGATCCCTGTGATCAGCTATGTCCAAGCGGGGCACTGGCGTGAGATGTGCGAACAGGCCACGACCTTCGATGGAAATGTCGAGTATGTGTCTGCCAGTATTGATATTGGCCCTCGCGGCTTTGGTCTCTGGCTACGCGGCAATTCTATGACTCCGCTCTTCAATGAAGGGGACCTGATCATTGTTGACCCTGATGAGTCACCTCGTCCTGGCGATTATGTCGTTGCCAAGAACGGTAGCGAAGGGGCTACTTTCAAGAAGTTTCGACCCCGCGGCATCGATGAGAACGGGCAAGAGGTGTTTGAGCTTGTCCCACTCAATGATGATTACCCTTCCATGCACTCCGACCGGCAACACATTGAGATCATCGGTGTGATGGTAGAACACAGAATATTTAGAAAAAGACAAACAGGGCGCTAATGCGCCCTGTTTTTGCATCCGTTGCCAGCTTATAGCCAAACCAAGATGACAAGAACATTGGTCGACATGCTTGGGCTGACAAGACGTTTTAGGGAGAAAACATGTCTGAGTTTAATGATGTGCCAATGTCATTTGGTTACAAGCGTAATAAGCAAAAAACCCTGATCAGCCTTCACGGTATTTTGAGCGGAATCACAGCTGATCAGCGTCTCAATGATACTGAAATTCTCTTCATGGCTACTTGGTTGAAATCGGATTCCGAGTTCAAAAGGGATGGCGATTTTCTCGATATTCAAGACCTCATCCATGACGTTCTCGAAGACGGTGTTATCACTGCAGATGAGAAAGAAGACTTGCTGAACCTACTCAACGATGTATTGCAGTACAACGAAATTGAGCACGACAACATGGATGCGTTGGTTAACATGCTGCTTGGTTTCCTACAGGGCATTAGTGCTGATAGCAACATTGTTGAGCAAGAAGTACTCGCACTCAGTTCACTGTTGCTTAAACATCATGATCTCTTGGCCTCATGGCCGGGTAGTCTGCTGTTCAACCGCCTTAACGATATTCTGGCCGACGGTAAGATCACTGAAGAAGAACGAGAAGACCTGTTGGAGCTTGTAAAACAGATATCTGGCCAGCGCTTCACTGAATCAGGTCTAGCTGCCGGAATGGCGACTGAGTTCTTTGCTGATGGAGATGTGATGACTCTCCAAGGCAAAGCAGTTTGCTTCACTGGAAAGTTTCTCTCCAATACCCGCCACAATCTTGAGCAACAAGCCAAATTGCTTGGCGCTGAGCCTGTGAAAGGGATGACGAAAAAGGTCAATGTGCTGATAGTTGGTAGTCTTGCTAGCCGTGATTGGATGTTCACTAGCCACGGTCGCAAGATTGAGGCTGCGATAAAAGCTAAGGAAGAAGGGCTGGATATTCAAATCATAAATGAGGAAGACTGGATTCGGATTGTATCAGAGCCATGATGAAAAATTACTCTAAGTGATACAGGGTGCCAACGCACCCTGTATTCTTTTAAAGCTATGATAAACATGCTACTGATCATTAATGAACGCATAAGCCATTTTAAATGGTACTATTATATTTTTTGTAAGTGCTGACCAGCGATTATACTCAGCTATATCTTCGACAGCTGATGGGTCAACTTCATTCGTTAAAATGAATTCCCCATCATTAGATATAACCTTGTTATAGCCAATAATTTTTGTGATTTTATCTGACTTTTCTGCATACAAAGATGTGCTGAAAACACTATATATTTCCGTCGGGGCTTTTGGTAAAAATAAATTATATGTTACGCCATTGTAAGAGTATTTGTGTTCACCACCACCAATGATTTGCCATAATTCATATGGGAAACTCTTGAAATATGATGCAGAGGAAATGTCTGTATTATTGGAGATCCAGTCGTTTACAGAAATCTCACTGGGGTGTCCTTTGAAAATTAAGTTAAATTTTTGATGATCAATGGTTTTTTCTAGCTTTTTAAGAATTTCAATCTGATTGGTCTTAGATGTGTTGATATCATTTCTGGTATAGCTACCTATAAATACGACGCTTTCTTTTTTATCATCAAAATTTCGGCTTCTAATGAAAATGTCATTATCCGTTATTGAGGGATTAATTGCGCCTGAATATATTGCAGTAGATAATAACCCTTCAGTGGTTTTAAAAGATTTTATTTTATCTGCCATATTATCAAAGCTAAAAAATTCATAATCAACGCCATTTTCTGGAAGTCGTTTTATTTCAGCAGATGAATTAGATATCTCGGATTTATTGATACTATCCCAAAGTATCAACTTAACATTTTTAACTCCATTTTCTTTTGCTATTTTTGCAAAAGAAATAATGTTATCTATTCTCCAGTTCTGATAAACAAAGATCGATGTCCCTTCGGGGACTATATATATATTATCTATAGATTTGAAGGCGTCAGTAGTCAGCTTCTGTCCATCTGAAATTGAAATAACACCTAAATATAAATTATTTTCTTTACTGGCGCTGGCATTTTCAACAATAAGATTGCTAATGTTTGTATAGCTGTTGTCCTGCCCTATGACTTTAAATTCAGCCCCGTTGGGTGATCTGAATTCATAAGTTGGTAAATTTAATCCAGTAGTAATTATGGTTTTTTCAATGTTCCCAGAATATGCACTAGCTAGCATAAATGCTCGACCAAAATTACCAGCATTAGTTGCATAAAAATTAATTCCTTCAGATGGGATTTTTTCTGGAGTTGATGCAGAACCACCTTCGCCTCCGCATCCAGATAAGAACAGAACACCTAATAAAACAATATGATGTATGCGCACTTTATTATCCATTCTAATGGTTTTAGATTCTGATTATACAGAAAATGTGAAAATCAATCAATTTTTGGTGTTGTTTAATTTGGTGATAACTTTGTGAAGTACGAGGTATTATATTTTATAATAGTATCAATAATTGTGATTATAGATATAGATTACTCACATTCCTATATATATTCCTGCCTGAACCAAACATTACCAATTATTACGTTGGCTGTATATAATCACAGTGTGTGCGGGAGGTGCAATGGCAGTAAGAAAGCAAATATCTGGTAAGTGGCTTACCGAGATCTATCCGGAGGGAAGGCCTAGCAAGACTAACCCCAATGTGTCGAGGATTCGCAAGCAGTTCGCCACCAAAGGTGAGGCTCTGGCGTTCGAGCGTTTTGTGCTGGATCCGGGTAAGGGAAAGCCTTGGCTGGAGAACCATGGGGAACCGACAGATGGTCGGCGACTCTCCGATCTGGTCGAGCTCTGGTTTGGTCGCCATGGTCAGAGCCTGCGTGATGGCGAGGCCCGCAAGTCCAAGCTGCTGACGGTGTGCCACTCCCTGGGGGATCCGCTGGCTGTGAACTTCACCGCTCGCGATTTTGCTGCCTACCGTGAAGCTCGCCTCTCGGGTGATATCACCGACCGGCGCGCCATCAATCAGGAGAAGCAGGGCGTCACTCCCAATACAGTTAACCGCGAACATGCCTACTTGCGCGCGGTATTCAATGAGCTGAAAAGGCTAGGGGAGTGGCAGGGAGAAAACCCCCTTGATAGTTTGCGAGCCTATAAGGTGGCCGAGGCCGAGCTAGCCTTTCTCTATCCTGATGAACTCAAGCGCCTGTTGGCTGCCTGCGCCGAGAGCTCCAACTCCGATCTGTTGTTGGTGGTGAAACTCTGCCTGGCCACCGGTGCTCGTTGGTCTGAGGTGGAAGAGCTGACCCAGTCTCAGGTATCCCCCAACCGCATCACCTTCACTCGCACCAAGAGCAAGAAAAGCCGTAGCGTGCCCATCAGCCCCGAACTCTATGCCCAGTTGCCCAGAAAGCGTGGCCGCCTGTTCGGTGACTGCTATCGTGCTTTCGAGATGGTGGTCGAACGGGCTGGGCTGGAGCTGCCCCCTGGGCAGAATACCCACGTTCTACGCCACACCTTCGCCAGTCACTTTATGATGAACGGCGGCAACATCCTGGTGCTGCAGAAAATCCTCGGCCACTCCACCATCGCCATGACCATGCGCTATGCCCACTTCGCACCCGATCACCTGGAAGATGCGGTGAGGTTGAACCCGCTTGCCGTCTGTGGTTTAAATTGAAGCCACCTCGGCCATCGGATGGGTTGAATGGATCAGCCAGTATCAGACATTGACCTGTGCGAAGCGTTGTCCGATCTCTTTGTCGATAACGAAGTCGACTTCGAGTACATCGCTCGGGTGGCGCGGGCCTTTCCCATTACCCATGTGGAGAAAGTTTTTTTCGAATGGGTGGCGCCGGTCTGTTACACCAACACCCTGGCACCCGTGCCGCCGATCTGGACCGGTTTTGAACGTGACTCACTTTGGGCAGAGATCCAGAGCTTGCTGGCAAGAGAGGCAAAGGCAGGGTTTGCCAAGAAACTGTCCATCACGCTAAGGCAGTTTTATCTGAGGCGGCAGTTTGCGGAAGAGTGGCGCAGGTTGTCGGTGCTGCTGGCCGAGAAGGAATAAAAGTGGCGACAGAGTGGCGACAAAATTTTAAATGGATGGTCATTTTTAGTTGTCATTGGCTCACTAACCCTTTGATTTTTATGTAAGTGCTTGTTTTCTCATAGGGCCAAATCAGATTTAAAATCCCTCGACGTTCGCGTCGTGCCGGTTCGATTCCGGCCTCGGGCACCATTAAAATCAAAGAGTTACGAAGGCCACTAGCAATAGTGGCCTTTTTGTTTCCCGCTATGTGTTGAGCTGCTGCGTTATGTGTGGAGCGGGCGCTATTCCTCTACATCCGGCAGGTCGCTGATCGTTACTTCTAGAGTGACGGCGGTGGTGTATCCGTTGTTGCTGAGGCTGTGGGTGACCTTGATCAGTATCCAGTTTGCCTCGTCTATCTGGGGCTTGAATCCCCTTACGGTGGTGGGCTGTTCCGGGTAGAGCTCGGGGCGGCCTTTGGCGAGGGTGATCTCGAACTCGGCAACGCCACGTTGCAGCCGTTCCCACTCGGCGCGGGCGGCGCGCAGGGCGTTGGTCTGGTTGGCGTAGATGTGGCGCAGCACTTTGACGTTTTCGCTGTCGCCGATCAGCAGCTCGCGCTCCTCCTTGTCGACCCGGGTGTCACTGGGCAGCGTCTGCTCCGGCTTTGGCTTGGCCTTGCGTTTGCGCTTGAGGTTTGATGTTTCGGTCTTACCCTTCTTCGGGTCGTGCCAGTTGGCGGTGACGCCGGTGTACGCCTCGCGGTCGGCGACGGCGAAGCGGTGCTGATCGCCATCCTGTCGGGTGATGGTGACAGAGGGGAGGGGTTTGCCGCTGGCGGTGAGCCCCTGACCCTGCCCGATAAACAGCAGGCGACCCGACTTGATGGTCGACAGACCACCGCACTGACCGGCCAGCCGGGTGAGAAAGGCGGGGTCGCTTTCGTTCTGCTGGTCGATGTGGTCGATCTGCATGCCCTTGAAGCGTTCGGCGCAGGCGGGGATCAGGCCGTGGCGCTGGGCGATGCCATCGACGATGCTGCCGACGGTCTGCTGGTGATAGCTGGTCTGACGCAGTTTATTGAGGCTGCCGCGCAGATCGGCCGATTTACCCCGGATGGTGAGGCGGTCAGGGGTGCCGGTGTGCTCCACTTCGTCGATGGTGTATTCCCCCTTATCAATCAGTGTCTGCCCCTGCCAGCCGATCAGGGCGCGCATTCTGGCACCCCGGCGCGGCATGGCCAGTTTGCCGTCGCTGTCATCCAGTTCGATGTCGAGGGTGTCGGCTTCAAATCCGCGATTGTCGGTGATGGTGAGGCTCATCTGGCGGGGCTTGATGCTGCCCGATACATCCTTGCCGTCGATCAGCAGCTGGTATGCCGGGGCCTGATGATCGGCCCCCTCGATGCGCAATTGTCCCAGCTGGCTGGTCAGGGTGCTGGTCACGGCGGCGGTGACGTTGTTCAGCAGGTTCATAGCAGGCCCCCTATCTTGTTGCCGACCTTGCCCATGAGGCTGCCGATGCCCAGACGGCTGGCGATGCCGCCGAGGGCGCGGCCAGCAACCTTGTTCTGCAATGACGATTCGTCATCATCTACCCGCTTGAGGTTCAGGATGAATTCAATCTTGCGAGCGGCACCGTCCTGGAAGAATTCGGAGCGGATGACGCTGGTGCGCTCGATGACGAAGTAGCCGCGAAACACGCCATCCCCCTGGATCAGGGGGAAGGCGTTGCCGGTGGCGGCCATTTCGTGGAGCAGGTCGAGGGTGACAGGCCCGCCAGTCAGTTCAGGGTAGAGGGTCGCTGACAGATTCGAGGTTTCATCGTCCGGCCCGGTGAACTGGTAGGCGGGGCGGGCGCCCACTCGAGCGTTGCCCGGGTGGCGCCATGCGCGGTCATCTTGCTGGGATAGAGGGGCAACGGTCGAGCGCATAAACACGAACCAGCCCAGGGTCATCATCATGGTGCTCTCTCCTTAGTTGATGTCGCGCAGGGTGGCGCGAGAGCGGGCGGCGCCTTGCCGTTCGCGGCGGTCCAGTTCGCGGCTCACCTCTTGCGCGACATCGGCGCCAGATTGTCCTGGCTGCTGGGTGATATTGATCGGGGCGTTGATATGGGTGGTGCCACCACCTCTGGCTGGTGCCAGTTTTGGCGGTTGGTACATGGTTGGGCCGTAGCCCGTGGCCATGGCTGGCTGGTCATAGTTCCCGGTCAGATAACCCGATTGGCGCACGGTGGCGCTAACTTTAGAATCCCCCTTCATCCAGTCAGGCAGCAGGTCGGTGAGGGCCTTCACCTTGGCTTTCAGCTCTTCCCACTTGGCGGTTATCCCGCCGATCAGACCGTTGATGATGGCCTTGCCCTTGTTGGCGGCGCCTGCTGGCAGGGTATCGAAGAAAGCCCAGATTTGATCCCAGTGCTTGATCAGCATGCCGATAGGCGTCCATGAAAAGAGTTCTTTCAACAGTTCCCAGAAGGCGAACAGCGGCACCTTGCACTGATCCCAATTTTTGTAGAGCAGATAGGCACCGGCAGCGATGGCGGCAATACCCATGACGATCCAGCCCACTGGGGTGGTGAGCAGGGCCGTGCCCAACTGGAGCACACCTAAACTCAGCCCCTTGAGCAGGGTCAGCACTGGCCCTCCCATGGCCAGCATCATGCCAAACCCCATCTTGACGGCGGCGAACGGGCCGAGCAGGCCAGCGAGCACCAACAGCAGCGAACCACCGGCGGCAGCGGCCACGGCGGTGATAGCTGCCACTTTGGCAATGGTGGCGGTCAGTTCAGGGTTTTCCCGCATCCATACGCCCGCGGCGTGGGTCATCTGGGTGACCTGCTGGATCAGGCCGCGCAGGGCGCCGTTTTGAGTTTCCAGCAGCTGGATGTTGAGGTCTTCCCAGGCGGAGGTCATGTTGTCCAGATCGCCCCGGGCGTTGTCCCCCATCACTGCGGCCATCTCTTTCGCCACGCCTTTGCTCTGTTGGCGGATCATGGCGGCATACTTGGTGAATCCCCCGGCCCCAGCTTGCCCGATCAGCTCGGCCATGCCTGATGCCGCCTCTTCGCCAAATATCTCTTTGAAGGCGGCCAACTGATCAGCGTTACCCATCTTTTCGGTCTGCTTGGCGACCTGGGCCATGATGTCGATGATGTTGAGCATGTTGCCGCTGGCGTCTTTGGTGGTGACCCCCAGACTTTTCATCAACTTTGCGGCCTTGCTGGTCGGCCCCGCCAACCGGTTGAGCATGGCGCGCAGGGCGGTCCCCGAGTTAGAACCCTGAATACCGATGTTGCCCAGCAAACCTGCGGCGGCAGCGGCCTCTTGCAGACTCATGCCTGCTTTGCTGGCGATGGGCCCCATGTATTTCATGGTTTCAGCCAGCATGTTCAGATCGACGTTGGAGGTGGTCATGGTGAGCGCCAGGGTGTCGCTTACTTGCCCCATCTGTGATGCCTGTAATTTGAAGGCACTGAGGATGTTGGAGGCGATATCCGCCGTCTGGTCCAGCCCCACCCCGGATGCTTTGGCGAGGTCGAGCATGTCCGGCATCGCCGCCTGAATTTGTTTCGGGTTGAAGCCAGACATGGCCAGAAAGCCCTGGGCTTGGGCGGCATCCATGGCGGTGAAGCTGGTTGAGGCACCGAGATCCCGCGACTGCTGGCGCAACATGGCCAGCTCTGGGCTCTCTTTTTTCAGGCGGGTGAGGGCCTGCACCTTTGACATCTGGGCATCGAAGTCGAGGCCGACCGAGGCGATCGAGTTGATTTTGTAGAGGCCTGCGGCCCCGGTAGCCAGCCCTGCCGCGCCATAGCCCGCCATGGTGCCGCGCATGGCCATGGTCTTGTCGTAGTTGGTTTTGACCTGGGCGAGGCGCTTTTGCTGGGCAGCGACCTGAGTCAGCTTGCTGCGCTGTTGCTCCAGCTGGACGGTGGTGGCGGCGAGATCGGTTTTGAGCTGGCGCTGGTGTTGGCCCAGTTGGCGGGTGTTGATGCCTGCCTGCTGTAGTGCTGTTTTTGTCTGGCCATATCTCGCGACTAATGCCCGCTCTTTGGCGGTGAGTCCGCGCACCGCTTCCTTGGCCTTTTCCAGTTCGCGGGTCATGGCTTTGGTCGGGTTGGCGGTGGCGGCCAGCTCTTTGGCCATGCGTTGGGCGGTTTGCTGGGCTTGGGTCAGTTCCGCCCTGGTGGCACCGACCTGTTTGCCGAGGGTGCGATAGCCGTCAATCTGGCCGCTCTGTTTTTCGAGTTCACGCATTTTCGCCTTGGTGTCGGCGAGATCTTTGGCGGTGATGCGGCTTTGGCCGGAGACGGCCTTGAGGGGAGCGGTGAGTTTGTCCACCGCCCCGAGCAGGATTTGTAACTTGAGGGTGCTCATGATTCGTCTGCCCCGTTGATCTGGTTGTATCGCTCAACGAGGCGTTGGTGCCAGCCCATCAGCTCGTCGAGCTCCATGGCCGCCATTTCAGACGGCGGCCAGTGGGCGATGATGGCCAAGTCGGCCATCAGGTCGTCTACGCAGTGAGGTAGGCCATTTTCTTGGGTACCAAAAAATAGGCTACCTCCTGCCCCAGCTGCATCAGGTCAGCCGGGTCGAGGGCGCTGGCTTCGGCTTCGGTCAGAGCTGGGCTGGTGATGCGTGGCAACAGCTTGGTGAGGGCGTTGACATCCATTCGCAGGATGTCGGTCAGGTTGAGGCCAAGCAGTTCGCCGGATTGCGGTTTGCGCACGTTGATTTCGGTGATGGAGGTTTCGCCGCGCTGGATGGGTGTGTCGAGGGTGACGGGGGGCTTTTTCATGGTGTTTGTCCTGTTTGCTATGTAGTAACGGGCGGCAGGGCCGCCCGAATGTGGTTTGGTTGATTAGAGGCCCATGGCCTTGCGGTGTTCTGCCATGCGGTCGACGCCATTCGGCCCGATTTCGATCAGGTTGACGGTGTCGATTTCGTGGATGACGGCGCCGTTGATGGTCTCTTTGTAGTAGGTGCAGGTCATGCTGACCTTGGCCTGGGTGTTGTCGCCTGCCTTGAAGGTGCCACGGTCGATCTCTTTGACGCGGCCACGGCAGAGGATTTCGACGGCGGAGACTTCGCCAGTGTCATCACGCTGGACGGAGCCGGAGAAGCGGATCATGGTGCCGTCTACTTTCGGTTCACCGAGCAGGCCGATCACTTCGTCGCCATAGCCGCCCATAGTGAAATCGACATCGAGGGCGCTGTCATCCAGCCCCATGTCGATGTTTGCAACGCCCGGCATGCCGCCGCCGCGATAGGCTTCAAACTTTCGGCTGAGTTTCGGCGGGGTGAACTCTTCGGCGATGCCGATCCAGTTTTCACCCTGACCAAACATGTTGAAGCGCTTGAGTTTACGAGGTAGTGCCATTTTCTATGCTCCTTATGCTGCTGCGACGCTGGCGGCGAAATCGACCAGGTAGCGGTCGGTGATGCGCTGCTGGAACATCAGGTTTTCAAGCGGCGGCACCGGGGTGTAGTCGTAATCGATGTAGAGCTTGCCCGCCTTGAGGGTGTCTTTGTCGTTGACCTCTTCGTTGTACCAGCAGTCAAAACCGATGAGATAGCCGAGGGTGACCAGCTCGCGGCCCTTGGCCTTGATGCCTTCGATGATGTCTTTGACCAGGGTGGGGGTCATCGGCTTGTCTACCGCCCACATGTGCGCCTCGGCGATGGTGTCGGCGAGGATCTGGGTGGTGCGGGTGTAGTTCTCGAAGGCGAACAGGGGATCATCCGAGCAGGTGCGCGAGCCCCAGAAACGGAACCCTTCGGACTGGATCAGGGCGGTGACATCTTTTTCGTTGAGCAGGCCCGCATCAGTGTCGGGGTCTTGCAGACTCCAGAACACCTGTTTGGTCAGCCCTTGCACCCCTGTCACGGCGACGTTTGATAGGGTTTTATGCCAGCCTACCTCTTTGTCAATCTTGGCGCGCATGGCCAGGGCTTTGGCGGTGGCCCAGATGGTGGCCTCGGCGTTGGCGGTGGTGTCCCATTTTTTGAAGTCGCCATGGACCAGCATCACTTCACGCTGACCGAAGTTCTGGCGGTAGGCCAGCGCCTCGGTCGGGGTATTGCAGCCGTGGGTGGCGACATAGGTGAAGGCGCGCAGTTTGACCGCCACGGCGGCCAGTTCGGTGGCGACCGGCAGGGTGTCGAGCCCCGGCACACCAAGGATGCGTGGGGTGATGCCAGTGGCCGAGCTGGCACGTTGCAGCGCTTTGAGCCCGGTAAAGCAGCCATCGGGCAGCGCTGTGCCGATGACGTTGGTGGTGGTCTCTTCGTCGGTGGCGCCTTTGGGGACGCGCACCACGATGGTGATGGTGTTGACGGTGTCGGCGATCGCTTGCAGCGCTTTGGCCAGGGTGCCCTGGGTGCCTGCCTTGCCGACGGCTTTTTGTACGTCGGTGATGATAACTGGGGTGTTGAGTGGGAAGGTGGCGGCATCGGCATCATCCGCATGGCCCAGCATGCCGATCACGGCGGTGGCAATGGTGCGGATGGTGCGGGTGCCTTCGGTGACTTCAACGACGCGCACGCCGTGGTGATAACTGTCGAGTGCCATGATGGCGGTTCTCCTGTGTCCGGACGGAGGTGATCAATGTGAGCAGGGTCAGGATGCAGGGGCGGGGCAAGGGGGGCGAGCGGGCGCCGTTGTAAAGGGCGGTTTTACAACAGAGCCCGAGTGACGGCGAAGGGCGGGCAGATATGAAACACCCCGCGCCTGGGTGTATCAGCGCGGGGTGTGTGGTGGTTTGGTCAGATGACCTTATCCGGTTCGGCAGGCCATTGCGGCGACGCTGGCCAGCCCGCCAATTCCGGCACCGCCGTCAGCTGGTAGCGGTAGCGCTGCCAGTCGGCCAGCAGTTGGGTGTGCTCCGGCTTGGCATAGCCGCCCTCGACGGCGGGCTTGATGATGGCGATCTGTTGGTTGGCATTGGTGATGCGTATTGATTGCTCTGCTCTAGCCGCCTCCAGTTTGGCATGTTGTTCGGCCTCTTCATCCCGCGCCCATGCTTTCCCGTTCCAGTTGTCAAACTGGGATGACGGTACCTTCGTTGTATATTCCGCAGGAATGGGCCCCAATTCAGTGACTTGGATGGTTGCTTTTGTGCTGATGTGATAGAGGGTGGCACCACGATGATCTTCTACTTGCTGCCATTTATCGCCTGTTGATGCGCGCACAATGGTCAGTCCTGTGGGGGTTGTGCTCGTTGGGGCATCCAGATAGATATCAGCTGGCAACCCTGTTCCTTTTGATACCCATACTTCCACCGGCCCCATGTATTCCCCCGTGAGCGGTGCCGTGCGGTAGGCGTTAACGGTTCCATCGTTGGCCGCGAACCCCTGTTCATCCCATGTCACAATGGTTGTTTCAATTGTCATTATGCGGCCCTCACTATGTAGTTGAATGCGATGTTACATGGGCGATTTTCCGGTGCCGTCGGAACAACTGTGCTTGCATCAAAATCTGCGATGTATTCACTTGCTGAAGGGGTACCTGTTGTTCCCATCATGGATGGTTTTAAAGTTCCTGTTCTGATGGAAAATGCCCCTGATGCCAAGGCCTTCAGTGCATTGCTTGCATCCTCATCAGTAAAGCCAACTGCGCCAGTGATATTTCGAATTGCATCTGACTGCGACGCTAATAAAACGCGACCAGTATCAATACCACGCGCATTATCCCGGCCCCGAATGAACTCCCCGCGCAGGTCTGGCAAGACTCCGCTCGGGTATGCACCGGCCAGTTTGGGATAGGTTGCTTTGTTAAATGATTGCCCCATGCACATTAAGTACCCTGATGGCGGTGCGGCGAGTGGCCATGGAATGGGGGCGCCTACCGGATATTCTGAGCTGGCCTGCTCAGTTTTGGTTGCTGCATCGGTGATGCCATAACCTGCCAGGGTGGTGGGATTGGTACCGCCGGTAATGTTTCCCTTGGCATCCACGGTGACCGAGCGATAGGTGCCCGCGACCACCCCCGAGTTTTTATAGGTGGCGGTGATGGTGATGTTGCCACTGCCATCGAATGCCGCCTGACCGGTGACATCCCCAGCCAGGGCGATGGTACGGGCGGTGGCCAGTTTGTTGGCTGCGGCGGCCGTGCCTGATGCTGGTAGCGCATCGGTGATGCCATAGCCTGCCAGGGTGGTGGGGTTGCTGCCGGCAGTGATGTTGCCCTTGGCATCCACGGTGACCGAGCGATAGGTGCCCGCGACCACCCCCGAGTTTTTATAGGTGACGGTGATGTTGCCACTGCCATCAAATGCCGCCTGACCGGTGACATCGCCAGCCAGAGCGATATTGCGGGCGGTGCTGAGTTTGTCAGCCTTGCCCGCGGCTCTGGTGCCGCCCTCAAGGTCATCGACGTGTTTTTTCAGGTAGGCGGTACGATTGGCCAGTGCCTGAGCCTGTTTGTTGGAGATGCCGCCGGGGCCACCCAGCACCGGATCACCTGTTTCGAGTTGGTAGATGCCAGTCTCCCAGCTGACGACCTCTTGTAAATTCGCCATATCATGAGGCTCCGTGGTTGTAGTTGCCGTTGTAGGTCGCGGCGCCGTTGTAGGTGACGGGCGCCCTGGTGTAATCGAGTGCGGACAGATGGCAGCGGGCGGGAGCCATCTCTGCCAGCAGGCGCTTGATGCGGTTGGCCTGCTCGGTGGTGACCGGGCGGGTCAGGATGACCCGATACACTGCCCAGCGGGTCGGGTCGCCGTGGGGTTCGTTGCCGTTGTAGCTGAGGGTGCCGTCATAGCGGCGGCCGGTGGCGCGCTCGATGATGGTGCTGTCACCAAAGCCCAGCACGTTCAGCGCCTCCTTGATGGCCCACGGCGTCCCCTTGCGTCGATGCAGCCGGAACGAGGCGCTGATCAGCGCCCGTTGCTGATCTTCTGATTCGGCCAACTCCCACCAGTCAACAGAGCGGGCCCATGCCAGCCAGGGCAGCAGCGCTGCCGGGCAGGTATCAGCAAAGCGGGCCGAGGTGATCTGCTCGGGCGTCAGGCGATTGGCCAGTGTGGCGGCGGTCAGGTGCTCCAGTCTGGTAGCCGATGGCGGCAACAGATCCCGCGTGGCCGGGTTTGCCAGTGGCAGGCGATGCACCTTTGGTGACCCGAACCCAGCGGCATCGAGCCCGCTCACTGTCATGGTGGTGATGGTGGTGAACGGGGCTACCAATGGGGGTTCCAGCCCATCGTGTGTCAGGGTGATGGTCAGGGCCGGGATCCCCGGTGCGGGCAGTGCTGGCGCGGTTGGGTAGATGATCTGGGCGTACTTGGCGATCGGTGTACCCACGGCGCCGGTGAAGGGGATGGGTGCCTGCAGCAATCTGGCCGCGAGTTGCACCGTCCCTTGCTCACCGTCAAAGAGCGCACCGACAACGTGGCGCACGGTGGCCTTGTGGCTGCCGAGCCCCTGCTGATAGACCCCTGCCGGTACCAGCCGTTGCTGGATTATCGGGGCTGATACGGTGCCCTGGGCAATGCCGCCCTGACGGGTGCTGATGGCAAGACCTGGAGCCCCCAGTGCGCCAGAGTCAAACCCTGCCACGCGGATCAGTGTCGACATATCGAGTGCCCCCATAGCCAGAAGATCCCCCATAGTGGCGACACGGGGGCGGATGGTGGTGGCCGCTGACCCCATTGCCGTCTCAGCAACAGCGGCAGGGGCGACCCGGTTGGTCAGTTTGCCGGTACCGCCCGCCCATTGGTTGATCCCGCTGGTGTTCGCTCGCTGGGTGAGCGTGAGCCCCCCGGTTTGACCCGCCTCTATTCCCCCTGGTGATAGGCCGACCCTGACCGCAGAGATCGCAACAGGCGCCGGATCATCCGGCCCCTGCAGCGTGCCCCGATAGTGGGCTGCCCCGTCATGTGACAGGGCGCCATCGTGATAGGTCAGTGACCCGCGCCAGACGGGATAGAGGGTGGTGGCCATCAGAGCTTGAAGATCTTATTCGGGCCGTTATCCCAGGCGATGATGATGTCGCCGCCGTTGGTGCTGACCGGCAGGCCCGCCGCCGTATCGAACAGGGCGATCAGCGGGCTGGTCGCGGCGTTGCCGGTGTCTTTGTAGATGGCGCAGAAGCGCACATCGGCAGTGGGCACGGCGGTGAAGGTGACATCGGCCGCATCGAGCACACCGCCGGTGACGGTCTTGCTGGTGAGGGTTTGCGGTGTCCCAACCACATGGGCCGAAATTCCGCTGTAAAACTCGTCGCTGGCGAGGGTCGGCGCATAGGTGCTTTTGAGCAGGGCGCACTTGAGGGTGTCGGCGCTGGCATTGATGGCGCCGGTGAGAAACTTCTCGCGGCCTTTGTCATAGAGGGCGTTTGCCATGGTCTGGTTCCTTAGTCGAGGTGGAGGGTGGTGAGTTGGGCGGCCTGCTGCGCGCTGCAGGTGACATCAGTCAGCGGCGAGCGCAGGGTGACGCTGTCGATCCCCGGTTGATGCAGGGCGGCATAGATAGCGGAAAGTGGGACGGTGGCGCCGACCCGGTAGTAAGCGGCGGCGGTCCTGGTCATGGCGTCGGTCGCGGCGGCGATGGCTTGCGCTTTGCCAAGGCCGCTGGTGTTGAGGGTGGCATCGACGGCATAGGGTTTGATCTGAGCCGGTTCGACCGCCACCAGATCGCACAACGGGCGCACCTCTTCGGCAGATAGCGCCTGTTCGACCCGATTGAGGGTGTCGGCGCTGGGTTGGCCAGCCGGGGAGAGCAGGGTCATCCTGACAGTGCCCGGGGTGGGGCTATCGACGGCGACATCGGCCACCTCGGCCGTGGCCGAGAAAGCGTGGAATTTGTAGGAGTTGATGGATCCGGCGGTGGTTAGCCCCTCAAAGGCCATCTGGCCGCGCATGCGCAGTCGATCATCGGATTCATAAACCGGCTCGATGGGCGGTGTCGCGCTGGGATCGCCCGGGGTGACCAGTAGGCGGGCGATGTTGTATTCGGCGACAACGTGGTCGAGGGTGGTCCCGCTGGCGAAGGCGAGCAGGGTCTGCTTGGCGGCATCGTTGATGCGGGCCCGAAGCACCACTTCCCGATAGGCATTCTCCTGCAGCAGCTTGTTGAGCTGTTCGGATTCGAGCGCCAGCGTGGCGGCGATGGCAGCCTGCTGGTCTGCCGGGTAGTAGCTGATCAGGGTGGCCTTGCGTTCGGCCAGGATCGCCTCGAAGTCGAGGGTTTCCACCACTGACGGCGGCGGGAGCTGGGTCAGGTCTACATTGCTCAATTGGCGGCTCCTGTGGGGATGGTGATAGTGCCGGATTCAAGAAGGCCGTTGTCGGTGCGCCGCCAGGTGAGGGTGACCGCACAGCCGCCGCTCAGTTCAGGGGCGCCGATCTCCACCTTGGTGATGCGGGTGCCGATGGGGGTGGTGAGGATGTCGCGCACCGATTGGATGATGTGGTCGGTCTCGCTGATGGTTCGGCCGTTGTCGGCGTTCATGCCCTGCCAGTTCATACGGGCACCCCGGAGTTGCCGCTGCCCGGCATGGTGTCTTTGTGTTTGTGGGTGGTGACCTCGATGTCGCCGACCTTGGCTGTTTCGCTTTCGATGCGTTTGGCCTTGAGCCGGTTGGAGCACTCGACCAGCGGGGTGAGCAGCTTGACCGCCACGCTGGCGGTGAGGGTGGCGGTTTTGATGCCGGATGCGGTGAGTTCGCCGGTGGTCGGGTTGTACTCGATGACGGCACCATCGGGATATTCGATGCGGTCTAGGTCGCCGTTGTCATTGTCGTTATCGTCAGTGGCCAGCGGCTCTGGGTAGTCGTCCTGGTAGATGCCAGCCAAGACAAAGGCGTTGCGCAGGTCACCGCCCAGGCTGAACAGGATCACCTGCTCGCCCACGCTCGGGCGCATGCGGCGGCGGGTGCGACCGGCGCGCAGCACGATATAGGGCCGCCAGTTGGTGGTGTTGCCCTGGGTGTCGACGCGGCATTCACCGGATCGCACTTCGGTCACGGTGCCGATGCGGATCAGGTCGTCGATTTTGCGGAGTAGCTCGATCAGGTTTGCGCTCATGGGGGGAGTGTGTTTTGTCACAACCCCCCTTTGCCAGCGGCTGCCGTTGTAAAGGGCGGTTTTACAACGAGCGGGCGGCGCTTTAACAGAGTATCTTCAAGGCGGTCGATGCCGGTTGGGCGCAGCTTAATGGGGCCATTTTTTGGGCAATGGCGGGGAAGGCAAGGGGTTGCCAGTGTGTCGTGGATTGGCACATTCTGTTTTTTGCAAAAGATACAGCTAACACGGTAAGAAAACAGGCTGAAATCTATGCTGTTTACAAATTTGATTTGTGCATGCAGATACAAAGTAATTTGTAGGAGCTATACACATTAAGCCTAATCGTTGTGTAGAATGCTTTACATTCATAGGCCCAAAGTACTTCAATGGAAAAATAATGAGTCAGAATTTCAATAAGAGTCAAGCAATAGATTATCTGAAAGCTATAGGTATAATCCTTGTAGTTATTGGACATTACCCATTATCACCATTTAATGTAATAACACCTTACATGTTTCATATGCCATTATTTTTCTTTGTCGGTGGTATGTTGTTTTCCGGGAAGAAAAAAACTATTGATATTATCAAAAATGGATTCAACAAATATATCCTCTATATATTGTACACCTATATCATTATAGGTTCGATCGCGGTGCTATTTAATTCGTACTTTGGGGTGTCAATTGGAAGGCCATTTTCGGGCGGCTTAAGTCAATTCTTATTGATTGCAGTGTCTAGTAATTTTAGTAATAATCCATTTTTTGTAGTTGCATGGTTTCTATTGGCATATTTAGCAATAATGATATTGTTTCATTTTATTAACTCCGTCGCTGGTATTATCAATAATGAAAAGTCAAAGAATGCGTTTCTGCTTTTCATGGCTGTTTTCATTGGATGGATAGGAGTGAATTTATTTGCTATAGAGTTTAAAGAGACACAGAAACAGATTTATAACTATTTATCTCAGGTTACAGTAGGCATGATGTTTTATATGTTCGGCTTCGTTTTTAAAAGAATACTATGGAGTTGGGTTAACATTTCGGCTTGTATGTTACTTTTTTCATTCTTGTATGTATTAGAGCAATATGGTGCGGTGAGCCCATACACAATGTCACAGAGTCAATATCCGCAAGGATTGCTATCAATTATTGTCTCTACAATGATTTGTATATATTTATCAGTGGCACTTGCTCGTGTGTTGAGTGAGTTAAAAGAGAATAAAATGTTACTTGAGATCGGCAGGGAATCTAAAGTAATAATGTCATATCATTTGATCGCGTTTTTAATTATTGATTTGTGTGTGTCTTTTTTTGGGGTTTTGGATATGTCATATGTCAGTGTGTTCAACCACTATGCTGAAAAATGGACGTGGCCAGTTTATATTGTTGGTGGTATCGCACTGCCATTGTTAGGTCTTAAGGTGTACTTGATAATAATCAACTTCGTTAAGTCGTTTTTTTCAAGTTACAAAAGCTAGAACAGTTTAAAGACCTTTATTGTTAAATAAATCTTTTATAATGGTCGTTTCCAATAAATTTAGGTCTTGCATAGCTATCAGGGTAAGATCACGAACGTTTTTTGACCAAATGAAGCAGGTTTGACCCTGCGATCCAATTGTGATCTTATGCTCCTTTTTCAGGAGTGCCTTCATGTCTATTGATGCTGTTTTCGCTCAGTTTTTCGATGATATTCACGACCCTCGCCAGCATGCCAAGATTTATTATCCCTTCTACGATGTCCTGTTCCTCACTGTCTGCGCCGTGATCGGCGGGGCCGAGGGTTGGGAAGATATCGAGGATTTCGGCGAGGTTCATCTCCCCTGGTTTCAATCCAAGGGATTGTTTAAAAACGGCATTCCTGTTCATGACACCATTGCCAGGATCATCTCCGGTATCAAACCAGAGCCGTTTCAGGCCGCGTTCGTACGTTGGACCCAAGCTATCAACCAGCACACTGACGGCGCCTTGGTCGCTATCGATGGCAAGACCCTACGCAGTTCCTATGACCGTGAGGATCGAACGTCGACCATTCACATGGTCAGTGCCTATGCCGCCGCCAATAAGTTGGTGCTCGGACAGATAAAAACCGACGCCAAGTCCAATGAAATCACCGCCATTCCCGAGTTGCTGGCGCTGCTCGACATCAAAGGCTGTCTGGTGTCCATCGATGCCATGGGGTGCCAGACCGAGATCGCCGAGATCATCCTCCAGCAAGGTGGCGATTACTTGCTGGCCGTCAAAGGCAACCAACCTAAGTTGTTCGAGGCGGTTCGGCAAGCCCTCGCCCCGCTGGCGGCCACCCCGCTATGCGCAGAGACGATGACGCTTGAGAAGAGCCATGGCCGCATTGATGGCCGTGAGTACCATGTCATGGCGGCGGGCGAGCTGGCCGCCCAGTATCCTCATTGGGAACAGTTGCACAGCATTGGCGTGGCTATCTCTTATCGCATTGAAAAAATGAAAAAAGTCACCCTTGAGCAGCGTTATTACATCAGTTCCAAAGCGCTGGCGCGGGATGAGTTTGCGCGAGCGGTGCGTGGTCACTGGGCCATCGAAAATAGCCTGCACTGGGTATTGGACGTTACGATGGGCGAGGATGATTGCCCGATTTATCGCGGTGATGCCGCAGAGATCCTGGCGTGTATACGGCACATGGGGCTGAACATGCTCAGGGCCGAGACTTCACGCAAAGCGAGCGTCAGACGGAAGCAAAACATTGCAGGAATGAGCAGTGAATACCTGGAAAAGGTACTCAATGCTGGCCTCAAAAAATTGGGTGAATTTTAACAAAATGTTCACGCTCTCGCCCTGGCATAGCTATCCCCAGGAGTTCCCGCGCCGGATAGCGGGTCTCGCGGCCCTTGATGCGCTCTTTCAGGCCGAAGTGGTGGATGGTAGCGAGCCGGTTGGCGCTGCCAGTGAAGGCAACCGATGCCTCGTTGGCGGTGGCCTGGGCTTTGAACCAGCGGGGGGTGGCCAGCTTGGCAAACATCTTGCGGCGGGTGCTACCCCGGCGATCGCGCAGCTTTGGTTGTGGCTTGCGCGGGGTCATGGCGGTGCCATCCGGCTGTTTGTTGGCGCGGATCCGTTCTGCCTGGGTGGCCCGCAGGGTGCGGGCCAGTTCGGCGGCCAGCTTGCGGCGCTCGGTGGCGCTGAGTTGGTGCAGTAGGGCGGCGGCTTGGTCGCCTAGTTGCTGGAGGGCGTCGGCGGCCATGGCTGGTGCTCCCCGTTGATGAACAGTTCCCAGGTGATCCCGTCATAGGGGTCTTCTGGCGGTTCTTCTACGTGTTCCCAGCCGATCCCCAGCTCGGTCTGTTTAACGATGACCCGCTCGGTGAGCGGAATGGTGATCAGCAGGTCGTAGAGGTCACCGGCCAGCAGTTCCGACTCGACCTTGATGGCGTCTTCCCGCTTCTCTGCATTGGTGAACAGCTCGGGCTGGCGCAGCCATGCCAGCAGCGGCACCACGGTAATCCCCCCATATTCAGGGGCATTCAAAAGTAGAGGTCAGGCGGCCCGCGCCAGATGCTGCTTTGGCGTGTAGCCACCCAGCGCCATATTGGGCCGCTCATGGTTATAAACCCATTGCCATTGCGTGGCAAATTCCTGCAATTCACCCAACGACTCAAACAGGTAATGCCCCAGCCAGTCATATCTCACGGTGCGGTTGAACCGTTCGATATAGGCATTCTGCTGCGGATTGCCTGGCTGGATGTAACTCAGCGCGATGTTATGCGCTTCGCCCAGCGTTTGAGCTCCTCGCTGATGTATTCCGGACCGTTATCACAGCGGATGGCCGCAGGTTTGCCACGCCACGCTATCACCTGTTCCAATGCCCGTTTGACCCGCGAGGCGGGGAGCGAAAAATCCACCTCGATACATAACGCTTCCCGGTTGAAATCATCTATCACATTGAACAACCGCACCGAGCGGCCATCGCTGAGCTGGTCGTGCATAAAGTCCATCGACCAGCAGGTATTGGGTTTTTCAGGCACTGCCAACGCTGCCGGTTTTTCACGCACCAGCCGTTTCCTGGGTTTTATCCGCAGGTTGAGCTCCAGTTCCCGATAAATCCGGTATACCCGCTTGTGGTTCCAGCCAAACCCTTTGACGTTGCGCAGATAGAGAAAGCAGAGCCCGAAGCCCCAGTTGCGCTGGCTGGCTGTGATGCGCAGCAGCCAGTTGGCGATAAGCTGGTTCTCTTCGGCCAGTACCGGTTGGTAGCGATAGCAGCCTTCGCTGACCCTGAACACCCGGCAGGCGAGCCGGATGGAGATGGCGCAGTGAGCAACGGCCTGGGTGGCCATCTCGCGTCGGGCAGATGGCGTCACCACTTTTTTGCCATGGCCTCCTGGAGGATGTCGGCTTTGAGGCGCTCCTCGGCATACATCTTCTTGAGACGGCGATTTTCCTCTTCCAAGTCCTTGAGACGGGCCATGAGGGAGGCGTCCATGCCGCCGAACTTGGCGCGCCACTTGTAGAAGGTGGCGCTGCTGATGCCATGCTCGCGGCATAGCTCGGGGACGGGTGAACCGGCTTCGGCCTGGTTGAGGATGGCGATGATTTGGGCATCGCTAAAGCGTGATGTTTTCATGTAGAACCTCCTGCGTGCAAGATACGAGAAAATTCTACTTATGAGCACCCCGGATTTTCGGGGGGATTACCGGGGCAACATGGTGTAAGTGCGCGCCTGGGATGAGCTGAATCGCTGGAGTACATATAAAGAAAAGGGGACGGCGTGTGCCGTCCCCTCAAGTCATCTCGTCCAGTCCCTGAACTGCCATGCTCCCTGCAAT
>RCUL01000165.1_pt1 | contig 54681 bp, 59 predicted proteins | sample 2167521 | NCBI WGS metagenome assembly RCUL01 (sample SAMN09932745, study PRJNA488358) | compost metagenome | feature: garden; material: soil; isolation source: compost soil in acetic acid-enriched culture | place: Germany: Experimental Botanical Garden Goettingen | collected 2016-01-27
ATATCACGCTCGTTCGAGAACTATCACGCATGAAATCGGGTTATGCAGAGGTTCCTTAACGGCATCTTTTTCCGCCGTATCAATAAACAGAGTCTCCGCGGCGGAAAAGTCAAAGTGCATCCCTGATTCATCAATCTGTAGCCCAATACTTTGAAGATAGGGCTTCAACCGTGTCTGCACTACCAGTGCGTTATAAACGCTCTCCTTCAATTCGTCGTAAGCTTGATCGATGAGCGCCGCCTGCTCAGCGCTGTAGCTCACCGCAAAACCGCTTCCGCTGGCGCGTGTCCATTTCTCCAAGATAGTGATGCCGTTGAAACGCTCTAGCGTCGTGATCTTGGCATACATGTCGGGGTTATTTTGTGCAAACTGTGCCACGGCCGTCATGGAGCCCGACCCAGCGCTGGTTTGGATGCTGGTTGGCATGGCACTGGTGTTGCCCCAACTGTGGACCAAGGCGTCTAGGTGGCTGAGTTGCTGTGCTTTGGTGGTATCTGCTGCAAACACGCTGAGTTTAGCTTGCAGATCCAGCGCTTGTGCCGTGCCCAGGCTCATGGCCGGGCGCAGGTCTCGTACCAGACCACTGCCGGTCATCTGAGGTAAGGCTAGGGTTTGGGTCGTCAGCGCTGGATCATCGGTGAATTCACGGTAGAAGTTGTTGTTTGATAGCAGCAGGCTGCCTGCCAGTTGGGCGGTGCCGCTGTGACCGGCTGTTCCGTTAGTTGTTGTGAAGCTGCCGGCAAAGGTCTGGGTGTTGCCACCTCCCAGATTGACGTTGCTGGCAGTGCCGCTGACGTTGATGCTGTCTACACCCAATTGGGCAAAGCTGAATAGCTCTGCGGCTTGGCTCACACCGTCTTGGTTCACGTCTTTCCAGAGCTTGACGCTGGCAAAGTCGGCATCGTTTGCATCAAACTTGCCATCACCATTGCTGTCTAGGTCGGCAAGGGCTTCAAAACCGTTGGCGGCGGTTTGGCCAGCGCGTGTGCCATGGGTGAGGATGGTGTTGTCACCAAAGAGCTCACGCCCTGAGTCAACCATTCCATTGCCATTGAGGTCTCGCATGACGATGGCTTCGCCGGAAGCGATCCAACCCGTGGCGGTCTTGGTGCCGTCGCCGTCTTGGTCGAAGAGAATGGGAGCGTTGGGGTTGATGCCGCTGGTGGTGATGCCGCCTCCGTCCAGGTCTAGGACCAGGGGGTCGCGGCGCTACCCAGTTGAGAGCGGAGGTAGTGTAGCGGTTGCATTGGTTGCTGACCTCAGGAGCCACGCCCCCTGGGATCGACCAGTAGTCAAAGTCTGTAACTCCATCTGGCAGCACAACGTTTGGTGGAGGAGCTATGCCAGTGGTCACACTCTCTTTGTAATATTCCCAAATTTGGTTACCCAATTTCGAGCCGATATACCCTGCTCCGCCCACAATTATTGCTGCTGTGATAGCTCCGGCACCGAATACGCCAACATCAATCGCACCAATAGTTGACAACACAATAGATGCAATGGCTGCCGTCGAGGCTTTCCCAATTCGATCTGGGTCACCGCTCTGAACAGCGACGGCAACAGTAAAGCCTTCAGCACCAACGGAAAGAACAGTTATCTTCGCCAAAGCAAGACCTGACGCAACAGATGAATTCTTCAAATGCGCATCTCTTATCAAATCTTGTATAGCACCAGCGGTAACACCTAGACCATTGCCAATCACGCTGACTGTGAATGTATCTTCTAAATTCTCCATGCTTACCCTTAAAAATTAATCAAAAATACGGGAAAAGTTTCTAATATAAAAAAATATTAATGCACACATCATGGCTGCACCTCCAGGAATAAGGAAACCCCATAAAGGCATTCCCCATCTTGAATGAAATGTTAAAAGTACTCTAACATCATCCATATCCTTGCTTTCAAAATTTACTATCATCATAAATATCACGAACGCAGGAAAAAAGAAAATACCAAAAAGAAAAGAAAATACTTTCTTTTCTTTACATTTTGAAATAATTATTTCAGACCGTTTTTGAAAATCTCTATATCCCCCAATAAAGATAAACGGGGTCATCAACCACATCACAGAAAAATATAGTTTCGCAACTTGACCAAGTTCATAATCCCCCTTAATTTTTCTTACCCCTGGAAAAATAAAAGCAGCGATTTCATTTATTATTCTAAATACATTATATTCTAATACATTCAGTGGTGAAAATGTTGCGATCAATATGCCAATAAAAAATGGAATACCGATGAAGTACCACATCTGGTTAATCAATGGTTTTGAATTTTCATTTTTTTGTATCATTAATTGTCCAAAAAGTAAGTTGTTGACATTTGAGATTGCTTGTTTTAGATATTTATTGAGTTTATCCGGATGTGTTCCATGTGATTTCCTACCTCTCCCGCAAAATCTTGATCCCCGATATCGGCTACGATTTTATTAAGGTGGCGTAATCACCTCTAACTAGGGTACCTTGTTCTTTTTTTTCTCCCATTGCAGCCAACTGTGTCAGCATTCCAGGGTGTCCAAGTGCTATATCGACATACCCCTTCGCCATTGGTCCGTACTTCACTCCTACCGCAATTGAAATAGTTGTCTTGAGTGAATTAATGGCGGAATTGAAAGTTGATGCGTCCATGATTTCTCCAAAAAATTACAAAATAACACCTACTGCAAAACAAATAAAACCAATTACTCCGATGAAAACTCTTTTATCAAACGCGAAATAGAAGATCAGTGAAAGTACACGCTCAACTATATTTTTTGACGTAACCAATTGATCTCTCTGGTAAATGGCTTGCTTTTTATTACTGCCACCAAGCACAAGAATTATTTCAAAAAAAATAGCCCAAAAAATAAAAATAAATGCAATTGTTAGAAGAATTATTTTCACAATGACCTTTCCTGTTTATTAAAGATATTTATCTTGCAAATTAAATGAGATACACAAAGCTAATCTTCGTTATTTTTTGAAGTTTATCGATGCCAGAGCTGCGAGTATCGTTTTTCTTTTCATATTGTGAAAGTAGTACTTTCTATCGCTCTCTCAAACTCTCAGTTCCCGCTCTCTGCACCGGCGAGAGCAGAAATTCAATAATCCTTCGCTTCCCCGTCTTGATCTCCGCCGAGATGTTCATCCCCGGGCTCAGTGGCACTCGCTTTCCATCAATCAACATATCCCGCTGATTTAAGGTCAGTGTGGCCGGGTAAAAACTTCCTCGTTTCTCATCAGTCACCGCATCCGCTGTCACGTTTTCCACAATTGCATACACCGTGCCGTACTTGGTGAAGGAGAAGGTCTCCAGCTTCACCTCCGCCGTCTGACCCTGATTCACAAAGCCTATGTCCTGGTTGGCAATAGACACTTCGGCAGTCACCGTCGGGCTGTCAGGCACCACCACCATCAAGGGCTGGGCACTGGTGACTACGCCACCTGTTGTGTGAATAGCCAGCTGCTGGATCACGCCGGACACGGGTGCCCTGAGTTGAGTTTGCCGTTCGCGCTGGTCTGCCTTGGAGCGGTCTGCCTGGAGCTGGTTGCGCTTGGTGACCGCTTGGGCATGGCGGTCGCTGAGCTGGCGCTGGGTTTCTGCTCGATACGCGCTCTTGGCCTGCTCTGTCTCTGCTGCTGTGGCCTGTGCCTCCGCCAGCCGTGCGCGCTGCGTGACTAGGTCACGTTCCATTTCAATGCGTTCACGGGTCTTATCCTGAGTGGCGTGACCGGAGATGAAGCCCTGATCCTCCAGCTTTCGATAGTCCGCCTCCCGACTCTGGACCATGGGCAGAGTGGCTTCCAGCTTGGCGATGCTGGCTTTGACAGTGGCAATCTCGGCCTGGCGCCGGGTTACTTCGGACTCCAGCTTGGCGAGCTTGGCGCTGATGTCATGCCATTCAGCCATCAGTTGGGCTTGGAGTTGATTTTCTCCTTCTAAATCTCTGAGTATCTGCGTAAAAAGCTTCTGTTTTGATAGCGTCTGCAAGAGTGCCTGGGTGCGCTGTTCTTCGCTGACAGCCGCGTTTAGCTGGCCACGCACGCTGCTGCTATCGGCGGTGGCCATGGTGGGATCCAGCTCTACAAGAACCTGGCCGGCATTAACGCGGTCTCCGTCTCTCACGAGCACGGCCTTGACCACGCTGGCTTCCAGGGGTTGGATGATCTTGGTGCGGTCCGAGACGATGATGCGCCCCGGAGCCACGGCAACGATGTCTATCTGTCCAATGCAGGCCCACAGCAGGGCCAGTACGAAGAAGACCATAAGGCCCCAGGCTAGGCGCCGAGGTGCCGGGTGCACCGGTGTCTCTTGCAGGCTCAAGGCTGCTGGCAGGAAGGCGGTTTCATCGGCCATGCGGGACGGGCCTGCTAGTTCCTTGCGGTGCTCCCAGGCAAACTGGAAGACTGCGCGGTAGCGCAGCAGTAGTTCGATGATGGGGTGTTGGGGTTGATGATTGCTCTGGCGTTCTTGATGTCCTACGACGGGCTCAGGACGAACAGCACTCATGCTCGTACTCCTTGCACCGGCTCGTTTTGGCGGCTCTTATCTCCCTCGGCACGCCCCCCATCCTGCATGCCCCAGAGGTGGGCATACAGTCCCTTTGGCGTCTGGATCAGTGCCTCGTGTTGACCCATCTCCACAATCTGTCCCTTGTCCATCACGATGATGCGATGCGCGTTGCGCACGGCACTCAGGCGGTGCGCAATGATGAGCACGGTGCGGTCCTGGCAGATATACAGCATGTTCTTCTGGATAATGGACTCGCTCTCATAGTCCAGGGCACTGGTGGCTTCGTCCAGGATGAGGATGCGCGGGTTGGTAAACAGGGCCCGAGCTATGGCAATCCGCTGGCGTTGGCCACCGCTCAGCGAGCTGCCTTGTTCACCTACCACGGTGTCGTAGCCTTCCGGCAGCTCGCTGATGAAGTCGTGGGCACCGGCGAGTAGGGCAACGCGTATCACGGCATCAATGGGCGCGGCCGGGTCGGCGATGGCGATGTTTTCTCTTATGGAACGGTTGAAGAGCAGGTTCTCCTGTAGCACCACGCCGACTTGTCGACGCAGTTGGGCGGCATCGATCAGGCTGATGTCGATGCCGTCGACCAGCAGGCGCCCGCCTTCAGGGCTGTAGAGGCGCTGCACCAGCTTGGTCAGGGTGCTCTTGCCGGAACCGGAGCGCCCCACGATGCCTATGACTTCGCCGGGGCGTATATCAAGGCTGATGCCGTTCAGGACGGGGTTGGCCTCGGGACGGTAGCGGAAGACCACTTTGTCTAAAGTGATGCGACCTTTGAGGGCCGGAAGCTGCGCGGCGTTGGTGGGGGGACTTCGGTACGGGTATTGAGGATGTCACCCAGCCGGGCGACCGAAATGCCGGTCTGTTGGAAGTCGGTCCACAGCTGAGCCATGCGCATGATAGGCTGAGAAACGCGCCCGGCAAACATGTTGAAGGCAACGAACTGGCCGACCGTCAGCTGGCTTTCCATTACTAGATGGGCACCGTACCAAAGAGTAGTGGCATTCACCAGCTTGCCAATCAGATTGACGCCCTCATTGGCCACGCTCGCCAGGTTCTGGGTCATGAAACTGGCCGACACATAGGAGGCAAGCTGCTTATCCCAATTTTTTGCGAAACTGGGTTCCAGCGCGGAGGCCTTGACGGTCTGAATGCCGGCGACGGTTTCGACTAGCAGGGCCTGGTTCTCAGCACCGCGTGAGAACTTGGCGTCCAACCGTGCACGCAGGATGGGCACCACGGCCAAGCTCAGGCCGAAGTACAGCGGCAGACTGACCAAAACGATCAGGGTCAAGGGCACGCTATAGAACAGCATGACGGCGATGAAGACCACAGAGAAGACGACGTCCAGCAGCACGGTCATGGCGTTACCCGTGAGGAAGCTGCGGATGTTTTCGAGCTCACGTACACGGGCGATTGAATCACCAACACGGCGGGCCTGGAAGTAGGCCAATGGCAACTGGATGAGGTGGCGGAACAGCCGGGCGCCGAGTTCGACATCAATGCGGCTGGTGGTGTGGCTGAATACGTAGGCGCGGAGGGCGGTGAGTACACTCTCGAAGATGACAACAATAACTAGGCCGATTACCAGTACGTCCAATGTAGTCAAGCCCTTATGTACCAGCACTTTGTCCATGACGACCTGGAAAAACAAGGGAGATACTAGGGCGAAGAGCTGCAGCATGCAGCTAATGAGCAGGACTTCACCCAAAAGCTTGCGATGCTTGACGAGGCTGGGTATGAACCAAGTGAAGTCGAACTGGGCCATGGTACCCACCAGGGAGGCACGGCTGGTGATGAGGATCAGTTCACCGCTCCATTGCTGCGCGAAGATTTCAGCTGATTCGATTTTTGGGCCGCCGCCTGAGACTTGCTCTTTCTCCATATCCTGAAGCAGGACACGTTTGCCATCGCTTTGGGCTAGGATTACGGTCCGCAGGCTTGCCTCTTCGGTGCGCATCAGAGCGAGTGCGGGAAGCGGTGTCATGCCCAGGCGGTCTATGGTGGTTCGGCTGCGTTTGGCTTTGAGGCCCAGGTGTTTGGCAGCAAGTAGGAGATCCTGGACTTGCAAGGGCTCAATGGCGGACAGGCCCAATTGATGCGCCAAAGTATCAGGGTCTGCAGCGATCTGGTGCAGGCGGGCGATGGTGCACAGGGCTGCCAAGGCCGACACTGTGGACGATGGTTTAGCCTTTGGATTGGTAGAAGACGCACCCTGGTTGGCTGGTCGTTTGGTGCTTCCCGCGCCGCCGTGCCCAACACCTGGCTGGTTTGCAACTGACAAATGACACCCTGTTTTGTGATTGGTTGAGATGTCCATCAGTTTGACGATAAGTCTTTACATTGCCTATACCCCATTCAGGTGAATCGTGGGGAGGGATGCTAAAAAAGATCGAGTATTTAAACCAATTGATCCATCATTGATATAGCTTAATAAAGCACCAGTTTTTAAATAAAAAATACTCACGGCATTTTTTTGGTAGTTCAACGAGAACTTAGATGATTTATGCTTTTTTGAAAAACAGGCATCTATATTGCATACTATTCATCCATTGGAATTATTTCTTCAGGCAGCAATAAATAACGCCTAAATATGGTTATCTCACAATCGTTTGTTAACCTCCTCGTTTCTTAAGATACGAGCAGTGACCTGTGAAGCACATAAATAGTAACTAGCTATCAATTAAACACCACGGTTGCGCTTTGCTGCATGGGTCGATAGCCATAAACGATTCACACGGCCGCTGCTTCAGCCAAAGAGGGCACCCAGCTTTCAAGGATGTTGCTGTCTAGCACGTACCAGAACCGATCCCCAAAGCGGTCATAGCGGCAGTTCAGCTGCTGACTGTGTCCATAAGGCATGTCTGCATAGGCGAGGTGATCATGTCCACCATGGAATAGCCAACGAAGCGGATGCGTTCAGGCTTAGGGACGGCTACACCTTTGCTAGAAGAGAAGCGGTTACTCCAGGCATCACCGTCAGCAAAGGCTTTGGTCATGTACTTGGACAGATACGAAGCAATGCGAGAGGGCGCACGTCGGCACTTGCTGGGCTTGATGTGAGCACAGCCACCCAACTCCCCAACAACTCCCCTCCAGACCGCCTGCACAACGCTGTAGCTCTTAACTTTGACCCCACGTGCATGCTGCATCGTGGGCTGCAATCGGTGCACAGCCATGTGGACGTGCAATGCACCACGCTGTTGGCGCTCGTAAGCCGCCACATAGAACCAGCCCGGAATCAGCCGAGTCATGCGTCGATTGAATTCCTTTACATGCTTTTTGAGCAGAGCCCAATCAGTCATGTTTTCCCGGTAGGTGAGGGTGAGCATGGTGTCGACACCTGCTGCTTTGCACAGATGGCGTACACGTGTTTTTGCACGGTTGGCCGCACGTTCTAGGTTTGCCTGTTTGCGCTCAGCTTCGCTGGCTTCACGAGCTTCAAGGTACAACTCGTACGCCACATCGGAGAGTTCTCCCGCCACATGCCAAGTCACCAGTGGCCGAACCACGCCTTCATAGTGGCCATTACCAAGAGGGCGGCGCACCAACTCGTATCCGCCGCCGACAGTGCCAACGAGCCGATCACGACCTACAATCCGTTCCATCGTTCTTGTCCTTTTCAAGAATGGTCATGGCCCCAGGAGTGCTGGTAACACTCGCTGGGGTTTTCTTTTGGATGCTCACAGAGCGTCCTCGGACATCACTGCAGGCTTTCCAGCCTTCAACGCCGTACGCTGTGCCTCAGGCAAGGCATCCATTTGCTCGTCGGTGATCGTGTAGACCTCACCTGCTAGATGACTGAACGCAGGATGTGCCAGCTTCTCTAAAGCAGTCTTGCAGCCGACTGGGCCGGTCAGAGCTTCAGCTAGGTCATACCCAAACAGATCAACCCCTTTGCGCTCAGCTAGGGCCTCCAGTCGCAAGACTACGCCAAGAAGCACATGTTCTAAGAACTGACCACGACCTACATAAGTACTCCCGTCAGCGTACGTGATACCGCCAGGCTGCACATGATCTTCAGCATGAGGCGAGGCATCTCTTGTTTCAGCAGCGAAGTCATGCGTTTCAAAGTATCGCTTTGCGCCCACATCCAGTTATGCAAAGTGCGTTCAGTGACGTGCAGATACTTCGCACAAGCAGGCAAATCCATGCCAAGTGACTGGTACAGAGCCTTGAACCTAAAAGCAAGCTGCATGCGGGAATCAGGGTCGTGACGACGCAAATGCCTGCGTCGCTTGTTTAAATACAATGTATATTATGTTAAATGCCTTGTGCGTTTGATTCGACGCACTTTGGTACGCAGCAATAGCCGTCATTCCTTGACGCTGAACATGGCCTAAATCGGCACTGCCAACGACAAGCCGGGCCATGTTCCAAGCCCCACGACCTGCACAGCTTCCTCACCTTCAAACCATGCTGGATAACATCGGGCGCAACGATGCAGATTTAGCCAAATTTCTGGATATTTCGGCCTCAACACTGCGCAAATATCGCCTGAAAGGCCAAGCGCCGCGCTCGGTTATGTTGGCCCTGTTTTGGGAGACGGTTTGGGGGCAATCAGCCGCAAATTGCCATGCCGTCAACAATGCACGGCTCAATTTCACGAAAAATGTGATGCTCAAACGGCAGATTCAGCAGATGCAAAAGCAGATTGACCGCCTGCAAACCGAGCTGGACAAGAGCGCTACCGGAGCGGCAAACAGTCCGGTTTTTGAAGTACGTTAGCGCTTGATGATCTTCTTGCTATCAGGGTCGTCAGACCATTGAATTTCGCCAACTGTAGGCCTTGGAACTTCAATTTCCACGTGATAAGGCCTTCCAAACGGAACAAGGCCGGTGCGCGCAGCAGGCTTAGAAAAAGCACTGGTTAGCCGGCCTTCAAGACGCAAGCCAAGTATGTATTCGTAGGCAAACATAGCGGCTAAAGCCCCAATAAATACTCCAAGCGCTATCTTGAGAGCACCCCAAAAGAACCCCTCCGGCTCCGGCATATAACGTGACATAGCCCCTCCTCTTTATTTGAGGCGATGCTACACGAGAGACAAAAACAGCCGTTTGTTCCTCAGGACGATGACTGACCGCCCTCTTTTTGCTGGAATCGCGCCCTTCATCTGTTGCCCTGCTTGTCCGACCATAGGACTTTGCACCTGGGCACTGAGCACATCACTTGTATTGGGATCGAAGCGGTACCCGCTCCGACGTTTTCCATGGGGCAAGCCCCATACCCCACTGCGCACAGTTTTATTTACGGCCTACTCCCGCAACCTGCATACCAACTTGCGGAACATCACAGACGACAGCGCGGACCTTGCCACCCCATGTGATATGGCCAGCGCAGTGGCCTAGCAGCTTGAAGCTGTAGCCGTACTCTCTTAGCTCTGCATCAGTAATCTGGAACAGCGGCATTCCATTTTGCGAAACTACGAAAGTGCAGATGGTTTCATGCGTAGAAAGACGCTCCATGCAGCCCGTCAAATGCACACCACGCGCTTCAAATGGCTCTGGCCCAATGCTTGTATCCGCGGGCGGAACGTAAACCGCATGCTGCACAGTAGCTGGCAGCGATGAAGCGGGCTGGTTTATCGAAGCTGGCGCCACCGGGTTAATTTCCGCTGGTTTTGATGCCGCACCTGACAACGCTATGGGCTGCATTTTGGACGCTGGTTTTTTGGGCTCTTCTAGAAAAATTTTCCAGCCCAGCCATACGAATCCAAAGGCGCTAAACAACAGCATGTAGCGGCTTCTACGTTGCCACTTCAAGTGAGCTGGCTGCACATCTTCCTGACGGCTTTCGATCACCGTAGAGCCTTGCGTATGGCTCTGATACAGACAGAAATACTGGCTTAGGTACTCGCGCTGATCATTACTGATTTCACCGCCACGATAGCCCGCAAAGACGCGCCGCACGTAGTGATTGGGCTTGCCCAAGAACGCCGCTTTGCGCACACGGATATGAAACTCAGCCAGCCCTGCAATTTCTTCTTCCAAGGCACTCATTCGCTGAGTAATCAGGAGGATGTCAGCCCCAGAGTGGCGACTGATTTTGAACCACTGGATAACGTCATCAGGCGTATGCACTCCCCGGCGAGGCTTTGTCTTTGGAAAGCTAACGTGACATTCATCAATGACGTACAGCGGGCCAATGTTGTTTTTGCCGCGCCATTCGTCGTAGAAATCCCAGACCTGCCCGAACAGCTTTAGACCAGGTGGAGGTAACAAGCATTCCCGCCCCTCATGGTCTTTTTGCGTTACCGCACCCTCTGGAAACTTGCCGATGATGAATGCCTTTTCACCACGACCAGCAGCTTCAGCATCCCACATGCCGTAGATCGGCCGAGATTGGTGCACAAGCTCAATCAGATGCACATACTCTGGAAAAAGCATCCGAAAGGCTTCAAGCCGCAGCGGCAAGTTTGTGATGACTTTGCGGCCAGCTTTTAAGGCTTCCAGCACGTGATAGACCACGGCCTCATAGCTCTTGCCCGACCCCGGTACACCCTCTAGCAGGTTAATCATGAGCCGAGCCTTATGAATGGGATCAATTGCATTGCAAAGCGAATCAAGATGCCAGATACAACGATCGCTAAGGCAGAAGGCACACCAATGGCTTGCATGACCTGCATTACTTCAGGCGGCACCATGTTCCAGTAGCCTTGCATGGTGCTAGTCATCGTGCCCAGATCGAAGCTATCGGCTATGCCATTCAAGAGCTTTGCGCCGAGCGCCAGTAGCGATTCAATGACCCAAACCAATGCATCAGTTATCAGGTTCCAAAGCGCTTTGAACGCTTCAACAAAGACTTTGCCGAGCCACTCCACCGCATCCTTGATTGCAGTGAATATTCCGGTGACGTAGGCCAAAATATCTTTGGCTACACCAAGCAGCCAGCCATCACTTGACGAGTCATCGGCGGCCAAGGCATAGCCAGAAATGACGAGCCAGAAAAACGCGAACAGCTTTTTCATATCAGCCCCCAAAAACTAGCGCTCTAAAAAGAAAAACGGCACTGATCTGCATACACAGCCACAAGAACGGCCAGATGATGCAAGGGGGCGAGATATCAATGCGACCGAAATTGACGATGCCAACATCCAGATTCAGACTGAATGACTGGCATGCACCTTTTGTATCAGCCCAATTCGGGACAAAGCCATTTGTAAGGCCCGTAAAGCGATCAGAAGCGGCATTGATGCCGGAGGAATCCCAAGCGTCCGACATGCCGTTTGGATACTTTTGCGTATAGAGCGATGGCACTGAAAAGTTAGCCTTACCCGGCCCCGAGCCGGAGCCTGATCCATTGCCTTCCCCCTCGCCCTCGCCTTCCCCGTTTCCAGTACCGCCACCCGTACCGCCGCCTGTACCACCACCCGTACCACCACCCGTACCGCCACCTGTTTCACCGCCACCTGTTTCACCGCCACCTGTTTCACCGCCACCCGTATCACCGCCACCCGTATCACCGCCACCCGTATCACCGCCACCAGTACCCCCACCCTGAGAGGTTGCGCAGTATTGCTTACCGTTGACCGTGCCAACATCACCAGAGCATGCGGGCGCGGGTTCGCTGGGGGCTTGAAAATCAGTGTTTTCAGTACAGGAGGATCCCAAACCAGTTAGAGAGGCGCTGGCAACAATTTGATAGGAGCCAGAACCGGAGGGGCGATCAAAATCAATATTGCCTTGCCATTCGCCAACAGTGTAGGAACAGCCACCAGTGCAGATGCTAGAAGGCGCAGAAGGCGCACCAACAGGGGACGCAGAGCCGCCACCCTCAACGGGATATTGACCGGAGGTACCAGTGAAATAGGTAGCCCAACCAATGGGAATAAGTGCAGAGGAAGATTCACCAGCAGCACAAGAATTTTCCACATATTTGAGAGCGACAGTTCCTAGACTTCGCTCTCCGTTCCATGTTTTCTGCATGCAATTAGCAGTAGTGGACGAGACTATGACCGCATATAAACCAGTAGTACCCAACCAAGCACGATCATTACAGGCATCACTTGGGTCTTGGAACTTACCTTCCCACAAGTAAGTCCCCGCGCTTGCATTAAATGAAAATGCAAGCAAAAGAAATAAATAAATAAATCTCATGGTCTAACCATCAAACAAAAAACAAGGGCACTGATTGCCCCGATTAAGGCCGCGACGACCTTGACGAAAACAATCAGTGCCCCTGTCAGCATGGGTTAGCCTTAAGCCTTTTTAACGCCACGCTTACCGAGGTCAATGCCCTTGAAAGCCATGTTGATGCCCATTACTGCGACACCGATCACGATGACAGCCGCAACAACAGTGGAAAAATCAATGGAAGCGAAGATTTCAGACATTTTTCAAACTCCAGCCCACGCAGGGCAAACAGTGCAAAGGCGCACCCGGTAAACGCCAATTACGGCCCCTACCGGCTAAGCTTTGTTCAGCGCTTTCTGAGCAGCAGCAATTGCAAATCCGATACCCCACCAAGTCATTACAGAAGTCGCACCAAATGCGTATGCAACCGCTATTTCCGCAGGTTCAATAGCTGAAATGGCTTGTGCCACTAAATCAGCTAAAGAAACTAGCGTTTGATACTCAAAAGGGCAAGGTATCTGATTTACTGAGCAAGCAATAAATTTAATATCACTCATGAGGATTTATTCAATTTCCGAAGCGCCGATTAGATTGTTCGAACCACAATCAGGGCAATGCATATCATCAAGATCAACGTCCTCCTCGAAAGGGTCAAATATTGAACCGCAATCAATGCATGCCATTTCAATCAACTCATCTTCCATTTATTCACCATCTGAATGTTCGCCGCACTCAGGACAGACAAACATATGATCTGTTTCGTGGTCAGTGAATTCATCTTCTTCAGCCTCATATTCACATTCAGGGCATTGCATAAATAACTCCTATAAAAAAATGATGGGGTATAGCGCTATTCGCAGATGCCTTCCCGCTAGCGCGGGCCCCTTCCACTCACAGCGCAACTTGGTCATAGAACTTTGGGGAACCAGTTAAATGGGCCAGAGGCGTCTATCGCCCTGGCGTGTCTGCGGACTCGCACAAAACGCGTAAAACCGCAGCCCTTTGGTGCGAACTCAGCAAGGAGGATTTCGCCAGTTGCAGCGTTTTGGTATCCGCCGCCCTTCGCAGGTTTCCATGGCTCACAGATTTCAGCGTTGCCCTGCACATACGAAGGCCACAGCACCCAACGACGAATGCCACGGCCAACCACATCAAGGCCACCGCAGCCATGTATTCGTGATCCACGGGGGAACCCTCCGACGTTCTTTGTTTCAATCTTTGAGGCGTACTTCATGATGTAGGCCACTGGTGAATAGGACTTGAGACGGTTGCTCATGCCGTGCTGCCACATGGGGGCCTGCCAGCGGCCATCTTTTTTCCATGGACGATCCGGCATTGGCGGGGTCAAGGCGTTGTCTAGCCAGACCAGCACGTGGTAGTGAATGACGCCGCGTTTTTGCAGCTCTGCACACCAGACGTAGCGAACTTTTTTAGAGCCTGTGCGGCTGTAGTGCCACTTGCGCAGGGCATCCAGATAGCGGCTGATGTGCTCTGCACGCCACTGGCTGTTGTCCCCTGCATATGTCAGCGTCTGCATCCAGACGTTCTGGTTTCTGGCACCTAGGTTATGCAGACACTTTGCTGCCACGCCCAACGACTTGCGCATGCGGGTCAAGCGGGCAATGTTCTTATCGATTTCTACGGTCTCAGCTTCAGCTAGCAACTGGGTGAAATTCTTAAATTCCCCCTCTTTGCAAGTTGTTGAAACTGAGACAAGCCCGGCGGCTACGCCGCCTAAATGCAGCGTGCGAGCGCCCTGCTCTTCATTGAATGCACCCTGCGAACGTGCACGCAGAAAATCAGCCGCAATGCCCTGTTTACGGTCGGCAAAAGCTTTGGAAACGGTGAATGCGGCGCGCTCTTCACGCTGCTGCGACGTTATGTGCAGGGTTTTGCCTGCGTATTCAATGTCAAGCGGCTCGTAATGCATCATCTGTACATCTCACGAGCACCAAGCAAGGCAAAGATTGCGCCCCACAGAAAACCAATGACTCCAAACGAGTAGTCAATTACTTTTGGCGAGGCATAAATGCAGATGAGGTTTGCCACAATCCCTGCGACGTTCCCCGCGACGAACAGCCATTGGTGGCGAATGAGGAATGCACGCATCAACGTACCCCCGTTTGAATGAGGTAGTTGCCCTGCTCTCTCAGGCGGCAGGAGACGTCAAAACATTGACGGTCGTAGTCAGGAGGCAATTCGCTGCCAGCGCGGGGAGAGTCGAGCCACTTAGCGCGAGTGCGCAAGGCTTCAAGCTGCTTTGCGCCGTTGGATTGACCAAAGCGCAGAGAGTCAGGGACGGGGGCGAGACGCCCCAAGGTCATCCCCTCAATTGGCCGAGCTTGAATGGCGCGAATCATTGCGAAAAGCCCTTTGTTTTGGCATTCACAAAGCGGCAATACACACGCAATGCAGCAGCAAGATCGTCATGCTTGCGCTGCAGCTCTGGCGTAGGCTTGGATGCGATCAACTGATCAACAAGTCCAAATTCAGCGTAGAGCCATTCCAAATAGGCAGAAATTGGCTGTTCAACCAATGGTTTTTGAGAGGACATTTAGAAGCCCCCCACAACTAGAAGAGCCAAAAGAACAGCAGACAAGCCAAGCGCGATGCCAAGGCCGGTATGAAGCAGAAGGTCAACAAGATGCATGGGCCAATCACGCTTAAAGGCCTTGCGGCGCTCTTCACGATCGGCAGCCCATGCAGCACGAAGCTCTGCAATGCGTTCAGGTGTTGGGACTGGCATCAGAAGCCCTCCCCGCCAATTGGCACATCACCGGCCCAATAGGTGACATCGCAGAAGCAACCACCATCGGAGCCAGTTGTGAGGGAGACAGTCACACGATCCGCTTTTTGATCGTGTGTACCGTTGAATTGGGCAAGAAGGGACAGCAAGGCCCCCTCTGCCATGGCTTCACGCGCTGCGTGTTCCATGGTCTTGCCTTAAGCAGCAGGAGCTGGCTTAGGTTTGAACGCAACCAGCTTGGGGCTGATCGTCAAATTGCCGCCGCGATCAACGTAGATCGAGGACGACGAGAGCGTGTATTCGCCCAGGGGGTAGAACAACGCTTGGCCCTGATCGTTCTTTTCCAGAACGACTTCGACTTTTTCAGGGTATGGGTTTGGATTGCCGTTGCGGTCAGAGGTATGTGCCCAGACCGTTTGGAAATTCATGTCGTATGGCTTGCCAGAGGCTTTCGCTGTGCCGCGTTGGTTGCGGACTTCCGTCGACTTCACGGAAATTTGAATCATGGTTGCTCCTGTATGCATCCACATTGAATGCAGATCGAAGCCTATGCTGCATTCCTCTTGAATGCATGCATACATTCATAATGAATGCAGACCAGCAACACTCGGAGGCAACGCTATGCAAACAACCATGAACCTGCTAGACGCAGCTTTGCAACTGCACCCAGCGCCCTACTGGCACAAGAAATTGAAGCTATCTAGAAGCGTGCTGCACACATCAAAAATCCGTGGAAATCTGAGCCCGGCAATTGCTGGCGCGCTGGCCGAAGAATTGGGCGAATCCGTGGAGAAATGGATCGTGATTGCAGCGCTTGAAAGCGAGCGTGAAAGCGCTTGTAAATCGCGCATGGTGCGCAAATTCATGACCGGAGCTGCATTGGCCGGAACGCTTATGGCCTCTGCTGGCACTGCTACTGCTGCTGTAGCAAATACGGCTGTTTTAGAGAGCCCGACTGTATATTATGTTAAATAGATTGCGTGGTGCGTTTATGCGCAAATTCGCAGCCTATCTAGCTAGCCCAGCATTGATGCTTCGCATGGTCTAAATCGGCACTGCCAACGACAAGCCGGGCCATGTTCCAAGCCCCCCGACCTGCACAGCTTCCCCACCTTCAAACCATGTCATGTTGGATAACATCAGGCGCAACGATGCTGATAGGCTCTGAGCACTTCACACGCATTGAGTTCGAAGCGGTACCCGCTCCGACGTCTGCCATGGGGCCTGCCCCATACCCCAAGACTCTCTGAGTGCGCCCGTAGTAATAGGCACAATGTCGCAAAACGACCCAGAGCAGATATCCACTAACAGCGGCTACCATGGGCGTCCGCTGCAATGACGGGTTAGGCATCAGTGCCAGCATCTCCCAACTCTTTCAACTTAGTTGCAACTTCCTCCCGGTACTTATCAATGTTCTTGATCTGTTTGGACCGTCGCAATGTGTCTATGACCTCTCGAGCGATCATGACGCCGCCAAATATCGACGCGAATTGGGCTCCAACCGCCAATCCTTTGGACGCACTGAATGCCAAATTTGATAAGGCTAAGTAGATCCCCGTCATAACTCCAAATGCCGACGTCAGCAGAGTGATGAGCAATACGGCCTCAAGCAAGAACACTTGATGTTGCCCCGGCTCTTTAGCGATTTGTTCAATCTTCAGAAGCTCGCGCTTCAGCGCCTTTGTCTGCTGAAGTGACCGACTGCGATTCCGCTTAGCCCACCACTGGCCAATCGATGGTGTAACCAGGTTGACAAAAATTCCAATCGGAATGGCCAGCGCTAGGCCAAACCAAAAGCCGAAATTGAGTTGATCCATATTCGAGATGATCCGATCGCCTTGTGATGCCTAACGATTAACATGAGCTGCGTACCGTAGGCACGTCGGCTCGATAGAAGTGTTAGCCGTCATCTTAACTGCCTGCTAAGTCAGCGTTCAGAGCTGGTGCCAATGCTCGATTAGGTGGTGGTTTTGCCGTGCGAACGCCTGATGAATTTCCTGCTAATACACAATTGGGTGCAAATAGTCAGGTGCAGAGTGTGCAGGAGGTGTTGCACTGCCCTGCTCTAGCCTAGTGCTGGAGCCGTTAGATACGACAACAGGGCGCGTTTCAGTACCGGCATTGACGATTGGGGCATCACAGGTGACTGAGCGTGTTTTTCCATCCCAAGTAACCATAGCCATGCATTCAGCTACAGGGTCAAATTTGTAGCCTGCTTTTTCCAGCTCAGCAAACGTCGTATCAAAGAAAACTCGCGCACCCATTGAGACAGAGACGCGGTATATGGTGCCCTTAGTGGGCATGTGCATCCAGTTTGGCCGCCCCACGCACGCCACGCGCTTCAAATTGCATTGGCCCACCAGGCTTGTATCTACCGGAGGTAGCGTAAATCGCATGCTGCACAGTAGCAGGCAGTGATGAAGCGGGCTGGTTTATCGAAGCTGCCAACGAGAGTCAGTCACGGTACTGGGCCTCAAAGGCTGTTCTAGCCCTGATATGCATATCAGCACAGTCACCGCGCGATGGATCAACTCGGCAGGTGTAGCTGGGTTGAAAGAAACTTGACCAGGCTTGCTCTTTTTTTCTTGCCGCTAACACTTGCTGCTGGCGCTGATGCTCTCTTTCCTCTTGTTGCCTGTGCTGTCTTTCTTTTTGTTCTTTCTCTTGCTGTAAACGCTGTTGCTGCGCTAGTTTTTGCTTTTCTTCAAGTGCTTTGAACTCTTTCATCACTTGCCGCGAAGCTTGCTCAGCGCGCCAAACCAATACGCCCTCGTATGTAAAAACTGCGGCCATGCTGCCAATGAACACGCCCAGTGCAATTTTCAGCACATCGCCAATAAAGCCCCATTCGCTTTGAACTTCTTTACGCCTGTACATGCCCTCTCCTTTTTTAGTCATCATAGGAGATAGCCAAACAGCAGTTTTACGCAATGCACATGCTAGTAGCTAGCTGCCATGATCTGGCATGAGCACTAACGTGCCGCAAGTCTGGTCTGAGCATGTTTCAACACACCATTCAGCGCAGTTTGGCTGATTGCTTTCAGAAGATTGAAGCTTGCGCACTGGCCTTATCGGTTGGAGCAAAAGCGTTACGGCGCCACCATTGACAGCAGGCGCTGAATATCGGCCTTGCATGCCTCATGCGCGCGCGTCTCGATGTTGGTGTAGAGATCAACCAGCTCTTGCCCGAAGTCTGTGAGGATTGAGCCGCCACCGTTAGCTCCGCCCTTCGCGGTGGCAATGACAGGCGCTTTCAGCGTGCGATTCATCTCATCAATCAGCAGCCATGCCCGGCGATAAGACATGCCTTGCAACTTGGCTGCCGCGCTGATTGAGCGGCATTCATCCACGGCCAGCAGCAGTGCGATTTTTCCAGGGCCCACGGGTATGGAATCGGCCTTGAGTACGCGTGTTCTAAAACGCAGTTTTACTTCTGAGCTGTCGCGGTGGCTCGGTACGGCATCTGTGGTGAGGCTTTGCTCAGGGGTGCTCGCGCTCACCGTCATGGGGTCGGACATAGTTGTTGTGTTATTTGGATGCGTTCAATGCTTCACTTTAAGCGCTCTTTGGTGCATTTCAGATTGCGCGGAGACTTTCGTTATATTTCTGTGTATATTTCGCTTGTCTATTTTCAAGCGCAAGGAACCACATGTCCGCCCCTCCTTTCAAACTTAACGCAAGTGGTTTGGCAACGCTGCAAGCAGCGACATCTGCGGGAGCGTTTGGCTTAGACATAGACCTTTGCTGCGACAGCAACAACCATGCATTCACCCAGCACACGCCGCAGATGCGCACCAAGCTGCATGAGTTAGACCCGCAGTTGCATTGCTCTGTCATTGGCACGTGCCTGCACCCCAAAGATCTGCGTAAATTAATGCTTGGCCACGGAGTCACTCAGGACATGAGTGATCTTGATGTTCACCACGCGGCCGTCCATATGGCCATGGAGCGTGGAGATGCCAGCAAAGCCATTCAAAAAGCGCTCGATCAAAAACACGCCGGCGCACTCAAGCAGTTCTCACCCGCGAAAGATGAGCGTGCGCTTGAAGCCGCCTGGCGGGCAGCGTGGAGCCATGGGGACATTGCTGGTGGATATTGGGCACTTTTAACGCACAAAGCCGTGACCTCTACGCTGCTCCAACTGGCGTACGGTGAGGTGCATATGCTGTCTCACCTCATGGCTTCAGCCAATCGGGACGATCTCAAACGCTTTCTGGCGCTGGAGAAAGAAAACTCTGAGCTGCGCGAGCGCCTTGAGCGCAGGCAATCCAGACATGAAGAAACGCTGCGCGAAAGAGACCACGTACTCACACAGGAGCAAGCTCGCATCCTTCATCTGGAAGCCCGAGTCAGTCAGTTGCAGGTGCAGGTGCAGGAAAACGCAGCAAGCCGTGGATCAGAACCCTCTGCCGCTGAGCTGGTGGCCTTGCAGACAACCCGCCGGGAAAAAGCAGAGCGCGCTGCTGAGAAAGCGTGGCAAGAGGTGCAGCGCCTGCAAGACCATGCCGCAGATCTGCAACTGCACATGAACGATCTGGCAGAAGAGCTCAATGCCGCAGAACATGAGTTGCAACGCCTTAGCGCCAATGCCGCCGCTCAGGATGGCGCTTTCACTGCACCGCAAAAAACGCTGCAGGACCGCATCATTCTTTATGTGGGAGGCCGCCCCAGCTCAACACCATCTATTCGTGACTTTGTGCGCCACCGAGGCGGCGAGTTTTTGCACCATGACGGAGGCTTGGAAACGCGCAAAGGTCTTCTGACCGCACTGCTGCCGCGTGCGCACCTGGTGGTTTTTCCGGTGGATTGTGTGGACCATGACTCCGTCAACCATCTCAAGCGTTTGTGCGAGCGGCACATGGTGCCCTTCATGCCGCTGCGCACCGCCAGTCTGGCCAGCTTTGCCAGATCACTACAGCGCGAGGTCGATGCACGGGTGGTGCACCGCCCTTCGCACTTTTGTTTGCGCCATGGTTAAATTTGCCAACGTTACTGAGCGGTGAAACAAAGCGCCTCTCGCAGGTTGGCCAGCTTGATTTCAGGAGCCGCCCTGCTCTGCAACTGTATGGCGCAGGCTGGCCTTGCGTATGGGCCATACCTTGAAGCGCGGCGAACTGGTGCTCTCTCATCGTTTTCTATTTGCGCGGCATGCGCAGCGAGCGCTGGGACAAAGCGCGTCGCTGCAATGAGCGGTTAGAACGCAGCTTCTCCGCAGACAGATCCTGCACAGCAGGCACCTGCCCGCTTGCAGCTTGCGTCTTCAGCTCCAGCAACTTCTTCATCTCAGCCACACGCTCGTTGGCCACATCCAGCGCTTGCTGCAGATTGAGTTGCCCAGCGCGTGCGCTCAGCAATTCTTCTTCGCTCTGCAGATAACGTGCGTGCAGGTCTTCGTAGCGCGCTGCTGCACTGCGTTCTGCATCGATTTGCAGTTTCTTGGCCTTTTCAGTTTCTTGGCGGCTGCGGTCCAGATCGGCCAGCATGCGGCGTTCATTGCCTGCAAATTGCTCTGCCAGACGCTGGCGCTCTTGCATGGCCGCATCCAGCTCGCGTGAATGCTGATCGCGCAGCGCTTCCTGGGATTTGCGCTGCTCCTGACTTTCTTGGCGCAGTTTCTCCAGCCATTGATCGCGCTCAGTCAGTTGCTGCTGCATTTCATCCAGGCGGCGCGACAAATCTTCTCGCTGCGCGTGCGCCAGCGCCAGTGCGGCATCCATTGCACTCTTTTGCTGCTGCAAGCCCTCTTCTCTTTGCTGCAGTTTGGCCTGCAGCAATTCCAGCTTGGCTTGGGCATTGGCAGCCACCTGCTCGCGCTCTTGCAGCGATTGCTCAGCAACTTCTTGCGCATGCTGCAACGCACTGCCCCACAAAGACTGCGCAGCCTCCAGCACCTCATCGGGCACCGAGTTGCGCAGTGTCTGCGTTTGCTGATTCAGGCCCAGACGTGCCCCCAAGGTGCTGAACCAGGCGTCCAGCATGGGAGCCACGGTGTTGGGTGAGCCTCTGCCCATGTGCATGCGCACTTTTTCGATGGTGGGCTTTTGCCCTTCGGCCAGCAGCGCGTCTGCGGCGGCCCAAACATCGGCTTCTTGGATGCCACGCGGCGTTTTGGTTGCTATGGATTGCATAGGAATTAGATTACCATCGATAAGAGATTGTTATCGCGAGTTGTTAAATATTATTATATAACAACATACATAGCATGTAGTATTTATTACGTAACACAGAAAAAATACAACATATGCAGACAGAAAGTGCATTGGCTACGCCATCAACTGAAAAAACGCTCACGCAGCTGAACCACAGCACGCTCAACGCCCTGCGTGAGCTGCTCAGAGAAGGTGAAGCCGAAAACACGGTGCGCAGCTACCAAAGCGCCATGCGCTACTGGGCAGGCTGGCACCAGTTCCGCATGGCGCAGGCCATTGCCCTGCCCTTGTCGGTAGATGCCGTGCTGCTGTTCATTGCCGACCACGCCCAGCGCAGCACGCCTTATGGGCTGCGCTGTGAGCTGCCACCTTCCATCGATGCTGCGCTGGTTCAATCGCGCTGCAAAGCCAAGCTGGGTGCGCCCAGCCACAACACGCTGGTGCACCGCATTGCGGTGATGAGCAAAGCGCACCAAAACCGTGGTCTGCCCAACCCCTGTCACGATGAAAAAGTACGCGAGCTGCTCTCGCGCACGCGCAAGGCCTACGCCAAGCGCGGCGAGCGCACGCAAAAGAAGGCGGCGATTACCAAAGATGTGCTGCAGCAACTGCTGGCTACTTGTGACGACAGCCTGCGTGGCCAGCGTGACCGCGCCCTGCTTTTGTTTGCGTGGAGCAGCGGTGGCCGCCGTCGCTCAGAAGTGAGCAGCGCTGACATGCAATTGCTCAAGCGCATTGGCCCCGACCAGTATCTGTATGAGCTGGCCGTCTCTAAAACCAACCAGAGCGGCGCAGATTTGCCTGAAAACACCAAACCCGTACTGGGCGCGGCGGGCAAGGCTTTGAGTGCATGGCTGGCAGCCAGCGGCATTACTGAAGGAGCCATCTTCAGGCGCATTCGCAAGGGTGGCCATCTGGGCGAGCCACTGCAAGCGCCTGCTGTGCGCACCATCGTCAAAGAGCGCTGCGCGCTGGCCGGGGTGGAAGGCGATTTTTCTGCGCACTCGCTGCGCTCAGGTTTTGTGACCGAAGCGGGCAAACGCAATGTGCCGCTGGCTGAAACCATGGCGCTCACCGGCCACCAGAGTGTGGCCACGGTGCTGGGTTATTTCAGGGCTGAATCGGTCATCCACAACCAGGCCGCCCATTTGATGGATGACGATTGATCTATCGCCAGCCCCGCTCTAGCATGTGCTCTGCGGCAGCCCGCGCTGGGCGTACATGCCGATTACCCTTTCAGCCACCGCGCACCGAGGACGAATCTCCATGCACCGCAAAGACACCGTGCCTTCTGCCCAGCCTACCGACTCACTGAATCCGCTCGATGCCCGCGCCCGCAAGGTGGTAGAGCACATCACCCACCGCCGTCATATTTCACGCAACGTCAGCCAGGAGCTGGACAGGGCTCCCGCCAGCTTTGGTGAGCGCGCCGCCGATGCCGTGGCGGGCTTTGGTGGCTCGTGGAAATTTGTGATCCTGTTTGTCGTCACCATGCTGCTGTGGGTCAGCGCCAACGCGCTGCTGCTGGCGTGGCAGGGCCACACGTTTGATCCCTACCCGTTTATTTTGCTGAACCTGGTGCTGTCCATGCTGGCCGCCATACAGGCCCCTGTCATCTTGATGGCGCAAAACCGCCAGGCTGACAAAGACCGCGCACACAGTGCACATGATTACGAAGTCAACCTCAAAGCAGAGCTTGAAATCATGATGCTGCACGACAAAATCGACCAGCTGCAAAACAACCAGTGGAACGAGCTGATTGCACTGCAGCGCGAGCAGTTGCACCTGCTGACCAGCATCGTGGAGCAGCGCAACAGCCCGCAGCAGCCGAGTTAAGCGCCAGCACCACCCAGGTTCTTGTTACAAGCTCCTGCGAAAGGCCTCGTTTGCACAACAGATAGGTGGTCTAGTAGATGGCGGCTGCGCAGCGCGGTTGCACTACCACGCTTTTGTACCGTTGCACAGTCGCGCATTCATGCACTCTTGCAAGCACGCAGCCTGTGCCCAAGCCTTTGGTGCATTAAAGAGCACAATGCTTATAAAGTGAGCTGCTAGCGCTTGCCAGTGCTTGTTCTTAGATATAAAACATGCTGAAAACAAGCAGGGGCAAGCGCTAAACGCTCCTTAATTAATCAGTACTGGCAATAATCAATCACCAATGCTTGCAGCTGACGTTGTAGTTGCCACTGCATGCACCACAGCCTCGCTCTGGCTGCGGCGAACCAAGCAATCTGCAGCGTTTAAACAGAGCGCATCAAGCCGCCATCCACCCGAATGTTCTGGCCGTTGATATATGCACCGCCTTCACTGGCCAAAAAGGCAATGGTTGCGGCAATCTCTTGCACCGTGCCGTAGCGCTGCATAGGCACTGCAGCGCGGCGCTCTTCTTTTTCGGGCAGGCTGTTGATCCAGCCCGGCAGCACATTGTTCATGCGCACATTGTGGCGGCCGTACTCATCCACAAACAGCTTGGTAAAGCTGGCCAGCCCCGCGCGCGACACGGCAGAGGTAGGGAACAAATCCGCAGGCTCAAACGCCCACGCGGTGGAGATATTGACAATCGCCCCGCCACCCTGCTTGACCATGATGGGTGTCACCACCCGCGCTGCGCGCACGATGTTGAGCAAATAGGCATCCAAGCCTGCATGCCAGTCGGCATCGGTCAATTCCAAAATGGGCGCTCGCGGGCCTTTACCAGCGGAATTGACCAGCACATCTACCCGGCCCCAGCGCTGCATCACCAGATCGGCCAGCTTCTGAATATCAGCCTGGTTCTGGTTGCTGCCAGTAACGCCCACGCCACCCAGTTCTTCGGCCAGTGCTTCGCCTTTGCCGGATGAGGAAAGAATGCCGACGTGATAACCGTCAGCCGCAAATTTGCGGGCAGCGGCTGCGCCCATGCCGGAGCCGCCGGCGATGATGATGGCGGTTTTAATTTTCTTCATCTTTTATGTATTAGCTATATCAAATGGAATATGAACCATCGTTATGAGCACGATAGGCATCAATACCTTCATCAAGATAAATTTGATGAGATTCAGACGAATCAAAAAGAGCGCTTGACGCTATGCCAATAACTAATTTTGGCTCTATTGGATATGCCATAAATTATCTTTCAATTGAAATGAGCATCCACTCCAAAGAATCTTTCCTTTTTCAAAAATAGAGTGTTTTTCAGCTATTTTTGAGATTTGAAATAAATATTTATCCACAACGAGAACTGCCTGCCCCTCAGCCTTCAACTGCTCCAAACATCGCCAAATCTCCTCCCGAATCACCGGAGCCAGCCCTTCCGTGGCTTCATCCAAAATTAGCAACTTGGGATTGGTAGATAAGGCCCGCCCAATCGCCAGCATCTGCTGCTCACCACCCGAAAGCTGGTTGCCCATGTGGTGCTCACGCTCCTTGAGGCGGGGGAACAGCTCATAAATTCTGGCCAAATCCCAAGGTGCAGCCTGTGCAGGCAGCGCTGCTTTGGGTGATTTGGCAGGTGGCCGTGATGGATGGCGGGCAAAGGCCACCAAATGCTCACGCACCGTTAAGTTAGGAAAGCACTGCCGCCCTTCGGGCACGATGGCAATGCCAAGGCGCGCAATGGCGTCGGCGGGCAGGTTGGTGATGTCGCGCCCCTCAAACAATATCTGCCCTTTGCGCACGGGCAGCGCACCGGTAATGCATTTGATGGTGGTGGATTTGCCCATGCCGTTACGCCCCATTAGGCTGACAACCTGGTGCGGTGCAATGGTCAAGCTCACACCAAACAGCACCTGGCTGGCGCCGTAGCCAGCTTCAATGCCGCGTACTTCCAGCAAAGGTGTGCCGGTTTTGCTGCTGTGAGTCATACCGTGCCCTCTGTTTGTGGTGCTGATGGCTCTGGGTTGTGTGCACCTTCTTCTTGCCCCAAGTACACAGCCTGCACACGGGGGTCGGCCTGAATCTCTGCCGCGCTGCCTTGGGCCAGTACTTTGCCGTAGACCAGCACGGTAATGCGGTCTGCCAGCTGGAACACGGCGTCCATATCGTGCTCTATGAGCAAGATGGCCATGTGCCCGGCATGGCTGCGACGCAATTGCTCAATGAGCTCCAGCATCTCAGCCGATTCTGCGGGGCCCATGCCAGCCATGGGTTCGTCCAGCAGCAAGAGTTTGGGGCTGGCGGCAATAGCCAGGGCAACATCCAGCTTGCGCTGCGCGCCGTGGGGCAAGGTGCCTGCCACCGTGTTCCAGTGCTCTTGCAGTTGCACGCGCTGGGCCAAATCCCAGGCCAGCGCTTTGAGCTGGGCATCTTTGTCACGCTGCTTGAACCAGCGAAAACTGTTGCTGTGATGGGCTTGCACGGCCAGCAGCAGGTTTTCTGCCACGGTGAGCTGCGCAAAGATGCTGGTAATTTGAAAGCAGCGCGACAGGCCTGCAGCCACGCGCTGGTGCGGGGGCTGGTGGATCAAATCTTGCCCATCCAGCCGGATAGAGCCCCCGTCTGCGGGCAGCAGCCCGGAAATCAGGTGCACCAGTGTAGATTTGCCAGCGCCATTGGGGCCAATGAGGGCGTGAATTTCTCCGGGGCGCACGTCCAGATCGACATGGTCAGTGGCGGTCAGTGCGCCAAAGCGTTTGAGCAGGCCTTGTATGCGCAGCATTAGTGCCCCGCCTTCTTGGGGGCCAGCAAGGCAGACAGGCCACGCGGGGCCAGAAAGACCACGGCAATCAGCAACAGCCCCATGGGGGCGTGCCAGTAGTCGGTGCTTTGTTTGAGCACTTCTTCCAGCGTGCCCCACACCACCACGCCCAGTGGCGCACCCCATTTCAGGCCAATACCGCCAACCACCACCATCACGATCAGCAGTGCAGACTGCGTCCAGTGCATGAGCGAGGGGCTGACAAACCCGTTTTGCGTCGCCAGCAGCGCACCGGCCAGACTGGCAACACCACCTGCCAGCGCAAAGGCCAGCAACTTGAGGCGAAAGGTGGGGTAGCCCATGGCCTGCATGCGCGTTTCGTTGTCACGAATGCCTTGCAGCGCACGGCCAAAGTACGAATGCTCGATGCGTGAGAACAGTAAAAACACCGCGGTCACTGCCAGCAGCACAAGGTAAAACAGCCAGTTGCCCTGTGCAATGACATCGCCCTCTTCGGCTTTGAACAAAAGCAGCGGGGTGTAGAGGTTGTAGCCATCGTCACCCCCAAAGGCGCGCAGCGACACGGCCAGGTAGTACAGCATCTGGGCAAAGGCCAGCGTAATCATGAGAAAGTAAACGCCCCGGGTGCGCAGTGCAATCAAGCCCATGAGTGCAGACACCACAGTGCCCGCCACGGCTGCCACCAGCCAGATGAGCCAGGCGTTGTGAAAGCCGCCCTCCACCATGGCGACTACGGCGTAGGCCCCTACGCCCACAAAGCCTGCATGGCCCAAGGCCACCAGCCCGGCGCGTCCAATCAAAAAATTAAGGCTGAGCGCAGCCATGCTGACGATGAGGATGCGGCGCACAAAGTCCACGTAGTAATCCAGATCCAGCATGGGGGCCAGCCACGGAAAGGCTGCCAGTGCCAGCACAACAACAGCCAGTACCGCGTAGCTGGTGCGGCGCGAAATGGCAGCGGCGGCCAGTGGCGGCGGTGGAGAAGAAATGGGTGAAGAAGAATCAGACACGGCAGGCACAGGAGAAAAAACGGTAATCCATACGGTAAAAACCGCTGCGCCCACCGTACATGCACGGCTGCAATGCAGTGCAACGCTGCAGGCTGCACGCAGCGGTGGCAGCTGGGTTTGATTTGGTTGAAGCGGTATTAAGCACGGGCTGGGAACAAGCCAGAGGGTTTGAACACCAGCACGCCAGCCATCAGTACATACATAGAGATGCTGGCCACGGCGGGGCCAATGTCGGCAGCCAAAGATGGGCTGAGCACCTCACGCAGCAGCGGTGGCAGCAAGGCGCGGCCAGCGGTGTCAACCAGACCCACCAGCAAACTGGCCACCAAAGCGCCACGGATGGAGCCAATGCCGCCAATCACAATGACCACCAGCGCAGGAATCAAAATGCTCTCGCCCATACCCACCTGCACGGCGCTAATGGGCGCCAAGAGCGCACCAGCCAGCGCTGCCAAGGCCGCACCCACCGCAAACACCACGGCAAATACGCGGTTGACGCGAACACCCATCCACTGGGCCATGGCGCGGTTAGAAGCCCCAGCGCGCACCCACATCCCCAAGCGCGTGTGATTGACCAGTGCATAAAGTGCCAGCGCAGCGCCCAGCCCCGCAGCCAGTATCAGCAGCCGGTACGAGGGGTATGGCAAAAAGCCGAACAGTTGCACGGCCCCCGACAGAGCCGATGGTGTGGGAGCCATGATGGGCGATGGCCCCCAGAGGTACTTGGCCACATCGTCGGCCACCAATACCACGCCAAAGGTGGCCAGCACCTGCGAGAGGTGGTCACGCACATAGAGCTTGCGCACCAGCACCGCCTCTAGCACCGCGGCCAAAGCAACCGTGACCACAATGCCCACGGCAACCGCCAGCGTGAATGAGCCCGTTTGCGTATGTACCGAGGCCGAGATGTAGCCCCCGGCCATGAACAGCGAGCCGTGGGCAAGATTGAGCGTGTCCATGATGCCGAACACCAGCGTTAGCCCGGCGGCCAGCAAAAACAGCATCAAGCCGTAGCCCAGACCGTTCAGGGCCTGTTCAAAAAGAAATACTGCATCCATGAACGTGAATCTTTACAGCAGTTTGGTGCCCAGAGGTACGCCCTGGTCTGGCACGCACAGAACCACACCACCGTTTTCATCGTGAAAGCCGGTGACCAGGCATTCCGACATGACAGGGCCAATCTGCTTTTTAGGAAAGTTCACCACCGCCACCACCTGTTTGCCAATCAGGCTTTCAGGGCTGTAGTGGTGGGTGATTTGCGCGCTGGATTTTTTGATGCCCAGCGCGGGGCCAAAGTCCACCTGCAGCACATACGCAGGCTTGCGCGCCTGGGCAAAAACTTCAGCCGCCACAATGCGGCCCACACGCAGTTCTACGCGGGTGAAGTCATTCCATTCAATCTGCTGCATGGCGGTGCTCTTTACTTCATGGCGCACTGGGCTGCGTAGCTGTCTTGGTGGGCAGTGAACAGTTTGCCGGGCTGCAAGGCGTTGGTGATCAGGCCGTCTTTGGTTTTGACGACCTGACGCAGGTAATAGTCTTGCACCAGAAACTGGTTGTTGCCGTAGCTGACGTTGCCGCGCACCGAGTCGAACTTGGCTGTCTTGATGGCCTTGGCCACGGCAGCTTTGTCTTGCAGATTGCCACCCATGGCTTTCACGGCGGCATCCAAGTTCATCACCACGTCATAGGCAAAGGCCGCGTACAGCGTGGGCAGGCGGTTGTAGGTTTTCTGAAACTCGGCCACAAATTTTTTGTTGGTGGCGTTGTCCAGATCGTGCGCATACGACGAGGCGTTGTAGATGCCCACCATCGGCTCGCCCACGGCGGCGATGATGTCCTGGTCGGCAGTAAAGGGCGAGGAGATCAAGACGATGTCTTTGTTCAGCCCCGCTCCCATGAACTGCTTGATGAAGTTGATACCCATGCCACCGGGCTGAAAGATGTAGACGGCATCGGGCTTGGCTGCGCGCAGCTGGGCCAGCTCTGCGGCAAAGTCCAGCTGGCCAACGCGGGTGTAGATTTCATCAGCGACAGGCTGCTTGTAGGCGCGCTTAAAACCATTGACGGCGTCTTTGCCTGCCGGGTAATTGGGGGCTAGTACCACCACTTTTTTGTAGCCCTTGCTGGCTGCGTGCTGGCCTGCGGCCTCGTGCATGGCATCGTTTTGGTAGCTGGTGCCAAAAAAGTACGGGTTGCACTGCGCGCCAGCCAGCTGGCTGGGGCCGGGGTTGGCAGAAAGAAATGGCACCTTGGCCGCAAACAAGCCGGGGCCCACGGCCAAGACCACGTTAGAGCCTACGGGGCCGGTGAAAAAATCGACCTTGTCGCGCTTGATAAAGCGGTCGGTCACCTGGCGTGCGGTTTCGGGGTTACCAGCGGTGTCAGCCTGAATGAATTCAGCCGGCACACCACCCAGCTTGTTGCCCAGTTGCTTGGCGGCCAGATTCAAGCCATCGCGAATTTCTGCACCAGGGCCTGCAAACGGGCCTGAAATATCCAGAGCCACACCCACTTTGATTGGCTCAGCCGCCAAAGCCCAGGGGGCAGCCACACAGCTTGCTGCAAGAGCGATGGCACGGAGAGCACAAATGCTTGAATGGGGGCGCAAGGCGGCAAAGGTGGTCATGTCTGAGCGAATAGTTGGTGGTGAAGTGGTGCAGGAAAGCTGCATGCGTGCGGGCGCAAGCCTACACAGGCGCAGCATTTTTGAGGAGCAATGCCATGGCCGTTGGTGCATATGCAACACCTAGGCTTGCGTCAGGCCCATGAGCTGCAGCGCGGCCCGATGCACGCTGGAGGCAGGGTCTGCCAGTTGCAGTGGCAAATCAAAATGGTTGGTGGCCGGGGCTTGTACCCACTGGCCTTGCAAGCAGCGCGCCTGCCATGCGGCCAGGTATTCACGCGATTGACGCTGAAACTCACTGCTTTCAAACTCGCCACAGGCCACGCGCAACTGGCACTGGCCGTGGGTGCTGCTGTCTGGCAGCAAAAAACGGGGGCTGTTGCGCATGGCGGTGGCGTCATCCATACCCATCCATGCGTTGATGTGCGTGGTCAGCAGCGGCTGCAGATCAAACAGTCCGCTCAAAGGGAAGGCCGATGCAGGCGTGGCGCTGGGCGGCAAGTCATAGTCTTCCTGCCAGCCCTTGGCCAGCAGCATGCCAACCAGTTGACCGCCCGCCGAGCTGCCGCACACGCAGATGTTGCGCGCGTCACCGCCGTAAATGGCGATATTGCGCACCACCCATGCAAAGGCCTGGCGCATCTGGTCAACGATGTGGTCAAGCGTGGCGGTGGGTGCCAGATCGTAATCAGGCACGACGACGACCGCGCCCGCCTGGGTCAGGGCGGGGGCCATGAAGGCCGAGTCATTCTTGCTGAGTGCACGCCAGTAGCCACCGTGGATAAAAATGAACACTGGCGCGGCTTGCTCAGACGCAGCAAGCGCTGTGGGTAAATAAATATCGAGTACGTCAGAGGCCCTGGGGCTGTAGCGCTGGTGGCGCACGGCATTGGGCAGCGCAAACGCCGCCTGGCTTTCTTGTGCATAGCGGGCCATGTACGCCAATGGATCCTGAACGCTGGCGCGGGCGTTGTATTGGCGGTCGAAATGGGCTTGGGCGGAATCAATGGACATGGATTGGCGTGGATGCACATCAAGCGGACAAAATTGAGAGCAGCATACGACCTGCTGGTAGCGTTTGCTGACAAAAACATGAGGCCACCGCTTTGTTTGTGGGCAGGCCGCCAGTTCATCCACTGCATGCTCACCCAAACACTGTGACGGCACACGCCTTTGCGGAAAGTCTTATTGCATGCACAATGCGCGCTCATAAAAACATTGATTTACATATTGTGAGCTTGCACGCAATGCGCATACCGCTGAATGGCTGGCAAATGACAAAAACCAGCTTGGCTTGCGCAGCCATGACGCTGAGCGCCTGCGCTCAAGCCGCTGGAGCCGATAGAACCGGCCAGAGTATTGCGCCCTTGTTTGAAAAAGGCCGCTATCTCTCGGTAGAGACCTATGCCGCTCGCCCCCAGGTGCATGGAACCGATATCTGGGGCCAATCCACGGGAGAAGTCGCCTCAGACCACGCGCAATGGGGCTTTGCCTACAAACAAGATATCACCCCGCAAACCTCGTTGCTGCTGATGCTGACTCGCCCATTTGGGGTGGACATTGCTTACGGTCGGCAACATTCACGGCTGTTCGGCGGCACGCAAGCGCGCATCAGCACCTATGAATTGATGAGCGCGCTGCGCTACGAATGGAGTGAACGCTGGGCGATGCACGGCGGCCTGCGCCTGCAACGCTCTGAAGGGCATATGGCTTTGGCAGGCCTGGCCTTTGGTGCCTTGAACGGCTACCGTGTGAATTTTGATCCGAGCATTGAACCCGGTTACTTGCTGGGCATGAGCTATGAGCGCCCTGAAATGGCGCTTCGCATTGCGGGCACTTATTACTCGACCATCAAACACCAGGTCAGCACACAAGAAAACCTGCAGGCAGGTACCACGACGACTCACTCTACCTCGCCGCAAAGCTTTAACCTGGATGTACAAACCAGCATTACACCCAGTACTTTGCTGTTTGGGCAGATTCGCTGGAGTGACTGGGCACAGTTGCAGCTGCGCCCTCAGGCTTTTGCTGCTGCCACGCACGGAAGCAGCCTCACAGATCTGCAAAGCTCCACCACCTACACACTTGGACTGGGCCAGAAGTTCGGGCCACAGTGGTCAGGTTTTGTCGCACTGGTGTATGACAAAAAAAGCAGCAAGAACCCCTTATCGCCATTGCGCCCAAGTAATGGACGCACCGGCTACACCGTGGGCCTGAGTTACCAGAACGCGTACATCAAGGTCACGCCATGGATCAGTTACCAGCGCCTGGGTGCCACCGATATCTCTACCAACGGCATACCCATGGCGCATTTTGAGCATGGCGCTGCCAAAGCGGCAGGGCTCAAACTGGGCTATTACTTTTAATGCGGCAAAGAACGCTGGTTGATCTGCCTCATCTGCCTTATCTGCCTTGAGCTGGCTGGTACTCGCATTGGCATGACTGCCTCCAGCCATTTCTGAAAAGACTTTGCCCGGGGCAACAAAGCCTGCCCCACTCGCGCTAAGGCAACCACGAAGACCCGCTAGCACTCGCCTGTATACACATCCGTTGCCTGGCCTAGTCGTCTGCCTGTGTTGCCTGGTATTTCCTGTGGCTTCGCGCCTCATCTCCAATGCAAATAAAGATTTGCTGGGGGTGCTTGTGCCTCTAAAGCACCACCATCTCGTCCTCAAACGCCTTTCCCCAGGTGCGCAGCTCATACTGGCGCGCGCCGCTTAAGAAGTACGGGTCTTGCTCAATCAGTGCCACGGCCCGGGCGCGGTTGGGCACTTCCATTACCCACAGACCGCCGATGTAGTCACCGCCGGCGTCGCTGCGGCAGCCTCCAGCCAGTCGAATTTCGGTTTTATGGCGGGCCAGAAAATCAAGATGGGCCTGCCCCTGCTGCTGTCGCACCGCCAGCATGGCTGGGGTTTCCGTAAAAATAGCAATCCAGCGCATTCCAAGCTCTTGGGATTAGCTCAAAGCTGCGATCACATCGGCAGGCGCTTGCACCAGCTCAATCAGCACGCCCTCCCCGGCAATTGGAAACTCGTCGCTGCTCTTGGGGTGCAGAAAAGTAATGTCATAACCCGCAGCGCCTTTGCGGATGCCTCCGGGTGCAAAGCGCACGCCCTGGGCAGTAAGCCATTGCACGGCCTTGGGCAAATCGTCAATCCACAGGCCGATGTGGTTGAGCGGCGTGGTGTGTACGGCAGGTTTTTTGTCGATGTCCATGGGCTGCATGATGTCCACCTCCACCTTCATCGCACCTTTGCCCATGGCGAGGATGTCTTCATCCACGTTCTCACGTTCACTCTGGAAGGTGCCGGTCTGCTCCAGCCCCAGCATATCTACCCACAGTTTCTTCATGCGGCTCTTGTCAGTGCCGCCAATGGCGACCTGCTGGATGCCGAGAACTTTGAAAGGACGAAGGGTTGCAGCCATGAAATACTCCTGGGTTAATAGCTTCTAGCGCTTACAGGTGTTGGGCTAGAGGCAAATTTTTCTGATATCAATCGAAGGCCATTTCGCACTGCAGCTTCCTGTGTTCTACAGCTCACCCAGCGCCCAGCTACTGAGCATGGCGAAGTATTCACGCAGCCAAGCGTTGTAGCGTGTGGCCAGCGGCGTGGCAGCGGCCACCGGTACAACGTCGGTCAAGCCTTGCTGCCGGGCCATAGCCATGGCGCGCATCAGGTGAAAGTCGCTGCTGACCATGGCCATGGGGGCTGTGGCATCAATGCCACGTGCTTGCAGCAAGGGGCGGCTGAGCTGCAGGTTGAGCTCCGTGCTGGTGCTCTCGCCCTCCAGCACCAAACGCTCGGCGGAAATACCGTGGCGCTCCATCAGGTAGCGGGCCATCACGGTGGCTTCGCTTTCGGTTTCGCCCCAGTCCACCCCGCCGCAAACGGCAATCAAGGCCGATGGCTGCAAGTGGGCAAGCTGTGCGGCGGTATCCAGCCGCTCAGCCAGCACTGGGCGGGGCTGACCGTTTTGGGTACCGCTACCCAACACCACAATGGCTGCTACCGGTGGCACTTGCTCGGGCTGCACACCAGTACCTAGCAGGCGGCCCCAAAAAAGCAGCACGCTAAGCACCCATAAAGCCAGCAGCGCCCAACCCCAGTTCCACAGCCTGGCATGACTGCGCTTGCTGCGGCGCCAGCGTTGCACAAGCGGCCATTGCCAAGCCAGCAAGGCCCCGGCAGTACCCAAGGCTGCAGGCACGACCACACCCACATTGAAGTGGCGCAGCGCCATCAGTCCCCCCGCATCAAGCAGCAGCACCGCGCTGACCAAGGCCAGCAAGATGCGCTGCACCCGTTGCACAGGGCTAATGGCTAAAGAAGTTGGCAGTGTGGCCAAGGGGGCTTTCAAATACATAGCTGCTTGCGCTACAACCATGAGCGCTTTAAGTGGTTTTGATGGTGATTACAGAAAAGCATCGCATAGATGTATCTGTCATCACTTGTAACCACGCAAGTGTGCCCGATGAAAACCTGCGCAGTGACCATTACGCAGGTTTGTTATGCACAACACAGCGCGCAAGTGCAGCACGGTGGCGGCACCTGCCTGCCAGCAGATGTCATTCAAATTCCAAAATGACATCGTCGACCGCCAGCGAGTCGCCCTTGCCTGCGCTGACCTTGCTGACAACACCATCTTGCGTGGCGAAAAGAATGTTTTCCATCTTCATGGCTTCAATCACGGCCAGCTTTTCACCAGCCTGCACTTTCTGCCCCGGCTGCACGGTCACATCCACCAGCAGGCCGGGCATGGGCGACAGCAAGAACTTGGACATGTCTGCCGGCGCTTTGTAGGGCATCAACTGATGCAGCTGTGCCCCCTTGGGCGACAGCACCATAGCGTCAATCTGGGTGCCGTTGTGCGTAATGCGCAAGGCCAGCGGGTTTTTGGGCGTGCCACGCTCCACCTGCACGGTAAAGGTCTGGCCGTTGCATGTGCCTTGCAGGCGCAGCTCGCGCATGGGGCTGTGGCTTTGAAATTCGTAGCGCTTGCCGTTCAACGTCACAACACTTTTGCGGCTGTCAAATTCAAAGTCAGACACCTGGGCATCAAAGTGCTGGTTATGGCCTTGTGCACCAAGCACCACCACACTGTAGTTGGCGTCCACCACCAGCTCATGGCCTCGCATTTGTCCACTGATGGTGGATGCGCGCGCACGATAGCGGCGGTTCATATGGGCGGCCAGGGCCACCAGAAAGTCTGGATCGCTGTGCGGCACATCGCTGGCGTTAAAGCCGTGGGCATAGTGCTCGGCAATAAAACCTGTGTTGAAGTCTCCGGACTGGAACTTTGGATGCGCCAGCAATGCAGCCTGAAAGGGAATGTTGGAGCTGATGCCGCGAATCACAAAGCCGTTGAGCGCTTCACGCATTTTGGCAATTGCCTCGTTGCGGTCTTTGCCGTGCACGATGAGCTTGGCAATCATCGAGTCATAGAACATCGGGATTTCGCCGCCCTCGTACACCCCTGTATCTACGCGGACACCGTACAGGTGCTCGGTATCGGCCTGCCACATGGTTTGCTCTGGTGGGTTAAAGCGCACCAGGCGGCCCGTTGATGGCAAGAAGTTGCGGAAGGGATCTTCGGCATTAATGCGGCACTCCATGGACCAACCGTCACGCTTGACCTGGTTTTGCGTGATGGCCAGTTTCTCACCAGCGGCCACGCGGATCATTTGCTCCACCAAATCCAGCCCTGTGATGCACTCGGTCACGGGGTGCTCCACCTGCAGGCGGGTATTCATCTCCAGGAAGTAAAAATCCTGGTCCTTGCCCACCACAAATTCCACCGTACCGGCCGATTGGTACTGCACCGCTTTGGCCAATGCCACCGCCTGCTCGCCCATGGCCTTGCGGGTGGCATCAGAGATGAAAGGGCTGGGAGCCTCTTCAATCACCTTTTGGTGACGGCGCTGGATGGAGCATTCGCGCTCGTTCAAGTAAATGACGTTGCCATGGCTGTCACCGAGCACCTGAATTTCAATGTGGCGCGGCTCCTGCACAAATTTTTCGATGAAGATGCGGTCGTCGCCAAAGCTGTTGCGCGCTTCGTTCTGGCAGCTGGCAAAGCCTTCAAAGGCTTCCTTGTCATTAAAGGCCACACGCAGGCCTTTGCCGCCACCGCCGGCCGAAGCCTTGATCATTACGGGGTAGCCAATGCCTTTGGCAATCTCTACCGCAGCTTCAGGGCCAGAGATGGGGTCGTTGTAGCCGGGAATGGTGTTGACATTGGCCGCATTGGCCAGTTTTTTAGAGGCAATTTTGTCGCCCATGGCGGCAATGGAATGCGCTTTGGGCCCAATAAAGGCAATGCCCTCTTCTTCGCAGCGCTTGGCAAACGCTTCGTTTTCACTCAAGAAACCGTAGCCCGGGTGAATGGCCTGGGCACCCGTTTGCTTGGCAGCAGCAATGATTTTGTCTGCCAGCAAGTAAGACTCACGGCTGGGCGCAGCACCAATGCGTACGGCTTCATCGGCCACTTTGACGTGGCGGGCGTCCTTGTCGGCGTCTGAATACACCGCAACGGTGGCGATGCCCATCTTGCGGGCAGTAGCGATGACACGGCAGGCAATCTCGCCGCGGTTGGCAATCAGGATTTTGGTGAACATGTTGTCTGCTTTCTTCGGTTTTTGTCTCTGGCATTGACAGCGCGCGCCTCGGGACGCTCCATCAACAGCACTTCTGATTTATCTAATCGCACACCCAGCCAACGGAGTAAACCGTCTTTGTCATGCGTGGATAAGGGTTGGGCCACGTCCAAGATCACCACGCTGGTGGGCTTGGGGGCATCGGTCGCACTGGCAGAACGCTCACCTTGCGCCAATGTGAGTGCGCAGACCAGCGCATGCTGGGCTTGCACTTCTTGGAGCAGAGCCTGAGCGTCCACTAGCTTTGGGGCCGGTTTTTCTACCAGGGCCAGGGTTTGTTCCTGGGTTTTGGTCACGTCCTGCTGCAAGGCTTTGAGTTGCGCATCCATGGACTTGACTTGCTCAACCAGCGTTTTGTTCACGCCCTCTTGCAACTCGCTGCGCAGCTTTTCAACATTGAGCGAATCGTCCCCTGCATCGCGCACCAGCACAGTCACATCAGCCTGCCCGTCACGCAGCAAGCGGCGCTGCACCTGTTCACGCAGCTGGGCTTCATCAGTACGGCCCACCACAATCAGGCGCAGCGTACGTGCCCCAGCGTCTACTTCATGCATCAGCACATGGCTGCTAGGCTCGGCCTCCAAGTCACGCGCCACGCGGGCTGCCGCGCTGGCAAACACTTCTTGCTGCACCAGGCGGTACGCCATCCACACACTGGGCACCAGTACCACCGTCAGGCCCAGCACGATGATGAGCCGGTGGCGCTTGCGTGTGGCTTCATCCAGCTGCCCCTGCCGTGGCAAGCGCAACAGCTTGGCGACAGCCAAGGTGGACGCACCGATGAACATGCTGTTGATGATGAACAGGTAAAACGCACCACCAAACATGTCCCAGCGGCCATGCGCAATACCAAAGCCTGCGGTGCACAGCGGCGGCATGAGCGCTGTTGCGATTGCCACGCCTGGCACGATGTTGGAATAGCTGCGGCGTGTAACCGCCACCATGCCAGCCGCACCGCCAAACGCTGCGATAAGCACATCCCACAGCGTGGGAAAGGTGCGCGCCATCAGCTCTGACTGCGGTTGCTCCAGCGGGCTGAGCGTGAAGTACAGCACCGAAGTGACCAGGCTCAGAACCACGAAGATCGCCAGGTTCTTGCCTGCCGTGCGAATCAGCCCCAGGTCTTGCACTGAAGCGCCGTAACCCATGCCAACGATAGGCCCCATCAGCGGCGAAATCAGCATGGCGCCGATGATGACCGCCGTGGAGTTGGTGTTGAGCCCCACAGAGGCAATCAAGATGGCGAAGAACAGCACCCAAAGGTTGGTTCCGCCAAACTGAGCGCCCATGCGCACCGTCTCGTCGATGACCTTCGTATCCTGCTGATCCTTGCGCAGGTCGAACAGAAATAGCAGGTTAGGCCGCATGGTTACAACACTTTCACAAAGGAATGTTGCCGTGTTTGCGCCACGGATTCTCAAGCTGCTTGTTTTTCAGCATCTCAAGGCTGCGGCAGATACGCTTGCGCGTCTCATGGGGCTGGATCACGTCATCAATGAAGCCACGAGCGCCGGCAACAAAGGGGTTGGCGAAGCGTTCTTTGTACTCTGCCTCACGGGCTGCCAGTTTGACGGGGTCGTTCTTGTCTTCGCGGAAAATAATTTCCACAGCGCCCTTGGCACCCATTACGGCAATTTCAGCGTGTGGCCAGGCCAGATTGACGTCGCCGCGCAAGTGCTTGGAAGCCATCACGTCATACGCTCCGCCGTAGGCCTTACGCGTAATCACCGTAATTTTTGGCACCGTGCACTCTGCGTACGCGTACAGCAATTTAGCGCCATGCTTGATGATGCCGCCGTACTCTTGCGATGTGCCGGGCATGAAGCCTGGCACATCCACAAAGGTAATGACTGGAATGTTGAATGCATCGCAAAACCGCACAAACCGCGCTGCCTTGATGCTGGACTTGATGTCCAGGCAACCGGCCAGTACCAGCGGCTGGTTGGCCACAATGCCGACGGTCTGCCCAGCCATGCGCGCAAAGCCAATGATGATGTTCTTGGCGTAGTCTGGCTGCAGCTCAAAGAAATCACCATCGTCCACCGTTTTGAGAATCAGCTCCTTCATGTCGTAGGGCTTGTTGGCGTTCTCGGGCACCAAAGAGTTCAGCGACACATCAGAACGGTCTGCAGGGTCGGTTGTGTCGCGCACAGGCGCTTTTTCTCGGTTGTTCAGCGGCAGGTAGTTGTACAGACGGCGCAGCATCATCAGTGCTTCGACATCGTTGTCAAACGCCATATCGGCCACACCGCTTTTGCTGGTGTGGGTGATAGCGCCGCCGAGCTCTTCAGCGGTGACTTCTTCATGCGTGACGGTTTTGACCACCTCGGGGCCAGTCACAAACATGTAGCTGCTGTCTTTGACCATGAAGATGAAGTCGGTCATGGCAGGTGAGTACACCGCACCACCCGCGCAGGGGCCCATGATCATGGAGATCTGCGGCACGACGCCCGAGGCCAGCACGTTCTTTTGGAACACATCGGCATAGCCGCCCAAACTGGCCACGCCTTCTTGAATACGTGCACCGCCCGAGTCGTTCAACCCGATGACTGGAGCGCCCACCTTCATGGCCTGGTCCATCACCTTGCAGATTTTTTCAGCATGGGTTTCAGACAAAGCGCCACCAAATACCGTGAAGTCTTGACTGAATACAAACACCAGGCGGCCATTGATCATGCCGTAGCCGGTGACAACGCCATCACCCGGTATTTTGGTGTTCTCCATGCCAAAGTCGGTGCAGCGATGCTCGACAAACATGTCCCACTCTTCGAAGGTGCCATCATCCAAAAGCAGCTCGATACGTTCACGGGCAGTGAGCTTGCCTTTCTTGTGCTGCGCATCAATACGTTTTTGACCGCCACCTAATCTGGCCAACTCTCTTTTGCTTTCGAGTTGTTCAAGGATGTTGTTTGCTTGTTCCATGTTTGTCTTCCTCTGTGCCTTTTTTAAGTCGTCACTTCTAATTCATGTAATGTAGATTCAATGATCTACCCATTCATTTGGGCATTCAGCAATTGCCGTGCGGCCGTACTGGCGGGCAAACGCCCTGCAACAACGTCAGCTTGAATGTTGGGAAGCAATGCCTGTACCTTGGGGTGCTGCTTGAATGCCTGCTTCAGACCGGCATCAATGCGCTCCCACATCCAGGCCAAAGACTGCTGCTCTCTGCGTTGCTTCAAGCGGCCATTGTGGGTTTGCAGCATTTGAAAGCGCTGCACCATCTGCCAGAAACGATCAACGCCCTCACCCTTCAAAGCGCTCATCTGCAGCACTTTGGGCTGCCACAGCTGCTCGTTGTGGCTGGCGTTCTCGGGGTTGCCATGCATTCCCAGCAAGCGCAGGCTGGAGGTGATTTGAGCCTCTGCTCTGGTGGCGGCATGCGGGTCAATGTCGGCTTTGTTGATCACCACCAGATCCGCGCGCTCCATCACCCCTTTTTTTATGGCCTGCAAGTCATCGCCTGCATTAGGCAACTGCAGTACGCAGTACATATCGGTCATACCATGCACGGCAATTTCGCTCTGCCCTACGCCAACGGTTTCAACAATGACCACGTCGTAGCCAGCGGCTTCACAGACCAGCATGGCCTCTCGGGTTTTCTCGGCCACCCCACCCAGCGTGCCACTGGATGGGCTGGGCCGGATATAGGCATTGGGGTTGACTGAAAGCTGCTCCATGCGCGTCTTGTCGCCCAAGATCGAGCCGCCAGAAACCGTCGAAGAAGGGTCAATTGCCAGCACCGCAACCCTGTGGCCTTGCGCTGTCAGCTGCATGCCCAGCGTTTCGATAAAGGTGGATTTACCCACGCCCGGCACACCGCTGATGCCCAGCCGCAACGCCTTGCCTGTGTAAGGCAGCAAAGCGGTGAGCAACCCATCGGCCAAAGCCCTGTCGTCGCTGCGCGTAGATTCCAGCAAGGTGATGGACTTGGCCATGGCACGGCGTTGCACAGCTGCATTGCCATGCAAGATGCCTTCTTGCAATTGCTCAGGTGTCACTACAAGCTCTCTATTTCTATATAGAGGGGCGCTCAGCGCGCAGCCGCTTTCTTGATGTTTTCCAGCACATCTTTGGCGCTGGCAGGAATGGCAGTACCAGGGCCGTACACGCCCTTGACACCCGCCTTGAACAGGAACTCGTAGTCCTGCGCAGGCACCACGCCACCGACAAAAACAATGATGTCGTCTGCACCCTGCTTTTTAAGCTCTTCAATGATGGCGGGCACCAAGGTTTTGTGCCCCGCAGCCAGTGTTGAGACACCCACAGCGTGCACATCGTTTTCAATCGCTTGCCGCGCGCATTCTTCCGGGGTCTGAAAGAGCGGCCCCATGTCAACGTCAAAACCCAGATCAGCAAAGGCAGTGGCCACTACCTTGGCACCTCGGTCATGCCCGTCCTGGCCCAGTTTGGCAATCATCACGCGTGGGCGGCGGCCCAGGCTTTCAGCCGCGTCATTGATTTCAGCTTTGAGTTTGTCCCAGCCTTCGGCGGAGTCATAAGCAGCAGCGTACACACCGGTCACCTTCTGTGTATCCGCGCGGTGGCGGCCAAAGACTTTTTCCAGCGCGTCAGAAACCTCACCCACCGTAGCGCGCAAACGCATGGCTTGAATAGACAGATCCAGCAAGTTGCCCTGGCCTGACTGTGCTGCAGAAGTCAGCGCGGCCAGCGCTTGCTCCACAAGGGCCGCATCGCGTTTTTGCTTGATCTCGTTGAGGCGCGCAATCTGGCTGTCGCGCACCTTGACGTTGTCCACTTCCAGAATGTCGATCGGGTCTTCTTTGGCCAGCTTGTATTTATTGACGCCCACAATCACGTCTTTGCCCGAGTCAATGCGTGCCTGTTTTTCAGCGGCAGCGGCTTCAATCTTGAGCTTGGCCCAGCCACTGTCCACAGCGGCGGTCATGCCACCCATGGCTTCGACTTCTTCAAAAATAGCCCACGCCTTGTCTGCCATTTCCTGCGTGAGCGTCTCCATCATGTAAGAGCCTGCCCATGGATCGATCACATTGGTGATGTGCGTCTCTTCTTGAATGATGAGCTGGGTATTGCGGGCAATGCGCGCCGAAAACTCGGTGGGCAGTGCAATGGCCTCATCAAAGCTGTTGGTGTGCAAGCTTTGCGTGCCGCCAAACACGGCGGCCATGGCCTCAATCGTGGTGCGCACCACGTTGTTGTACGGGTCTTGCTCGGTCAGGCTCCAGCCAGAGGTCTGGCAGTGCGTGCGCAGCATCAGGCTCTTGGGCTTCTTGGCGCCAAAGTCCTTCATGATCCGGCACCACAGCAGGCGCGCTGCACGCATCTTGGCAATTTCGAGATAGAAATTCATGCCAATCGCCCAGAAGAACGACAGTCGGCCCGCAAAATCGTCCACATCCATGCCCTTGGCGGTGGCTGTTTTGACGTATTCCTTGCCATCTGCCAGCGTAAAGGCCAGCTCCAGCGCCTGGTTGGCACCTGCTTCTTGCATGTGGTAGCCCGAGATCGAGATCGAGTTGAACTTGGGCATGTTCTTGCTCGTGTACTCGATGATGTCGCCAATGATCTTCATCGACGGCTGAGGCGGGTAGATATAGGTGTTGCGCACCATGAACTCTTTCAGAATGTCGTTCTGAATGGTTCCGGACAACTGGTCCTGCGATACGCCCTGCTCTTCGGCTGCAACCACGTAGCCCGCCAGCACCGGCAGCACCGCGCCGTTCATGGTCATAGAAACGGATACTTTGTCCAGCGGGATCTGGTCAAAGAGAATTTTCATGTCTTCCACCGAGTCAATGGCGACCCCGGCCTTGCCCACGTCGCCCGTCACCCGGGGGTGATCAGAGTCATAGCCTCGGTGCGTGGCCAGGTCAAACGCCACCGACACACCCTGCCCTCCCGCTGCCAGCGCCTTGCGGTAGAAAGCGTTAGATTCTTCTGCGGTTGAAAAGCCTGCGTACTGGCGAATGGTCCAGGGGCGCCCCGCGTACATGGTGGTTTGCGGCCCGCGTATGTAAGGCGCAAAACCAGGCAAGGTATTGGTATGCGGCAAGCCTTCTATATCTTGTGCCGTGTACAGCGGTTTGACCGTGATGCCGTCTGGAGTGACCCAGTTAAGGTTGTGAACATCTCCCCCCGGCGATGCTTTGGCAGAGGCCTTTTCCCAATCGGCCAAGCTTGGTGCTTGAAATTCCGGTGCTACTTTGGCCGCAGTCTGGCCCAGCTTTGCGTCAATACCCATGGCTACAACCGTCTCCGTTTGGTCGTGTGCTGGAAAACGTGAAGTCTTCCAAACTTTTTGTGATTCATAATTATTGATTCATAACTACTGCACACCCCATGGGGTTAGCCCTAGGAAATCGATGACGGAAACCACCGCCCTGCTCACACCCAAACCGCTGTATATCGAAGTGGCTGAACTGGTGCGCCAACGCATCTACAGCCGTGAACTCGAGCCCGGCAGCTGGATTGATGAGATGAAGATGGTTGAAGAATTCGGCATCAGCCGCACGCCTTTGCGCGAAGCTTTGAAGGTGCTGGCAGCCGAAGGCCTGGTCACCATGAAAGTACGCCGTGGTGCCTATGTGACAGAAGTCTCAGAAAAAGACCTGCGCGACGTCTACCACCTGCTTGCGTTGCTGGAAAGCGACGCCGCCGCAGCGGTTGCGCAGACCGCCACGGCGGCTGAACTGCAGCAATTGCACGATCTGCACCTTCAACTGGAGCGCGCGGTTCACGATGCCAATCGGTTTTTTCAGATCAACGAGCAATTTCACATGGCACTGCTCACTCTGTGTGGCAACCGCTTTTTGAGCCAGTCTGTGGCAGATCTGCGCAAGGTGATGAAGCTCAATCGCCACCAGTCGCTGTTCAAGCAAGGCCGTATTGAAGACAGCTTGAAAGAACACAGCGATGTGATGCGCGCGCTGGTAGAGCGCAATGCTGATGCAACCAGAGCAGCCATGCTGACGCACTTTCAAAACGGGTTGATGGCGGCAGTAACTATCGAGAAAAAATCCCTATAGCATTTATCCTACAAGGCGACACATTAAGTAACATTACTCTGTGTTGCTGCAATTGAAATTGCACTATCGATTTCAAACGTTGTACGTTGTTAGCCAGCTCATGTAATGTAGATACAGATTGAATTCAACTTCAATTTTTTGACTCTCGTTTTCAAAGGAAGAACGTGCTTGGTCCATTCGTTACAGATTCTGCGAGTAGCCACAACACCATTGCGCTAGCGCATGCAAGCCACAACCTGGGGCTGGTTGTGCTTTCGTTGCTGGTGGTCTTCACCAGCAGCTGTGCCGCCTTCTACATGGCGCATACCAATCGCCAGGCGGCAGCGCTCAGTCACCGCCGTGTCTCATTGCTGTGCGCCAGCATGGTGCTGGGTCTGGGCATCTGGGCCATGCACTTTATCGGCATGCTGGCCATGCGCTTGCCCACTGCAGTGCAATACGACCATTTAGGCACGGGGCTGTCCATCCTTCCTGGCATGGTCGCTGCGTGGCTGGCCCTGTGGTCCATGCAGGCCGTCAGCCCCTCCAACACGCGTATCTTGATTTGCGCAACCATGGTAGCTCTGGGCATTGGGGCCATGCATTACAGCGGCATTGCCGCCATGCAGCTTGATGGCCGAATGCTTTTTGCTTTACCGCTGTCTGTACTGTCTTTGCTGGCAGGCTTGGTATGTTCTGTTGTGGCATTTGTGTGCCATCGCAGCATTTATAGCTACGGTGTTGACCGCCTTCACTGGGCATGGCGCTTGCTGCCCCCATTGCTGATCAGCCTTGCCATTGCCAGCATGCACTACATCTCCATGCTGGCGCTGCGCGTTGCAGTGCAAGCACCAGAGAGCTCTTCTGCACCAGAGCAGTTGCAGATGGCGTACAGCCAATCGCTGCCGTTGCTGATTGCAGCCATGTCCTTTGTTGTGTTTTTGATTTTGGGACTGGCCAATGCGCTGCTGCGTTACCGCGATCTGTGGAAGGCGGTTGCGGTGCGCGATGCGCGCTTGAACGCCATGATTGACACGGCAGAAGACGGCTTTATCACCATCGATGCCAAAGGGCATATTCAGGATTTCAACCCCGCAGCGGAACGTATTTTTGGCTATAGCAAAGACGAAATTGCGGGCCGCAATGTCTCCACCCTCATGCCATCGCCTCTGTCTGAGCAGCACGATGGGCACCTTGAGCGGCACATAGGCCAGCCCAGCCGGCCCATTTCCGTCAATGGCCGAGAAGTCTTGGGCAAGCGCAAAGATGGGCGCCACGTTCCTTTGCAGCTGGCCATCGGTAAAGCGCTAACGCCTGATGGCACTATTTTTGTGGGCTATCTGCAAGATATTTCGGAACGCAAGCGCACCGATGCACAGCTGCGTATTGCAGCCAGCGTGTTCCACCACGTGCGCGAAGGTGTGGCGATTGTGGATGCCAATCACAACATCTCCGATGTCAACCCCGCCTTTTTGCGCCTGATGGAAAAAACGCGCGAAAGCTGCGTGGGTCGGTCGCTGGAGTCACTGTATGAAGATGCAGACATCCCGCCCGATATGAGCAAGCTGTGGCAAGTCGTGGCCACCCAGCAGTACTGGCAAAGTGAAATCATGTTCACGCGCAGCAATGGCACGGTGTGGATGCAACGTCTGTCGATCTCCCCTGTCCTGAGCGATCTGCAGCGCCCGCAGCACTTTATTGCTGTGGTCAGCGACGTGAGCGAACGCCCGAGCCTGGAAGGCATGCTGCCCTCTGCAGAGCTGCATGACAGCATCACAGGACTGCCCAGCCAGAAACTGTTCATGGATCGATTGAGCAGCGGCCTGCTGGCAGCGCGGCGCAAAGCCACCCACGTGGGGATCATGGTCGTCAAGGTATTGCCGGCCCAAGGCCCTGCCATGCAACTGGGCAACACCGACTTCACTGGTGCATTGCGCCTGCTGGCGCAGTTGCTGCAGCAACAACTGCGCAGCACCGACACACTGGCTCGTTTCGGGGAAGACCAGCTGGCCTTGCTGCTGCCGGGCATTAAGGAGCAGCAGGCATTCAGGGCCTTGATCCAGCGTTTGGGCCACGCGCTGCACGACGCCGATGCCAGCTACAGCAAATACGGTGTGCAGGAAATACTGCTGGGCTCTGGCTCTACGCTGCAATGCTCTTTTGTCGCCAGCGAACTCATGGAGGCCACGCTCGAGAATATGGCCCCACTGTGGAGCAATCCAAACGCCCAAGTGCACTGGTAAGCGTAGGGTATCAAGCAAAATCTTTGCTTGATTTCTCTTGCCAATGATTGCCTGCATGTCTGCCTGCCTGAACGCCCTTGACCCCCTGCCCCTGATAGCCATGCGCGGCGACAATGCGTTTGACCATTGGCTACTGGCTTGCGGGCAAAATCCCTGGGAGCCTTTGAGCCCCGATGCAGCCAAGCCTTATGGTTTTATCTGGCACTCGTGGCTGCGTTTTCTGGCGGGTGGTGAAGGAGGTGATCCGCACATCTGGGCCAGCGCTACGCCGGTGCAGGTGCTCGAATTCATCAACCACGGGCCGCAAAGCCCCAAGCGCTCCAAGCCCAGCGACATCACGCGCCGGCGTTATTGGCGTGTGCTGGACCGGGTGTACGACCACGCCGTGCTGCACCGCTGGGCAGCCAGCAATCCGGCCCAGGGCCTGACAGAGCAGGACATGCCGCCCAGCGAAGACCCCAAGGGCGCCATCCTTTCGCCGCGCATGTGGCGTGCCTTGGAGCGGCAGATTCCGCAGCCCGAAGACCTGATCAGCAGCCGCGACCGCGCCATCCTGATCTTGCTGATGGAGCTGGGCCTGACGCCAGAGGAAGTGCGATTTCTGGAGATGGGCAGCTTGCGCTGGTCACAGCAAGAGCCCCACAAGGTTCAAGCCATCCAGATCATTGGCGAGCGCGACAAGCAAACGCGCGCCCTGCCCGTGTCCGACAAGCTGTACGCTGCCCTGCGGCACTGGCTGCAGGCTCGCTCGGGCTACCACGCCATGCAGGGGCAACCGGCGCTGTTTTGCACACGCAAAGCGCCGCAGCTTTCCAACCACACCTTGCTGCATCTGGTGACCAAAACGCTCAAACAGGCGGCCCAGGCCAGCCAGTTGCCAGAGCCCGCGCGCATGGGGCCACAGGTAGTGCGCAATACCGTGCTGGTGCAGTGGCTCGATAGCGGCTGCAGCGTAGATGAGGTGCTGGCACGCTCAGGCATGAAAAGCCCCAACGCCTTGCTGCACCTGCGCGCCTACTTTGGTGATGACACGGCGCAGTCGTGAAAGCCATCTAAAAACAAAAAAAGAGCTATCAGCGCATGCACACACTACGTTTCAGATACTTTTATATCTGAAAATAAGCATACATAGGCGCCAACAGCTCTCTTTTTAATGAGTGTCAGCCTTACTTCAAGCCAGCCTTCTTGGCGTCAAAGTAATCCTTGGTCAGTTTGGCAACTACGGGCGACAGCATGAGCAGCGAGATCAGATTGGGAATCGCCATCATCGCGTTCAAGGTATCAGCCACCAGCCATGCCACATCCAGCGTCACCACAGCGCCGACAAACACACCGGCCACCCACAGAATGCGAAATGGTTTTTCGCACACAGGGCCAACCAGATATGTCCAGCATTTTTCGCCGTAGTACGCCCAGCCCAAAATGGTGGTGAAGGCAAACAGCGCCAGCGAAATAGCCAGCAAATACTTGCCAATACCGGGCATGGCCGCTTCAAAGCTCTGCGTGCTCAGCAGGGCGCCGCTGGCACCGCTGTTCCACACACCGCTGACCACAATGGCCAGACCCGTCATGGTGCAGACAATGATGGTGTCAATGAAGGTGCCCATCATGCCGACAATGCCGGAAAACACCGGGTCTTTGCTCTGGCCTGCAGCCTGCGCAATACCTGCCGTACCCAAGCCCGCTTCATTCGAGAAAATACCGCGCGCCACACCCATGCGGATGGCCATCAGCACGGTCGAGCCCGCAAAGCCACCAACCGCCGCCGTGGGGTTGAAAGCCTGCTCAATGATCAGTAGAAATGCAGCAGGAATCTGCGAGTAATAAGTACCCAGCACCCACAGCACGCAGATGATGTAGACGATGCACATGGAAGGCACCAGCTTTTCAGCCACCGCACCAATGCGCTTGATGCCGCCCAGCACCACAGCAGCCGTCAGGCCCGCAACGGCCAGACCGGTCACCCAGGTCTCCAGACCAAACGCACCTTGCATGGCCGAGGAGATACCGTTGGCCTGCACCATGGCACCAATACCAAAGCCGGCCAGACCACCAAACACCGCAAACGCCGTTGCCAGCCAGCGCCACTTGGGGCCCAGGCCGTTTTTGATGGCGTACATGGGGCCGCCCACCCACTGGCCGTTTGCATTTTTTTCGCGAAACTTCACCGCCACCACCACTTCTGCGTACTTGGTGGCCATGCCCACAATGGCGGTCATCCACATCCAAAACAAGGCACCGGGCCCACCTACGGCAATTGCCGTAGCTACACCGGCAATATTGCCCGTACCTACCGTGGCAGACAGCGCGGTCATCAACGCGGCATAGGGAGAGATATCACCGCTGGATTTGTCTTCGACCGTGCGGCTCTTCCAGATCATGCGAAAGCCGTAGCCAATATTGCGCAATGGCATAAAGCCCAGGCGCAGCTGGAGATAAAAACCTGTGCCCAAAATCAGCACGATCATGGGAACGCCCCAAACAATGCCATTGAGCGTGTGGAGCCATTCTGTGAGTTGTTGCATACCGTTTTTCTTCAATTTGATGCATCTGCGAGAGCCGGCTGAAATGACGCCGTCGCAAAAGACAAGGGCGACATTCTCCGCCTGTGATGCAACTTGTGCAGTGAGTTATTTCCTTTCCCCCTCTGAAACACTATGCTCTGGCGCATAACTTGCTAGCTTTTCGTGCATAAACTTGCAATCGGAGGGTAGAAATGCGCACGCTGTACATCATCAAAACAGGCAGTACATTTGCTGCCATTCGCCAGCAGCACGGTGACTTTGAACAGTGGATGCAAGCAGGTCTGCGCCCCAAACACGTGCTGTCAGCCGAGCGCCCTGCCATGGCAGTCATTGATGCCACAGCCAATGACCATGGACCGCTGGGTTACCCCGAACCGGATGCATGCGCAGGCGTTGTCATCAGTGGCTCTCACGACATGGTGACCGACGATGCCCCCTGGATGCAGGAGCTGGAGCAATGGCTCCTGCAGATCTGCCAGGCAGGCGTGCCGGTGCTGGGCATCTGCTTTGGTCACCAGTTGCTGGCTAAAACGCTGGGCGGTCAGGTGGGCATGCACCCGGCAGGGCTGGAGCTGGGCACCGTACCTGTGTCGATTCAGGCCGATGTCTCACTGGACCCCGTCTGGCAACACATGCCCATTTGTTTTGATGCCAACGTAGTGCACTACCAAAGTGTGCGGCGCTTGCCTGAAGGCGCACGCGTACTGGCGGGCAATTCTCACGAGCCCCATCACGCGTTTCGCTGGCGCAACAACGTCTGGGGCGTGCAGTTTCACCCCGAGTTCAACACCGACGCCATGCAAGGCTACATCGACCACGTGCAGCAAGATCTGGCCAAAAACGGCTCCCGTTTGCCTGCACAAAACCTGCGCTGCTCCGAGACACCCGATGCAGCACAGCTGCTCAACCACTTTGCGCTGCATGCGCAAAATTTTGCACGCCAGCCCGTTGCTTTTCAGACGGTAGTTTGAGCAGTTTTTTTGTCTGCGCGGCACCAATGCAAGCATCTGTCTGACGCGCGTGGCAAGGCCTTGCTTCTAGAGTCAGTGCATTCAATGCAATGGAGCTACGCACATGATGTCAATACTGGGTACTTTGTTTGTCGGTTTGATCGTTGGCCTGATTGCACGCGCCCTGAAACCAGGTGATGACAACATGGGCTGGCTCATGACCATCGTGCTGGGTATCGTCGGTTCTTTCCTGGCCAGCTACGCAGGCGTTGCCATGGGCTTTTACCCCCAAGGAAGCACAGCAGGCTGGATTGCCTCCATCATTGGTGCCATCGTGGTCTTGTTTCTCTACAACCTCGTGCGCAGCAAAACCAGCCGCTAAGTCACCCGCAGTCAACTCGTATCGCCAATGAAAATTCGCGACATGCACAGTGCCCCTTCACTGGGGCACATGCCCAGCACTGCACAGGCACTGAGCCAGGCTGTTCAACGCAGCCGTGCCAAGCTGCATCAACGTGCCTTGCTGGCGGGAGCAGCCAGCGCCGTACCCATACCCGGGCTGGACTGGGCGGTGGATGCGGCTATTTTGTCCAAGCTGCTGCCCGATATCAGCAAAGAATTTGGTCTGGCCCCGCAACAGATCGACGCCCTTGACCCCCACATGCGCGATCAGGTGCAAAAAGCGGTCGCCATGGTCGGCTCGGTCTTTATCGGCAAACTGCTCACGCGACAAATGGTCTTGCGCCTGGCGCGCACGGTGGGGGCCCGCATGGGCACCAAGCAGTTTGCCAAGTTCATCCCCTTCGCAGGCCAGGCCATTGCCGCCACTGTTGGTTATGGCACCTTGCGCTATCTGGGCCAGCGCCACATCAACGACTGCGTGCGCGTGGTCGAGCATGCCCAAAGCCTGCAAGCGGGCATCGTCACGCCTGTCAACGCTTGACGGTGCACGGCAAGCAGCGCCTGCATGACTGGGCCAAAGTCCTGCCTGAAGTATTTTTGGCAGAACTTTGCATGCACACAGCGCCGCTCAATGCTTAAATAACGCAATGCCCAGCACCCAATACTGGCTCATGAAAAATGAGCCCGATGAATACTCCATAGACCACGCACTCAACGCCCCCAACCAATGCATTGCATGGACGGGTGTGCGCAACTACCAGGCCCGCAATTTCATGCGCGACCAGATGCAGGTGGGCGACGGTGTGCTGTACTGGCACTCCAGCTGTGCAGAGCCTGGCATCCACGGCATTGCACGCATTGCGGGCAACTTGCGTGTAGACCCTACGCAGTTTGACCCGGCCGATCCTTACTACGACCCAAAATCGCCTCCCGACAAACCGCGCTGGCTTCTGGTGGACGTGCAGGCTGTCAAAAAAACGCGCTATGTCTCCATCGCCGAGCTGCGTGAGCACAAGGCGCTGGAGAACATGCGCGTGCTGCAGCGCGGCAATCGCCTGTCCATCACCCCGGTGACACCCGAGGAATGGCACTACATCATGGACACGCTCCTTAAATAAAAGAAAGCAGGCTCCAGCTATGCGCGGCATGTTTGATTTCAGCTCTTGGTCATCGCTTGCCACCACGGTACTGGGGCTGCTGCTGATGACGTTGATGATGATGGGCGTGCGCCTGCTGTTCATGCAAACCATTCAGAAACGCCGCGAACGTGAAAATCGCCAGATCAACGAACGCCTGCGCTCGCTGATGGCGGCCTACAAAACACTGGGAGGCTCTTTCACCGGCAACCTCACCGTCAGCCCCGTGCATTTGCGCGAAGCGCGGGCCGCAGCGCAAGCCAGTGACAGCGCTGAAGACAGCCTGACAGATGCGCTAGAGCCTGATGAGGACGATGACAGCGCCACCACCAGCGGCAGCTCTGAACGCCAGCGGCGCACACGCGATGCGGTAGAAGCTGCGCTGTCCGACATCATCTTGCTGGGCACCGAGGACCAGGTGCGCATGGCCGCGCAAGCGGCGCAAGACATGGTGACCGGTCGCCCCGTGCAAACGGCAGCCCTGGTGGCATCTCTGCGCCAGTTCATTCGCGCCGCTTTGTACCTGGAGCCCATTCCGCCAGACGTCAGCATTCCCAACCAAGGCCCTGTGCGCCCCAGCACCTCCGGCGGCGCTGGTGGCCGGCGCGGCGCAAATGCCGAAGGCAGCGCGGGTGGTGGACAGCGCGCAGGTTCGGGCGCTGGCTCGGGAAGCGGTGGCGGTGGCGGTGGCGGTGGGGGCATGGGATTTGGAATGGGCATGGGTGCACGCCGCAGCGAAGACACCCTATGAACGCCCACCCCCCCTTGGTACTTTTACGTTGTTACCTAGTCCTGCCATAAATCACCACTGTGCTGGCAGTAAAAATAACTCTGCCCCAAGCAAGCACATAGCCATACAGCCGCTATGCAGTAGGCTTGGAGTGTCAATTTCACAGAAGCTGTATATTTATACAGCTTCTTCATTTTTAGCCTATGCAACGCCCTAACGCTTTTCCAACCGACCATGGCCAGACGCTTCTGCTCACCACAGAGCAGCAGGCCATTGTGTCCAGTAAAGCGCCCTCCGCCATCATGGCAGCTCTGGCTGGCACCGGTAAAACCACCACGCTGGCATGCAGCGCTGTGCAAGCACTGCGTACGCGCCCAGATACCCGCATTCTGGTGCTGGCCTGCTCCAAGTCTGGAGTGCAGGCATTCAAACACCGGCTGCACATGCTGGTGCGCGACATGCCCCCCCAGATCCATGTCACCACACTGGAGCGCTGGTGCGCCCGCCTTCTGCGCCAACGCGATCCCGCCTTGCGCTTTGTGACCGAGCCTGTCGAGCTGCGCAAGCAAGCCCAGCTGGCGCTGCAACTGCTTGAAGAACAACTGCAGCGCCAGCCTGATGAGCACATCAGCATGCCCTCCGAAGTCGACATGCAAGCCTTTTGGGCGTTCAATCGCGCGGCCAAAAAATCAATGCTGCTGCAGCAACTGCGCGAAGAAGGCGTGGAGCTGGTGGAGTTTTGTGAAACGCACCTGCTCGACTACACCCAGGCGCGGTTGTTCATGGCCTATGAGCGTTTGCGTATCGACCACTGCGGCGATATCAGCTACTACGCCGAGGGCGATTGCACCTACGCGCTGGCACAGGAAGATGGCGACACTTTGCCAGCCCCTTACGACCTCGTGCTGTTCGATGAAATGCACGACCTGGATTTGACCTCGCTGACGGTGCTGCGCCAGATTTTGAGCACCAGCAACGCCAGGTTCTTGGGCGCGGGTGACTTTAACCAGCACATTGAAGCCCAGGCTTGGTCTGTCTTTCAAGACAAGCTGCACCAGCTGGCTGATTTTTTACCCCAGGCCACCGAAAGCCTGCCCCTGACCCAGTCACGCCGCTTTGGCCCGCAAATCGCGCAAGCCGTGAACCACTGGTTTGATGTCGACATGAAAGCCACCAGCACACGCCGCAGCACGGTCACCAACTGGACCTACGAGAGCGATGCGCAATGCATCAACCAGCTGCTGCAAGCGCAAGCCTCCATCGTGCAGCCCACTGGTGCGCAGCGCCTGCCACTCACTGTCATCTTGCGCCACCCTCATGAAGCCACCGCACTGGAATGGGCGGTGCATGCCGCAGGCAAAACAGTCAGCCTGCATGGTTTGCAAGCGTTTTATCTGCAGCGCGAAGTGGCGTTGCTGCTGGGCTTGCTGTATGCCCATGGCATGCAGGCGAGCGACTGGAAAAGCAGCACCTGCATCTTGGGCACAGACATTCTTTCGGCATTTATCGATGGAGCCCTGTACTTTGGCAAAGGCAGCGTCGATGCACGCCAGCAAGACAGCGAGCTGGCCACCATGGCCGCGCAAATGCATGCCAACCCGCAAGGCATCTGGCGGTTCTTGATTGGTGAAACCAGTTTGCAAGGTGGCCGGCGCAACTTTGCCGCGTTTGGCAGCTTTCTTGCCCTGCCCCTGGCACTGCAAAACAATGCCAAGGCGTTGCTGGAGCAAGCAGATATCTGGGGCCTGTTTGCTGCCACCCCCATGCCCCACGATGAAAAAGAGCGCCTGCAAGCATGCATCCAAAGCTTTATGCAGGCCATCACTGGCCTGTCTGTATCGCAAGTGCTTGAGCAAGTGGCTGGCATGGCGCAGCGCTATCAAAAAACGCTACGCTATGGCCCAGGTTTTGACTTTCAGCTGCTCAGTATTGAGCAAGCCAAGGGACAAGAGTTTGAATGTGTGGCCCTGCCATTTTTAGAGCCCGGTCGCTTTCCGGCACCCGCGCCCAGAGAGATTGCTTTTCTGGAGCGCAACCGCCTCTATGTCGCCATGACACGCGCCAAGCACCGGTTGTGGCTTTTGGAGCATGCCACACACCGCATCCAAGCTTTTGACCATTGAAGCCGTACACCGGCCCTGCACACTCATTTCCAGACTGCGTAAACTGAGATTTTTCCCCAGATTTTTTTGACAGAAAGTGTTCCCATGGCCTTCGCCGACAACCTGCAACAACTGCCCTCCATCGACCATCTGGCTGCACTGCAACTGATAGATGCGCAAGGCAACGTTGCCGCCACCATTCCCAACGAGCCGGGCAAAGCGGGCTCCGTGCGCCTGTATGCAGCATTGGCTGCCAAACATGGCCGCATCAACGTAGCGGCAGCCCAAGAAGGGCTGGAGCTTTTTGCAGAACACACCGAGGCTGCGCGCCAGCACCCCGGCAGCCACCCCAATATTGACCGCCTGCTGCAAGTCATCGCCTCAGGCCAGACCTACGACGTCCAACTGATTGCCCGCTAAACAAGCACCCCTCCCCAGACAGTGGCTGGTGAAGCTGCAGGCATTGGCACTGCTGCATCACCAGTCACCGCATCCGGGGCAAAGGCGGGTTAGGCGGGTTACGTAACTTGCGCCTGAAGGCGCACCGTTCAAGACAAACACCATGAACCTGCACATTCGCCACGAACGCCCCCAAGACATTTCCACCATCACAGCGCTGACTGCTGCGGCTTTTGCCAGCCAGGAACACTCCAGCCACACAGAGCAGTTCATCGTCAACGCACTGCGCCGCAGCCAGCAGCTGACCATTTCTTTGGTTGCCGTGCTCGATGAGGACATCGTTGGCCATGTGGCCGCCTCACCGGTCACTATTTCGTCTGGCGCTCAAGGCTGGTTCGGGATTGGCCCCATCTCGGTGTGGCCCGATCGCCAGGGCCAAGGCATTGGCTCTGCCTTGATGCAGGCGGCACTGGCTGAGTTACAGCAGCTTGGTGCCATGGGCTGTGTGGTGCTGGGCGAGCCCGGCTACTACAGCCGTTTCGGCTTTGCCGTGCATGCGGGGCTGGAGCTGCCCGGTGTTCCCCCGCAATACTTTCAGGCCCTGTCTTTTGGGACAGCCTTACCCCAAGGCACCGTGCAGTACCACGCAGCGTTTGAGGCCACCGCGTAAACCGCCACTGAACAGTGGCGGAGGCGCCATACTGCGCGAGCACGGCCAAAGAAAAAGCCCAGTGCGTTTTCACGAACTGGGCTTGAAATCTTGGCAGGGGAGGAAGGACTCGAACCCTCGCATGCCGGAATCAAAATCCGGTGCCT